>Ga0105053_10004994_pt1 | contig 19132 bp, 17 predicted proteins | sample BON01_FD_78093 | JGI IMG/M metagenome (GOLD analysis project Ga0105053, IMG submission 78093) | Freshwater microbial communities from Lake Bonney liftoff mats and glacier meltwater in Antarctica - BON-01 | ecosystem: Environmental > Aquatic > Freshwater > Ice > Glacier meltwater | place: Lake...
TAGGAAGTTGAGGAGAGAAGATGTAAGTCTCTTTTTTGCCTAAACTGGTGCCCAAGGTCTCTGTGCCCTCGTAGATTAACTTTATGTTATATATTTCTTTATCAAAGAATCCCCTGATTAAGATGTAGTCTCCCTGCTTCAAATCTTTTAGATTTTGTGATCTCAAATAATAAAGCGCACTAACCAAATCCTGTACTTGACCAGGTAAATCAAAATCTTTTGATTCTTTCAAGTTTCTATTCTCTTTATCAAAAAGCTTCATCGTTGCTTTCTTATTCTTCTGATCAAAGTGAACGAACTCATGCTTACGGTATTTTCCTTCTTCAATATGTCTATAGGATACGGAAGGCAGGTTGGTTTCTACATCGAGGTAGGTTCCCCAGTTGTCATTTACTTTTCCGAAAATAGTCGCAGCACCTTTGGTTTTGCCATATACATCTATCTTGTAATGTGGTTTGTCGTTTTGAACTTGGGCTCTTTTAGAAATTTGCATTTTTGCATCAGCAAGATTTAGCCATCCGTAGGAAACTTCAAAGGATAATTCCTCACCAAAAGTAAATGGGGGGTCACCGACTAGATCTTGTGCTAAGAGATCTGATAGCGTAAATAAAAGTAGAAGAGTAAGTGATCCGAGGATTCTATGCATAAATTTTAATGACAATACCTGACGAAAAGAAAGATATTCTATAGGTATTACGAAAAAACGTGCCGAAGAGCGATTAAAATTACGAATTTGGCTTTCCAAAACAATAGTAGTGGGCGTCTTGCTAATAGTCCACCGTTTATTTACTTTCATATAACTATAGATTTTAACGAAATAAAAGCATGAGTAATAACGCTGAAAAATTAAAAGCCCTACAACTGACCATCGACAAGTTGGATAAGACTTACGGTAAAGGAACTGTAATGAAACTTAGTGATAATAAGGTGGTGGATATCCCCGCTATATCTACTGGGTCATTGGGGTTGGATATTGCTTTAGGCATAGGGGGAATTCCTCGCGGCCGTGTGATTGAGATTTATGGGCCAGAATCTTCTGGGAAGACGACCTTGACGTTGCACTGCATTGCTGAGGCGCAGAAGGCGGGTGGCTTAGCTGCCTTCATTGATGCAGAACACGCTTTTGACAAGGCCTATGCCGAAAAGTTGGGGATTGATACAGAAAATCTTCTGATTTCTCAGCCAGACAATGGGGAGCAAGCTCTAGAGATTGCTGAGCATTTGATCCGCTCAGGCGCTATTGATATTATTGTGATTGACTCTGTTGCTGCTTTGGTGCCAAAGAGTGAGTTGGAAGGCGATATGGGGGATTCCAAGATGGGCTTACAGGCAAGATTGATGTCCCAGGCTTTGCGAAAACTGACAGGTGCGATTAACAAGACTGGCTGTTCATGTATTTTCATCAACCAGCTTCGTGAGAAGATCGGCGTTATGTTCGGCAATCCTGAGACTACTACTGGCGGGAACGCGTTGAAATTTTATGCTTCTGTACGATTAGATATTCGCAGAATCGGTCAAATTAAAGAGAGTGCTGATAATATCCTTGGTAACAGAACTAAGGTGAAAGTGGTGAAAAATAAAGTAGCACCTCCATTTAAAGTTGTAGAATTTGATATTATGTACGGTCAAGGAATCTCCAAAGTGGGGGAAATCATTGATCTTGGTGTGGAGTTGGAAATCATTAAAAAAGCTGGCTCTTGGTTCTCTTACAATGGAGAGAAGCTAGGCCAGGGACGTGAGTCTGTAAAAACGCTGCTACTGGATAATCCTGAATTGATGGATGAGCTAGAGGTGAAGATCAAAGCTGCTTCAGGACTTTCTGCAAAAGGTTCAAGTGAAGTAAAAGTAAAAGAAAAAGCAAAGGAGAAAGAGTAAGAAATTGCGATTGTTTGATTATAGATACTAAAAAGAGGTTGCTCATTCATCTGAGCAACCTCTTTTTATTCAGTGGATAAAATTTAGGCTATTAATTTGTCCTAATTGCTTCTACTGGATCCATACGAGCCGCGAGGGTTGCAGGAACAATTCCAGACACCACTCCAATGATAGTAGAAACGCCAAGTCCAAGGATGATGTTACTGAAGGAAAGCACGATATCCAAACTGCCCAACTGAATAAATGTCATGAAATAGACAATAATAATTCCAGTGATTCCACCGATCAAACTCAGGCATACTGATTCGAATAGGAATTGGAATAGTATGAAGTAGTTTTTTGCGCCTAAGGATTTTTGGATACCAATAATATTGGTTCTTTCTCGGACCGACACAAACATGATGTTTGCGATACCGAATCCTCCAACGAGAATCGAAAATCCTCCAATTACCCATCCCGCTACAGAAATCACATCAAAAATGGATCCAATAGCATTTTGGATAAATTCTGTTTTGTTTAATGCAAAGTTATCTTCGTCTCGTGGCCTTAATCCTCGTTTGGCACGGAGCAGGCCTGTCATTTCATTTTCCAGAGCAACTAATCCAATGTCCTCCACCATGCCTTTCACGGCGATGGTCGGTTCCATTCCATTTCTTCCTGTGTAGTACATTTTGCTAAAAGCACCGTATGGAATCAAGCATGCCTGGTCTTTGGATGGTGTGTCAAATAACCCTTCACCCTCTTCTTCAAAGACACCGATAACGATGAATTTCATCCCTTTTATTTTGATCTGCTTACCAATGACTACTTGCTGAGGGTACAATGTATTTGCGATTTCTCTTCCAATAATCGCAAAGTTTCTGGAGGCATTGATTTCGGATTGTGTGAAATACCTTCCTTCCTCTATTGAAAGCTCATATACATCCTGATAGGAATAGGCAGCGCCAGTAAGCTCCATGCCTTGATACGCATTGCTTCCTGCTTTAACGGTAGTATTGGATGAGGCAGAAATAGTGACCGCTTCTGCAGATGTAAGTCTTTGCTGAAGGAATTCATATTCAGCAACTGTCCCCGGGGGTCTTCGGAAATACTTCCACCACGGAAAGTCTTGTGGTCCTTCAGAAAAAGGAAATCTATCCACCCGCATTACATTAGTGCCCAAGAAAGAGAACGAGGATCTAATGTTGTTTTCTAGAGAATCCACAAGCGTGAACACAGCTATAATAGCAAAAATACCCACTGTAACTCCTAAAAGGGATAATATCGTGCGGGTCAAATTAGTTTTTAATGCTGATATTGCGAAGCGAAAACTTTCCCAAGAGAGTTTCAGAAATAGCATGTCTATATAGTTGGTTTAAAACAATTCTGTTAAGTTAGCTGAAATTGCCTGATATTGTTAGTATCTTTGCATTTTTTAGAGTTACTCTAAATCACTCAAGACATCTAAAACTTATCTATGAAATTATCGGATTTCAAATTTGACGTTCCAAAGAAACTAGTATCTCTTTATCCTGCAGCAAATCGGGATGAATCCAGATTGATGGTGCTCCATCGAGATACAGGTAAAATTGAACACAGAGTTTTTAAAGATATTACCGAATACTTCGGTGAGGGTGATGTCTTTGTTACCAACGATACAAAAGTTTTCCCAGCTAGACTGTATGGGAATAAGGAGAAGACCGGTGCAGAAATCGAAGTTTTTCTATTGAGAGAATTGAACTCTGAATTGAAACTTTGGGATGTTTTGGTAGATCCAGCTCGTAAAATCAGAGTAGGTAATAAGCTTTATTTCGGAGATTCAGATCTAGTGGCTGAGGTAATTGACAATACCACTTCTAGAGGTCGTACCATCCGCTTTTTGTTTGATGGGACTGATGAAGAATTCCATAAGACTATTGATACGCTCGGCGAAACCCCACTTTTGAAAGAATTTATCGAAAGAAAAGTAGAAGCTGAAGACAAAGAAAGGTATCAAACTGTATACGCCAAGAATGTAGGAGCGGTAGCTGCTCCAACTGCTGGCTTACACTTCACGCCACATTTGCTGAAAAGACTAGAGCTTCAAGGCGTGGATGTAACTCCTATTACACTTCATGTCGGATTGGGTACTTTCCGTCAGGTGGACGTGGAAGATCTGACTAAGCATAAAATGGATTCTGAAAATTACAGCATTCCTGAGGGAACTGTTCAGTTGGTAAATAGATCATTGGATGCCAAAAAGAGGGTGGTAGCTGTGGGTACCACATCTTTGAAAACTATTGAGTCATCAGTGACTGCAAACGGTCGTCTGAAAGAAAGTAGCGGATGGACTGATAAATTTATCATCCCACCTTACGAGTTTAAAATAGCAAATTCATTGATCACTAATTTTCATCTTCCAGAATCTACGTTGCTGATGACAGCATCTGCTTTTGGAGGGTATGATCTGGTAATGAAAGCATACAAAGAAGCCATCAAAGAAAAATATCGATTCTTCTCATACGGAGATGCGATGTTGATCCTTTAATACTGAAAGCTCCGAAAGGAGCTTTTTTTATGTTCACACAGATATAACTTTGCAGTAAAACCCTCAGGGGTTCGATTTCTTACTTTTGTGGAAAATTAGTATGACAAACAAAGCAGCGATCCTCGTAGCAGGGGGAAGAGGTACTAGAATGGGCGCACCTATTGCCAAGCAATATTTGCCTGTAGCGGGACAGCCAGTATTGATGCGTACTCTTACTGTTTTTTATCGCGTGGATTCTTCCATTGATTTGATTCTCGTACTACCTGAGAATGATTTTTTGTATTGGGAAGAGTTATGTAATGAATATAAATTCAAAATCCCTCATCGTTTGGTCTCCGGAGGGAATTCTAGATTTCAATCGGTAAGAAATGGATTGACTTCGCTTAATTCTGAAACAAAATTGGTAGCGATCCATGATGGGGTAAGGCCATTTGTAGCAGAGGCTGTTATTTCTGAGAGCTATGAGGTAGCTGAGAGAGACGGAAGTGCTGTAGCTGTAATCGCATTGAAGGATTCCATTAGGAAGCTTAGAGACGACGGAAAATCCTTCTATGAAGAGCGACAATATTTCCGATTGGTACAGACCCCGCAGACTTTTCAGGTTGAGAAAATCAAAAAAGCATTCGCTGTGACCGAACTTCAGCAGTTTACTGATGATGCTACAGTCTATGAAAACCAAGGTTGGCAAGTGACTTTGATCTCGGGCAATGCAGAAAATATAAAGATCACTACGCCAGAAGACATGGACTATGCAGAGTTTATAGCAGCTAAAGAACTACCAAGTCGGTAAGATCTTAGGGTGTAATTTCACCGACTTTTTCACGGGCTTCACCGACTTTTTGTATGTGTTGGCCTTTTCTTTATTTCGGGATTTCTATCTGTAATGTACTTTCGATCATCAATTAAACATTAACATGATGAAACGAAATCGCATAAACAATAATGATGGAGGAATGATCTTCGGATTCATAATCCTCGCTGTCGGTGTCCTGATATTACTTAGAAAGTTGGATATTTTTTATCCCGATTGGTTGCTGTCATGGCCCATGATACTGATTGCCGTTGGAGTGATTACGCTAATCAAGCATGAATTCAAAAGTTTCTTTGGTGTAATGATGCTAGCCATAGGTATGTTCTTTCTCTTAGAGCGGGAATTTAACTTTGATTTCGGCATACAGCGCTTCATATTTCCTGTTGCACTGATTTTAGTAGGTATTTATCTGATCACCCAAAAACGGAAAGAGCAGCAGGTATTAAATGATATTCAGGAAAAACTCAAATCTGCATCATCGACTTCCTCCAGTGAAGATTTCAATAAGGGTGAAAAGACTGCTTTTTCAAACAAGTCAGCCGGTGAGAAATCCTTTTCAGGTATGTCGGGAATATCAGGAACAAGCTATTCCGACAGTGTTTCTATAGATTCTATTATGAGTGGAATAAATAAACGAGTGCTAACTAAGAATTTCCAAGGCGGAAAATTGACAGCCGCATTTGGTGGAATTGATCTTGATCTAACGCAATCAGATTTTTCAGGAATGGTTACACTTCAAGTAGACGTCATATTTGGTGGGATAAAATTAGTGTTGCCCCCGCACTGGGATGTGCGAGTAGAAGTAACAAATATTGCGGCAGGTGTAGAGGATAAGCGGGCTTATCGTCAGTCTGAAGTAGATTCAGATAAAATCTTGGTGATCAGAGGCACAGTCTTCTTTGGTGGCTTGGAAATTAAATCATATTAACGAAATTCCTTTCTCTAAATCTCTAAAAATTTGTTTTCCAGAGTATTTTCAAACCCTTCTAAAAGTAGTTGGATCGTTCAAGGAGCTGGAGTAATCTGGTTCCTTGGTACGTTTGGCTTACTCATGTTTTATGGCATTGATCAATCTACGGCTATTGTAGATTCGTTAGTTTTTGCCTTGCTCTTTGCGCTAGGTGTAAACATGCTTGATCGTATTTTTGGCTACTATATACCCAAAGGAAGTAACAATTGGTTGCTCTTGGTTTTGCCTCTATTATTTAGTCTCGCTGCCGTTTTGGGACATCAATACTTGCTGAACTGGGTTTATTCTGATGAAGCAGCATACCTGGTTTTTCTAAAATTACACGTTTATCTTCGTTGGGCTATTTTGGGCTTGGCTGAGATTTTGGTGGCTCTTATAGCAATCGTAGTCTCCAAATTAGAGCAACAAGATGAAGCTCAAAAAAGGGAAGCCATGATGAATGAGCTCTCTCGTGAGGCAGAGTTGACACAGTTGAGACAGCAGCTACAGCCACATTTTTTGTTTAATAGCCTGAATTCTATTAGTGCGTTGACGATTTCTCAGCCCAAAAAAGCTCGTGAGATGGTACTTCAACTTTCTGATTTCCTGCGAGGAACTATCCGAAAGGATCACCAGCAATGGGTGACTTTGGACGAAGAGTTGAGCTATCTAAAAATGTATCTGGACATTGAGCTTGTTCGGTTTGGACATAGATTAGAGGTTGAGTTTGATGTGACTGATGAAGTAAAACAAATGCGTGTGCCTCAATTGTTAATTCAGCCTCTCTTGGAAAATGCAATTAAACATGGCTTATATGGCATCACTGAGGATGTGAAAATAATTCTTCAGGCTTATAAAGAGCAAAATTATCTGATGCTGAAAATCGAGAATCCTTATGATCCAGAAGTGGCTGCGCCAAAAGGAACTGGCTTCGGCTTGAGCTCCGTGGATCGCAGGTTGTTTTTACTTTTTGGCAGGAAGGATTTGCTAAAATCTAAATCAGGAAACTCGCTTTTTACCATAATTTTGAAAATCCCTCAACAAAAATGATCAAGACTTTAATCATCGATGACGAGCCTTTGGCGGCGAGTATTATCCAAGAATTTTTAGTTGACTTTCCGCAATTCGAAGTGATGGCTGTTTGCCGTGATGGATTTCAGGGACTTAAAGCCATCCAGGAACATGAGCCTGATTTAATTTTTCTGGATGTTCAGATGCCTAAAATCACAGGTTTTGAAATGCTAGAATTATTAGAAGAGCCTCCTGCAGTTATTTTTACCACAGCCTTTGATCAATATGCCTTGAAAGCTTTTGATGCCATGGCAATAGATTACTTACTCAAACCGTTCTCTCAAGATCGATTTACCCAAGGGATAGAGAAATTTCAGGCACAACAAAGAGGAACAGAAGGACCCTCTAAGCAGTTGAATGAATTGGCGGAGAAGCGAAATCGACTCGTCGTACGTGTCAAAAATGAAATTAAAATCATTCCTACGCATGAGGTGAGCTTCTTCGAAGCCGAAGATGATTACATAGCTATTCATACACCTTCTGGCAGATATCTTAAGAAGATGACCATGAAATCTCTCGAAGAAGCACTAGATCCTGCAAAATTCGCACGGGTGCATAGATCATACTTGGTTAATTTGAATGAGATCGCCAAAATTGAGCCGTATGAGCGAGAAAACTACCTGGTGTTTCTCCGGGGCGGGCAAAAGGTCCCTGCAAGTAAGACAGGCTATTCTAGGCTGAGACAGGTGCTGGGGTTGTAGTGGATAAAAGTGATCATTCTCAGTTTTTAGTCATCATTCCTACACTCGTGTCTTTCGATCTGCAAAAGTTCAATTATAAATCCCTACAAAAACTTCTGTACCACAAGTGGCTATATTAAAAAACAAAAGCCCTGAGTGATCTGGACTTTTGTTTTTTAATATTTGTCTTCGTTGAAGAAGAAGTCGTCTTTGGTGGCATAATCTGGCCAAATCTCTTCAATGGTATCATATGGTTCCCCATCGTCTTCTAATTCTTGTAGATTTTCTACTACTTCCATTGGTGCGCCGGATCGGATGGCATAATCAATTAATTCATCCTTGGTGGCTGGCCAGGGTGCATCCTCTAAATAGGATGCTAATTCGAGTGTCCAGTACATAGTGTTTATTTTAAAGGAGTTCCGGAGTTAAAGGGTTGCAAAAGTATTCTTTTTTTGCAATAATCAGCGGTGTATTACTATTTAAAAGAAAGTTGTTTCAAAATATAATTTTTCACATCCACTTTTCTTTTCACCGCAAATAATTTTTTCTTCATCATAATGTCAAAGTCAGCTGACTGAACGCGGAAATTCTCCGTATTGTTTTGCGCCGCTTCCAGCTCAGTTTGATCTCTATGCAGTAAATCTTTCAGCAAGGCAGTTTTTATCTGAATTTGCTCTACCTCAGGTTTTTCATCAAAGTCAGTGTATTTCCCATGAACTAGTTTTTCTAAAAAAGCTTTTTCAAATACGATATCAGAGAAGAACTGGAATGATCTAACGATTAAATTCGCTTCTCTCGGTTTACGAGGAGGTAGTTTTCTCCATTCTTCCTGAATCACTTTGGCTCTTCCGACGAGTTCATACGTTGTGGCTTTACCCGACAGATCTTTGATCTCTTCGGTTAAAGTCTCCACCTTCTGCATTAGTTCCCGAGGGTTCATCTGAGGTCCAGTTTGGAGCGTTCTTTTATATCGGGAGAAAATACGATTGTTCAACTTAGAAAACTCATCCCAAAGTGGCTGTCGTTTTTCTGCGGGGACCTTGCCTGCCTCTTTCCATTGCCGTTGGATTTTCTTTGAGATTTCAAAAGCAGTTTTGGCATCGGGGAAATCATGTGCTTCTTGAGCCTGCACTACCAGAGATTCGTACACTTTGATGTTTTCTTCTGCCTGAAGAGCAAGACCTTCAAAGAAATGTCTTCTGTTTTCAAAGAAATGTTGCACAATATCATTGAAGGTGCCCTCTATTTCTTCTTGATTTTCTTTATCTACAGGCCCCGTTTTGATCCAGCGAAGTTTGAGTTCCTTGTAAAATTCCGTTGTTTCCTTCCAGTCAGTATCGTCTCTTTTCTCTTCAGCTTCTAGAATTAGTACTTTCTTAACTTCAAGATTTTTGGTGCGATTTACCTGAATGATTTCATTCAGGTAATCTTCTTGTTGGCTTAGCTCATTGATAAGTGGCTCAAAGTCTCCTAATGCATCGGATTGCATAAGAGATTCTCTGAAGTGAATGAGTTTCATCAGGAAAGAACCCTTGTTCTGGTTTTCCTGAATGGCGTTTTTGAGTTTGGCTACTTTTTCTTTAAGCTGTTCAAATCGATCCTCAAAATATTTGAGCGTAGAGGCCTCATCTTCTTTTACTTCACCGATAACCCGATCTACCTGTCCCAAAAATCCCCTCAAATAAACTTTGTCGTTTTTGATATATCCATACGGATGCTCCATTGTTCTACAGTAGGTTAGTTGGCGGTTTTCGAATTTCCGTAAATTAATTAATTCAAAAGCACTTATCCTAAGAAAGCGGTTTTTTTGCCATCTTTGATTCTTAAGTGATGTTTCAAAGTAAAAATATAACGCATGAGCGCAGAAAAAATCATCTTTTCCATGGCAGGTGTTTCGAAAATCTTCCCACCACAGAAAAAAGTACTTAAAGATATTTATCTCTCATTTTTTTATGGAGCCAAAATCGGGGTTCTTGGTTTAAACGGTTCGGGTAAATCCTCTCTGTTGAAAATCATTGCAGGAATGGATAAGGAATTCCAGGGCGAAGTAGTTTGGTCTTCAGGCTACACTGTCGGAATGCTGGAACAGGAGCCAAAGCTCGATCCAACTAAAACGGTGAAAGAAGTAGTCGAGGAAGCAGTTGCTGAGACGGTGGGGTTGCTGAAAGAATTTGAGGCGATCAATGAGAAATTCATGGATCCGGCTTTGATGGAAGATCCCGACGCAATGAATGCTTTGATCGAGAAGCAAGGAGTAGTGCAGGAGAAGCTTGATGCTGCTAATGCCTGGGAACTTGACGTCATGCTTGACAAAGCGATGGATGCGCTTAGGCTTCCTCCTAGTGACGCCAACGTGGCAAACCTTTCGGGTGGTGAAAAAAGAAGAGTGGCGCTTTGCCGATTGCTGTTACAGGAGCCAGATGTGCTTTTACTCGATGAGCCTACCAACCATTTGGATGCAGAATCTGTGCATTGGCTGGAGCAACATTTGAAAAATTATAAAGGAACTGTAATCGCGGTAACTCACGATAGATACTTCCTTGATAATGTAGCAGGTTGGATTCTTGAACTGGACCGTGGCGAAGGTATTCCATGGAAAGGAAATTATTCTTCTTGGCTGGATCAAAAGCAAAACCGATTGAAGCAAGAAGAGAAGACCGAATCAAAGCGTCAGAAAACACTAGAGCGAGAGCTAGAATGGATCAGGATGACTCCGAAAGCCCGTCAGGCGAAAGGTAAAGCAAGATTGAGTGCGTACGACCGATTAGTAGGAGAGGATTCTAAGGAGAGAGAAGCGAAACTAGAGCTTTTCATTCCTCCAGGACCTCGTTTGGGGTCCAAAGTGATCGAAGTGAATGGTGTTTCTAAAGCCTTTGGTGACAAGCTTCTTTTTGAAAACCTAAGTTTTGCGTTGCCTCAAGGTGGGATTGTAGGTGTGATCGGGCCAAACGGTGCGGGTAAATCCACGCTTTTCAAGATGATCACTGGACAAGAAAAACCAGATGCTGGGAATTTCGAAGTTGGAGAGACCGTTCAATTGGCCTATGTGGATCAAAGTCATGATGCGCTTGACCCAAATAAATCTGTGTATCAGACGATTTCCGAAGGAAATGAACTGATGATGCTTGGTAATAAAGAAGTGAACTCTAGAGCCTACGTATCCAAATTCAACTTCGGTGGAGGAGATCAGGAGAAGAAAGTAGGAGTACTTTCCGGAGGAGAGCGAAACCGAGTTCACTTGGCTTTGACGCTGAAAGAAGGCGGGAACTTGCTGCTTCTCGATGAGCCTACCAACGACTTGGATGTAAACACACTTCGATCTTTGGAAGAAGCGTTGGAAAACTTCGGTGGTTGCGCTGTTGTGATTTCCCACGATAGATGGTTCCTGGATAGAATCTGTACTCATATCTTGGCATTCGAAGGAGATTCTCAGGTGGTGTGGTTTGAAGGGAACTTCTCCGACTACGAAGAGAACAAGAAAAAGCGTCTAGGTGATGTCGAGCCAAAGAGAATTCGATATAAGAATTTGAAGTAAATTAGATAACCTTCGAGGTGTCATTTCGAATGAGGAACGATTGAGAAATCTCCTCGAAGGTTTTAATTGGTGAGTCCACTCCGATAACTGCTATTTAGAGAAAATATCCCCTCCAAATTGATCCTAATGGCACTATTTTCTAGTGTAAATGCTTTTTCGGAGTGGACTCAATTGGTGTATATTCAAAATTATAAGACATTCGAGGTTTGCCATTCCTCAAATGCCACTTCCAAGAATCCACTAAACCTTGAAGTCTCTGAGATTTCAAGGGTTTTTTCAATTTTGATCATCAAAAAATCAGATTTCTTTGGTTAAGATCTCTAGACGAATGATGGACCGTCAAAATATCAACACGTGTATCTCCTTTTACAAGATAGATATCACATAGCTACCTTCTACAAGGTGTCTGATGCTTGGAGTGCCGAAGCCTTCAAGTTGCTGAGCGGCTAATTGATTTTGTTTTTGGATTTGGAGTTTTGTTTATTTTTTTGAATCCTTGCTGATGTATTCCGCAATTTCCTTCAGATCCAAGACAGCTTGATCAGTCCAATTTAATCGAACCATTTATTGATTTTTTGTTCTAATTCAACTTCTGAAATTAGTTTGCCTTCCTGAGAGTCTTGAAGTCCTTTTTCTATTTTCTGACCTACAGTTAGCTGCTCCACCAAATCATCTAAAGAGAATTCATCGGGAAGTTATTTCAACTGTATTTTTTTTTTTGGAAATGACGATTTAGGGTTTAGTATTGTGGAAGTAGTCCACTCTTTAATCCTGATTTGATGATTCCAATTCTCTCATTTTCAAAGCGATCCTTTTCTTGGGAGCTGTATTATTTTTTGACTCCTGAGATTCGTCAGAATCCGAATAGGTTCAGTTTTGAGCCGGATTCGGTGTTCAAGGAGCCGGTTCTGGCTAGAGATTGTGGATCTGATAGATTAACAAATGAGTTTGAACCGTATTATTTCTTTGTTGAATCGGGAAAAGTTAATCTGCGTGGCGTTGGGAGGTTAAATTTTTTGCAACATGAAAACTCGTTTTGCGTTGAGTGCTGATGAAATAGAATAACTGCTCATTATTATTTCGGCTTCTTTGGGTTTAATTTTTTGGCAGTTGTGTCTATTTGTTTTACAAAATGTTTTTCTGCTTCAGAAAGTTCGTTCTTCGTTTTCTCTTTATACTTTTCATATTCTGCATTGGCCTTTTTCAGTGCTTGTTGGTGGCTTACTGTTCCTGCATTTTGTAAAACATTATTCCCTGTCATTCTCACAAAATCATCTAAGCGTTCTATCCAGTCTTTCATATACATTGGCTTGCGGTTGAGTGCCTGTAATTCTGCCAATTCTAAATATGCTGTTACCATTCGGTTTAGCACATTTAATTCCTCTTCGTTTAAATAGTTTTTCGCTACTTCAATTTCTTGTTTTGCGGGCTTAGTTCCTTTAATGTGAGTTAAGCCAAGATTGTGTTTTTCTGCATCAATTCGTTGATAAATAATTTCAGCAGCCGTATGTCCGTGTGCTGCCCAGTGCATTTTATTTTGAACGGTTTGAAAAAACTGAACAGACATTTCTAACTTAGGGTCGTAATCAATACTGGTGGCATAAATATCAAGCACCTTTCGCCAAAAAACTTTTTCAGACGAACGTATATCACGGATACGTGCCAATAGTTCTTCAAAATAATTACCTCCACCTGCTTGTTTTAGCAACTCATCATTCATTGTAAAGCCTTTTACTATGAATTCACGAAGCCTTGCCGTAGCCCATTGGCGAAACTTTGTTCCCTGATGGCTTTTTACCCGATAGCCAACTGAGATAATTACGTCCAAATTGTAGTAATTAGTGGGTTTGGTAGAAAAATCGGAATTTCCGATTTTTCTCATAGTTTGCTCACTATCAAGTTCTTGTTCTTCGTAAATATGTAAAATATGTTCGTTGATAGTAGAACGGGATTTTTGAAATAATTCTACCATTTGGTCTATGGTCAGCCAAACCGTTTCATCTTCTAAACGTGTTTCAATTTTAGTAATTCCATCTTCGGTTTGATAAATTATGATGTTGGTATTTTCCATTATTATCTTTCAGTCTTGTTAATGTGAGCAATAAACTTTGTAAGTTCTTTTCCAATTTCTGTCAACTCGTTGTTGTTGGTGTTTCGCCCTGTGACATCGTAGCCAATATCTTCGGCTATTGCCTTAAAAATAGGGTATATATTTTGGCTTTCGAAGGAGATTCGCAAGTGGTTTGGTTTGAAGGCAACTTCTCCGACTACGGGGAAAACAAAAAGAAAAGAATGGGCGATTTAACACCTAAAAGAATCAGATATAAGAATTTGAAGTGATGATAACCTTTGAGGTGTCATCCTGATTCTGATTTCTGGGGATCAGGATCTCCTCGAAGGTTTATACCTACTACAACTTTTGAAGTCTTTCTAAGTTTCTTATCAGTATCTCCTTTTACAAGGTAGATGATCACATACTTATCTTCAACAAGTTGTCTAATGTTAAGTGTGCCGAAGCTTTCATGAATTTAGCCGGCAAATTGATTTAGCTTTAGTATTTAAGTTCTCTGCCTGATTCTTTGGATTTGATACTTTGTTTATTTTTTTGAATCCTTGCTGATGTATTCAGTAATTTCCTTCAAGTCGAGGACAGCTTGATCTGTCCAATTTATTCGAACCATTTATCGACATTGTGATCTAGCTCATCTTCTGAAATCGGTTTACCTTCGTCAGAGTCTTTAAGTCCTTTTTCTATTTTCTGACCTACAGTTAGCTGCTCCACCAAATCATCTAAAAAGAATTCATCCGGAAGCTTTTCCAGGTGTTTTTTTACCAAAGTCTTAGTCAACATACATTTCGGGTTTGATCAAATATAAAGAATATGGTTGGGGAAATGGAAGGTGGTTTATACGCAACTTGATTTTTTGTTAAGCCTCTCGCATTTCATTAATTAAGAGGTATAAGACCTTCGGGGTTTTTAATGCCAAATAGGTCATAAGCGTGCCTTCAGCTCTATTGAATGCATTTTGTTAATGCTTTTGCTAATTTGTGAGATGGTCAAATTGATCCTGCACGTTGATCGGGGTAATATCGAACCAGATCTTAAAGTAAGGAATTGGTTAGCTTCTCCGAAATAATTTTTTGGAATTTGAAAAAAAGATACACAGTTGTTTTTTGCAGGTTTTCGAAATTTAATTCTGAATAAGACGTACTTAGTCGAGGGGGGGTAGAATATTTTGAATAGGCGAGAAAATGCTACGTCAAGGATTTCATAGAATAGTAGGATGATAAACAGGTTTTTGTTTTTTTGAATTTGTTTTTTCTTATTACTCCCACTAATTCTATCTTTTTCATTACCACTTTTTATGAGATCACTCGTACTTCTGATTTTCTATTCGCTGGGATTATTCCTGGTTTCTTACTTCCTGTTGGATGTGGAAGGTATGATGGTGAATGCCTTTGCAAGTCAGGCTGATATAGAGATTCCGGAGAATGTTGTGGTTGAAGTAAGAGTGGGAGGATTTCTATCCAGTCAAGTGGATGGTAGCAACCTTACTGAAGGAGGGAGGGTATTTTTTAAGCCTTGTCGTGTACTTTTCCAAGTGGAATATCTAAATACTTTCAAACTTCCTGCCCTAATTTTTTTTTAATCCATGGAAAATAAAATATTCCCTTCATCTATCATTCAGAACACTGTAGAAATATACGATTCCCGTATCAGTGTAAGATCCCACATGATTTACATTATACTACTGGCAATGTTGGTCGCTTTTTTTGTCTCTTTGCCGTTGATTTATGTTGATGTGGCTGTACAGACCCGTGGGACTTTTCAGTCCGCATTGCACCGGAATTCACTAATGATTTCAGTAGGAGGCAGGCTCGAAACCTGGAATTTAAGTGAAAACAAAAAGGTAGAGAAAGGTGATCTCCTGGCGGTAGTTAGGGGAGAGCAGATCAACCTGGAAATGGCAGGAGTTGAAGAGAGGCTGATCCTCTTGGAAGATTTTATAACAGATCTGAAGAGTCTTCTTAACCTGGATTTTGCAAATCCGGAAATTCTACTCATTCCACTTAAATCTAATGCGTATCAGGCATCTTTAATGGAATTTCAGTCAAGGATTAGTAATCAGACAACGTATGTACAAAAACTGGAAAGAGATTTCCAAAGAGCAGAACTTCTTTTTGAAAGTAAATCTATTGCCTTTGCAGATTATGACAACATCGACGTACAATACAAACAGGCACTAGCAGAACTGGATCTAATCAGGAAGCAAAAAGTAAATCTGTGGGAGCAGGAACTCATTGACTATGGCAATGAAAAGACGCGCCTTCGCAATCAGTTGGACGTATATTCCGAGCGGCTGGATCAATACAAGATTATTGCTGGGACTGGTGGCACTCTCATCAATGTGATAAATCTAAACGAAGGAGACTTTGTCCATCCACAACAAAAACTAGCCGAAATATCTCCAGACGACACTATGTTGGCTGTAACTTATATTTCTCCTGCTGATATAGCATTTATAAGCACCGGTCAAAAAGTGAGTTTTCAAGTCGATGCCTACAATTATAATCAATGGGGTATAGCGGAAGGGAAAGTAGTAGAAGTAGCGGACGACCTGACTTTGCTCAATGAAAAAGAAGCTGGGTTTCTCGTGACATCAAAGCTTGACGCTCCGTCTTTACACCTTGCTACCGGGCAAGAAGGAATAATCAAGAAGGGCATGACTTTCAACGGGAGATTTGTAGTTGCCAGACGCTCATTGTTCCAATTGCTTTATGATAAGGTCGATAATTGGCTGAACCCTTCTGTAAAAGCTAAAAACTAATTTTTTTAACTATGGGTATTAAAGTCAAACAGAGAGATATTACAGATTGTGGTGCAGCTTGCCTAGCTTCTGTGGCCTCTCATTATCAGTTAGAAATGCCAGTGGCCAAAATCAGGCAGATGGCTTCGACTGATAAAAAAGGAACTAATATTTTGGGACTTATTGAGGCCGCGACCAAGATGGGCTTCTCAGCAAAAGGGGTAAGAGGTGAGTTTGAGGCTTTGAAAGATGTGCCATTACCTGTGATTGCACACGTGCTCGTTAAAAAAGTACTTCACCATTTTATTGTACTCTACAAAATAAGGGAAAAGACAGTGGAGTACATGGATCCGGGAGATGGCCAGCTGCATAAAGTCAGTCATGAGGCATTCATAAAGATGTGGACTGGAGTCTTGGTTCTGCTGATGCCCAATGAAGAGTTTAAAGCTATCAATCAAAAGGTAGGAACTTGGAGTAGATTTTGGTTTTTGGTCAATCCGCACAGATCAGTCATGATTCAATCCCTAATAGGTGCGGTAGTTTATACACTTTTAGGATTATCCACTTCCATATACGTGCAAAAAATCATTGATCATGTTTTCATAGGAAGAAATACCAATCTGTTGAACCTGCTTTCTATCGCAATGATATTTTTGCTGATAATTCAGATGATGATTGGTGTTTACAAAACGCTTTTCATTATTAAGGTAGGCCAAAGAATAGACGCAAGATTGATTTTGGGTTATTATAAACATCTGTTGACTTTGCCACAGCGATTCTTTGATACCATGCGGGTGGGTGAGATTATCTCAAGGATTAATGATGCCGTTAAAATCAGGGCGTTTATCAATGATGTTTCGATTGGTTTTTTGGTAAACGTGTTTATCGTGATTTTTTCATTTGGTCTAATGTTTACTTTTTACTGGAAGCTTGCTTTGGTTATGCTTCTGGTGATTCCACTGTATGCCATCATTTACCTGATCACAAATAAGCTCAACAAAAAAGTAGAACGTAGATTGATGGAGGAATCTGCCGAGCTGGAATCCCAATTAGTAGAGTCTGTTACTGCTGCAGGTACCATCAAGAGATTTGGGGCAGAGGATCATGCCAATATCAAGACAGAAGTCAGGTTTATCTCGTTGCTCAGGACGGTTTATAGGTCAGGACTCAACAATCTTTTTTCAGGAACTTCTTCAGAAGCCATCTCAAGGATTTTTACAATCATTCTGCTTTGGGTAGGAGCAGGCTATGTCCTTCAAAATGAAATTACTCCTGGTGAATTGATGTCCTTCTATGCTTTAATTGGCTATTTGACAGGTCCAGTATCCAGTTTGATTGGAATGAATAAGACTATCCAGAATGCATTGATTGCCGCAGATCGTTTGTTCGAAATTATGGATTTGGAAGTGGAAAGTGCTACCGATACTTTTCCACTTCAAAAAGAAGAAGTAGGAGACATTACATTTAAAAATGTTGTTTTTCGATATGGGTCTCGAGCTAATGTTTTTGAAGGGCTCAACCTCACTTTTACCAAAGGTAAAATCTCAGGGGTCGTAGGAGAAAGTGGTTCTGGGAAGAGTACGTTGGTTTCACTACTACAAAACCTTTATCCTTTGCAATCAGGTAATATCTACCTAGGGAAATACGATTTAAAATTTATCAATAATGCAAGCCTGAGAAGCGCGGTGTCAGTGGTCCCACAACGGATTGATCTTTTTGCGGGAAATGTTTTGGAAAATGTGGCTTTGGGAGATTACCAGCCTGATATGCAAAAGGTGGTAAACATATGCAACAGATTAGGCATGATGGAATTTATAGAAAGCCTGCCCAATGGTTTTGGAACTTATTTGGGAGAAAACGGAGCTTCTTTGTCCGGAGGGCAAAAGCAGCGAATAGCAATAGCTAGAGCACTATACAGAGATCCGGAAATTCTGATTTTGGACGAGGCTACTGCTTCTCTGGATCCCGATTCGGAGCAGTTTGTACAGCAGGCTATCAGGGTATTTGTGGCTGAAGGGAAGACGGTCATTTTTATCACTCATCGTTTGGCTGCGGTGCAGGGTTTTGATCAGTTGTTTGTTTTGGACAAGGGCAAACTAATAGAGCAGGGCACTCATCGAGAGCTATTGGCAGCTGAGGGGAAATATTTTCAGATGATAAGTAAGCAACTTTTAGTGTTAACTTAAAAAAGACATTTTCAATTATGGAATTTATCAGACAGATTGAACGACTTCAGCTTTTAAATAAGCTGGTAAAGGAACAAAGAACAGGGAAACCAGAAGAGTTGGCGGAGAGGTTGGGAATAAGGAGGAGGCAACTTTATGTATATATTGAGTATTTGAAGGATTTTGGTATGGATGTCCAATTTTCGCGAAAAATTGGCAGTTTCGTTTATGCTGATGAACATGAATTAAAAATAGAAGTCAGATTTGAACTCCTTGACTCTAAGGATAGGATTGAAATAAATGGTGGGGAAAGTTTGAATTTTTTAGTTCCGTGCTGTTTTTATGCACTGGTGGAGACTAGATTAGAATCATGATCAGTTATCAAGACCCATGCTAGCTACCGGATCGAAGTCGTACTGAGATGAGGTAACCTGACTCCTGAGAAAGGTTGGGGAAACGAATAAATGATTAACTTATGGAAACGTTTAAAGAGTTGAGTTTGGAGGAGATGCAGGAGATTGAAGGAGGTAATATGGGCTCCGACTTTCTTGCAAGTGCTGGTTATTATGCACATCAAGTTTGGTGCGATATGAAAAAAGCAATGTATGAGAACAAGAAGGTAAATGATATGAATACAGATGAGAGTATTTGGTTTTTTATGTGAATTGAAAAATATTAGAAATATGAAAAATATAGAAAAATTTGTTGAGCTTTCAGATGCAGAATGCGAAA
>Ga0105053_10004999_pt1 | contig 19120 bp, 15 predicted proteins | sample BON01_FD_78093 | JGI IMG/M metagenome (GOLD analysis project Ga0105053, IMG submission 78093) | Freshwater microbial communities from Lake Bonney liftoff mats and glacier meltwater in Antarctica - BON-01 | ecosystem: Environmental > Aquatic > Freshwater > Ice > Glacier meltwater | place: Lake...
ACCGCGAATCGGAAATAGTAAATCGACCCACAGTTGCGCTTGGCTTTCGCATCAGATGTGGGCAAGCTGTGCTGTCTCAGAGGGAAGGTCCAGATGCTGATCGCGACACAGGCAGCGGCGCGTGCCCAGGCATGGGCCCTCGATGCGGCGGGCTCCGTCCGGCAAGTCGCAGAGCGCTTGCAGTCTGAAGCCCGCATGATCGTCGATCTGCCACGCTGGCGCGCAGCTCACACCTGGTCTGATCGGCTGCAGGCACTGTCATGGCCGCGTGTCGCGGTTCTGGCCGGGATCATCGGCATGGTGATCGCGGTCCCTCTCACCATCTATGCCTTGACCCGGCCCTATGCCTATCCGCCCCAGGAGCCGACCGCGCGTGAGCTCGCCTTGCGCAAGAATGCGCTTGAGCACGTCAGACCCGCTCCTCCGCCCGGGTTGGTACAAGCAAACAAAGCCTGGACGGGGGAATAGACGATGATCAGCAAGCTTTTCTGCGCAGTTGCTGCCCTGGCCATACTGGCCGGTTCGCCAGGCCCGGCTCTTGCAGGACCAGAATATGTCTATGACAGCGCCGGTCGTCTGATCCAGGTCACTTATTCCAACGGGGTCGTGGTTCAGTACCGGTATGACGCCTCCGGAAACCGGCAACAGATCACGACCGCCAACATCCCGAACCGCGCGCCACGCGCCCGGGCGGACAGCGCCGCGGCCCTTGCATCGGGAACGGTCGATATCCCGGTTCTCGGCAACGACACCGACCCTGATCGCGACGCGCTGACAATCACCGGCGTATCCAACATCAGCGCCGGAAGCGCGACCGTCCTGCAGAACCCCTGGCGGGTCCGCTATGTCGCCCCGACCTCACCAGGTAGCCCGACGTTTACCTACACAATCTCTGACGGCCAGGGGCACACAGCTTCGGCGACCGTCACCGTTCTGGTCTCGGGCGGCAACCAGCCTCCGGTTGCCAATGCGGACTATTTCAGCGCCTCGGCAAGCAGCAACATGTCCCTTCTGGTGCTGGCGAATGACACTGACCCCAACAACAACACCCTGACCGTGACCGGGGTGGGCACGGCAACGGGCGGAACGGCATCTGTCGCAATGGGTGGCGGCTATGTCGTCTATGACGCGCCGGGGACGCCGGGTACTTACACCTTCACATATACCGTCAGCGACGGCCTGGGTGGTACGGCCTCAGCGACCGTCACGGTCGATGTCTCCAGCCTGGAAGGCGGCGGCGAATGTGTGCCGACAATGCAGAACCAGTGCGACGTCGAACCCTGACCGCGTCAGCTCGCCCTACAGTCGGTTGCTGGAGATGTAATGGCCAGGAGCCGAAAATCGTGAACCTGCCATGGCCGCATCGAATTGCCGCTGAACCGGGCTCTCATCCAGAGCACCCGGCGACCTGAACGGCCTTGAAGCGAGGTGCGGATATCCACCTGGTCTCCGGATGCGATGGATCGAGCCAGGCTCTCACCATCACCCGGCATGGCCTCGGGCCGCAGTTCTTCTGGCGCACGGCCGACCGTCATCAGTCGCCGTAGACAATCCTCCTCGGCAGCCGCAAGATGCCAACCTCGCGACATCGTCTCCAGCGAGGCAAACGAGGACGGTGCCGCTCTTGAAGCACTGCCCGCGCCCAGACCATGATCCCTCAGCACACCCAGCACCAGGGGGTCGGGGTCATCGGCCAGATCGTATTTGCCCTCCGGCAAGGACAACTCCACAGCCACCTGACGCGCGTTCAAGGTGATGTCATCCAGCCGAGATGGTCGAACGGGATGAACCTCGCCGGCGGATAGACGACCGAACACCTCATGGGCGGCCGATTCCAGGGTGATCCTATCCACAATATCGCGCTGTTGGGTTGCAGCCGCGACCAGATAGGCCCTCAGCCCAACTGACAAAGCACCGCCGAACAAGGCAAGGCCAAAGGCAAACGACATCGCCAATAGCGAGACATAGCCCCGGCGATGTTCGCGATCAGGGAATCTGTGGCTGCTCAACGGGCAATCCCAGTCCCTGCAACCGCCCGACCATCTCATTGGTGATGGCGTCGATGTCGGATCGCGCGCGGATCACAGTCGGACGCAGGAACATCACCAGCTCGGTCTGGCGATCGGTCGTGTCACGCGACCGGAACAGGGCTCCGACCACGGGCAGCCGACCCAGATAGGGAACGCCGCCGTCGCCGACGCTGCGGCTGGACCTCAACAGTCCGCCAAGCACGATCAGTTGGCCGTCCTCAACCTGGATACGGGTCTTGAGGCGTCGCTGCTGGATGGTCGGTGAATCAATCTCTGACGACGTCGTGCCCGCCACCTCACTGACCTCCTGCTCGATCTGGATGAACATACGTCCACTTTCGCTCACGCGCGGCGTGACCGAGAGGACAACCCCGGTATCGCGGTACTGGACGCTGTTCAGGATGCGGCTGTCATTGTTAAGACCGACCGCCGACTGGGTGATGATCGGCACCTGATCACCAACCTGTAGCTCGGCGCTCTCGTTTGAAAGTACCAGGATACGCGGCGTCGAGATCAACTGGACGTCGGTGATGGTCGACAGGGCGTTGAGCACCGCGCGAACATCGACATTCAAATAGCGGATAGAGAGGCCGGGATAGCTGGCCGCCGCATCGTCATTCGAGCCGGACGAGAAGCCGCCGCTTAGCTCATCATCATCGAAGAACCACTGCACCCCGAAGCGCAGACGATCATTCAGCGTGACCTCGGCGATGGTGGCCTCGATCAGAACCTGGGGTGGAGGCGCATCAAGCTCGCGCACGATATCGAGCACATTCCGATACTCGGCATCGTCCGCCAGCAGGATGATGGAATTGGTCCGAAGATCGGCCGTCAATCGAAGCCCGCCTGCGGTCGAGGCCGCGACGGGAGCAGACGCGATCGTACCGCCCGGCTGGCTGCTTGGGCTGCCAGTGGCCGGCTGCGGCGCGCCCGCATCTTCAGCAGTAGCATTGCCACCGCTCGCGGAACCGGCACCGAGAAGTGACGACAGGGTGGCGACAAACTGATCCGCTTCCAGATTGGCTAGCGGGATCGACCGCAGCCGTCGGGACGCCGGCGGCGGGGCCCGGTCAAACCGGGCGATCCATTCGGCAGCCCGATCCAGGCCGTCTGGAGAGCGGGCGATGACCAGCAGCCCGTTCAGCCGTGTCATCTCGATAAACTGGATCTGGTTGCCGAGTGGACCGTCAGGGCCGCCGAACACCTGGCGAATTTCGGAGGCGATGTCGGTCGGACTGGCATAGCGGACCGGAAAGAACTGCAGACTCTTGCCCTGGAGCCAATCAACGTCCAGCGACCGAGCGGTCCGCACCAGGGCGTTTACTGTGGTTGGGTCCCCAGAGATATAGACCTGCTCCCGGCCGGGGTCGGCCCGGACCGTCGCACCATCCCCTGCCAAAGGTTCCAGAAGGCGCGCGATCTCGGCGGCACCGATCGAGCGGGCCTGATAGACCGCCGATCCCGCCAGGCCATCCACACCGTCCTGGGTGAACACCGGTGGGGCGCTCAGCCGACCCGCCTGGGCGGCCGGCACGACGGCGTAGCCGGCACCCTCGGAGACCAGGGCGGCGTTGATGCTTCTCAGTGCGCGATCCAGACTCGACAGCGCCTGACCTTCACTCATCCGCCCTGTCAGGCTGAAGGTCAGCGTGCCCTGGATCGATGGGTCGATGCGATACGAGCGCCGCAGAGATTGACTGAGTACAGCGTCAGCGATCGCAGCGACCGGCGCCTGATCAAACACGACATTGAAGTTGCGAACCGGGGAGCGTTGGGCAGCAGCCGCAGCCGGGGCAAGCGCGGCGTTCTCGATCCGCCAGGACAGGTTTTCCGGGTCACTCACCTCCGGATCGGAGGGCGATACTGTGTTGGCCGGCGGGCGGTTCTGCGGAATAACCGCCAGGTTCGGGCGGATGCTTCTCGGCGTTTCGCACGCGGCCAACAGGCCAAGCAGAGCGCACAGGGCGACGCGGGTTTTGAGGCTCATTGTGACATCTGCAGTACGATGTCCCGTTTGAAACCGGTGCCTCCGGCCACGCCGTCAGAACCATAGCTGGTCAGGCTGAACCGTTCTCCGGCAGAAGCAGGCGGCGCATAGACCACGTCATGGCCCCACGGATCCCGGGTCAGGGCGCGATCCGACAGATAGGGGCCTGCCCAGTCAGCGACGCCTTGCGGGGGATCAATCAGGGCCTCAAGACCCTCGATTGCGGTCGGATAGCGGGCCAGGTCAGCAGAATACATTTCCAACGCCGCAGCCACGCTTTCCATCTTCAGGCGAGCCGCGCGCACCTTGGCACGGTCCATCTGGCCCAGGGTCTGAGGCACGACGATAGCGCTGATCAGGCCGATGATGACCAGGACCACGAGCATTTCGGTCAGGGTGTAGCCGGCCCGGCGTGCCGGAGCCGTTCGCAACCCAAGTTTGCCGAGATCCCCCATGGCTCCCCCCGAACCAACACGCTACTCATGTTCGACTATAGGGGGAGCGGGGCCGAGTCTACGGCGTTCACATGACTGAATCTGTCGACGAGTTCGAACTGCCCGCGCCGGTTCATCCGCGCGCGGACCTGGCCGCAGCGCTTGGATTGCGTGGCAGCGCGATCGAACGCGCGCTGCGCGCCAGCCACAGCTCCGGACAGCCACTCGCGGTTGCGCTCAGCCTGCTGGGCCTGGCCACAGAGGACGCGATCGCCGAGGCTTGCAGCACACTCCACAATGCGCCGCGATGGCCCGACGGCCTGCCGATCGAAAAAGTCCAACTGCCCGGACTGAGCGTTCGTTTCCTGCAGGACCGCTATGCTGTCTCCATGGCCGAAGAAGACGGCAGCTGGTGTCTCGGCCTGGTCGATCCGGGAGACGATACCACCCGCGATGCACTAAGATTTGCGCTCGGCCGGGACGCCGTCGTCCGGACACTGACATTGAGCGCCTGGAGACAGGCCCAGGACATCCCGGTACCTGATGCTGACAACGCGGTATTGTCCTCCCCCTCAACAGCAACCTGGTTGGATGATGCGGAGCGGCTCAAAGACATCGCCCGCGACGCGCCCGTGGTCCGCATATCCGAACAGATCCTCGAACGGGCCTTCCTGCAGAACGCCTCTGACGTCCACATCGAACAGAAAGTCGACCACACCCGGGTTCGCTTCCGTATCGACGGCCAGCTTCAGGATCAGGAACGGCTCGGCGTGGACATTGGTCCGGCCCTGATCGCACGCATCAAGGTGCTGTCGGACCTGGACGTTGCCGAGCGTCGCGCCCCGCAGGATGGGCGCACGACCATCAATGTCAGGGGCGTTCCTGTCGACGTTCGGATCTCCACGGCGCCGACGGTGTTTGGAGAATCCCTGGTCGTTCGCCTGCTGACACGGCGTGACGTCGACTATTCACTGGAACGTCTGGGTCTGCGATCCGGCGTGGCTTCGGGGCTCAGCCAGTTGCTGACGCGCAGTCACGGCCTGTTGCTGGTGACCGGCCCGACCGGCAGCGGCAAGACGACCACACTCTATGCTGGCCTGCGGCAGTTGGCCTCGGCCCACAACAAGATCCTGACGGTGGAGGATCCGGTCGAATATGTGTTTGAGGACATCCTGCAGAGCCAGGTCAACGAGGCCGCCGGCTTCACCTTCTCCACCGCCCTTCGTTCCTTCCTGAGGCACGATCCCGACGTCATTCTGGTCGGAGAGATCCGTGACACCGAGACGGCGCGCCTGGCCGTTCAGGCCAGTCTGACCGGTCACCTGGTGCTGGCCACGGTCCACACCAATGATGCGGCGACCACGCCGTCCCGGCTGATCGACATGGGCGTGGAACGCTATCTCCTCGGCGACGCCCTGATCGGCGTGATGGCGCAACGTCTGGCCGCGCAGCTGTGCGGTGCCTGCAAGACCTCCGCCCCCCTGACCTCCGAGGAGTTGGTCGCAGTCAAGGATGCGGGACTGAAGCTCCCCAAAGGGCCGGTCGGCCGTGCCAATGGCTGCGCAGCCTGCGGACAAACGGGTCGGCGCGGCCGCCGGGCGGTCAGCGAGCTGATGATCTGTACGCCAGAAATGGGCGAGTTGATCGGTTCGGGCGCACACGCCGCGGCCTTGAGGAGCGAACTCAGCAAACAGCCAGCCCATGCCACTCTGCGCCAGGACGCGCTGGAGCAATCCATCGAGGGGCGGATCGACTGGGGCGACGCCTGGCGCGTCGCCGACCGATGAAGGCGTTTCACTACACCGCACTCGGCGCCGATGGTCGGCGCCATCGCGGCGTCAGCTATGCGACAGAAGTCGCTTCGGTCCGTGACCGTCTGATCGACGCGCGTCTGCATCCCGTCGCCATCCGGCCCGCACTCATCCAGCACCGGGGGCGCATTCGCCTGACCGAGGCTGAAGCAGCCCGACTGGGGCGCGACCTCGCCCAGTTGATGACCAGTGGCATGGCCCTGGCCCAGGCCCTGGCCCTGCTGGAGACCCGAGAAACACCCCGGGTCGCCGCCATCGCTCGCGAAGTCCGCCAAAAGCTGATCGCCGGTGAGCCTCTGTCCAGAGCCCTTGAGGCCGCCGATGGGACACCCGCCCGGTTTCTGCAGGCCCTGGCCCGTGGGGGCGAAGCTTCAGGCCGACAGAGTGAAGTGTTGGCCGCAGGCGCCCGCTCACTGGCCGCCACCGACCGGCTGAAAAAGCGCCTCATCACCCTGTGCATCTATCCGTGCTTCGTGATCATGGTCGCCTTCGGTTCGATCGCCATCTACGCCTACGCCGTCCTGCCATCGCTCGAGCCTGCCTTTGCAGGCATGGGCAGCGATATTCCACCCCAGACCCAAGCTGTACTGACCTTTGGCGCGGTCGTACGATTTCTGATGCCCATTGCGGCTGCCGGAGCCGGTGCTCTGGCGCTGGTCCTGACTTTGTCGGCGCGGGCGCGCCGAACCGTCGGCGATCTGATCGCCCGCCTGCTTATGCGCGGCAAGCGCTCGCCGATGAGAGACTTTGTGTTCGCCAACCTGGCTTCACGACTGGCGGTCATGCTCCAGGCCGGCGTGCCCCTGGCTCCCGCCTGGAGGCTGGCGCGCGAACCGGTCACAATCGTCTCACTGAGCCGGGCTCTCGCCGCCCAGGATACACGACTGATGGAGGGCGTGCGCCTCTCCGAGGTCCTGCGAAGCCTTCCCGGGTCACCGCCCGATCTCATCCACTATGTCCTGATGGGCGAGCAGTCCGGTCAGGTCGCCAAGGCGTTGAACGACGGCTCGGCAATGCTGGCGGAGCGGGCACAGGAAGCGATCGAACGCGTGTTGTCCGTGCTTACCCCGCTCGTCATCATCGTGGTCGGTGGAATGGTCGGTCTTATCACCATGATGGTGTTCCAGGGTCTACTGGCAGTGGGTGACGCCGTTGCCATGTAGCGCACCCGGTCATCGCGATGGCTATCTGACCATCGACGCCATGGTGGCGCTGACGATCACGGTGCTCGCCGTATCCGCGGCCGTCGCGCTGGCCTCCAATGCCGTATCGCGCATGGCCCAGGCCCGCGACCGATTGACGGCAGTGCGCGTCGCCGACGACCTCTACGAGGACCTTTACGCAGGAGAGCGTCCTGACGGACAACAGTCCGGCACGACCGATGGGCGATCATGGACCTATATCAGCAGCAGCGCGGCCACAGCCGACACACCATCCGTCGCCCGGCGTCTGCGGATCACTGTCGATCGTCGATTTGGCCCGGACCTGGTCGTCGACGCGGTCCTCCCCCCAACACCGCACGAGCCGGACGAGCCCGCAAGGTCGAGCGCACCGGTTACAGTGTCCTGGAACTGATGATCGCCATGACGGTAGCGTCGATCTTGCTGGTGGGGGTCACAGCGGGCTACTCCGCCCTTGCCCGTGCCGGTCATCGCCTGGCGCTGTCCCAGGCTGGCCTGATTGAAAGGTCCACGCCGCGCTGCCGGCCTGTGCAGGGAGCAATTATTTCGCCGGCCGGGTCACAGACCCGATACAGATGCAGCCTTCCCGAACGTTGCGAATACGATACCGTCAGTCAGTCATGCCGCGCGACGACCTCACCCTCGAACTGAACCCCACGCCTCGCCCGGCGTCCGCACCCGTGCTGGACTTGATGACCCGTGTCCTGCGACTGCCCACCCGGTCGCCCCGGCAGGCGCGATCGATCGTTCGAATGCAGCTGGACCGGCTCTCACCCCTGCCAGCCTCCGACACGGTCTTCGATCTGGTCGTATTGCGCCAGGATGTCGGTGAGACGGTCTATGCATTAGGGATTCTGCGACGCTCGACCCTGGCAGACGCCGCCTTCGCCAGCCAACGCCTGGTCACCGTGACCCGGTCCATTGAGGACCAGGACGTGGTCTTCCGCTTCCGCAACGCAGGCGCGGTCGATGATCGCGAGGCGCGCTGGCTTCGTCATGCCCCCAGGATCGCGCTCGTCTGTCTGGGCCTGGCCGCCGTCGCACTCGCCGGCAATCTTCGCGCTGAGCAATGGCGCGAGCGCAGACTGCCCGAGATTGCCGCCGCGAAGCGTCTGGCGGTCCAGGAGGCGAGGTTGGCTGATCAGCAGGCTTCTGCCAGGGCCGAATGGGTATCTCTGGAACGCGCCGATGCCGCCACCCGCTTGCTCTGCGTAGCCGGGCGGGTCGGCGGAACACTCCCCGCCGGCGTTGTGGTGACCAGCGCGGCAGCCGATGCGCAACAGGTCACGCTGATGCTGGCATCGGGCGCAAACGGTGCTGCGCTCGCAAACGCTGGGGGCCGCGCGCCACCAGGTGCCGATCCCAACCGACCCGGCTCGGTCGTCTTTCCCCGCGAGGTGTGCGGATGAACCGATCGGTCTGGATATCTCGCTGTGCCGCCGCAGCTTCCGCTGTGCTGATCGTGGTCGCCTTGACCTCGGTAGTGGCGATCAGCGGTGAGATTATCGCGGTCGGCCGCGCCAAGGCCGATGAGCCGGCAGTTCCACAGGCGGCGTCGGCTCGGCCGGCTCCTGCATGGAAGGCCGTGCGGCCCGCGTTGCGACGCAATGGTGCGACGGCAGAGATCGCGATCGGCGAGTATCTGAACGGACGTCTGGGAGAGCTAGGGCTCAACGTCGTTTCTGTGACCACACCGAGCGTCCGACCCTTGGGCGGCGGACTTCAACTGGCTGAGGTGCACGTGCAGGCGCGCGGTGATGCTGCGGCGTCTGCTGCGGCGGCCAACTGGGTCGCCGTCAATCGCGAAGCCATCCGCCTGAAATCGCTCACATTGGGCGTTGGTCCCGACCAGGAGGGCACCTGTACGCTTTTGCTCCTGATGGTGATCGCATGAAGCTCGTTCGCCAGTACTGGCTGCACGGCGTGCTGGGCCTTTGCGCCCTTGGCACCATCGGCCTGATCGCATGGCCGGCGAGCTCAGTCGGCCCTGTATCGGCCCCTCCAGCTGAGCGGTACTCAGGACCCGACATTCAGACCCGCAGGGGTGGGCCGGTGCCAGGGTTCGCAATCCGGTTGAGCTCCGGGAATGACCAGCCTTCGGCGGTGCCCCAGACAGCCGAAGCAGTGCCGGTTCTCGTCGGGATCGCAGGGCGTCGGGCCTATCTGCGGAGTGGTGCTACGGGAGAAGTCGTACGGGTGTCGATCGGACAGGAGATCGACGGCTGGCGACTGGTTTCGGTCGGCACTCGATCAGCAAACCTGCGAGGCACCAGCGGCGACACCCGGATCGAGATGTTTAATACCGGGTCTGGCGCGGCAGCACCTGTCACGCCTGTGCCGGCTGCAGGAGAACCCGGTCAGCCGATTAGCGGCGGATGACCCCTGCCTTGTTGCCGGTCCATCTGGGCGTCGTCGGCCTGGTCATCGGCAGCTTCCTCGGTCTGATCAGCGTGCGTCTGCCCCAAGGCGAAGGTGTAGTGCGGGGACGCTCTTACTGTCGCGCGTGTCGACGCACCCTGACCTGGCCTGATCTTGTGCCGGTCGCCAGCTATGTCCTGACGAGGGGGCGCTGTCGGACGTGCCACGCAGCCATCTCCTTGAAATACCCGCTTGTCGAACTTGCAGCCGCCGGAATTGGCATTTCGGCAGCACTGGCGGGATCAACGTTTGCCGAAATAGCCCTGACTGCACTGCTCGGCTGGCAACTGTTGTTGATCGTAGTGATCGATCTTGAGCATGGCTGGTTGCCAAAAGGGCTCAAGATTGCGCTCCTCTTGTCTGGCCTGCTGGGCGCTGCGTTCGCCAGAGAAACCGCGTTGACTGACTGGGTTCTGGGCGGTGCCTTGGGCATCGGAGCATCCTGGGGCCTTGCCGTTTGCTTCCGCCGATTTCTGGATCGGGAGAGAGGCGGTTCTGGTGATCCGGTTCTCTTTGCAGCCATCGGTGTCTGGACGGGTTGGCAAGGTCTGCCCGCTGTAGTCCTGGGTGCCTGTATTATCGGCATTGGCTATTTCGCCAGCGCTGCGGCCTTGGCCGAAAAGCCATTTTCTGACAGCCGTCGGATCCTCCTGGCTCCCCTCCTGGCGCTCTCAACCTTCGCCTGGTGGCTCTGGCAATTGTATGCTGGCCTACGGCCCTGACCCCAGCTTCTACGAACGGGCCGTGTCCATAATCCTGGATTGATCAATTTGGCGCAACTGTGGGTCGATTTACTATTTCCGATTCGCGGTGGGTGTGCTTGCCTGTAAAGCTACGCTTTCGGGTCGGGGGACTTTCGTGCTGCCACTGTTCAGACGTCGTTCGCACTCCGTATCGGCTACGGGTGCAGCTGTTTCGCCACCGGCTAAACCCGCTTCGCGCAGCCTGCGCTGGATGGCAGCTGTGGCGGCGATTGCGGTCAGCGGCGTGTGGATGTCGTCCAGCACGATCGCCCAGTCGGGCGGCGGGGGCGGGTCGGTTCCGGTCGCGTCGGTCAAGATCGGCACGGCGGACCTGATCTCTCCGACGGCGGCACGGACCTATTATGACGGCCTGCCGACGGCGAGTACTTTTACCAATAGCGCGCTGGTCTCGGGACAGCCGGTGCTCAATGCCCCGCACGCCGAGATCACGGCCCTGGCCCGGGCCCTGGATAACAACCCCGACCTGATCTACGCCTATGTGCGCAACAGCGTCGATACGACCTTCACCTACGGTATGGGCAAGGGCGCTATGGGCGCTCTGGTGGATCGCAACGGCACAGCCTTCGATCAGGCCCAGCTGATGGTCCTGCTGCTGCGAGCGGCTGGCAAGACGGCGAGCTTCAAGAACGGCACGATCACGCTGGACGCGGCCCAGTTCACCGCCTGGACCGGCATCACGCGCGCAGATGCGGCCTGCCGTCTTCTGGCCAACGGCGGCATCCCCGCCGTGGTCAACGGCCTTTCGACGGCGGACTGCAACTATGGGTCGGCCAACGTCACGGGCGTGACCTTGGCCCACGTCTGGGTCAGCGCCAACATCAGCGGCACCGACTACGTTTTCGATCCGGCCTATAAGCCCTATACGGTGAAGGCCGGTATCGATGTGCGCAGCGAGGCGGGCCTGACCACGGGACAGGCGCTGCAGGATGCCTCGTCCGGGGTCCAGACGGGCACCGACACAGGCGTCAACTATATCCGCTCCATGAACGGGACCGGCCTGAACAGCCGCATCCAGTCGGCGGCAAACTCCCTGCAGACCTATATCGAAACCAATCTGCAGGGCGGTGAGGTCGAGGACCTGATCGGCGGCCGCCAGATCGTGGAAATCCCGACCTCGACGGCCCTGCGTCAGTCCGCGCTGCCCTATACCTCTGCGGTCACCCACTCCTGGACCAATGTCCCGGACGCCTATCGGGCCTCCGTGACGGTGCAGATCACCAAGGTCAGCTCTTCGAATGCGACCGTGTTCAACACGATCGCGGACCGGGTGCTGTATTTTGATGACATCTACGGCCGCAAGCTCAACTTCTATTCCGCTTACAAGCCGAGCGGCGCGACGACGAACGGGGATGCTTTCGTCGGGCGGCTGGAGCTGATCAACGAGCGTGGTGAAGCCACGGTGCTGGCCAGCTATACGGCCAATGAGAATGCCAGGCTGAGCTATGGCCAGGTCAAGCTGACCGTCAACGCCCCCTATGCCGCCGCCAACCCGGATGGGGCCGCGACCGGCTCGTATATGGACGTCTATTCGGTCAAGGAGGTCAGCTACGCCCTGCCGTTCACCATCGTCGCCGGATGGGGCGAGGTGACCCGGGGCCTGGTCTCCAAATGGGGCTCTCACGCTGAAATGACCCTGCCGATGCAGGTCAATCCGCAAGGCTGCGAGACCTGCAACACGGGTCTGCCGTCGACCGCCGGGGACAGCCGCCGTGAGCAGCTGGCCGGAGAGTGGCTGGCCCAGGCATCGCGCGCCGGCGGGTTGCATGCGCAGCTGGCCGGCAGCGTGTTCCAGTCTCACTACTCCGTCGGCGTGGTCAGCGCCGACACCTGGGTGCGCTACTCCGGGCAGGCGGGCCAAACCGGCCCGATTATGCCCTGGTACAGCATTGGCGACAGTTACGACCGTCTCGACATCGACACCGGATTCAGCCTGACCAGCCGGACGTCAGACACTGTGGCGCGCCGGGCCGGCGTCCACGCCATCGCCGCGACCATTAATGCGCTGGAGGGCAGCGTCGCCGCCCAGATCGCGGACCTGCCCGATGTGACCTCCACTGCATCACGGTTCGCCTGGGGTAATGCGCCTCCCTCCGCTGAGGACCTGGCGACGGCCGGAACGGGTGCGCGGCGCTTTTACGCCTTCTCCAGTTCAAACGCATCGGCGGCCTTGGGTCTGGTCCGGACCGAAGGGCGGGGCGAGACGGCCTGGCAACTTTATGATGATTGGCATTCGGATGTAGGTGAGCCGAAGATCGGTTCGGCGGAGGTCAATCAAAGACGAGGGCGGCTGGCGACGACGATCAGCAGCTATGCGACAGCCGGGTTTTCGGTCGTGTCTTCCGAGGAGGCTTTTCTGGGGCCGGGGCAGCGGGGCGGTGCCTACGTCGTCGCCAACCAGGGAAGTTCCAATGGCAATATGACCTATACGAACTACACTCATCGCCCGTCGTTTCAGCGTGGCGGAGCCCTGATCGCGACCCGTTACGACGCCAATGGTGACCCGCTCGAGATCGCCCATGTGACCGTCGGTGCCTATGACAACGCCAAGGGCGGTGGGGGCGGCGCCCAGACCGACCACAATGCGCGGTACGATCCTTCCAAGATGGCCGACCTGTTGAAGGACGAGTTCGTCGACCGGTCGGCGGCGGCCGGCGTGGATCTGGGCAGTGGCAATATGAGCTACACCAGCCCGGCGGTGCTTTCGGTCGGTCAGGGCGACTTCCCCTACAGCCTCTCGGCCGGCCTCACCTGGCGCGGGGGACAGCCCACCAACTCACTGACCAGCCATGTCTCCAACGCCGAGCCGAACGGGGCCTGGACCACCAACTGGAACAACACGCTAAGCGTCTCGGCCAGCGGCCTTGAGGCCATGGGCGAGACCGATGTGCGGGCAGTCGCCGGCACGGTCGCCGCCTTTGTGGTCATGCAGGACATTTACCGGGCCTCGCCCACGACCGAGCGCGAGGTGGCTGCCGCCCTGACCGCTGCCTGGTGGATGAAACACCTGGCCGGCAACGTGGTCACGGCCACCGTCGGGAGCAACTCCCAACAGTTCCTGCGCCGGGCGGACGGGCAATGGTTCTCGCCCGGCGGTCGCTACGCCACCCTGATCCAGACCGGCCAACGTGCGATCGTGACTGAGCAGCCCTCGTGCTCGAACGGGAATCCGAACGCCTATATCAACACGCGCGGCTGGAGCTACAGCGCGGTTTCCTTCCAACTGAAGTCAGCCACGGGGGACGTGCAGTCCTTCCAGCCCTGGCTCGCCGATATCGCACCCTTCGGCACCGGAGAATCCTGCGCTCGCGTGCGTGGGTTCCGGATGACCAACTGGACCTTCCCCCAGGGCGTCACGGTCAATCTGACATACGCCATGACGGCTGGCAGCGATCTTCCGAACCTGACCGAGGTCAGCAACTCGCTCGGCTACAAGATCGCCTTCAATCAGAGCGGCCGGCTCGGCTTCTCCAACGGCCTGGCGGGGGCCGACCTGCGGGCGGTGAGCGTCGACCGTGGACCCTACAATCAGGAGGCCGTCAGCCATACGGACCCGGTCGGAAACGTCACCCATTTCACGACCCGGCTCGACGGGCCTTCGCGCTATCAGCGCTATCTGTTCGACCGCGCCTATCTGGCGCGTGATCCGTCCAAGGCCTCGATCGAATACACCTATGACGTCTTTGGCCGGGTGACCGAGGCACGGGACGCCGAGGCCATCGCCAATCCGACGGCTCGGGGACCGCACAGGTTCTACGTCGCCGAAGGCTTCCGCGGTCAGCGATCTGATCCGCTCAACGGCCGCTACACGGTTGAGACCGTGAACAGCGGTCGCGGCTCGCGCCATATCGACGAACTGGGCCGGGTCTCGCTGGCCAGTTTTGACGGTCGCGGCCGGGTGATCCAGCGTACGGCGGCGTTCGGGAACATCACCGAGTTCAAATACGACGCGCGCAACAACGTGACCGAGGTCAAACGCCTGCCGCGCGCGGGATGCGGGACCGACACCCTGTACTGGTGTCAGACCTCTGTCGTGACCGCGACCTACGACGCGACCTGGAACAAGCCGGCCACGATCGTTCTTCCGGCCACCGGGCCCGACGGACAGGCGGCCAGCACGTGGAATTTTAGCTACGACACCCAGGGCCGGTTGATCACCCAGTCCTCACCCCTCGTCCTCAATGGCCTGTCGGGCACCAATCAAGCCGCAGTCTGGCAGACCGAGTATGACGCCTTCGGGCGCGTCCGTCGGACCGTGGATCCGACCGGTATCGTGGCGCGGACCGAGTACGGCGTTAACAACGGCGGTGCCTGCATGACCGCTCAGTATGCGGCCGATCAGTCCTCCACCCTGCGCCAGACCAGCCTGTTCACCTGCAATGCCGCCGGTGACGTGGTGGCTGCGACCGACCCTCGAGGCAATGTCTCGCAGACGGCCTATGACAACAACCGCCGCAAGACCTCCGCCACCGGGCCGGCAGGGACCAACCTGCTGACCACCTGGAACTACGACGCGGACGGCAACGCCCTGTCAGAGGGCCGCTGGGATTCGGCCGCCGGCCTGTTCCGGTTCGCCTCGACGACCTATTCGCTCACCAATCAGCCGTTGACGGTCACTGATCCCTCCGGCGACGTGTCCCGCACCTGCTACGACGCCCTGGATCGGGCGGCCGTGGCCGTGGATCCCACCGGCAGAGCGACCCGAACCACCTACAACGGTGCCAGCCAGCCGACGCTGGTGGAGCGATGGTTCACCGCCAGTGTGACGGATGCGGCCTGCACACTGACCCAAGCTCGACCAGCCCACCTGACGACCAATCGCTGGCGGGCGATGGCGTATAATTCTGGTGGCCTGCAGAGCTCTGAGACCGACGGCAACGGCAATGTCACCACCATGACCTACGATGGTCTGGGTCGTCAGATGCTGACCACCTTCGCCGACGGCAAATACATCCAGACGCTGCGCAACGAGCGCGATCAGGTCTACATCACCTTCAAGCGTTCCGGTGAAGTGCATCAGGCCTACTATGACGCCCTGGGCCGGGTGTTCCGCATCTGGGAGCATTCGGCGGCCTCGGCCGGCCAGCCCTATCCGATCGGGCGCCACACCAACACCGCCTATGACCTGGCCAGCCGACCGACGCGGGCCTATGTCTCGATGCAGGATGCGGCGACCTACAATGCCGCCCTGGAGCGCGACATCCGCACCTATGTCTATGACGCTGTCGGTCGGGTGACCGAAGACCGGGTGCGGCCCAACAACGGCGGCATGGGCACCAACGAACTGGTCCTGAAATACGGTTATGACGCCGCCAACAACCGCACCTCGATCGAATGGCCCGATCAGTACCGGGCGACCTACATCTATGATGCCGCCAACCGGGCGAACCGGGTCGAGTTCGGTCCGGCCGCCACCCCGGCGCTGCACTATGCAAACATCACGGTGGACTCGCTCAGCCGCCGCACCGGGGTGAACCGCTCGAATGGCGTTAACACCTCATACGCCTATGAGACTGACAGCGATCTGGCGCAGTTGAACCACGCTTGGGCGCCAAGTGCGGGTCAGACGCCGGCGACGTTCGGGTTCGAGCATGACGGGGCCGGACGGATCACCCTGCAGGAGATCAACCGCGCCGATCTGGAGTGGCTGCCGAGCACCACCTACGCCACCACCTATGGCGTGGCCAACAACCTGAACCAGCTGCCGTCCGCGGGCGGGGTGGCCCTGACCTGGGACCAGAACGGCAATCTGGATCAGTACGGGACCACGGACTATCAGTGGGCCTGGGGCAATCGATTGCTCAGGGTGGTGGCTCCGGCCGGCACGACCGAATACGCCTATGACAACATGGACCGGCGCACGACAGTGATCGCCGACGGGACCATGACCCGCACCCTGTGGTCGGGGGCTGACGAGGTGGGCGAATACACCTCGGCCGGCGTGGTCCTGCGCCGCTTCATCCCCGATGGCTCAGGTGCCATGGACGCTCGGCTGGCGATGGTACAACCGACCTCGGGCCAGAGCGTCGATCCGGTCCAATGGTTCCACACTGACCACCAGGGCAGCGTGGTGGCGATGTCCAACGACGCCGGGCAGGCGTCGGGGTTCACTAACTATACGCCCTATGGGGAGTTCGGGACCGACACCTCGGGCAATGCCCTATCAGGACCGCCGAATGGAAATCCGTTCGGCTATACCGGCCGGCAGTGGGACGACAAGGCGGGGCTGTATCAGTACCGGGCCCGCTACTACCATCCGGGGCTGGGCATATTCCTCAGTCACGACCCCATCGGCACCAAGGACGACCCGAACCTGAATGGGTATGTCGGGCAGGATCCGGTGAATAAGACGGATCCGACGGGAAAAACTGCGCGGGTTTTCGTGAATCGACGCGAGCGGGTGGTCACGGTAGTCGTGCCGGTGACCGTCCAGGGTGACACGTCATTCGAAACCATCAGCAGTGCGATTTCGGCGGCATCACAGAATGTCACCGACAGTTCCGGTCGGAGCTGGAGAGTGAATTTTACTGCGGTTGAGGGGCGAATGACCCGCGGACTGTTCCAAAGCTTCACAAATTATTTCAGAACCGACCGGTACCGGGATGGCGACACCGGAAATGCCCGGGAAGGTTTCCGAAGTGGTGGAGATCAAGTGGTGCGTGTTTCCAGCAATCCGAGCAGTGGAACTCTCAGGCACGAAGGTGCTGGACATACATCAGGTCTGATTGATCGGTATAGTAAGGACGCACAGGGATATGGTACGCCGAACCCAGCTTACCCGAACAATTTGATGAACCTCACAGAATCAGGTGGCGTCGGCACACGGCTGACTTGGGAGCAAGTGAGGTTCATTATGTCGCCAGCATCAGGCAATGACATTAGGCAGAGGCAGTAGATGGCTCGAATAGTCTCACTTGGAAAAGTTGCGGTTGCGTTATTCGTCCTGATTCCAACTGTAATATTAGTTGCGACGTTCATGTTGGACCGAGCGGCGCGAGAAGGACGGGTCGTGCAGTGTGATGTACGAACCGGAGAGTTTTGCCTCAAATCCCTCAGTACTTCTGAAATCATTGGGCTTCGCCGAACACATAGGTCGACGTTAGAACTAACCACTGACACAATTGAAGTTGAATTGACCGGTGGGCGGCACGGATTTATTAGCGTTTCAAGCGATGAGTCCATCGGCCTTTCTCAACCCGACATGAAAGAAGCGTCGCCTGAAACTACGACATTAAAGATCTCGCATCGGCGCCCAGGTGACCGTCATGACATAGAATACGTCACCGCGAACTCTTTACCGCAAGATGTTGAGCTGTTTATTTGCGCGCCTGGAAGCTATGAATATCAATGCGCGCCAGAAGAGCTTGTATGCTATTATGATGATCGAGATTCAAGTATTTGTAGAGCGGTGCCGACGCTGGGCTATTTTTTGAGATCCATGATTAGCGATCAAGGCGCTGTCAAGCTAAATCCGGCAAGCTGAAAGATTCCCACCACTGGTCTCCAAAGGCGATCGTCACCGACGGATTGCGCTCGTATCGGGCCGCCATGAGTGACCTCGGCAACGCGGATAAGCAGGAGGTCGGGCGCTGGGCCAACAACCACTGTGAGGGTGCTGTCATCTGTGGATGGCCCCTGCACTGCAAGTGTGAATCTGGTTTGATGCTGGGATCTGTCGGGGTGCGGTCATCTGTCCGGCCTGTTGGCGCGGCGCTGATGTCCGCTGGCCCTGATGGAGTCCGCTAGCCAGGTCCCTATCAGTCCATCGAGCTCAAGGCTCCGACAGCACCTCGGGTTGTCCTGGCCTGCGGCCGCGTTCAGATCGTCATCATCATTCCTTGTGCACCCTTACAGTTTGGAGCGGCGACGCCGGGCCGCCGCGGTCTCGGTCAGGCCATGACGGGCGGGCGGTAAACCTCGCCCCGCTTCAGTACGGCCCAGGCTATCCTGGCGTTCTTGTTGGCCATGGCGACGGTCACGACGCGTGCCGGTCGACGCTCAAGCAGGGCGTTGATCCATGCCGCCGACGCCGATGCGCCGGTGCGGGCCCGACGGATCACCGAGGTCGCCCCCACGACCAGCAGCTTGCGCAGATAACCGTCGCCCATCTTGGAGATGCGACCGAGCCGGTCCTTGCCGCCCGAGGAGTTCTGGCGTGGGACCAGGCCGAGGAAAGCGGCGAACTCCCGGCCCGAGCGGAACAGACCAGGGTCGGTCACTGCAGCCGAAAGCGCGGTGGCGGTGATGATGCCGATCCCCGGGATGGTCGCCAGTCTCTGGCTTGCCTCGTCCTGGCGATGCCAGGCGAGCAGCCGGCGTTCGAGCCCATGGATCTCGGCGGCGAGCGTATCGAGCTGCTCGGCCAATCTCAGCAGGGCCGATCGGGCCAGCTCTGGAAGCTCGCCAGCTCCCGCCTGACGGACCTGCTCGACCAGCTCGGTGGCCCGCCGCGCGCCTTGCGGCGCGATGATCCCGAACTCGGCGCAGTGGCCGCGAAT
>Ga0105053_10005005_pt1 | contig 19111 bp, 13 predicted proteins | sample BON01_FD_78093 | JGI IMG/M metagenome (GOLD analysis project Ga0105053, IMG submission 78093) | Freshwater microbial communities from Lake Bonney liftoff mats and glacier meltwater in Antarctica - BON-01 | ecosystem: Environmental > Aquatic > Freshwater > Ice > Glacier meltwater | place: Lake...
AATCAGTTGGACTATTGGTTCCAGGTAAACCAGTTGGATTGATTGATGGAGCAAATGTCTCACCAACCAGTGTAGGAGATGTAGTCACTGGCGAATCAGTTGGGCCATTTGTTACAGGTGAACCAGTTGGATGGATTGAAGGAGCGAATGTCGCACCAATTAATGTAGGAGATCTCGTCACTGGCGAATCAGTTGGGCCATTTGTTACAGGTGAACTAGTTGGATTGATGGATGGAGCAAATGTCGCACCAACCAATGTAGGAGATCTAGTCACTGGCGAATCAGTTGGGCCATTTGTTACAGGTGAACTAGTTGGATTGATGGATGGAGCAAATGTCGCACCAACCAGTGTAGGAGATCTCGTCACTGGCGAATTAGTTGGGCCATTAGTTACAGGTGAACTAGTTGGATTGATTGAAGGAGCAAATGTCTCACCAACCAATGTAGGAGATTTTGTTACTGGCGAAATGGTTGGACTATTTGTTACAGGTGAACCAGTTGGATGGAATGATGGCGCTGTAGTTAGGGATGACGGTACTACGATATTTGTTGGCATAAAAGACGGTACGGGAGTTGGATCCATGGCAGGCGCAAATGTAGACAATGCATCGTCGGTCCCTGTTATAGGGGCCATATAGATGATTCCAATATCCTTGATACCACCTACTGGTACATTGAAAAGCGATGATGTCGTATGATAACCCACTTTCTGAAATTGTATCAGGACTTGATGTTCTAGCCTTGGCTGTTGCGAGAATAGCTCTGGCCAAAATAACCAAAAATGTCCCAATCTCGATGCATCACTGTATCCCCAAACGGTGTCGTCATCTCTCCAAAGACACTGCGATATAGAGCTGACTTGACTGGAAGTATCCTGTTTCCATAGGCAGAATTCCGAAGCTACGCACTCATGATAATAGTTATTCGAGCAAGAAGTATTGGATGCAGATGGATCTGGGTTTGCGCACTCACCACGGCGGTATGCACGCAATGTAACATAAACCATACCAAGCGGTTGACATTCAGGTGTGTTGACATTGGTAATGCAACTGCTGGTTCTCACGAATCCCAGTACAGTAGTAGTAAGAGGTATCTAAATAATTAAATACTCTTGAATGAGGAATTCCGTGCGTAACTTACCATTAAATTCTGGACTCCAAGTTGCAATTCCCTTGGAATTTCAATATATCCACAATTTTCTCCCACAAAGTAATTTGTTTCTACTTCCAGCCGCTTTGCAAACTCGCAAGTTCTTAAAATATATGTGAGTTTTTGAATCTCTCATAAAACGCAGTGACTTACCTTGGCCGGACATACACAAGCGGCAATTGCGACTGATACCGAAGCTTTATGGTCATCGTTTGAGCAAAATTTGGTTCATCTTTAACAGTGACCTCGGCATCATTCAGAAGTTTGACGTCGAATGCAGAGCCGATGGTTTTGGAGACTATGGTGAGAGTGCATAAAAACGGCCACTTTCCCTGGGACTGAGTAATTCCGGATCCAGGCATATTGATTGTAATCGTACCAGATAACCTTCTTGATTGAGTTTGTTCCTCTTTAGTAGAAGAAATGATACTCTCTCCATTGACGCCCATGAGATCATCAAATATCACTTGGTCTCGCATATAGAAAGACATACGAGATTGGTCAGAATTCGGTTGGAGCGTGAAAGGGACTTGACATGATCCAATACTAGGAAATACCGCATTAACTGCAGTAGTTGCATCACTTGAATTGGACACCACCGAAAGGTGGTGGAAGTAATTTTTAAAATGATCTTCCGCAGAATCTTGTTCTAGTTGAGTCCAGCAATAAAGACCCTGGGCACAATGAACACTTTCTGTGCAAGTGCTTCCTACTCCGCATCGCCTGGAACAAGACCCCCCACAATCGACATCATTTTCGTCCCCGTCTTGGATGCCGTTATTGCAGCTAAAACACACGCCATCGGTACTCTCGCAATATCCACCAAAACAGTCAGATCCAGTTCCACATAGTTTACCATCAGCGCAACGAGGGCAGCTACCACCTCCACAGTCCACGTCGGTTTCGAACCCATTCTTAGTGGAATCAACCGCGCAAGTTGTATCGGCCCGAGTTACACAAAACCCGTCATCACACACGAATTCAGCACTGCAATCGCTGGTTTCAAAGCATCTCTCGCTTTCGCCACATTTTGTTTGACAGTGCATCCCCCCACAATCTATGTCTGTTTCAAGACCGTCTTGTTCCCCATTAATACATGAAACACATGTACCCCCATAACAAATACCACTATCGCACTGCGCATTGTTTTTGCAAGCACTTCCTGAATCACAAAGTCCACTGCTAGTTCTATAAGACGGTGATTCAGAATCGATCATGTCGTACACCGCAGGAAAGAAACAGGAGGGGGCCCCGCAATCAACATCAGCCTCTTGTCCATTCAGTATTCCGTCGTAGCAACTCACACAAATACCATAAGAACAGTCTCTAGAAACGCAATCGGAGTTACTAGTGCATGTATATCCGTCAATACACTTATCACAGTTGGTGCCCCCACAATCAGTGTCAGATTCTCCAAAGTCCCTTCTATTGTTGCCACAGAGAACCTCATAATCAGGTATACTACAAATGCCGAAATCAGAATTACAAATCAACGGATCTGCACAATCAGTGTTCATCGAACACTTTTGACCTGATGAACATCGGGAACAAGAACCTCCACAATCAATATCTGATTCTTCGCCATCCACTATTTTATTGGTGCAGCTGCTAAGCGAATCACCTGGTTCCAAAGGAACAACTGTAATATTCTTGTTATAGTGGTTATGTATCACGATGATACTGACCGCATCAGATTGTCCGAAGGAACCCGTAAGTAATAAGATAAACACAACTAGAAAAAATGCAAGTAGGACTAGACTGATTCGAATGATCCAAAATGCGCGGGTACGTGAAAACACCTTTACTTTTGAAGAATCGTGTGTGGTCTCATTGTATAACCAGAAATCAGCTCGAATGGTAATTACCATGCAAATCAAGAGCAATACATACCCGAAAACAAATGTGAAGTTGAATGACTGCACGTAGTCAATCAGAGTGGCACAACATGCTGTGTTGATGCAGCCAACTGCGAAACACGAAGTTAGCTCATTCAATAAATTCAAAACACTCAAAACTCACCCATATCAACAGTTCGATCTTTTAAGCTAACACTTCCTACTTCCCATGCTTTTGCGAATTGTCCGTCTTGAGGACATTTTGCAGCATATCCGACACCGTCCACCAAATAGTACCAGCGTAGTTCAGCTGCATCATATCCTTCTACAAGTGCACCAATGGATGTACCGCCATATTTGGTACATTCAATAACATCCATCCACCAACTGGCAGTCATAGTCTTGACAACCCTGAAGCAATTCTCTCGCAAATACTCTGCTTTGTCCATTGAAACAATGACAATCAGAATAACAAAGAGCACTATTAGAATGAATGCATATGCACAGCCGTGAATGGCCAACAAGGTCTTGTTTTCATACCATGCTGCAAAAAATCCTAATATGCTAACGCCCACTAGAATAATCAAAGTAACTGCTGCTAGGATAATGGCAGTGTCAAGTCCACCATACACATCACTCTCTGCTAAGAACTGAGATTGTTTCATAAGTGCGAGGAGCTCAGAAACCAAAACTAACGCAACGATTGATACAGTGACTGCAAAAGTTTCCAGAAAACTTTGAGCTATTTCAAAAACGGTGACTATTTCGACAACGGGTACAAAGGACACCAACATTGTAACACTAGACAATACAGAGAATGTTCCTGCAGATCTAAGAAATCCTACAAAATCCTCCTGTAGCACATCGCCTGATTTCGTAAGTTTCGAGATATAATTTCCTTCCAGCCCAGTAGGATCTCGAATCATTGACACTGCGAAAGGAGTGAACAACAGAACGACCGCTAGTGATATATGAAAATAAAATTGCAATAAACGTTGTCCAGGGCTTTCTAATCCATCATCATCAAGTTCCACATCCTTAACTACTCGTTGACATGCTAAGAGGCCTATTACCGAGCAACTCATTAGAACAACACCAACTGCGACGCTCAAAGCCCCAGAAAAGCTGCTACTAGCAAGTCCTCCGAATATGGTCTGCAGCAACGCAAACAAAAAAAGCAAACAAAGACACGCAACTAAGATTTTCAAGGTCCATTTTTGAATAACGTGTTTTCTCATCTCTGTAATATGCGAGCCAGTAGTACCGAAGTGCTTCGTGTGAAGAGCCTGCTGTCCAATGGACAAATCAGTTATTTTCCTGCCTTTCACTACCTTGACTGCCGTGGCTACTCCTCCGGGGGTGATTTTTTGCCCCCTCACTTTGGGCACTTGTTTTCCCACCACTCTCACTTGATCGTCAGCAGCATATATAACGGAATACTTTTTGGTTTTGCGTTTCAGTCTCTCCAGCATTCCGAGTTTACGCGGAGGTGCATGTCCCGTCATCTGCTCCTCTTCTCCCTCAGTATACACCTGCGGCATCTTAGTGACAAATAACTGAGGTATAAAGAAAATAGATAATAACGTGTCGACGACGTAACGGCATTTGAGGTCTGACCCCCGCGATCTTCGAACAATGGACTTGAATCAAATACCAGGTAACATTAATTTTAAATTGTTGACATTCGACGAAGTTTTTAAAACATACCAACATGTTTTTATTCTTTCATTAAGTGAAGCAAGCTAATTAATTAAATCAATCTTGATTGGAAACGATTTACCGGGATTGACTCCGGAAACGGAAGATGTATAACATGGTTCATAATTCCCTTTTTTGTGTTTTCTGTCACCTTCAATCTTGATCTCATTTTTGGTTTCCGTTTCTTTTCTTTAGATGATGTTTGCTGGATTATTGTTCTTGTTAAATACCTGACTTCGCTGTGTTTAGGCATTTCCATTGAAATATATGGACTGGTGAAACCGTGAAAGAGTGGATTTACCACGCATCCTCGAGGTGGTGCCCATTCGTCTACAGGTTTCTTCTTCTTGCATGGTTCTGATTTCATGACAGAAAGCAACTAAAAGTTCGCAACACTGAATCCCAAAACCGCGCCGAAAACAGTATGGCCCCCCGCTACAACATGCACTCTAGATTGCCTTTGGGACAGCAAGTGCTTGTATGCAGCAGTAGAGGTTTTCCAGGAGCTTAGGTGAACTAGTGTCTGGACCAATGACCTGTTTGACTGTCTTAAGCCGATTTGGCCTCAAGACGTAATTGTATCTCTTTTACTTTTACTCGCATCTTTTAACTTTTAAATAAAGCGGTTTCCAAAGAAGGATAACTATTGGTGGCCCATTCCTGATTATGTTCAAATGTATATCACACTAGAATCAGCGTGCATTGCCAACATTGGAATAACTAAGGAACCTTGTCCTGTCACCACAAAAACAAAATACTGAACACGTTTGAATTCAATATCACCTGAAGCACCTCTTCATAGATTGACAAACGATGGTTCTTCGTGGACACCGTACGCCTACACTTCAATACCGCAGTATAGATCGTATCTCAGTATCGGCTGGTTTGTATTGAGTCCTTTTCAGAAACGAATTTTCTATCCGTGAATACCTGCAGGATTCGGTTGCTACTTGGATTGGCCGGGATTCAATGTAACTGCTATTGCCCCACCAACCATATCATACAGAAAAATAAACAGAAAGAAGAATATGTAGAATCATCTGGAACGTTGCCTGGCATGATGCTCATGATTGTCTTTATGACTGCTTGAAGAAACTCTGTATTTACGTACCTTATAGGCATCCCTTTCGAGCGAGCCCTCGTTTGGCATAAGCTATTTGCTCTCTTAACAGTCGGAACAGGTGGCTGGCATGCATATCTTGCAATTCGAACTTGCACCTGGAGTATTCTTCAATCGCACATGTCTGGTTACGTATTCTTGGGATCCATGATCGCTATGACACTCCTTGCTTTCTACCCCATTAGACGGATTGTTTTTCGAGTTCTTTCATGCGCTAGACTTGATGCTGATGGTTTGCTCTGTCATCAGTGGCCTCATACACGGCAGTTCTCTCTCTCTAATTGGTGCTGGTTGCTGGGCGGCTGATGTGATATTCCGCTATGCTTACCTAAGTGCAATGAAAAATCCCAAATCTGCATCTGTTTGTATTGTAGCAGGCGTTGTTGCTAAACTCGAGTGGTCAAAGTATGATTTAGACTCTGTTGCTGGTCAATATGACTTTATTTGCATCCCAAAACTCGGAATGTTTGAATGGCATCCATTTTCGTTTTCCAGCAGCCTTGATTAATGTTGAGTTATGAATTATTATGTATGGAATTTAGTGTACAGAATGAATTCATTAGTGAATTGATAAACCCACAAGAAACAAAGTTAAATTAATGTGTTGATAGTTCAACGGCCGACCTGATACGATCTTAGGTTACATTGCTTTTAGCCTTTCTAGTGGTAAATATTGATAATTAAGCCAATAAAACAATGCCCATAAATTCTTCAGGGAATTGGACCAAGCGATTAAATCAATTGGCAATGAATCTATCGGCTATAAGTATATATATCGACGGTCCCTACGGAGAACCAGAAGCGGATATTTGGGGTAGTAAATACACTCGACTCGCTTTTTGTTAATAGCTAGTGGTATTGGTGTCGCTCCGATTGGTGGTTGTGCTAAAAGCCTACAATACCAACATGACACTCTGAGGCGGCCACTCGACAGAGTTCAGTTTGTGTGGGCGTTGCGCAACCCAGAATTTCTAGAGTCTCTCAAGCCTTTTGCAGTTGATGCTCCTGAGAAGCTGCTGTCCTCCATGGTGAAGTGTTCGTTTAATGTGTCTGGCAAACACGAAGCGACGGAACAGGTTTCAAAAGGCAGACCGGACCTAGATGCAATATTTGCAGAGATGAAGGAGGAAGGTAACGACGCGCATGTAGCAGTCCTTGTTTGTGGTCCAACACCCTTAATTTCGAATTGCCAGAGACTTTGCAGTAAATACAATTTTGATTTCTATTCAGAAGTGTTTGAATTCTAATTATCGCAATGAATGCTCTATTGATTCCATCGATTGACCACTTTTCCTTTGTACACCTAGTTTTTATTTACATGGTAATTCCATTTTACAAGAGAATAAACTACTATCTTAGTCAAATACCGTCAAAAATTCGTCTAGTTGAACTCTCTTCACAAGGGGTACATACAAGTTATCAAAGAATTCCACCTCGCTAATTCTTCTTTTTGTCGATGAATCACCATCCACCATTGCTACATCATCCAATTCATCCGAGTAAATATCTTCCTGATCAATCTCTTCTTTCACACCCTGAAGCTCTTGTCGTTTTCTCAACTTTTTCAACCGTTGTGTCTCTTTTCTCCTTTGAAGAATTGTTTGGCGAACCATTACTGGGACAGGAAGAGATCGTGGAGATTGCTTCATTCGCTTCACCTTTGGAGGTAGATTGGAACATAACGTACATGATTTAGTATCTCTTGCTTTGCATTCCTGAAGATGCATCATTAACTGTCTTGAAGAACAACAGCTTCCAATAGGTTGACGGAATTCGCACTCTCCATCTGGTAGACTGCAGCCCATAACATGATGGTACAAAGATTCAATTTGTGGATCACTGTTCTGTTCCTTGTGCATCAGTAGAAGACTAGTAAATTGCCATATCAACCGAATCTGCTTGGCCGCTTCTTTCTTTTGTCGTCTGCTAGTATATGTTGGGATAACCCTTGTTTTTAACGTCGTATAAAAAGTACACATTTTACAAGATTCTCGACAGACGTCAACCACTCCTTCTGACCTCAATTTTTTCAAGTGCTCCACAAAAGGGAATACTTCGACGCATCCAGGGAAAGAGCAATTGGTGTGCTCACTCTCTTCCACACCATGATTCCACGCGGCTAGCACTTCTGCTGTTATTTCTGGGCTTGATTTCATTTCTTGGTCAACCATGTCACTTGTATCCATTCTATTGTGTGTACTCGTTATATCCCCGGGTTTGGTGAGTGTCTAGCTCAATATTTTTCATTTTTTTTCATCGCGTGTACAGTAAGCATGATATTCGGTTTGGCACCACACAATTGTATGGGCAATCCGTTTCATTTTGAGGTATTTACTTTTCAACACGAGTCTTTTAAATTCGTAGCCTTCCTTTGGTTCTATTCGTAAACCAAAATAGGAACATCCAAAACTAAAATAGGAATATCCAAAACCAAAATAGGAACATGTTTCATTATTTGATAGTATTGTGCTGCGTTGCACAAGTTGCTGCTGGCTCACTTCTGGAATCATTGCACCATGAAGTAGTAGATGGCCAACTATATCTGAATTTCACTTACAACAACACCGGTTACGATTTCATTCTGCCTCAACAGCACAGTTCTCCTATTGCATCCAGTGTCGAGTATCCAAGTCCTACAGTATATGAAAGTACAATGGAAGAAGTCAACCAATGGCAAGTTGCAACAGTTTTACCAAACGGTTTATTAAGTGCCTTAATATTCCTCGGCGGCAACGATTACATTGAGATCAATCCAACACAAGGTGAACGATCTCAACGAGCGCTTCTTGATGAAATGTATTCAATTGTTACACCTGAGAATGAGGCTGCCATTGTGTGCGACACTCTCCTGCCTCCAAATGATGAGATGGGAAATCGTCGACTTGAAAATCATGATACTCATAACGTATCTTCCGGAAGAAAGCTTCTGGATTCCAAGTTTGTGTATTTTCCTGGCTGCTTTGACGGAGACAGCACTCCTCATGACATGAAGATTGGTATTTCTGTTGACACTGCTTATCAATCGTTTTTCTCCAGCCAGTCGGAAATGCTAGCTATTATAGCAACAACTTTTACTAGTATAAATCGGATGTATATGCGACAATTCAACATTCGTTTGGTAGTTTCGCACTACGACATCGTGGCTCGAGATTCTTGCGACGAGTCTATATATGTGATGTTGGATGATTTCACGAAGAGAGCCACTTCGCTTCCAGGAGCTGGTTTGTGGCACTTGTTGACTGGTTGTCCTACTCCTGCAAGCTGGCCGGTGGCTGGAGTTGCATACACGGGAGGAGCTTTTTCTTCTGCTAGCTACATTACTGGAGTAACAAGAGCACAACGAACCAACTTCTGGAGAACTGGATCTCATGAGCTGGCACATGGACTCGGGGCTGTTCACTCGTTTGAAAATGGTGTGGGTAAAACAGGAGGTGTGATGGATTACGGCAATGGAATGATTCCAGGGCAAGGTGTGCAGGGTTTTTTGCCAGCGAGATCATCGGAGATTTGTCTTAAACTTCAGAGAGGAGTAAAATCGAACTTTCTCGTCCCAATGGGACCAACCAAGAATCCAACGAAAGCACCGACTCGGTATCCTACCGCACCCACTAAAAGTCCAACTGTCAGGAAGCCGACTCAATATCCAACAAGCAAGTATCCTACGGCACGACCAACAAAGAGCCCTACTCTCTTTCCAACCAGACGACCTACTTCATTTCCTTCTAGCAGACCTACCGGAGTCCCAACCTCATTCCCAACGAATCGACCCACTAGATTCCCAACTGCGTTTCCATCGAAGCGACCTACAAAGTTTCCATCGAGCCGCCCAACAAAGTCTCGTGTGCAGAATATTGAATCGTCTTATCCTACCAGCAAGCCTTCCACCAGCAGACCAAGTAAGCATCCAACGGCTTTCCCAACTGAGCGCCCTACCAACCCTACTCCATCACCAACTGAGTATCCAACTTCTGCATACCCAACAAATTCTCCTACTACTTTCCCTACAAACAGACCTAGAAGAGGTTGATTGTTGACAATACTTGAACATAAATTTGATTATACAACATAATAATTTTGATTTTAAAATACAGTATCTTTCGATACAGAGATAATACTATTCAGTAACAAGAAGATACCGAGCTTCGAGTTCAAAACGACGTATTGAAGCATACGTCTAATGCTCCAACAAACATGCATCTGTAACAAAAGGTCCATAGCAAGTTTGTGTTGAAGTAACGCATGGAAGCCGAAGGATATCTATAAATTATAAAACGATTCTCCAGTTCTTCATTTGCTTGAAACACTCGGAAAGTTGATCTTTAGGTTTCTCAACAAGTGTTGAGGCTTCCTTGTTAGAGTACCATAGTATCCTCCTATATATGTGGGCAGCGATGTTGCTTTGGTGTTTGCAAGCAGATCAATTCATTTCATACGAATGTCTCAGAACATCATTCTTGAGTTATTTGAGAGAGCTTACTACTCGTAATGAATTATCTTACTACAAAATATATTATAGAAATGCTGCTAGGGTTTCAAGACGACAATGCAATGCAGCAATTTTTCGCAACCACCTGACGAAGGTCACAACGTTAAAATTAATAACAAATAGCATCTCACAAAACAATATGGAATCGATTTACAGATTTATGTGAAATTTCTGAAAAGATCAGAGGTTTAGCGCACAACGATTTAGGTGCATCGTTTGAAAGGACTTATTCGCCATTTAAATCTCCTGAGGAAACTCATAATAATTCAGATATTTTTATTGTTGGAGCCACCACTGCACAGGTATCATTTCTGCTTTCAAGTAAAACCTAAATCGAATTTCAAAAATATATACCTGGTTCTCATTCATTTTTCATCAAGCATCTTTCTCTCAACGCGTGGGCCTTTATAAAAATATTTATTGGACTGACTCTTTTGGACTGTCCCCTTCATCCTGACAATTGAATGATTGGAATCACTCTTGAAAGCGATAATATGTATTTTTTTGAGTTGCATTGGATTTCACATTTCTTACATGAAAGTGTGTACCACTAGACCCTATCTAGTGTAAAGGTTACGAATGTACATTAGGAGAGAAAGTACAATCCTATGCGAAAAGAGGAGAAGAGTCAAGAGTGCACATCTTTCAATATTCTTCTCTTGGTCTTTCAAAAAGTTCTACTAAAATCGATAATACTCGCAATGTTCACCGAAAGTAATTTGCTGCGGAAGAAAAAATAGAGAGTGCACTAGTTTAATTAAATAGCTGAAATTCAAATACAAAAAGCGATGATCTTTCTTGTTTGTGTATTGTTCCTTGCTACCGCACAGGCATTGGACCACGTATCATTCCATCGAAATGACACTGAACTCCAATTAGAGTTTGTTCACGAAAATCGAAACTATAGCTTCTCGATGTTCCAAGACAACTTATTGGAAGACAAGGAAATTACACACCATGTTCAACTTTTCTCGGGCACAACTTCAACCGGGTGGCAAATTGGAAATATCTTACCAGATGGAAGTCTTCGGGCATCCATCTTTCAAGACGGTAACGTTTTTGAAATTCATCCTTCGTCCACATCCAACCGGGAACTAACATCAACGATATCGTACACACTCACTACTAATGATCATCCGGTGAACTGTTTGAGTCTTATCCCGCCTGAAGAAGGCAGGAAGTTGGAAGAGGCTGCTCATCATCAAGTTTCTAATCGGGAGCTTCTGGATGAGTTTGTGTACTTCCCAGGTTGTTACGAAGGTGACAGCAAGGCACATGCTATTCATATAGGACTTGTTTTTGATATCGAATTCCAGGCTCTGTTCCAATCAACAGAGGAAATGATTTCCTATGCGGCAGAAAGTATCGCAACAATGAACTCTATATACTTGCGTCAATTCAATGTGCTGTTTGAAGTGGACCATTGGGAGTTGCTTACTGAATCAAATTGCATGGATTCTATCAATGATCATTTGACGGTGTTCACCGATGAAACAGATTTGAAACGTCCAAAAGCTGCATCTTGGCATCTTTTGACCGGCTGTCCGTTTCCAAACTCGAGTTACGTCGGGGTCTCTTGGGTTGGAACTGCATTCTCAACTGGCAAGTACATTACTGGTATCACACAGCAAACCCGACGAGGTAATTTCTGGCGCACCATAAGTCATGAATTGGGTCATGTTGTGAATGCAAAACATTCATTTGAAAATGGTCCGTATAAAACCGGTGGTGTTATGGACTACGGAAACGGATATATCAAGAACACCAATCAACCTGGATTCAATGCAGAGAGGTCGTCGGAAATGTGTTCTCGATTGTCTTACGCGGTGACTTCTGCTTCGCCGTATTTTACTGAAGCCACTCCCACTAAAGCGCCTTCCAGAGCGCCTACTTCCAGCCCAAGTACTCAATCTCCAACAACTGTCGAACCATCTGCCAGTCCAAGTGCTCCTTCAAAAGCACCCTCTACGGGTTCACCGTCCTATAAGCCGACTACTGCATACCCTACAGCAAAACCTTCAACTACTAGACCTTCAAAAGCTCCGACTGCATTCCCAACTGGCAGACCGACCACACTTCGTCCTAGTAAATCTCCTGTCACTGCTAGACCTTCAAGAGGTCCAACTGCATTCCCAACTGCCAGACCAGCTACACTTCGTCCTAGTAAATCTCCTGTCACTGCTAGACCTTCAAGAGGTCCAACTGCTTTCCCAACTGCCAGACCAACAACACTTCGTCCTAGTAAATCTCCTGTCACTGCCAGACCTTCAAGAGGTCCAACTTCTTTCCCAACTGCCAGACCAACAACAAGTCGTCCTAGTAAGTCTCCACCAAACTAAATTCAAGCTTGTCATACTTAATCCCTTTGTTCCAAATATGCATTGCCGACTAGATATTAATTTGAAAATAGACTTCCCTATATTGAATCTTTTTTAGGCTATTAATGCCTACTATGTTAAAAACATTATATCCCCTATTCGTCATCACTTTCTTCTTCGCCATTTCTGACTGGTGTATGTCGCAGGTAAACTCAGAATTGATACGAAGTTGAAAAAAGTAACTAGAATTTCCGATATTGAATGTACTTTTAATGGCTATTAGGTTAAAAAATATTATATAGCCTATTCGTCGTCACTTTCTTCTTCGGATTCAGATTCTTCCTCCTCAGATTCGTCCTCATCGTCCTCATCATCTTCATCATCCTCACCCTCGTCTTCAGCATCAGCTTCCTCTTTTAACTGTCCTGCAATACGATCAAGATCTTGTTGTCCGATCTGGGTGATAACACGTCCCTTTCCGTCCTTTTCAAGAACCTTGATACTTTCTAGTTGAAGTAGGATGTGTCGAAGAAGCCCACCATTAGCCTTGTGGAAGTGCTCCGTTAAGGTACCTGCTCGTTTGTTGCTACCGTACCACTTAGTCAAAGACCCTACACCAGTGTGAGGTCTAAGATATACCTTTCTTGCAACAGAAGCAGCTCGAATGTAGTACCAGTCCGGGTCATACGGGGCAAGCTCCTTGTGAGTAGCAGTCTTGACGATATCAACCCACTTTGGAATTTCCATCTTACCCTGTCTCTTCAGGTGTTGCGCGTATTTCTCAATGAACGCCTGTGCTGGAACATCCTTTACAGTGCATCCTCCCTTAACGTCGGTCATTATGACAAGTATGTATGATCTCTTTGATTACCACTCAATTTTACTACAAAAGCCACAGCCACACAATTCATATGTGAAACGACCCCCGAACCTTTTTTACTACTATTGTTTTCGTTAAATGGTTTGTCCTAGTAACTACAAATATCAAATCTGATGGATTCGGAAGAATTGCTAGTGCACATAAAAGGGATCAAGTTCCATAATCCCGGATTTGGTGTAGGTAGAATTACTAAGGAACTCGAGAAGATATATGATGAAAAAGTTAGTGAGAACCGAGTTCGTAAGCTCATGAAAAAGAATGGATTGACTGAAACCCAACTGGAAGCTGACAACAAAGCAGCCGGGGTGCTTCATATGTTCACTGTAGGAGACTCTGACAAACCACATTCTAGTCTATACAACGAACCATGCGTGGAAAATGAGGACCAAGTTGAATTTGTTCCTATTGAGCTCAACGTCCCAGGTAATCGAAGCGGATCTGCGAAATACCAAGGTACAATATCCCATGTGAAGAATAATAATGCATCGAATTCAATCAGTGATAAAGGAAATGTATTTAAAATTCAAACAACAGTGGGGGCTATTGAGAGTGACGAGTTGCCGATGTTAATGTACAACCAACCTCGGTCGCAACAGACATATATTCATTCAAACGCATTAGGATATAAAACAATCAAGACACTGGTGCTGACAAATGGTTTACCGGGGGTGACAGGCACTGACGGTGGTCTCAAGGCATATTTCTATGGAAAGCTGAGTAGAGAATATGGTCGTAACACTATCGTAATCAACGTCATGGAGCTGGCACCTTTAGATACTCCGTGGTAGTACTAATCGCAATGTGAGATTCCTTCAATTTTATGATATACATATAATTTTTAATACTTAAACCGTCAATCTACTTTGATTGTGTGTTTGGGGCTCGGTTCCAATAATTCGTGAAGCATGGTGGTATTCGTAGAACCATCCGTCAGTTTTTCTTTACCGACTGTGTTTTTACAATTGAAGCACGTGCAAGAAGATCCGCATCTCGTACCTCTGTTAAAACACACGCAATACTTCTTTAGACAATGAGTGCTTTTGCACTTACACGATACTTCGCCTTTACAAAACCCTTTCGGATTCTTCGAGTATTGTCTGGAGTAGGCAGAGTACCATTTTTGATTCGGCCCTTTATTGAGACAATCACTGCATTGACACTCGCCCCCACAATGCACTTTGCCTTGGAAACATGTGCAGTATAACTTGAGGCATCTTGACTTGGTACAATGACATGGATTGTCAGAGAACCTCCATGTATCTTTCGCTGGATCAAACGATGGTGAAATATCGGTACTCGTGAGACTGTTCATACTCTCTTCGTCAAGGAAACTGGAGCTAGATCCCGTAGCTCTGGTCATTGTAGATGTGTTATTGTTTCGTGGACTCGACTGCTGTTTTGGTTGCGGTTTTTGGTTTGTTTGAGGGGGCGGTGTGCATAAGAAAGCTTCTGATAATCCACCTGGAGTAAAAGTACCATTGTTGTTTCCTTGAGGTGACAGCAATGACTGCAGCAAATAAGGATAACTTGTAAACGAATTAGCAATACTTGCATGTCGTTGCGGTGTTTTTTCTCCAGGTAGAACTGCGTTTGATGGAATGGGAGATACATAAAGACCTGGCTTTTGCTTCTTCTTCTTTAAATTTGACCTTTTCTTTTTCCTGTTGCTTTCCAACAAGTCTATCTCAAGTTCATCTTCTTCTAAGAGTCGATGACCAGGTCCTCTCGGAGTAGCAATAGCGGTTACCGGTGAAGGTTGCGTTGTATCCCATTCGTCCATACATATCTTTTTCAAAGGATCGTCGGGGCTTCCTACACATGATGTGGGAGACCAAGGTTTAGCATGATCAAAGAGCTTCTCCCCAGTTCTAGCTGATGAGAAGTTATGGGATCCAAAATTGACAGGTCTTGGGGTAATAAGACTGCCACAAGGACTGTCAATTATGGATCCAATTTTCAAAGGTAAAAATGGGGATTCTATTTCGGCTTTGATGGAGCATCTTTTGGATCGTTTTTTAATCGGTTTAAGGTCCATGTCATCTTCGTCTTCTTCTTCACCGTCAGAATTGAAACCACACATTTGTTGAAGTTGATCACAACTACTAGCGGGCCACGACTGCCTTCGGGAAGAACGATCTTTGCGTTTGGATTTATCGGCGGAAACAGATTTACCATTTTGCCGAGGAAGCAAGGATCCATTATATCGGTTCTTCACCATATTATCAGTGCGTCCTGGCAAAAGTTTCGCTATGGTGGCCCATTTGTTTCCATGGAGTTTATGAGCCTCCAATATAACGTCGTCTTCTTCTTGAGTCCATTTGCTACGATCGAGATCAGGATTTATTTGGTTTGACCATCTTTCGCGACATTGTCTTCCATTCCTTCCAGAAGATAGCTCGTTGGCAATTTGACTCCATCCAGTAGCACCACGTAATTTAACAACTTCGATCAAACGCTCATCTTCATCTGCGGTCCATGCACCGCGATTCTTTCCGTTTCCATTCCCGTTTTTAGGTTTACTTGAAGGCTTACTTTGTTCACTGTTCGATTTATTCTTCGGTTGAGCTCTATGAAGCCAGCTTGTATCCCCATCAGTCAAATTACAAGCAGGCGAACGGGCCATCCGTCTTGGTGAAGGAAATATATCGCTTTCAAACAACTTGGTATTTGAAGTTCGAATGGGAGTAGACTGAAAAAAATTCATTCCTGTTCCATCAAGGGCCTTAAGATCTGGTAACGGTGAATTATTGGCTGAAGAAACCATCATGAAAGCTGAGTGTGTGCGATCTCCCCCGAATAAAGATTTCTTGGCTGATTTAGACTTTGGGGAATAGAGGTTAGAACAATCTTCATTCTCGTCTTGCTCCTCTAACATGTTTATCGACGAAGACAAAATGGGGCGCGTCTGGTTGGTTCTCTCGGGACTGACTCTAATGACGAAGCCCCACAATATTAACGATACAGGTGCTTCTTAAGAGGACTCTATCTTAACTGGATTCTATGTAAATGGTATGGTAGACTCTGCCAACTCTCTTTTCCCCCCGCTTCTCTTCGCAAGTCAACTCACCACCTAGGACTATCACAATCAATTTTCAAATAATCGCGAGGGAAAAAAAATAAGAGCTCTAGAAGTCTAACTACTGAAAGTAATAGAAATCTAGAAGATGAAGGGGGGCTTTTCAGAGTATTTTGAAAATGGAATTGAGTACTTTTTAAAACGTTTTTTATGACCCGGATCAGGTGATTGGTCGATCGAATGGGTCGCACTTTATTCCTTGATTGCGATGACTGCTTGTACAACAACGACTGGCAAACAGCAGATGCGCTCACCGCTAGGATTGACAACTACTGCACTGATGTGTTGGGCCTTCCTACTGGAAAAGCATTTGAGCTGTATCAAAGCCACGGGACTTGTCTACGAGGTTTGATTGAAGAAAATATACCGCATGACACCGAAGACTACCTCAAAAAAGTTCACGATGTTCCTCTGGATATACACGAGGACGCTCATCTCAGGTTCATTCTTCAAAATCTGGATAGTATCAATACAAAAACGTTCGTCTTCACGGCATCTGTGTCGGACCATGCGGAACGATGCCTTAAACGCCTTAACATATACGATGTGTTAGTTAGTCCGAATTTTCCAATCATTGACTGTCGCGCAGTAGATTTTAGAACGAAACATTCCTCGGAAGCATTTCAAATGGCTATGGGTATTGCGAATGAAGACGATCCGTCGAATTGTATTTTGGTAGATGATAGCTGGAGCAATATTAAAGCTGCGAAGAAATACGGAATGACAACTGTATTGGTGGGATTGAAGAGTAGGTTTGGTGATGATTCTGTCAAGGATATGTTAGGCACACATGCGGACTATGTCATTGCTGATATCAACGAACTGCCGAAAGCCTTACCTGACCTATTCGCGTTTCTGAATTAATGAATATCCTAAATGAACATAAATTATTCCACGCATTTTATCGAATTCCCGTATAGTATAAATTGCTTCTCCACCACTGATCATCTTTCCTTGTTATGACCAACTTCAATATCGTGATTTTATGGATCGTCACTCTTCAAATAAGACACCTGGTCAGCGGGTCAGTATCGATTGCGTCAAATTTTGTCCACCATTAGGAAAGCCCGCCCCAATATGTCCTACCTTTCTTTTTTTGGTCCATTTTAAATTTGTAAGTGTCATTGATGTCCGGAGAGAAATTCGGGGAAATACTTCCTTATTGTGAGCCACATTGGTATCACGGTGGTCACTCGCCATACTACTCAGCCTCCCACGTGGCATGGCGCGCAAAGATACGAAAGTTTGTAGACGAAGAACTCCGACCGAACGTTGATGATTGGATCGGCAAAGGGTACCCGAAAGAGATTCACGAACGTGCTTATGAACTAGGGATTCAAGGGGCTATATTCCCAAAACAGTATGGAGGGACTCCTCCAGAATCGTTTGATATGTTTCATGAGGTGGTATTGTGGGATGAGTTGGCTCGATGCGGTGGTGGCATGGTATTCGCTCAGCTAAGTGTCAATAGTATGGCATTGCCTCCGATTCTCAAGGCAGGTTCAGAAGAGATGAAAAATAGAATTGTACCGGATATTGTATCAGGGAAGAAGTTTATTTCGCTCGCAATTTCAGAACCTACTGCTGGTTCCGATATTCTCAATTTGAAAACCACTGCAGAACGGCAAGGAGATTATTACATTGTGAACGGATCGAAGAAGTGGATCACTGGAGGATCGATGTGCGACTACCTCACTACTCTTGTCAAAACTGGTGATGAAGATTTAAATCTGTCCTTGCTTCTCATTGATCGTCATTCGAAAGGGGTCAAAGTGAGAAAGATGGAAACTCAGTTTGATACTTCTCACTCCACCACGTTTATAACATTTGAAGATGTGAAGGTACCAGTCTCCAATCTTATTGGAGAAGAGAACCAAGGCTTTATGCAAATCATCCACAACCTCAATAAAGAGCGGCTAATTATTAGTGTTTCCGCCTGTAGATCTGCAAGAACATGTTATGAAGAAGCTTTGAAATGGGTTCTTAATCGAAAAGTGTTTGGCAAGACTCTCATACAGCATCAGTTGATCCAATACAAGCTGGCAGAGATGGTTAAAGAGATTGAATCTTTGCAAGATAGGATAGACCGAGTTGCATACCAGTTCAGTTGTTCCGTTCCAGATTATAAATTAGGAAATGAGTGTTCGTTGCTTAAGGTTCAGGCAAGCAAGACCTTCGAATTCTGTGCTAGAGAGGCCTCGCAACTGCTAGGTGGATCATCCATTGTGAAGGAAGGGAGAGGGAAGTTAGTTGAACGTCTCTATCGGGAAGTGAGAACAACTGCAATTCCTGGAGGCAGTGAGGAGATGCTCATGTCCCAAGTAGGAAAAGATCTGTATCGCAAGTCCTCAAAGCTTTTGAAGCAGTCAAAAATTTAATAAATGCTTTCAAATAAAAGTAAAAAAGGTTCAAAATCGAAAAAAGGTTCAAAATCGAAAAAGAGATTTATAACTAGAAAAGGAGATTCAAAATATACCTGGTATAAAAAAGATGAATTCACATACTGATATTTTTTAACAAACAAGATAATTAAAATTTAACCCCCCCCC
>Ga0105053_10005011_pt1 | contig 19099 bp, 16 predicted proteins | sample BON01_FD_78093 | JGI IMG/M metagenome (GOLD analysis project Ga0105053, IMG submission 78093) | Freshwater microbial communities from Lake Bonney liftoff mats and glacier meltwater in Antarctica - BON-01 | ecosystem: Environmental > Aquatic > Freshwater > Ice > Glacier meltwater | place: Lake...
CAACTGGGGTTGCAGTGGGAGATTATACAATAGACCATCACCATAAGAAGAATATAAAGGCACCGACTATTGATTTTATCAAGATTCGTGTGCCTTCCTATAATGTGCCTTTGGGTGCTTTGATTCCTAAAGATCATCCTGCCTTGATCCTTGCAGAGAAAAGTATTTCGGTTTCAAATATTGTAAATGGAGCTTCGCGATTACAGCCTGTGGTGTTAGGAATTGGGCACGCCGCAGGAGTTTTGGCTGCTGTTGCGGTCAAAGAAAAGAAAGCATTAAAAGACGTTTCGATTCGCGAAGTTCAGACTGTTTTATTATCCCAGAATGCTTATCTCATGCCTTTTATAGATATGAAACCATCCGATAAGAACTTCTTGGCTATGCAGAAAATCGGAGTTTCAGGAATTCTAAAAGGAGATGGAGTTCCCTATCTCTGGGCAAATCAAACCTGGTTTTATCCAGCTCGTTTGGTGACAGAATATGAGTTAGTAGATGGGTTGAGACCTCTGTATCCTGTTTTGAAAGATTTCTGGGGAGCTTCTGGATCCTATTTGACAGCGGAAAGGTTTGAGAAAATACTAGAGATCATCCAGCCAGATAAGTCGTTATTGAAAATTGCTCAAGCATGGGAAAAGAGAGGGATAGCTGGTGAATTTACCAAAGAAACCGAACTCAATAGAGAGCAAGTTTCGGTGTTGCTGGATGAGCTGATTAATCCATTTGGAGTGGAAGTGGATTGGCAGGGTTATTTTGTGAAGTGAGAAAAGAGCTTTCAGAAAGTTATTTTCTCACCTTCCCCTGAGCGAAGTATTTACTGCTAACAATTATCGGGAGCAAGGCCAGTAATTCTCATCAGGTTAGGTCCAAGATATGGGTATATTAAGAAAGGAGCCATTTTTTATACTTGGTGGATTATCTGAGATCTAATCTTTTAGGATTAGTTTTAAAATTTCTCGCCTTAAAAATACAATCAAAAACCAACTGAGTAGTGCAGCCGCTACTCCGACCAAAGCTCCAACAATAACATCCATCGGGTAATGTACACCAAGGTAAATTCTGGTATAGGAAATTACTGCCGCCCACACAAGAAGCCATGGAAGAAAACGAAGTTTACCTTTCATCTTTAAATTTAAATAAACTGCCAACCCAAAGGTATTCGCAGCATGAGAGGATGCAAAGCCAAACAAGCCACCACATCTACCATAATTATGGAGTATTCCATCCCAGCGCTCATCATGACAAGGTCGTAGTCTTTCGAAAAATGGCTTCATCAGCCCGGAAGTCACTTGGTCAGCCATTAGTATGGTCAAAATCACCCCCCCATATACCCACCAACTATTTTTTGGCTCTACCTTATATATAAAGTATATTAAGATCGCATAGAAAGGAACCCAGATTAAAGTTTGAGATAGCTGGAATGCTACAGCATCCAACCAGTCAACATGAAAGGAGTTTAGCCACAAAAACAACTCCTCATCCCAAGACTTGATTTGTTTGATCATTTTACAAAAGTTAACCAGTCAATGCCTTTGATAAGGTTGGTTTGAGTGAAATCTTCCTTAGATCCTATTTCAGGTTCGTGCATGTATTCCCACTCTGCCATAGGAGGCATGCTCATCAGAATACTTTCCGTACGACCATTTGTATCCAGTCCAAATTTTGTACCTGCATCCCAGACGAGGTTGAACTCAACATATCTTCCTCTTCTCAGACTTTGCCAGGATTTTTCGTTTTCTCCAAATTGTATAGCAGAGTTTTTCTTCATAAAATGCCCGTACACCTCTGGAAATAAACGGCCTAAAGAAAGACTGAATTGAAGTATGTTTTCAAAATCTTGCTCATCTGTAGCTTTCATTCTGTCATAGAATATCCCTCCAATTCCACGAGTTTCATTTCTATGCTTGATGTAGAAATAGTCATCAGCCCAATCCTTAAATTTTGGGTAATAGCCAGCATCGTATTGATCACATACATTCTTTACTTCCTGATGAAAATACCTTGCATCATCCACGTCTATATAATGGGGTGTCAAATCTATCCCTCCTCCAAACCAATGCACTCCATTATCCATCTCAAAATATCTGATGTTCATATGAATGATCGGCACCATCGGGCTTTTGGGATGTAAGACGATAGAGACTCCAGTTGCAAAAAAATCTGCTTTATCCAGTTTTAACTTCTTGAGAATTTTATCGGGAGTAGGGCCATGAACAGCCGAAAATGCAACTCCGCCTTTCTCAATGATAGTTCCATTTTTAAAAATCCTTGTTCTACCACCACCACCAGCAGGTCTTTCCCATTTGTCTTCTATAAATTGACCGGTTCCATCAGCCAATTCTAGGGCTTCGCAGATATGATCCTGCATATTCTTATAGATTTCAGCTATTTCTTCTTTACTCTTTCGTGCCATTTTTTTGCTTTTAGAATGGATAACCTATGCCAAAGTTAAGAACAGTTTGACCCTTTAGGCCAAAAAGTTGATTGAATGAGATATTATCCAGCACCCATCGTTCTCCTTCTGGCATAGATGGATCTACTGCTTTGGTTGCCAAATCGAGTCGGACTACCAAGAAGTTGAAATCCATCCGTAATCCTAATCCAGTTCCAATGGCAATTTCTTTGTAAAATCGGTCAAATCTGAAATCGGCTCCAGGTCGAGAATTGTCCACTCCGATTACCCAGGCATTTCCAGCATCTACAAAAACAGCCATATCGAAATACCCAACTAGATTTCTTCGGTATTCTAGCATGGTCTCCATGATCATTTCCGCAGGCTGCTCAAAGGCATAATCATAGCGTCCTTTTGCTCCAATAGGAGGAGTATAACTTCCAGGTCCTAACCGTCTAGCTTGCCAAGCTCTAATGCTCGTTCCTCCCCCAGCGAAGAAATATTTTTCGTAAGGAAGAATTCCATTACTCACCCCATATGGATTAGCTATCCCGAAATTAGCTCGATAAGCAAATGTCGATTTTTGGTTGAGGGGACAATATCTCCTATAGTCAGCTTGGAATTTGAGCCATTGAAATCTGGCAAAATCTGTGGTTTCATTATTACTGCTTGTATTCAAAAAATTCAAAGTCGTACCACCACTTTCTACAAATAGCTTGAGCAGAGAGGCTTTATCTGATGAAGTGTAATTGCCATAATCGTTAAAGTTAATAATGGTCTGTCCTGAAATGCTACTAATAAATGAGGGTAAAAAAGACCAAATCAGATTATTACCCTGGCTTTCGAGATCCAATAAAACTTGGCCAAATTCTGGAGATATTTTTGGCGTTCGTATGTAATTAATATCTGCAGCATTTATTGTGAATTGAGATCTATTTCCCCGGGTAGCCCACGTGTACGCAAGGAGCGCATTTAATCCTGACCTGGTATATTCTGGGCGGTTGGTGTAGTTGTAACTTAGCTGAACTCTAGTATTGGGATTGTAGCGCCCATATTTCTGTAAGCTATTTCCATAAAATGGAATGAGGAATCGAGGGAAAATCACAGACGCAGAAGTACCGAATTCTTTACTTTGGTAGACACTTTGATCTGTAGCGGAGGCAACTCCCTCATATCCAATTCTCGTATTGAATTCCAATATTTCACCAGCCCTGAAGAAGTTTCTGTTTCTCAACACGACACTAAAGAATGGCCCAGGTAATTGCTCTGTAATGCTCAATCCGAGCTGATTAGTAAGCTGATACTTCTGATTGGGCTGAGTTAAAATCTTTGCGGTAAGACTGTTTCCTGCCGTGTCAAATGAAATATTGATATACCTAAAAAGGTCGAGGTTGCTTAGCTGTTTTTGAGTTTCTACTATATCTATTCTTTTATACTCTTGCCCTTCATCAAACAAAATTCTAGAGCTAAGTAGTTTAGCTGAAAATCGATCTCTATAAAATGTGAAATCAATGTCACGGTAATTTCGTCTCTGCTTTTCGTCTACAAAGGCATCGCTTGGTGGACTGAGTTTGAACGTGATAGAGTCAATCCGATAGACCTCATGCTTTTCAGAGTAGGATGGTTTAAGTATCCGTTGTTCTACATTGATTTTTTTTGAAGTGGTATCATAGTACAAATTGTAATCGATAAAACTCTTCGTAAACATGAAATATCCATTGTTTTTGAAAAGATCTTCTAATCGTTCTCTTTCCCTTGTGAAGTTGCTTTGATCATAGCTTTTACCCTTTATTATTAAAGATTTATCTTGAGATTTTAAAATTAAGTCCTGCATTCCTTCATTATCAGAACGTGTATAGATGGAATCTAGCAAATAGGGCTCTCGCTCTTGGATAGTGTAGACTACATCGGCTTTTTTCTTCTTAGTTTCTACGGCGAAAGTTACGTCTGAATCCAAGAAGCCCTTGTTGTATAGATAATTACTTATTTCAGTGACTGTTTTTTTTGTTTGGGCACTGTCAAGGATGGTGACTGGGTTTCCGGTACGCATCAAGAAATTCCCGTATTCCCCCAATTTTTGTAAGTCTTGAATTTTTGTCTGGAGTTTGTCCCGTTTTTTGAGAAGATTTCGCTCTTCTGGTGCCTCATTGAGATTTGTTTTGACCTCCTGAAGCTCTGAATTCTTTGTTTCCAGCTTGTCTTTTACTTTGGCACTGTCATAGAAAGCCTGACCAATTCTGTAAATCGTGACACCTAGCGATGAATTTGTGAGGGGTATCTTTGTGTTTGGATTCTGAAGAAATAGGCCTTCGACTTCTAAATGATCTGCCTTTTCCACACCCTCAAGGCTATTACTTTCCAGGACATATTTTTCTTCGGGCAAGTTTTTGCTTAACGAACACGCATTCATTGCCCAGAGGACACAGATAAAAAGTATATATTTGGTGAATTTCAAAATGGCAGAGTCGATCCGAATGCTTAGCAAAAATACAGTTAAGTTTATTAAATCCTTACATCAAAAGAAATTCCGAAATCAGGAGCAAAAGTTCTTTGTGGAAGGTGAAAAGAGTGTTTTAGAAGTATTAAACTCTGATTTTAGGGTAGAGCTACTTGTTGTTACAGAGCCTTTTTCCGAAAAGAATAGCAAACTAATCAAAATCTCGGGTGCTCAAGTGACCCTAGCAACTCAAATCCAACTGGAAAACCTCGGTCAGTATCAAAGCAATGATAGTGCCCTAGCTGTGGTGCACATGAAGGCGAATAGTGCTTTTGATTTCCCTGAAGACGATTTCGTAGTAGGTCTTGATGATGTGCGTGATCCAGGAAATCTTGGTACGATAGTTAGAATTGCGGATTGGTACGGGATCAAAAACTTGGTGTTTTCAGAACAAACAGCGGACTTTTATAATCCGAAAGTAATTCAGGCTAGCATGGGGTCATTTACTCGTGTCAATTTTTTCTATGCCGACCTTAAGGAAGTTTTTCAGCAATGGAATGTTCCAATTTATGGGGCATTTCTAGCTGGGGAAAATGTCCATCATATGAACCAAATCAGTCCGGGTGTGATCTTAATGGGAAATGAATCAAACGGCATATCCGTAGACCTTGAAAAAGTGGTGACAGATAAGGTGACTATTCCAGGGTTTGGTCAGGCTGAGTCATTGAACGTCGCTATAGCTACAGCTATTCTTTGTGATAATTTTAAACGTTTGAAGGTCGGATGATACAAAAATTAGCCAAAACCCTTAACAAGGTTGGTATCAACGGTTTTTTATTGGGATTGTTTGCAGCGATTTTCCTTGCTTGGTTATTTCCCTATGCAGGATCTAACGAATCACCAGTTCCTTGGAAACCAATTATCAATGTTGGAATTGGTTTAGTTTTCTTTTTTTACGGTGTGAAGCTCAATCCCGTGGAGCTGAGGGCTGGTTTGTCAAATTGGAGGCTGCATGTTTTAATACAAGTGTCTACTTTCTTGCTTTTTCCGCTCTTAGTGATGCTTTTATCCTCCTCAATGACTTGGATTGACAAGGATTTCAAAATTGGAATTACTTATTTATCTGTTTTGCCCTCCACAGTAAGTGCTTCGGTGGTCATGGTTTCTATTGCTGGAGGAAATATTCCTGGCGCAATCTTCAATGCGAGTATTTCCAGTCTATTAGGTGTGGTGATTACTCCAATTTGGATTGGAATATTAGCAGATTCTGCTGATATACAGATGGACTATTTGCCGACTCTTGGTGAACTTTCAGTTAAAGTATTGCTTCCTGTGGTACTCGGTTTTTTATCACATAAATGGCTGCTTCCAAAGATCTCTAAGCATATTTCTCATCTGAAATACGTAGATCAGACAGTAATCATGATCATTGTTTTTACGACATTTGCCCAGTCTTTTGCCCAAGAAGTATTTGCTCCTTACGCAGTTTCTGTGCTTTTGGAAGTAGGAGCGACCATGCTTACCTTATTCTTTTTGGTCTGGTTGATCATTGAACTTGTGTGTAGAGTTCTTGGCTTTAGTTGTAAGGATAGAGTGACAGCACTCTTTTGTGGATCAAAGAAATCTCTTGTGCAAGGGGTGGTAATTGGTAAAGTGATTTTTCCTGATCCAGCCTTGTTTGGGTTGGTCTTACTCCCGGTGATGTTATATCATATTCAGCAATTAATCGCAGGGAGTATTATCGCATCCAGTATGGCTAGAAAGAGGGAATTGGTTGCTAAAAATTAGTAAATAGCTGCGGTTTCTGCCATGAAAAAGGATCGGATTATTCCGAGCCTTTTTTCGTTACATATATTTTGTAGCTAGTTCTTCGACTAACCTGCTGTATTGGCTTTCAGCTTCCTCTTTGGATATTCCCTTGACGTTAAGCCAAGCATTGTACTTCGCTGCCGCTTTGAAGTCAAAACCTCCAGGACGTTCTGATTTGTCATCTCCTTCCTTAGCCTGCTTATAAAGGCCGTATAGCTTTAGTAATTCCTCGTTGCTTGGTTTGGTCGTGAATTTTTTAGTCAATGCCGCAGCATCTTCTAATGAGTGGTTTGGCATCCTTTAGTGATTTGATTATGGTATTATCTGCAAAATTGATACCTAGAGTTTAATCCAACTATATAAAGTAAAATAACCAGCTTAATTCAGCTGGTTATTTAAAAATTCGGGGATATTTTCTACACTTATCGCTTGTTCATCGATACGTAGTCGCGTTCATTTGCGCCAGTATACACTTGTCTTGGACGCCCAATTGGTTCTCCATTCTCACGCATTTCTTTCCATTGTGCTATCCAGCCTGGAAGTCTTCCCAGTGCAAACATCACCGTGAACATATCTGTAGGAATACCAAGTGCTCTGTAGATGATTCCAGAGTAAAAATCTACGTTTGGATACAATTGGCGATCGATGAAGTATTGATCGTTAAGAGCAGCATGCTCTAGTTCTTTAGCGATGTCTAAAATCGGGTCATTCACACCTAATTTTTCTAGTACGTCATCCGCTGCTTTCTTTATGATTTTTGCTCTTGGATCGAAGTTTTTGTAAACTCTGTGTCCGAACCCCATCAATCTAAATGGATCATTTTTATCTTTTGCTTTATCCAAATATTTCTTGGCATCGCCACCGTCAGCTTTGATTGCTTCAAGCATTTCGATTACCGATTGGTTAGCTCCACCATGAAGTGGACCCCAAAGTGCATTGATACCGGCGGAAATAGAAGCGTAAATGCTCGCTTGAGAAGAACCTACAATTCTTACTGTAGAAGTGGAACAGTTCTGCTCATGATCAGCGTGAAGGATAAGAAGTTTGTCAAGTGCAGAAGCTACCACTGGATCTACGTCATACTTTTCCGCAGGAAGCGCAAACATCATTTTCAAGAAGTTTGAGCAATAATCCAGGGAGTTGTCTGGGTAATTTACTGGGTGACCCATTTCGTTTTTGTATGCCCAAGTAGCGAAAGTTGGCATCTTTGCAATCAAACGAACGATACTTAGATTTACTTCATCTTTGTTTCTATTTGGATTCAAAGAATCTGGATAAAAAGCAGTCAAAGCGCAAATCATGGAAGATAATACGCCCATTGGGTGAGCATTGGAAGGGAAACCTTCAAGAATCTTCTTGATGTCCTCATGAACCAAGGTGTGATGAGTGATTTCTTTAGAGAAATTCTCATACTCGGCTTGAGTTGGAAGTTCTCCATAGATCAATAAATAGGAAACTTCAAGGAAGGTGGATTTTTCTGCCAGATCTTCAATTCTATAACCTCTGTAGCGAAGGATTCCTTCTTCACCATCTAAAAATGTAATGGCACTTGTAGTAGCACCAGTGTTTTTGTATCCTGGGTCAAGGGTGATAAGTCCCGAGGAAACTCTAAGTTTTGCGATATCAATCGCAGATTCATTTTCGGTACCGGTGATTACCGGGAATTCATAGTCTTGTCCTTTGAAAGAAAGCTTAGCTGATTCAGACATATAATTATTGTTTGGATTGCGGATGTTAAAAAACCTAGTAATAAGGCCTTAAGATAATAAAATCAGGTTGTTTATTGGCCTTACAATGTGTCTAATGGAATAATAATCTTGCGGATAGTGATTTTTCTCGAAATATATAATTCTCAATCCTGAGCTTATTGCACAGTCACCAAACTACATCCTTTTATAAATACCTGAGTGCTTGTTTTTTGTAATAAAAAAAGCCCCGGAGGGCTGTTTTTATGCGCAGAAATGCTCGAACATTTCCACTAAATGCTCGCCGATCATTTTTGCATTTCTTCCTTCAATGTGGTGACGCTCGATGAAGTGAACCAACTCACCATCTTTGAATAATGCCATAGCTGGAGAGGATGGAGGATAAGGAAGACAAAGTTCTCTTAGTTTCTCTACCGCATCTTTATCATTGCCAGCAAATACGGTGGCAAGCGTTGTTGGTTTTACTTTTGCATTTTCTACCGCGTATGTAATTCCTGGTCTAGCAGCTCCAGCCGCACAACCACACACTGAATTTACTACAACAAGGGTAGTCCCTTTATGGTCTGAACCAAGATGCGTTGCAACTTGCTCAGCAGTTCTAAACTCTTCAAATCCTACGCTGGAAAGTTCCGCTCTCATAGGAGCGATCAATTCTTCTGGATACATAATATTACTAGTTTTTAAAGTTCTTAATTAAAGAAAACCCAATTCAAGTTTTGCCGCTTCAGACATCATATCCTGAGAATAAGGCGGATCAAATGTTAATTCAATTTCCACATTATTGATTCCCTGGATTTGTTGGATTTTATCCTTTATCTCTGAAGGAATAGACTCTGCCGATGGACAGTTTGGCGATGTCAAAGTCATCAAAACATACACATTGTTTACAGGATAAACAGTGATTTCATAGATCAGGCCAAGATCGTATACATCCACAGGGATCTCAGGATCATATACCAGCCTAATAGCTTGTACAACCTTTTCCTTGAGGTTTTCTACTTGTCCTACTGTTGTTTCTGTTTTACTTTCTGTTGACATAGTATCAGGCATTTTGCTTGGTTTGAAAAACCAAAGCGTATAATTTAATTTGCTTGATCATTGAAGCAAATCCATTTGAGCGTTGGCTTCCGATGATTGAACCCATTCCGATTCTTTCTACGAAATCGAGCTTCGCATTAATAATCTCTTCTGGGCTTCGATAGTTCAATACTCTCAGTAAAAGTGAGATTAACCCTTTTGTGATATCTGTATTAGAATCTGCGTTGAAGTGAACTTTGCCATCTTTTTCATCAGCGATCAACCAAACTTTGGATTGACAACCTTTGATGGTGTTCTCCTCAAATCTTTCATTATCAGGAAAATCTTCTAGGCTTCCACCCAATTCCATGATGTAGTAAATTGTGGATTCTTTATCATCCCCAAGGATTTCGAATTCCGAAACTATCTCATCTTGAACTTCCTCTATGCTGCTCATTTATTTTTTATTCGGGCAATTCGACTTACACCTTCTGCCAGTTTATCTATTTCTGATTTGGAATTGTAAACAGCAAATGAAGCCCTCACAGTTCCTTCCAATCCCAATCTTTTCATCAGCGGTTGCGTGCAATGATGACCTGTCCTCACCGCGATACCATTTGCATCCAACATCATTCCCACATCATAAGGATGCATCGCATTGATGTTGAAAGAAAGTACACTTACTTTTTCTTTTGCTGTTCCGACTGGGATAAAACCCTTAATCTGTGTCAGCTGCTCATTGGCATAGGAAAGCAATTCATCTTCGTGAGCCCTAATCTCATCTTTGCCAAGATCGTTTATAAAATCAATCGCTGCTTTGAAAGCGATAACATCAGCGATATTCGGCGTACCAGCTTCGAACTTGAAAGGGATCTCATTGAAAGTCGTCTTTTCAAACGTAACCTCTTTGATCATTTCCCCGCCACCTTGATAAGGAGGCATAGATTCAAAAATGTCTCTCTTGCCATATAATATTCCCAAACCTGTAGGTCCGTAAAGTTTATGCGCAGAAAAAACAAAGAAATCACAATCCAAATCCTGCACGTCTATCTGCAAGTGATTTGCACTTTGTGCTCCGTCTAACAGCACTTTTGCTCCAATTGAATGCGCAGCATCAATTATTTTTTTGACAGGATTGATCGTCCCCAGCGCATTTGAAGCATGAACAATACTGACCAACTTAGTTTTTGGAGTGAGTAATTTTTCGAATTCTGTGAAAATAATCTCTCCATCCTCGTTGATCGGAATCACTTTTAGAATCGCACCTTTTTCTTCGCACAGCATTTGCCATGGCACAATATTAGCATGATGCTCCATCGTAGAAATGATGATTTCATCACCCTTTTCCACAAATTTTCTTCCAAAAGCCGAAGACACCAGATTAATGCTTTCTGTAGTTCCTTTGGTGAAAATCACCTCAGCTGCCTCACGAGCATTGATAAAACGCTGAATACCCTCACGTGTATCTTCGAAATATCTCGTTGCACGGTCTGCTAAAGCATGTGCACCACGGTGAATGTTCGAGTTATCCGTAGCGTAGTACTTTGTCAAAGCATCTATAACGACCTGAGGTTTTTGGGTCGTGGCAGCATTGTCAAAATATACCAAAGGCTTACCATGCACTTCTTGATGAAGTACTGGGAACAAACCCCTGATTTTTGATATGTCTAGTCCCATTTTTCTTAAAAGTTACTTCCTAAACGTTCCTCAACTTTTGCGACGCAATAAGAACGAAAACTATCGTCCCTGATATGCTCTAAGACTTCTCCTGCAAATGCATAAAGTAATAATCCTTTGGCTTGATCTTTACCTATGCCTCTAGCCCGAAGATAGAATAGTGCTTCCTCATCCAGCTGACCAGTGGTACAGCCGTGAGAGCACTTCACATCGTCAGCCCAAATTTCAAGTTGTGGTTTTGTATTTACCACAGCATCTTCGGATAGCAGGATGTTGTTGTTTTGCTGGAAAGCATTCGTTTTCTGAGCGTCTTGTCTTACGAAAATTTTGCCATTGAAAACTCCTCTTGAACTGTCTGCAAGAATACCTTTATAAAGCTCGTTGGATTCAGCATGTGCCACCGTATGATCTACATTCGTGTGATTATCTACGTGAGACTTGCCATTTAGCAAGTACAAACCGTACATGTTCCCTTCGGAATTACCTCCTACGATATTTAGACTCAAGTTATTTCTAACCAATTCGCCTGAAAGAGAAATGCTGACAGAACTGAATCGTCCGTCTTTCTGAATATCAGTTTCAGTATTGTTGACTTCGATGGCATTTTTGCCCTCATCCTGCAGGTTGTAGAAGCGAATCTGCGTATTTAATCCGCCTTTTATCTCTACAACTTTGTTGACAAAATAAGGTGTCTCGCTAAGGTTTACGCTATGATTGATAAAGGATACCTCTGCAAAGTCTCCAACTTCGATCCAGACTCTTGGCTGGATTACTTGGCCAGCGTTAGCTTTGAAGAAATTCAACATAAGTATCGGCTTATGAATTTGAGCCTTTTTCGGAATAGAAATGAAAATCCCACTTTCAAAAGAACTTTGATTCAAAGCACAAAATGGATCTTTCTCCGGCTTTGCGATGCTTCCAAGAGCGGTGTTAGCTTTTTCTGAAAGAAGTGTGACTTCTATTTCCTCAATAGTGGAAGAGAGTGTTGGCTGATAATGTCCGTTGGCAAATACCAACACGTCACCTGCGTAACCTTCAAATACATTAGCTTTCACCTGCTCAGCAGTAACGTCAAAATCACCTGCTGGCGTGAAGTTTTGGATGCTTTGCTCGATCTTTTTGGTGATCGCAGTGAATTTGTACTCTTCTGATTTATTGGTAGGGAATCCTTGGGCTTGGAAAGCTTCCTTTCCTGCGGCGCGGACTTGATCAAAGCCATTGCCTGTATTACCCAATAATTCCACAAGTAGATCTTGCTTTATAAGCGTACTCATGCGTAATGTTTTAGGATGAAAATCAAACGGTAGCGTTAGAATCAACTTCGTCTTTGATCCAGTCGTATCCTTTTTCTTCTAGCTCTAGTGCAAGCTCTTTTGTACCTGATTTCACAATCTGACCATTGTACAATACGTGTACAAAATCAGGAATTATGTAATCCAATAATCTCTGGTAGTGAGTTACAATGATGGTAGCATTGTCTTTTGTTTTCAGTTGATTCACTCCGTTTGATACGATACGAAGCGCATCGATATCCAAACCTGAATCTGTTTCATCCAAAATAGAAAGAGTAGGAGCGAGCATCGCCATTTGGAAGATCTCGTTTCTTTTCTTTTCTCCACCTGAGAAACCTTCGTTCAACGCTCTGCTCAGAAGTTTCTGATCTATTTCAACCAGTTTCATCTTCTCTTTCATCAAAGTCAAGAATTTCACCGCGTCAAGAGGATCTTGGCCACGATGTTCTCTTACTTGATTTACTGCAGTTCTAAGGAAGTTAGTAGAGCTAACGCCAGGAATTTCTACAGGATATTGGAATGCAAGAAAAACACCCTCTCTTGCTCTAACTTCTGGAGAAAGGTCAAGCAGATTTTTTCCTTTGAACGTAACTTCACCTTCAGTCACTTTATATTCTTCCCTTCCTGCCAATACTGAAGCAAGAGTAGATTTTCCCGAGCCATTTGGCCCCATGATCGCATGGACTTCTCCTGCTTTCACTTCAAGATTTATACCTCTTAGGATTGGAGTTCCTTCGATAGAGGCGTGCAAATTTTTTATACTAAGCATAATTTTAAATTTGACATTTGATAGTTAAAATTAGGGAAACCTTGTTTTGAACTTTTATACTTATTCCCTCTAATCTCACTGTCTTTTTAATACTGTATGAATCCAGAAATAGACTTACGGATTTCTAGGCTTTTTTCAGATGTCACAAGAAATGTTTTTTCTGAAATATATTTTCAATCAAAGTCTCTATATAATTGCGAACGATACTCCACTGCTGGAGCTTTTGCTATACTTAAGAATTGAATGAATTCTTTGTTTCCTTCTCGTTCAAAGGCCTCCGCTAAGATGCCTATGATAGAACCTGAAGAAGAATTGATTTGATTTTTTAGACTTAAAACATATTGAAAACCATCCTTTAGAGTTAGTGCAAAAATAATTTTACACTATTCTCTCGCCTTTTGTCAGATGTCTAAATCTTCGAAGCGAGTGAGGATTACCTTAATTTCAAATCATAAATTTCAAATCACAAATTATCCCACTGATCCTTCGAGTGTCAAAGCCAATAACTTCTGTGCTTCCACAGCAAATTCCATTGGCAATTGATTCAATACCTCTTTGGCATACCCATTTACGATCAATGCAACTGCATCTTCGGTCGCAATTCCACGCTGGTTGCAATAGAAAAGCTGATCTTCTCCGATCTTCGAAGTAGTAGCTTCATGCTCTACTTTTGCAGTTGGATTATTGATATCGATGTACGGGAAAGTATGTGCTCCACAGCGATCTCCCATAAGTAAGGAATCACACTGCGAGAAGTTACGTGCGTTTGTAGCTCGCTTCATCACTTGCACCTGCCCTCTATATGAGTTCTGTGATTTTCCTGCGGAAATACCTTTAGATACGATTCTTGACTTGGTGTTTTTACCAATGTGAATCATTTTTGTTCCAGTATCTGCTTGCTGGTAATTGTTCGTTACCGCTACAGAATAGAATTCTCCGATGGAATTATCTCCTTTAAGAATACATGATGGATACTTCCAAGTGACTGCAGAACCTGTTTCTACTTGTGTCCAAGAAATTTTGGAGAAGTCACCAGCGCAAATACCACGCTTAGTAACGAAATTGTAAATACCACCAACGCCTTCTTTGCTTCCTGGGAACCAGTTTTGAACAGTTGAGTATTTTACTTCCGCATGTGCTCCAGCATAGATTTCTACTACTGCTGCGTGCAACTGATTCTCATCACGTTGCGGAGCGGTACATCCTTCTAGGTAAGAGACGTAGGACTCATCTTCAGCTACGATCAGTGTTCTTTCAAATTGACCTGTATTAGCAGCGTTAATTCGGAAGTAAGTGGAGAGCTCCATTGGGCAACGAATGCCTTTTGGAATATAGCAGAAGGATCCATCAGAGAACACGGCAGAGTTAAGCGCTGCATAGTAATTGTCCGTCATCGGTACGACGGATCCCAAATATTTCTTCACCAATTCAGGATGCTCCTTTACAGCTTCGCTGAAAGAGCAGAATACAATTCCCAGTTTGGAAAGTGTTCCCTTGAACGTAGTTGCTACAGAAACTGAGTCAAGCACTGCATCTACTGCAATACCTTGAAGTCTCTTTTGCTCATTCAAATTAATTCCTAATCGCTTATAGATGTCAAGTAATTCTGGATCTACTTCATCCAGATTCTTAGGCTTGCTAGCTATCTTCGGGGCAGAGTAATACTTAAGTGATTGCAAGTCGATTTTTGGATAATGGACATTGGCCCATTTTGGTTCTGACATGGCTTCCCAAGTTTTGAACGCTTTCAACCTCCAGTCAAGAAGCCACTGTGGCTCTTCTTTCTTCGCTGAAATCCATCGAATAGTTTCTTCAGTTAAACCTACAGGAGCCTCGTCGACTTCATAGTCCACAGACCATCCGTGCTCGTACTCTTTTGATGTTAGTTCTTCTAAAATTTGATTGTCTTTGCTCATTGTTGCTGAGTTATTTAGACTAATTACATTTTACCTATAAAGGTATAAGATATAATGAAAATATAGCATTTGAATCCAGTTGATATTTCTATCAATCCCAAAAAGGTTGGAAAGAAAATGCCTTTTCCATCTATTCTATACCCTCTTTACAAAAAAAAAGTATTGAAGGTTCAATACTTTTGATCTTTTAATTAATTGCTTAAATCCTTTATCTTGATTTAGTCTTAATAGGCTATTTTACTTTATCGAAAAACTGGATAGGTCTGTTTATGGATTCTTCCAAAACTATTAACGTTTCTGTCCTGTCGATTCCCTCAACTTTCTGAATATTATCAAGGACAAATCTCAGGTGGTTCGTGTCCCTACAAATGATTTTGGCGAAAATCGAATAATTACCTGTCGTGTAATAAGCACTGACTACTTCAGAGATTGTCTTAAGTTTTTCGATGACGGTGTCATAAAGCGAGCTTTTTTCAAGATAAATCCCTAAAAATGCGGATATATCATAGCCAAGTTTCGAAAAATCAATATTCAAAGTTGCACTTTTGACGATACCCATATCTTCAAGTTTCTTCATGCGTACGTGAACCGTACCAGAAGAAACAAAGACTTTTTTGGCAATTTCTGTATACGGAGTCTTAGCATCTTCATTCAGAAGTGAAATGATCTTCAAGTCTATGTTATCGATATCTAAAATTTTGTCCATTTTTAACGCGTGATTTTGGATGATTGTTAATAAATATGCCTGTAAATTACAGATTGTTCAAAATATACCAAAATTTTTTTTTCAATTTGTAATTAGAAGCAAAATCCACTTACTTTGGGCTTGATATAAATGTTTAATTGAATATTTTGTTCATGGATTAAAAAGTCGAATTAAAATTTGCGATCATTTGCATCGCCAGATATTAGTTCAATTTCAATTGAAACTTTTAATCTCTAAAGTTATATTTGGGTTTATATTCTGAAAAGGGTCTTGCTTCTGGCGAGACTTTTTTGTTTTACAGCCAGAATTCATGACGTAAATAAAGATGTATTGTAAATTCAGATGATGATTTCTTGCTTTTACGTTCAAGACCTATTAAAGATAGTATCGCACATTTTTTTTAATTATTCAATAGCTATCCTTTTTCTTTTCACTCCGCTAGGATAACTATCTTTAGTCACGATATTGCCTGATTTCTAAGTCTTTACTCATTTTTGAAGATTATGGCGTAAAAACTTTAAAGTAAATCACCATAAACGGTTAGCCGGATCACGCGGCTTTTTTTTAAGCGGTGCAGGAATGGTGGAGTGAGATTTTTATTTTTGATCACTCTATATCCACCAATTACTATGAAAAAAGCACTACTGATTATCCCATTATTCCTCATTTTCGGAGTGGGTTTAGCTCAAGTTAAGACTTTCGGTGATCAAAAGGTTTTTACTGAAAGTGACTCTGCAGCAAAATTTCACACAGTTTCTGGAGAACGTCACGGTTCTTCCTTTTTTAAAAAACATGAATTCCCTGAGGTGGAATACCTGCCTACTGACAAGCTAACTTTTGACAAATATCATACAGTGGATGTCATGTATCATTGGTATGAAGTGTGGGCTATGCAGTATCCAGACATTGTAGACCTATATGAGATAGCCAAGTCTTTTGAAGGCAGGCCAATTTTGCAGATGACCATTACCAATAAGAAAACAGGGAAGGATACAGATAAACCTGCCGCCTATTTTGAAGGAGGAAGGCATTCAGGTGAGATCACAGGTAGCGAGTCTTTACTTTGGCTTACGCAGCATCTGCTAGAAAACTATGGTAAAGATTCAGAGATAACGCATCTAATAGATACTAAGGCAATTTATCTGAGACCTCAGAATAATCCAGACGGTTCAAACCTTTATCTATTTACAGCACAAGCTAATAGAAGTACAGTTAAACCTCATGATAACGACAGAGATGGATTGTTTGATGAAGATTCAGGAGAAGATTTAGACGATGATGGTATTCTTTATGAAATAAGGAAAAAAGCGACTACTCCAGAGGATCTTGAGAAGGCGAATTATATAATTGATCCGGATCATCCTTCAGGGAAGCTAATGAAGAGAGTTTTTCCTGGTAAAGGTGATTATTTGATGTATTCTGAGGGTGTTGATAACGATGATGATGGAGAATATAATGAAGATGGAATAGGAGGGTTGGACCTTCACCGGAATTATCCTGAAAACTGGCGGCCTGATACCGGTGGAGATTTGACTGGACGTGGATATACTCAAAATGGAGCAGGAGCATTCCCGATGAGTGAGATAGAATCTAAATCTACCGTCATGTGGATGCTGACTCATCCGAATATTTCGGTAGTAAACTCTATGGATACCCGGGTGCCAATGCACTTAAGAGCACCATCTACTTCCAAAGCTGAGGAGCGCATGTACCCTGCTGATTTGACTATTTATAAGGAAATGGATCAACTGGGATTGTCTTTCACGGGCTATCCTTGGGCAGGAGATGTCTATGAAACTTACGCCACTAGATATAAGGTGAACAGAATGACCGGAGACCCTTTAAAGCCAACTCCACTATTTGGACATGGGCCTGATTTCGGGTATTTCTATTACGGTTCTATTTGGTATGGGGATGAGCTATGGAATAATGGCGCAATGAAGGATTACAACGAGGACGGAATTTATGACGATTATGATGCGCTGATGTGGGATGAGGAAGCAAATGAGGGGAAAGGTTTTAAATCCTGGACTCCAATGACACATCCTACACTTGGTGAAGTGGAGATTGGAGGATTTCATCCTAAGTTTTTTGGACAAAATGGGCCAACATGGCAACTGGAAAATTGGGCTAAAAAGCAGGCTCAGTTCAATTTGGCAATGGCCAAGAAACTTCCTGAGCTTAAAGTGGAAAACGTCACGGTCAAAAAAATCTCAGATGGTGAATTTGAGATAACGCTTTCTTGGAAAAATGTCGGCGGTCTTCCTGTTGCTTTAGAGCAAGCCAAACTGGTAAAAATTGTTCAAGAAGATAGGGTTTCACTGGTTTTCGACAAGGAATTGACTGAGGGTTACGAGGAGGCAAAAGTTAAAATTGTGAGTCCTGAGTTATATGAGAAGACGATTTATGCGGGATATACAGGACTTGGAGAGACGAAGTCGGCCATTTTCAAAGTCCAGGTAGATGGAGATGAGGAGATCAAAGGAAAAATCAAATTGTCATCTACTAGAGGAGGCTTTTTTGAGCAAGAATTCATTATTAAAAAATAGAATCAATGAAAATTAAAAATTTTGGATTGTTGCTTATCGTACTGTTCCTAGGATCGCATATACTTTTTGCACAGCAGAAAAGGCCCCTTACTCATAAAGATTACGATGCATGGGAATCACTTTCATCCGGTAAAATCACTAAAAATGGCTATTGGGTAGGTTTTCAAGTTAGTCCTCAAGATGGAGATGGACGATTAGAGATTTTCTCGTTTAAGAATCCAAGTAAGCGTCAAATAGTGCCTAGAGGAACGTTATTTGACTTTTCTGAGGATGATGCATTTGCCGTGGGTAAGATTGTGCCTGAGAAAGACTCCGTTCATGTATTGAAGTTGAAGAAGACCAAGAAGGATGATATGCCTGCCGATAGTCTATTCATATACACTATGGAAGATGATACGATGGAGAAGCTTGCAAGAGTAAAATCATATACCACACCAGAGAAAGCAGGAAATTGGATAGCTATATTATTTGAAAAGGAAAAGAAAGAGAAAGGAAAAGAAGAGGAAAAAGTAGATGCTGACTCAACTTCGAAAGAGGAAAAGATAAAGAAAACGGAGGGTACTTTACTTAAAGTCAGAAAACTGGATGGTTCTTTAAGCTATGATTTTGAGAGAGTTAAGTCTTATGGGTTCTCCAAAAATGGTGGTTTCCTTCAGTATGTATTAGCAGAACAAGATACCCTACACAATGCTGCGATTTATTTACTGAACCTTGCAAATGGCGAAAGTAAGCTTGTCTCTGAAGGAATGTCTTCTTACACGGATGTCACATTTTCTCCAGAAGCCAAATACCTAGCCTATCTCACAACGGATGATTCTACCAAGGCTAAAAA
>Ga0105053_10005022_pt1 | contig 19065 bp, 19 predicted proteins | sample BON01_FD_78093 | JGI IMG/M metagenome (GOLD analysis project Ga0105053, IMG submission 78093) | Freshwater microbial communities from Lake Bonney liftoff mats and glacier meltwater in Antarctica - BON-01 | ecosystem: Environmental > Aquatic > Freshwater > Ice > Glacier meltwater | place: Lake...
AAAAAAAACTCGACTGAGAGAAAGAGAGAGAGAGAGAGAAATTGCAGCAGCAGCAGCAGCAGCAGCAGCAGCAGCTAGAGTTAGAGAGATGCGTTCATGTGTTTGTGTGGTGTATGTGTTAGTGTTGTGACGGAAGGAGAAAAAACGAGAACCGAAACCAGCAGCGGGGAAAGAACAAGCAAAGCAAGAGCATTCCCCAAAAGACCAGCGAAGAAGAAAAGTCTACTTTTACCAAACCACATGACCGCGGCCCTGCTCTCCCCTTCCTCATTTTGGCTGTGTGTTCAAGCATTTTCTCTCTACCTGTTGAATATTCGGTTTCTTCTTTCTCTCTTTATCTTTAATAATTTTAATCAAAAGGTTTTGCTGTGCTTTTTGTTGTTGTTCTTCTTCTTCTTGTTGCTCTTCACCTTTCATTTTCTTCTCACTCTACTCCAAGGCCCCAACCATCTCCCCCTGGCCCAAGGAAACAAGCACGGCCGTCTTCCCCCTTCCTGCAGCAGCACCAGCCGCCGCCTCCCCCGCCACCGCTCCCTCCTCCTCATCCTCCTCACTATCAGCAGGCAACATCGCCACCGACTTAATCACATTCCCTTCATCCAACCTCTGTACCCTCACCCCGGTGGCCGTCCGACTCTGCAACGCAATCGCTGCCACACGCTGCCTGACAATCGTCCCCTTCTGCGTGCTCAACACCACTTCATAATCATCGGAACAAGCCCTCATACACGCCAACGAATCTCCCGTCCCCGCCTTAAACTTAATCGCAATCACCCCCATCCCTCCCCTCTTCTGCGCCTTGAAACTATCCGCACTCACCCTCTTCCCATACCCCGCCGTCGTCACCGCAAGCAAATACTGCCCATTCGACCCAATCCCCGCATCATCCCCCCCTACCGTCACCTCCGCCCCCGCCGCCGCCTCGGGCCGCAACACAGTAATATCAACCATTTCATCCGTCTTCCTCAGCTTGATTGCACGGCACCCCCGGGAAGTACGTCCAGTAGGCTTGAGGTCCGCGGAGGCAAAACGCATGGTATAGCCCTTGCGGGTGGAAATGAGGATGTCGTCTTGGTCGGTGCAGCGACGAGCCCACCCTAGCGTGTCGCCTTCCCCGAGACAGATGGCAATGAGGCCGCGGGATGTCAGTTTTTTGAAGGCCTCGATGGGGGTCTTTTTGATGAAGCCCTGCTTGGTGAGCAGCACGAGAAATTCGTCCGTTTGGAAGGTATCACCTAGGGGGAGCACGCTCGAGACGCGGTCGTCGGAGGAGAGAGGGAGGACTTGAGGGAGGGGCACCCCCTTGGAAGCGCGCGAGGCGATGGGGACCTGGAAGGCGCGAATGCCAAACGCCACGCCTTTTTCGGAAATGAATACAACGTGATCGTGGTCATTGCAAGCAAAGAAATGATTGACCAAATCGTCCTGCCCCATCCTCGCCCCGGCCTTGCCACGGGTGCCGCGGCGTTGCTGCTCAAACTCGTCGAGAGGCATACGCTTGATATAACCTGCTTCTGTCACCATCATCACCGACCGGTCATTCGCCAATAAATCCAACTCGGTCAACATCCCCGCGTGGGCTCGAATGAGCGACCGGCGGGGCACTGCATGCTTCGCCCTAATCTCCTTCAATTCCGACTTCATCACCTCGTAGACCTTCTCATCCTCCCGCATCAACGCCTGGGACTCATCGATCCGATTGCGTAACTGCGCCCTCTCTGCTCTTAGCTTTGCGTCCTCCAGAGCTGTGAGCCGACCGAGGGTCAGTGCCAGAATAGCCTGCGCTTGTGCCTCTGACATCTCGTACTCAGGTCCCATCAGCGTCGCCTTTGCCGGTGCTGTGTCCTTTGCTCGTCGCACTAATTCTACCACGTCGTCAATACGGTCCAAGGCGCGAATGAGGCCTTCGACGAGGTGATCCCGGCCTTCAACTTTGCGTAGCTCGTGCTGCGTGCGGCGACGGATGGTCTTGAAGCGGAAGTTGATAAATGACTGCAAGGAGTCCCGCAAGGTCAGGCGCTGGGGCTGTCGGCCGTCATTGCCAAGGGCGAGGAAATTCCCCGGAAAAGAGCTTTGCAAGGGGGTTTTCTTGAAGAGGTTGTTCTCGACTACGCTGGGCACAGCATCGCGTTTCAGCTCAATCACGACACGGATCCCGTCTCGATCACTCTCATCCCTCAGGTCAGAAATCCCCTCCATCTTCTTATCATTCACCATATCCGCAATCTTCTCCAGCAACGCCGCCTTATTCACCTGATAAGGCAACTCCGTGACAATAATAGCATTGCGTGCCTGCCGTCCCCCACCTACCGAAATCGTCTCCATATGCGTCTTAGCCCTCATAATAATCGAGCCCGTCCCATTCGTATACAACTTCGTCGCTCCCTCCAACCCCATAATCTCCCCTCCCGTCGGAAAATCCGGCGCCGGGATAAACTTCAGCAGCTTCTCGTCCGGCAAGGCAGGGTCCGCAATCAAGGCCAAGGTCCCATCGATGATCTCCCCTAAATTGTGAGGAGGGACGTTAGTAGCCATGCCAACAGCAATGCCCGTCGCTCCATTCAACAACAACATAGGGATTCGCGCGGGGAGCACCAAGGGCTCGATCTCGTTTCCGTCAAAATTAGGCACAAAATCCACCGTGTCCAAATTGATATCAACCAGCAAGGCATCCCGAGCGAGCAGAGAGAGCTTGCATTCGGTGTACCTCATAGCCGCGGCGGGGTCATCGTCCACAGAGCCAAAATTACCATGCCCCGCAACCAACGGCGCGCTCATCACGAAATCCTGCGCCATCCGCACCAGAGCATCATACACGGACGAATCACCGTGCGGGTGATACTTCCCCAGCACCTCACCCACCACACGCGCACACTTCCTATAGGAGGACTCAGGCTGTAAGTTCAGGACGTGCATGGCAAATAAAATGCGACGATGCACGGGCTTAAGCCCATCCCGCGCATCCGGCAAGGCTCTTCCCAAGATGGTAGACATGGCATACTGCATGAACGACGTCGACAGCTCAGAATTGAGCTCAATAGGGATGACCTTATCCGCCGGCCCGCCCTCCCCGTTCAAGCCCACAAGCACCCCATCACCACCATTATCGCCCGTCCCACCACCACCAGCGCCAAAATCCCGCAGCACCTCAGGTCCACTGCTACTGTCCTCGCCATCACCTGCCGTAGACCCCAATTTGCTGCCGAGGCGTGCCTTGCCTTTCGCCCCACCACGAGCGGCCCCGCTGCCTCCACGGGCAAGCTTGGCCAGCCCACGCCCATGGTGCGACCCGCATTCGGGCGCCAACCACATGCGTGTCGCCGCGGCTCGTGCCAGCGACGCCTGCCGATGATGCGGCCGGAGCAGGTGCACGCCACCCCGCTGCGTTGAAGCCAGGAAGGCCGAGACTGATGCTGCGAACATGACTAGGAGGAGGAAAGTCAATGCTGCAATGGCAGGCGAGCGAGAAGGCATGCGTCCCTTGGTCCCACCGCAACAAAGAAATGGACGGGATGAAGCTGGTTTGGCTGGCGTTGGGTTGCGCGTGTGGGTGGTGGTGCTTGCAGTTCAGTCAGGCGAAGGAAGAAGTGCTCACGATGCCCGCATGTGCTCTGGGGGGCCTGTGTGCTGGGAGTGGGAGAGGAGGGCGGTGAGCATGAGAACGGGATGATTATGTGCCGCAAGGCATGGACTAAAGGGTTGTTGGTAGGGTGTACGGGACAGAGAGGGGGACTCTGGGAACCTGGGGTCCTGGAGTGATGAAGCAGCTTGAGGCCACTGAATGCGCGAACGACGACGAAGCGCAGCAGGGGTGGTAAAACACAGTTGAAGCAGGAATGTGAGTGAAGCTCTGGCAGTGTGCCCTAGGCTTGCTTGTTTGACCAAAGAAGAGCGCATTTCTACTAGATAGTTTGTTTAAGTCCTAATTTAGACTTTAGAGTGTTTTTTGAATGTGTGGCGGGCCTCCAAAACCCAGACGAAAGGCCTTTCAGCAAATGGGCCAAGCGTTGGCCTCTTCTGCGTTTCTGCCGGACAACGCACGCTGGAACAAATCAAAATCAATCGATCGAGGTGGCACACACACCCAATCACGCAATTTACCCATGCACACCCCTCCACGTCCACCACAACAACAGGAAGGAGGAGGAGTACAAGGAGGAGGCTCCGCAACGACCTGGCAAGTGGGGAGCACCCTCCCCGCCCCGGTGAAAGCAAGCACACACAGGCACCTAGCTACTGCAGTGGGCCAAGGCAGGGCAAGGGCTCCTTAACAAGAGGCTTAAGACGGCAGCTACCTACGCATAGCCAAAGTGGAGGAGCCCAACGCCGGATAAGGGCCCAAAGCCCGGTACTCGGTCAAGCCAAGGTCAAAAGCGGGCAACGACACGTAGGGGCGGCGTCGGCGGGATAAGACACCACGGCGACAACAAGCCTTGCACAAGCCGTATTTAGGTAACTTACAGCAATGTTTCAAAGCCCTACTCCCTATTTCCAGGGCTTTCACGCCGGCGGAGGGTGGCAGGGTCGAAAAGAAGGGTGGATGGTCGGCTTTCTGAAGCTCTCGGCGCTTGGCATGATCGTCTCCTTCATTTTGGGGCAATGCGGGGTGGTCTTACGCAATCCCGCGCCCATGTGCGCCTGGCGGCTTTTGAAAAGCTGGAGCGTAGCATGGGCTGATACTCACGCGTCTCACCACCTGATGGTCGTGTATTTGAACGAGGGAGAGGAGTTTGCGTTGGAAAGCGACTCGCTGCCCTATGCACGTTTTTTTAGCTTCCAGACCTACTCTTTCTTTGGGCACACCTCCCATGGTATCATTCAAGATGTGGAGATTGTGCCCCGCGATGGCCCAAATGTATATAACAATATCACGGCAGCAATGCGCGGGGAAAAGCAGGGCGGCTACACCCTGCATTTGACGGCTAATGGGTTTGTGGGGGAGTACCCGAACGAGTTGCGGGCTCTGGCGCACGGCTAACGCAGCGGGTTCTTCGTCCTTGTCTTTCGTCTTAATGATGTCGGTGACGTGCCGCACCCGCAAGCACCCTGGGCTCGCTTGGTACGAGGGAGTGCCAGGAAACCAGAGCGTTGGGGATGGGCTCCACCTCCCCGCTTGCTGGTGCGACGCACCCGACGACACGACCCAGGCCCGTGGCGCGAAATTCCCCTTTGCACGGAGCGTCAAAACAATGATAAAAAGAAGGGCTTGATTGAGAATTGGCTCGCCGATATTCTGGACCGCCTTGAGAGCCTCCTCCCCTCAATTCACTCCTACACCGGGTTCATCCAACCCCTCCGTAAGAATAATTTCCACCTGCAGCGTGGCAACTTGTTCAACACCCCCGACACCCGAACCCTAGTCTTAGCAGCAGCCGACATACCCACAGTCGCAGAGCAAGGTGATCTCTGGGCGCGTGTCCAGGCCAAACTACCACGCACGCCCCGCTCCCTCTACGCAGCGCCCTTTGTGGCCAACACTAGTGCGTACGACGTGCGCTATGTCTCCTTCACCAGCGCTTCCCGTGCTTTCCCCCTACGGACATTCGAGACGCTGACGGACAAAAATATCAGGCAGCACTACCAAGACCAGCTGCAGGGACCCCACGAGCAATGGGATGGTCGTTTTATCTTATGGATTGGCCCGGCGCAAGCACCCGTCCGCGAGCAGGCCCGCCGAGAAAAGGCACTCATTATGACTTGGGGAGAGCCCGGCGCGCATCCCGCCCTCCTCTACAACCAGCTTAATTCTATGTCTTATACGACGCTTGAGAAGGTGCCGTCTCACTCGGCGCTGGCAAATGTGGTGGTTGAGGAATGCCCTCCTTTGAAGGAGCGTGATGACGACGACGAGGAGGAGGAGGAAGAGGAAGAGGAGCTGGACCACGGTAAGGACGCGCCTCGCGACCCGCACCCCAGTAGAAGGTGTGCTGTCTGAGCAAGGCGGAGACGATGCCCACGTTTTGTCGCATGCCTGAGTTCCTGCATTTGAACCTGCATGAGTTCTTTCCCGCCATTGGCTTCTTCGTTCACCAGCAGGGAGATGGAAAGGAACAGCCCAAGAGATTGCGAAAGATTTCTGTGTAAATGTGTGTACATAAAACAAGCAGAGAATTAGATAAAAAATGAAATAACAGGAAAAAGGTAGGTAAACGCCATTTTTAAAAAAAGACGGCCACGTACATATGCATTAGGACCAAAGGGATAGACGAAAAAATAAATAAATAACGATTGAACAAGGAAACTACCATATGAGTAGAATTTGCGGCATTGTTGGTTTTTGATCCGATGGGAACTTGAAATAGTTGATCAAGCAAATAAAGAAGAGGAAAATAAAAACGTGTCTTTGCAAGCAGAGGCGAAAGAAGAAGGAGGGTAGCAAGGCAAAGGCACGGAGGCCGGGTCCAAAGCACCGGCTAAGGACTACACCATGGCATATAAAAAAGGGCCACAACGCTGGCAAAGTAGTTTCTTTGCAAAAAGAAAGGTTCTTTGATTCATTACTTGGCTGTGCCCTACTTGGACCTACCCTTGGCACATCAAACACAAAAGACATGCACTCACTCATCTAGTCTCAGTCTACACGGCTACTATGGTTCCACTTGTGCTTACTCTCCACTCTTACTCTTGCGTGCGCTGCGTCGTCTCTGTTGTTTCTATTAACGCACATTTCTCTTCACTTATTCCCTCTTTCTCTACTTATTTTCTTCTCAGACACACACCCGTGCCTCAGCTACCTGCTTCTCCAGCGGACGCCGGAGATCTTGCTCTTTGTCTCGCATTCTAGTTCTAGGTATATACACTGAAAGCAGGAACAGTAGCGCGTGACGGCAGCACTGGCAAACAAAGAAGGACACACTACCCATCACCACTCATTTCCACCTCCTCTCCTTTCGTCCCGCTTCCTCTATTATCAATCGGGCCGATAAGAATCATCATCCCAAGAGCCTTGCCGGCCCGCGCGCTCCTCCACCTGTCGTTGTCGCATTTGCCTCACCTCCTCCAGCACTTCCTCCCCCACCAAACTCCCCCCCGAGACCTCATGCAGCCTTTCCAACAGCCTCCCCGTCGCCTGCTGCACATACGCGTTCATCTCTCCATCCGCGCCCGCAGCACTCGCCTTACCCTCCTGCGTGCGCAACCCTCTCGCAATTTTAGCGACCAACCAACCATCCCCCTGCCCTTCCTCTACCTCCGCCATGGCCGCCCCAACCAAGGCATCAGCCGGCAGCGCCTTCAGTGCATGCAAAGCAGCCCATCGCACAGCTAAATCATCGTCTCGCACACGCTTACAAACCTCATGCACTACTCTTGGGCGCTGATGAAGCAAGGGCAAACGTTCCTCCTCCTCCACTTCCTCCACCTCTTCCTCCCCCCCCTCCTCCTCCTCCTCCTTCCTCTCATCCCCACCCACCTTCCATTCCAACCTCGACAGCGCCAAGAGCGCAGTAGCACGAGCAGAGGGCAAAGGATTCTCCAAGGCCTCAAGCAAAGCCTCGAGCAGCTCAGGAGTGACGGCTAGCACGGGGTAGCTCCCCAATACACTCACAGCTTTCCATCTAATAAACATATCGTAATCCCCAAAGCAATCTACGACCTTGGTCGCCTGTCCCATTATCACCTCTTCTACGCTCTCCCTCTCGCTCTCCTCCACGTGGCCACTAATGTCAATAGTAGTGCAACCGCTACTAACCCCATTCCTGCTGCTGCTCCTGCTACTGCACCTGCTGCTTCTGGCATTGTCCTCCGTGGTGGTTATCTTAAATTTCTCCACCTCCACCCCTCCCTTCCCCCCGTCCTCCCCCCCCACCTCGGCACCAACCAAAAACTGCTGCACCTTCTTTTGCAACAGGTCCAACGCCGCCCACCGGACACTGACAGAGTCCATGTCATTTAACGAAATAAGCAAAACGTCCTCCAAATGAGTTTGAATCAAAGCTGGCGACAAACAAGCAAAAGCACCTAAGCCCGTCACTCGGACAGGCCAGCTTTCGTGTGTGATAAAGGAGAGCAGGACCTCAGCGTGTTCGTTCAAGGCTTCCGGAGGGACACGGGCAAGGACAGCCAGGCATCCTCTTCGTACGTCTGCGTCATCGTCGTCTAGGTACGGAATGATGCGGCCTAGGAGGGCAGTGAGCAGATTGACGGGAGAGAGCTTAAGCAACAAATCCAAGGCGCAGCGCTTGGATAGGGCGTCTGATTCTTCCAGGAGGGCCACGAGCGTCGAGATGTTGTTGGCGAGCACCTGTGCATTGGGGGTCGAGGGGGAGGGCGGAGTGGGGGGAGGGGAGGTTGGTAAGAGGTGATGGCAATGCGCATGGGCGGAAGGGGGAGCAGGGATGTAAGGATTGCGCATAACAGAACAAAGAATTGAGAAATAGATGAGAGCGGTGCCTATGTCCTGAATCAGCCTTGGCCACGCGTCAAATCAAAGGGGATCGGACGGGGCCGAATCTCACCCGTCTACGACAAGAAGACCCCTTACATAAAAGGTGCCAGACCCTTCCCACCCTCCGCGTACCTTGTTGTCCATGTGGAAGAGGGCCTGCTTGGCGTAGAGGCGTTCGTGCAAGTGTACCGACTGCAAATACGGCACAATTTCGTTGATCGGCATGAGAATACTACGGCTTGTCCGCCTCAATGTTCGAGGAGAGACGACGAGGGATGTGTCGGCGGCGGCCAGCTTGGGAGCGGCGGCCGGGGGTGCGCGACGCCTCCTCCTGCGCGCCAGTGCCTGAATTGCCCCCGTCGCTCCTCGTTTTGCTGGCTCTGTGGGGTGCGTGGTGGGGGTGGAAAGAGGGGATGAGAAATCTCGAAATCGGTTGCGCTCATGAGCAATGCATCGTCGAGCATCCATCATGCAACCCTGCCAAGTCACTGGGCTTGCTTTCATTCACTCAACCACACAGTCCTCCACCATACTCACACAGGCAGGACCAGCACCTAGCCATGACCTCGTTGCTCCTCCACCGCGCGTGGCACAACGCCCGCACCAGAATAGTCGCGGCCGTCGCACCCCGCTCTTCCATCCTCCTGCCGTCATCATGCCTAGCACCACCAGCAGCAAGCCCCACCACCGTGTGCGTGCGCTGGAAGCACGGGGCCAAGAGCCACCAAGGGGCCAAGAAGCGCTTCCGCCTGCTGAAGAATGGGGACGTGTTGCGGGGGCACGCGGGCAAGAGTCACAACACGGGGCATCGCAGCACGGTGCAGATGTCGAGGCTTCGTGTAAGCACTACCATCGCCCCGAGCTTTGCTGCACGCATCCGTCGACTGGTCTTGGGCGTCTAAAGAATGAAACAAGAACATGAGTTTGAAAAACGTGTGCTTTAATTGCTGGCTTTGGTGTCTATGTGTGTGTGAGTGTGTGTGCATCGTGCGCGGCTGACGCTGGGATGTGGGGGTCTCTCTCCTTCGGGGAGGGTACTCACAAACCGACGGCCCGCAGATACCTCTTCTCTACACGCTAAATGATGCTTGTACATCACATTATTTACTTTGTTTGGTTTTTTTCATTCCTTCTTGTTCTATTCATTGTTTTTTTTTAAAAGTATAAGAGAAATTGGAAGAGAGAAGCTCTTCCAATCAATTGCTTGGGAAAGAAAAGAGGACATCGGGGGCGCGGCGGCTGGGCTAATCGTGAATTGAGCGAAAAGAGAAACTATGTGCTTATCATAAGTCCTCATTTCTTTTTTCAAGATTTTCTTTTTTCAAAACACTGCAGACTAGCTTACTTACAAATCAACATAAGCCTATTTACATGCAGCATTACAGGCTTTCATTTCACACATACAGCCTCGTTACAATCTTCCAGCAGACGCGGAGACGCTAATGCACGAGGTACTCAATTGATATCATTTCCCTGGCCAAAATCTACCGATAAACAACCACTTATTGTCGTAAGACTTTCAATCCCTCTCCTCCCCCTCCTCCTCCTCCTCCTCCTCCTCCTCCTCCTCTGCCCCCTTGCCATCCTCAACCGGTGGCGTAATGATAAGACTAACCACCACCTGCAAAGAAGTCAACGCATAACCCTCCGCACCCAACAACGCCCCCGTATCACACGTCTCTTCAATAAACGCCAGATGGGCAGGCAAGGCAGGCACCCGCGCCAATCGCACCACTCTTCCCAAGGCCGGCAAGAGCTCATCCGCCGTCATTACTAGATTTCCCTCCCCTAGTGCCAAACAGGCCCCCAGCACACACTGCACCTTCTTCCTCCCCGTCACCTCCCTACTCATTCCCACCAATTCCTGCGCTGCCTTGTGATAATGCGCGTCTGCCCTAACAACCTCTCCTCCCTCCCGCCCTCCCTCCAGCCCTCCCTCCTCCTCCTCCTGCTCCGCGGGCTGCTGACGATACCAAGATTCCACGGCGCGACTCAAGGCCCGCACCTGGTTCTGACATTCCCGGAGGACAGACGGGTAAAGCGTCGTCATAATCTCAGTCTCCACCGCCTCAAATGCCTCTTCGTACGCCTCCAATGACGAGCCTAACAGCCCTGGCACGTACTCCATCAGCACCAACGCCACCTCGTGAATAATAGCCGCCGCATCCTCACAGCACGACCCCGCCGGAACACTCGCCTCCTCGCACCCTGTTACCTCTCCCTCTGTTTTCGTTGTCGTTGTCAAATCAGGTGATGCCGCCCGACCGGCGCCCGCTGAAGCTGCATGCCGTGCCGCGAAATGATCGAGGCAGGCCGCCCACACATAGCCAGGGGGCGTCTGGGGACAACGCAAAATCTGCCCTATCAGAGGGGTGCTTGATTCCACCAATCTTGGTCCTGGACTACTGGCATTGGCCTGTCCTTCCTTTTCTTTCTCTTTCTCCTTCTGGTCCTCTTCCAAACTACGGGCAAACATGGCCAGGTCTAGAAAGGCGCCTGCTCCTCCTCCTCCTCCTCCTCCTCCTCTTACCTCGGGCCGACTCAGTCGTTGCGCCAGGCGAGACCAAGCCATAGCCACAGGCGACGGAGGAACCGCTGCCTCGCTACTGCCGCCGATACTGCTGTGTCGTCGCTCCCCGCCCTGTTGCCGGTAACCCGTGTAAGCCCCAGCCACGGCCCCTGCTCCTCTGAGCGCCGAGAAACTGAAAATGCTGCTGCTACTGCTGCTGGTGGTGGTGACAACCATCGAGGTATCTTTTCCGTCGCCGCCGCTACCACCGCCACCGCCACCCACCATGCTACCCACCAGGGCTCCAACCCTCGCGAGGGCATCGTAGGTCATGCGCCGGGCACCGCCGCTGGCAAGGCTAGTGCTGTCGGTTGGGCTGCTGCTCAATATTGAAGACGAGGCTGCATCAACAACATCAGGATCTCCGGGCATGGCGCTCTTGTCCAAGTCCCCGTTAGAACCGCTGCCAGCGACGTTGTCTGCGGCGTGCACTGCGTTGTTATCGCGTTGCCACATAATTTCTTCCTCCTCCGCTTCCTCGTCTTGACCACCTGGCGATGCTGATGCGTCCATGTCTGCTTTCCTCTCTGACCTTGCCCCCGCTTCCGTCCCCGCCACAATCGCCTCTATCTCATTTCTGCTTTCTAGGCCCGATTTCCCTCCGGCCGTGGCGACGCGGCTGTGCAAGCCCTCGGGGTCGCGGAGGCCACGGTAGCTCCCGCAGGGCACGCGGGTAATGCGTTGGACGCACTGCCGGTGCACGATGATGCCACACGTCAAGCAATGACAAGCCTTGGAGAAGGGCCCAAACACGGGTGCTTCGCAAGAACAGCACACACGCGGCCGCAGGGCTGTGTAGCGCGAGTAGGAATGCCCGTGAAGCGGGTGCCGCAAGCCGGACTGGCACATCATCCGAAGCGCCAGCAAAACCTCTTCTTCCGCCCGCTCTTCCGAGCTCTCACTCACGGGCACCGGAACCACGCTTGAGATAGCTGAGAGGGCTGTTGGGGTTTGTCGCCCTGCGGCGTCCTCGCCACGCCGCCACATCAGTGCTTGTCAAAAAAGGCCACGGTCGTGAGGGCGCGATGATGATGATGCTCCTGGTCTCGTTCGTCGTGGCATGCTTAAGCAAAGGTGCCCAGCCCCGCGCTTGCTCAGCGCTGCATGGACCAGTTGCATGGACCAGTTGCTGCGATTAGGTGTACGTGGGGTGGGGATGATGAGCTTTGTGTGTGTAGTGTTGCGTTTTGCGTTTTGGCGTGCAGGCGTGCTGCCCTTGCTTCCGGGTTGCCTTTCGCCGACTCGGCAACGACGCAAGGACGAAAATGAAGCGTTGGCACGTTTTTTAAAAGAAACTAACGACAATGTCTAGCAAGGTGGTATGCTTGTGTAGCTTTTTATCGATTTTGTTCTTCGAGTCTGACCCTTCCTTGCCTATTCTTGTCTAATGTACAGTGTTCATTCCATGCTGCTGCCGTCGTTGCATCCCGCGTCATCTAGTCCGTGTCTCCACTGATGAGACCAGTAAAATCGTCCATGATCGAACCGACGACGTTCTAAGGGAAAGGGAAAGGTATAGAAGAAGGTTGCAAAAAGCGGGTGTGAGGATGCATTATTAAGATGGAGAACCGCTATTGATGACAGGTTAGAATTGATTTGTGCCCCCATCTCCAGCGACACACAGACACAAGCCATCTCCATCTTACCTGCCCACGTTCCACCCGATCAACGCCCGAGTGAGAAATGTACATTCCTGTCAAACACAAATGCAAATGCAATCCCTATCCCCTCTTCCTCTACTCCCTCCACCGTACGTACCATCCTTCCCGGCGTGATATCCACGCCCACCACCCGCATCCGTACCCCACACCCTGGTCTAATCTCCACCTCCATATCCGACGTCCGCCACACATTATCCTGGGCGTCAAACCCATAATCTTGCGGCATCTGGTGCTTGTTCACATAAATACCCTGCACGGGCCCCGCGTCAGCAAAGAAGCCCATCTCCGTCACAGTCGTCACTTGGGCATCCAAAATCTCATTTCGAAAAGGCCTAAAAAGCATGACCGTGAACTTGACCAATACCTCCACCTGTCCTGTCTCGTACTCGATCCGCCCAGGCCGGATGTGCTGGTCTTCCAGACCCACTAAGGCAATCACAAAGCCCAGGTCCGGCTCTAGCGTCCCTTCCATCATTTGTGTCAGCCGCCGCCTGGTGGGGAGGGAGGGAAAAAAGGAATATAGGATTTAGTTAGGGAGGCAATGACGTTTCAAAATATGTACCACGTGTCGAACGCCCTCCTTCTGCGCGCTGTGCGTGCTCAAGCTGCCCAGGTCTCGGCCGAGCCCAAGCAGCAGCAACACGTGCCTAGCCCTATTTCACTCGCCCCCCCGACCCACCCCCCTGCACACAAACCCTCCACAAAACCCACCCAACCACCACCCCCATGCATCAGATCACGTGTCTAGCGTATGCAGTAAGGCATTCAGGAGTACGTACTTGATAGTTTCCTTGAGGTTAGGCCCCAGGTCCTTGGGCTCTAGCATGAAGTCCTTTTCCAAGGTTTTCTGTGAGGGTACAGGGAAGGAAAGAGGCACGGGTGAGGAAAAGGGCCTCTCGGGGGTCTTTTGTGAGGCCACGTAGAGACTTACCAGATAAAACATGGTGGCTTTGTGACGGGAGGCTGTGGTAGTGGTAGGGAGGGAATGGCTGACTTTTTTGGATGCTGTAGAACAGGCTTGCTTGGATGATGGTGGTGGAGCGAAGAAGGGGCGGAAGGCGTGCGCCTGTTGCTGTCCCGTGCCGACTCCTAGGACAAGGGAAAAGGGGGGAGGAGAGACTGTGTTAGTGGTGGGAATGAGGTGTGTAGTGAGGACACGGGAAACAAAACTAATGGCAAAGGGCAAGGAGGCACAGGAGGTCGCATGATGCTTGCCGTTGCTTGCTCATCATGCGCAACCACCCCGACACAGGCCTCCCCCCTTTCACACACTCCAAGCACCCCCAAAGCGCTCACACACTCCTAATACACTCTCGCACCACCTCTGTACAGCGCGTTGGAAGGGACTACGCCAGCCTGTGCTGTTCGTGGTGGAAGGCAAGGGCGCTCCAAGGCGGCACACACATTCCCAAGCCACGGCATCATCACACATGGCCAGCCCGCCAGCAACAACGTCCATCGTCCTCCTCCTCCTAGTCCTCCTAGTGCTCTACGCCGCTGAGGCTTTTATGCCCTTGTCCTTGTCCTCGTCTTTGCCAGTCCGGGCTACGGCAGCATCGTCCACGGCGTGCTGGGCAAGAGAGGCAGCCGCCACCAAGAAGGCGGCGGCAGCAGCAGCGGCGGCGGCTGCGACGGTCGTTGCCCCTTCCGCCCCTCCCAGCCTCCACGAAGCACCAACACGAATTCAGGACTTGGTAAGGTTGCTGCACGAGTCGGAGGACCCTTTGTGGGAGCTGGTCAAGTTTGAGGCGGAGACCTCGGCGGCGCAGGACGAAAAGGCGGCGGGCCTCATCCAGCAGCGAGTTCTGGACCAAGGGGGCATCCATTCAGCTGCCCGGGACTTTCTGGCCAACAAACTGCAAAGCACCAATGTGCCGGTACGTACATGAGTGGGTGAAGGAAGGAAACACGCTGTGAAGAAGGCTGGGGCAAGACACATACTTCTTGGCCGTCAACCCTGCCTCCTTCACCTCTCCCTTGAAGACACAAACCCAAAATCTCCCGCATACTCATATGTCCTCCCTCTATTTGATCCTACTATACCAGACAACCAAGATGAAGCTGTTAATCGACTCGGTCTTCCAAAAAGAACCGGACATCATCCAGGACTTTCGAGAAGACCTGCTGGTAGCCACCATGCGAGACTCGAGCATTCCCTCCCTCCTCGCCGCCTTCCTCTTCTCCAAAGGCTATCACGCCGTCGCCACCTACCGCATCGCTCACTCCATTTACTGCCAAGGCCGCGAATCGCTGGCTCGTTACCTTCAATCCCTTAATTCAGAGCTCTTTGGCGCCGACATTCACCCGGCCTGCAGCGTAGGACGGGTACGTTTTAGTGTGGTTAGGTTATGTGGGGGAGGCTTAGGAAGAAGGGGAAGGGGCTGATGAAAAGCTTTCGAGCAGTAAAGTATCTTCTCAATTTTCAACTAAACGTTTTCACCTTGATTCTGACTTGCGTCCTTCCTCCCACCAACATCCTCATCACCCCACCTTTACTTCTTAATCTTCCTAGGCGCTGTACCTCTCGAGCGGGACCTGCGTGGTCATCGGCGAGACGGCCAAGCTGGGCGACGACGTCATCCTCATGCAAGGCGTGACGCTTGGTGGGAATGGTAAGGAGCGCGGGGACCGGCACCCTAAGCTGGGCAGCGGTGTGCTGGTAGCGGCGGGCTCGACCGTCTTGGGCAACATTCCGATTGGCGATGGCGTCATCATTTCTGCGGGCTCGGTGGTGCTGCGGCCCGTGCCCGAGTACACGCGGTGCAGCGGCGTCCCGGCCAAGGTTACCTCGGTCCTTCGCAAGCACAAGGAGAACGTTTCGACGATTAGAGACAAGGGCCAGAGCCATTTTGTCGAGATTTTCCAGGATCCGCAGCGAGGAGGCTAATAAAGTCCGAGGACGGAGAGGATGGGGAAAGGGCCCAAATAGCACCAACAAAGTACCACACACATTTGTAAAAAGAAAGAAACGACTTGAAATTGGCAAAAGAATATCGTGCCGCTTCTGCCTTGCTTTGTTTTCAAGGCTTTGGCTTGCAAATTGTGTGCCAAATGTAACCTCCCCACAACGGCCTTGACGTGCCAAGAGTGCTCCTTCGCTGCGTTTCTGTTCTGTCTCCCTTTCTCTCTGCACACGCTCACTCATTTCTACCCACCCCCACCGCAGGCAGAGGTGGCTGTGACCTTGGGTACGGCAGCGGCGGTAGGGAAGACGCAGCAGCTCCGCCTGGCTTGAGACCCCCGTACTAGCACTATCGGCATCATCAGCAGCACGACTAGAGTCCTCGGAGGAGGGCACAACATCCTTAGACGCAGCAGCTCCGCCTGGCTTGAGACGCCCGCACTAGCACCATCGGCATCATCATGGAAGCAGCACGACTAGAGTCCTCGGAGGAGGGCACAACACCCCTACGCCCCTGCGTGTCGAGGCCCTCGTTGTTTCGTAGTCATGCGACGGTGCCTTGCCTGGTTCGCTACTGGCTGCCCTTGCTTTTCCTGGGCAACATGGGGCTGCTGCTCTACTCCAACCTAACGCTGGGGGCGTCGGTGCACGCAAGAGTCTACGATGGGCAAGGCAACGCCGTGGATCTACCCGTCCTCTACAACGTCAGCTTGGCGGGATCAATCGACGACATGTGGCGGGGTGGAGCGTATATTATGTCGACTCTCATAGCTGTCTGTTCGGGCGCCTGGCCGCATTTCAAGCTCGTAGTCTCCCTCTTGTGCTGGTTCCTGGATGAAGGCCACCTCCCACCGAAGCTCCGTGCACGTGTGTTAAATTTGACGTATGTTCTACAAAAGTTCAGTCACGTAGAGACGATGACGTTGGTGATCCTCATGACGGCATTCGAATTTACGGCGCGACTGCCGAATCACGAGGATTGGGGTGTGTGGGCGTATGTTACTCCGCAACCAGGGTTCTACGCCTTCCTCGCCGGCTTGATCCTCTCTATGGTTTTGAGCCGAGTTGCCCTGCATTACGACCATGTCACCCGCAAGGCAATTGCAGCTGCGACGGCAAGCACGCGTGCCCCTTCTTTTCTGCTGCTGGCGGAGAGTGATGGAGAGGCGGCGGTGGCGGGTGTGGTCGACATCGACGAAGCGTCCGACGCGCTGTCATTGTCATGGGCGTCGTCCTCCTCTGTGGGAAAACTCTTGCACGACGACCTTGAGAATGACGTGGTGGTGCGCAAGGAGGAGCCTTCCATTTGGTGGGAAGTTTTGAAAACATACAGCGTGCTAGGCCTGGTTGTGTGCTTTGGGTTGGGGCTGGTTTTGCCTGCCTTTACTTTTCATTTCGAGGGCCTCGCAGGCTGGATACTGGACAACGTTACGGAGACGTCGCCGGACTCGTCCACCTCCATGCGGACGATGTCCGTCTTGTCCTTGGGCCGAGGAATTCCCGGTGCTTCTGACACACCCAACGGCGCCGGTATTCGCTTCCTCCAGGCGTCTTTCTTCTTCTTTGTTGTGGGGGCACCATTAGGGTGCTTGACATTGCTCCTTGCGCTGCTGTTGCTGCCGCCAAAGTACAATCAGTGGTTGAAAACGCCCGCTAGAGTTTTATATGCGTGGAGCGCTCCGGACGTGCTTTTTGTGAGCATGGTGGCCGCTACGCTGGAAATGCATTTGTTTGTCCGTTTTGTGATTGGTGACCGCTGCGATGGATTGAATGCACTCCTCCAAAAGTTTATGGACGACGAGCTGGCGGGGGATGACAAATGCTTCGATGTCGTGACTTCTTTGAAGCCGGGCTGCTTTGTACTGGGGGCTAGCTCTTTGCTCTTTTTTGTCGGTGGCTTTTTCATCATCCGCAAGGCGACGCGAGAGACCGCGGAGTACTTAGATAAGGAAGGCTTGGGGAGAGACGGTGGTTACGATGGTAGGGACGACGAGGAAGAAGAGCGCGCCTGGAGGCAGCGCCGTGAGGAGCGAAATGGTGGCACTGCCTCTACTCATTCGACATCTTTGTCGCGGTCATCGCTGGAGGAGGATCGTGAGTCGCAGCAACATGGGGCATCATCATTGTTGCCGCTTTCGCGCCCGTTGTTGCCGAGCGACGAGCTTGCAGGAGGAGTGAGCGGGATGATGGGACAGGAAGACGAGGAAGAGCCACCACGAGGCATGCGGGGGTGGTTTCGAGGTTGGGGGGCACGACACGAGCGGCCACCACTTAGATCAGCACAAAGCCTAGCCGCACCCAACGACGCGGCGCAGTGAGAAAGAACATGTCGAATAAAAAAAAATAACGACAGTGATTGTACAGGATAAATATATTAGTTTTATGCTCCCCTTCTCTATAACATAGGCAAAAGTAACATAGATAAACGAGAAAGAGGTTCACGATTTTGATGCGCAAATGCCTTCTACTTGCTTAATTACTTTACATTAGTCTTGTCAATTTTACGAGAAGGAGAAGGGGCGCAATGACCTAGAAGTATAGGAGATAGAACGGCCAGGCAAGGACCTACCTATTATGAAAAAGGCAGCTGCTGCTCGCTTGTGCTTCTTTGTAGCACTTCCACCAACCAAACCACCTCGTCCCCAAACCGGGCACGCCACGTCTCGGGCAACGGGGCATGCACCGTCATTCTTCGGCGTTGGGGCTTCTGATCTATTTTCTTCCCGACAGTGTCGCCGTCGCCCTTCTTGTTGCCATGTCCATTTTTGTCACGCGACGCTAAAGATTCCACCGAAGGGTGGCGGAAGGCAAGGCTGCAGCAATGCAATGCCAAGAATTTATCTCGGAAGCGAGTTGGGGCATTGTACTTGACGTCGCCGACGATGGGGTGTCCAAGGTGGGAAAGCTGCGCTCGGATCTGGTGCTTCTTGCCTGTGACGAGGCGAATCTGCACCAGCGTTTGCGCTCCCGCTTGCGGATGTTGGAACACTCCGAGAGTTTTATAATGCAACAACGCCTTTTCCGACTCCTTCCCCTTTTCCACTCCAACCCCCAGCACCCTGGTCACATTATCCTGGCTTTGCTCGAGGTTGTCCGCAAGCATGCCCGCCCCACGCCATTTGCCCACGACCATGGCTACGTACGTTTTGGAAACAAGCCTATGCTTGAAATCGTAGGACAGACGCGCCGCCGCCTTACTCCGCAATGCAATCACCATGCACCCCGTGACATTCCTGTCCAAGCGATGCACCAAGCCCACGTACGCGTCGCCAGGCTTGCCTGCCGTGTCCTTGATGTGCGCCCGCACGAGACCAAGTTGGTCCGTCGCCACGCCATCCGTCTGCCGGTCTGGCTGGGAGAGGACGCCAGCGGCTTTGTTGGTCACGATGATATGTGTATCGCGGTAAAGGACGTGTAGACGACGGTGTTGCGGATGGAGCCAACAAGGAGCAGCTTGCGATGGCGGCGAAGGAGAGGTGATTGTCCGCAGCATGGAGAGGCATTGAGACGCCGGTGCCGGCTGCTGCTGCGGAAGAAACCACCCCGC
>Ga0105053_10005028_pt1 | contig 19053 bp, 15 predicted proteins | sample BON01_FD_78093 | JGI IMG/M metagenome (GOLD analysis project Ga0105053, IMG submission 78093) | Freshwater microbial communities from Lake Bonney liftoff mats and glacier meltwater in Antarctica - BON-01 | ecosystem: Environmental > Aquatic > Freshwater > Ice > Glacier meltwater | place: Lake...
TACACGTGCACGCATGCTCTCTCTCACACACACATATACCCGCATACATGTACACACACACATACACGCATGCATGCACGCACAAACACGCACGCACGCATGCACCTACGCACACACACATGCACGCACGCACGCACGCACGCACGCACGCACGCACACACACACAAGCATGCACGCACGCATACACACACATGCACACATATAACATAGACACACACAAATGTGTAGTAGATACCGGCAGACTTGACCACACGGCTGCCACCATCCAGCCTGGGACCAGCCAGCAATGAGCATGCCAGTAACAGACTGGCCAACTTTGGCAGCATCCTTGGGGTTATCGGCCAGCTTTTTGGGCAAGCCCTGTGTTTCTGCCCATTTGAGCAAATGCTTTGAAACTCTTTGCGCCATCATATGAGGGGGTGGCATAGCCCGATTGCCCCCTGCAGGGCCTCGGGCAGGGCCACCCTCTTGAGCTACTACTTCTTTGACGTGCGCTATTACTTTTTTAAGCTGCCCAGCCTTAGTCTTGCGGCAGTTCGATTCACACGCCTGAAATTGCTTGAAAGTTTCCGCAGTCTTCATTTCTGCACGTGAGCGGCCTGCTGTGCACACCTCAGAGCAAGGTTGCCACCACCCGGCGCCTGTCCATCCACCCATGATTGCTTGCAGTCCCTCTTGGACCGGGTTGGGAGGGCCACCCCCTGGTCCCCCTAATGGCCCACCTACAGAAAACCGGTGTCATTCATCCAGCGACCGCAATAGCACAAACACAAGTTTCCGTTTGCTTTTGCAAACGACACTCGAATCTCTACATCTATAATCTATACGGATTCTTTGCAACCTATACGGATTATCTTTAATTTTTGTGCAGACAAGAAAATCCGTATACACATATAGGATCGGGTGGAGGAGGAGACTATAGGAGCCCAAATTCCCCCCAAGTGCGGGGTACGGGGGGGTCTCCCGTAACCCCCCCCAAAGCGGGGTACGGGGGAGTTCCGTGCCACCAAAAAAGGAAAGGAGGACCGAAAACTGTCGATGAATTGTCGGCCCCCTGGAAAACCTCCCCATGGGAGGGGCATTCTGGAGACTCGGGGCGAAATAAGGGAGACTTTTGTGAGTTTGACATTGACATGAGAGGTAATTTTTTGGAGTGGATTGTTAGAATGAGAAATAATCCTGGGACTCTGATGGTGAATGAGGGAATTTTTTGGGAGTGCTTTCGAGACCTTGTCCAGGGAGGGCGCCAAGAATGTGTGGAGCAGTTGGAATCGGCGGAATGCCACCACCCGCTGCAGCAACTTTGCGGCCTCGGTGTTCCATATACTTTGGGCTGCCGATTTTTCCCTTGGCTGTCAGCTTCTTGATGGCCGACTTTTTGGCAGGTGATTGCTTTGCTGAGATGGCAAGTTTGTGCGCCTCGTGCTGCGCCACAAAAATGTTGTGTCAGCTGCTTGCGTATTGTGAGCGTCGTTGCGTTTTGGGGGGGAGTGCAAAGGGTGTGGACGCAAAGGAGTTGAGAGCGCGCGACTTGGGCGAAGTGGTTCACATGTGACGGGGGGGGCAGCACCGCAGAATGCGCCTTGGATCCACCGCCAAAGACACGTGCAAGCAGATTCATGGCGTCTGAGTTCTTGTCTGCAGGAGCAGGCAGGAAGGGGTCAGTGCTGTGGACGTAAACTCCAGCAAGACAATCGTCGCACAAATCAGCCATGACAGAGACAGAGATAGAGACAGAGTCAGAGACAGACAAAAACAGAGACAGAGGCAGAGACAAACACAGAGACAGAGACAGAGACAGAGACAGAGACAGCAAGATAACACAAACATTTGCACCCAATGCCACGGATCACTTGCAAACACACGGAGCATTTGCAAACGCAGAGCGTTTGAGAGAACAACTGAGAAACACACAAGCCAAACCCCGAAACCAGAATTTGTGCGGCGACCGAATGAATCCTGCCGCACTCCATGAGGAGGCAGAACACGTGTGGTGCACATGAATTACAACGTGCCTTATTCCCATCACCAACATATCCTACAGCATGTGTAGGCGCCAGGAGCTGGAGAGATCACGCAGAGAGGAGTAGAAAAATAGGGAAAATACTTTGCAATGCTGGTCCGCCAGTTTCGCTGCTTCCATTCTCATCCAGGATTGATCGCTCTCCATTCTGCAGAGCGTGCGGGGCGAGGTGCTGTCAAACGTGACAACACTTTTGTACCTTGTTCAAAAAATCAGCCAAACCCTTTTCACACCTTCTTGTTTGACTTTTCTTCTCGTGCCCTGACTAAGCCGTCAAATAACGTTATCTGCTGACAGGGCCAGAGAGAATAGTACTGGCAACAATTCTATGCATTCGACGCCAGCACAGGAACTCATCATTCTTCTCACTTCTCGGGTCTGTGATCGTATTTGATTCCAGTGTTTTGTATTATTTTTTTGATCGAGACGGAAGGCCGACGGAGGCAAGAGGTGCGACGCACTGAGCAGCAGAGACGGACCTGACGTGAAGCAATAAGTGCCAGGACCAGGCAGGATAACGCGGCCAAAAAGACCTTCCCTCTAGCCATGGCCGCAGCGGCCTCTACCCAATATAGTGGTGACGCGGAATTCTTTTTTAGTTTGACGCGCGATTTTCATTTTGTTGGCGCGAGTTTTTAATCAAGTTCAAAGTACTTCTCCACAAAAGAACTCATCTCCATGCTTCTTCACATCTTGATGTGTTCAACACCTACTTAAGGGAAGAATAATGCACAATGATGAAGAGGGGCTACATGATGCCAGCACTAGCGACTTCGAATTGAAACACGGCCACCGTCTGATGAGCATCGTATGCTGATCAAGCGACATTCTTTTCACTTTCGTCGTCGAGCCTCATGCCTGCGCAATTCTCAAATTGCTCAGGCCTCCTTTTACTAGCTGCAAGCCTGGTAGCATGGCCAGGGTGTGCAGGTGCAGAAGCGGACATCATCACCTGGGTCTGGCCTGAAATGTCAGGCAGTGTCTTCAAGACCACGCTGGAGGTGACCCAAATTTGTTTCAAATCGCACACTGTGATTCCACAATGCCCGGCGCGTGAACACATGTCGTGGCTCTCTGTGTTTATCGCCACCCGGACTCTCGCCTGGTGGGCTGTTTCACGGGAGCAGGTTTCTATTTTATCTCCGCCGGCATTGGCCCCGGTCGACAGGTGTGTTGCAAAGGTGTGTTTACATAGGTGGTGTCGCGTGTGCAGGCTGCCCCGGAAGGACAATGGATACACTTCATGCCCGGAACGTATTCGGTGCCGGCATATGGTGCGGATGTTGCTCTGCATTCTCTTGCAGTGAATGTTTGCTTGTGCGGTTGTATTCGTGCCCTCTGACAGACGTGCGTGGATACTGTACAGGCTGCAATATATCTCTTTCGAGGACAATTTACATGATTGCCGTCCTAGACTTGAGCGGTGCGCGTGGAACGGTGCCAGGGAACCCAGTGATAATCGATTGTCTAGGTCAGGAGCGGCAGTTTGTAATTGGATCGGGCATCGAAGTTCTTATGGAGGGTATCCATTTGAGGTCTTGCGCTTTCTTTGTCTTCTTCGCATGCCGTGTCCTTCATTTGCATCAATTGCCATTTTGGCTGCATCTGCTTGTGGGTGCTTAAGACTCGGACCCAAGGATTCTGTTGCTTTTTTCACTGGAGTGGGCGCGCGGCAGCGAGCTGTCGCGCGCCACACGGTCACAAGTTGATCTCTTTCATATTTCAAGCAGGATTTGATAGGCTGTGTTGTTCTGCAAAACCACCACAAAATTTTCCCGACCTTGTGACGTCGTTGTCGTAGGTCGTAAAGTTCGACCTGCAAGATCGCGGATTCTGCAGGTCGAACTTTATCCAAAAAACCCGATCAGCTTTTTTTCGAGCTGGCCAGTTTCGCAGGTCGACAAAAAAACGGAATCTGGAGACGTACAAACCCCCAACCTGTGACTTTGCAGGGCGACCTAAAAAGATTGACAAACTCGGGCGGATAAAGAATTCTGATTGGACAAAATCATGCATCGGGCTGAAAAAAGGAAACATTTTCGGGGAAAACTGTTCTCTCCTGTGTTTTGGCGCTTCATACGCCGCAGTCAAACCACCGACTTGTCTGTTTCAGCGTTGGGGGGATGAATTTTACACGGGCTTTCACGTTTATCATTTTTCCACGGCGATTTATGAGATTTCCCTGGGTTTTCCCAGATCAGACGTCTCAGACGTCCGATTTGGCCAGATCGGACGTCTGCACACATTGTAGATCAGACGTCCGAGACATCCGATCAGGCGAGATTGGACTCTGACAGCATCGGCGCCAAAGCCTCGATGGGTCGCGGCTGATTTTGTGTGGTGCGCGGCGGCATTTTCCCCGCCGCGCGCCCCTCGAGCCCTCCTCTGGCAAATGCCCTCATTGTTGTGCGTGGGGTTTGTTTCGAATTTACGGTTTGGTGACTGTCGTTGCGCTGCGAAATGCAGGAATGGACGAGCCCATCTCGACCCAAGTACAGGAGAGCGAGGCGCAGGTGGCTGTGTTGTTGTAGGTGAAGATTCCAACGCGACCATCCGTTACAGCGAAATAAAAGGTTGCCAGTCTTCGAGTGATGGTGGCGCGCTCAGATTGTCACCGCGCTCGAGGTAACTACTGAGTCCGGACTCTGTAATCACTGGGTCTCGATATTTTCTGTCCGAATATTTGGAATTTTTCCAGAAACATCTGGATATATATATATGAATATGTACATCAAAAATCAAATTTCTCATTGTAGGACTGTCTGTAAAGATTATCGACTCGAATCTTTGGCACGCGGCAGCTTCGGCGCCTCGCTGCCGTGCGCCCCGAATGCTTTGAAATCTGCATATTGCTATTACTGTCTCCGTGTGCCATATTCTTTGTGGGGTTCGGCTTCTGAATACCTATTTTTTACGTGTTTCAGGGTTCTTGTTGAGCATAGCAGGATCACAGACAATATTGCGAATAGAAATGGAGGAGGAATCAGCGTTGTGCAGGCTGATCTGTTGATGGATGATGTCGTCATCGAGCACAATGTTGCTATGAATGACGGGGGGGGCATCTCTTGTGCCGAGGGCAACGTAGAAATGGTGAATTCGGAAGTGAATCATAACGCAGTTCTTGGGTACTATGAAAATGGCGCAGATGGCCAGAATCTGGTTGCAGGCAGTCGAGGCGGCGGGCTTTTCCTTCAAAGCTACAGCTCATTGACGGCAAGCAATTCAAATGTATCAGGAAACATTGCACACGACAGTGGGGCAGGAATGTACCTCAAGGGCGAGATAATAGTAGTTTTGAATGGTTGTGAAATCAGCGACAATGAGGCGGGAACAGTCGGTGCTGGAATTTTTGCACAGGATTCGGTGTCATTCAAGCTGTTGGCAGGAACCAGAATTTCGAGAAACAGTATCATGTTGGTAGATTCTTGTGATGGCCAGTGTGGGGATGGGGCTGGCATGTATTTAGATTCGAATTGTGACGTCGAAATGGTCGACTCTGGATTTTACGAAAACACTGCAACCGATGAAGGAGGCGCGTTTTACGTCAAACAGAATTCTGTTGTGCGGTTGACGCGCTCAGAAATTGTTGACAATGTTGCTGCCTACTATGGAGGAGAGGGTTGTGTGAAATTGAGTTCATTTTTTGCGCACAACAGCACGATCTCCGGCAATGCTTGCAATTTGAAGGGCGGTCGCGGAGCTGGTATGTATGGTGATAATCATGCTATTTTCCACTTCACGCAGTCATTGTTTGTAGACAACGAAGCGCGTGGTGGTAGCGGTGCTGGTATCCTCTTGTCCAGCTTCAGCACGTCTGTCCCCACTCCTCCCTCCCCTTCCCCCCTTGCCTCACCTTGCAGCATCGAGGGTTGGTTGCGAGGACATGCTTGGCCTTGTATGGCGTTCCCTCTCTGTGTGCTCAAGGCGATGTCTGACTTGTTGTGCCGGTGACTAGGATTGATGCTGACGGTTGCACATTCTTGCGCAATACGGCAATCGGAGGGCACGGTGGTGCAGTATCCTTGTCACTCGACTGTGTGGCAATGATGCGGAATTGTGTGTTCGAGTCGAATACGGCAGTAGCAGAAGAATGCGGCCCTGCGGGTTGGGACCAGTGCGGAGGAGGCGGTGCAGTGAGCATGCAAGGCAACGCTCGATTGATAGTGACAGGCCATTCGCGTTTGATAGGCAACATGGCGCAAGGGGATAGTTCAAAGTCGTCTGGAGGTGCAATTCTTGCGTGGGGTAATTCGGAGGTCACGTTGCAAGGCACCCGATTCATCTCAAACCGAGCAATCGACGCCAAGGGTGGTGCTATTGCAGCATTACAGGACTCTAGGATAGATTGTGCTGGTGTGAGTTTTTCAAATAACACTGCAGTGGGCCAGGGAGGGGCAGTGTTTGTGGGGTCGGCCACCTTTCGAAGTACCTCTGCCCCGGTTATTTTTCGTGGTGAGACTGTGTTTGAAGACAATGTGGTGATAGAAGAAGACGGAGGAGCCATATTCACGAACCGACACATCGAGTTTGCAGCAGGCGGATTTTCAGCACTGCGGCGAAACTTTGCCGGTAAGAGAGGTGGTGCGGTGACGTTGACACAATGTGATCTGGTGGTGAGATTTGGGCACGAAATTGAGGCTTCGTTCAATGAGGCTGGGCTCCATGGTGGAGCGCTTGCTCTCCTCTCGGGTGCGACCGTTATACTTTCCAACGAAGAGTGCAGCTCTTTATGCGATCCCACCAAGAAGAGCGATGGTACATGCAACCCCGAATGCATGAACAGAGCATGTAACTGGGATGGTGGCGATTGTCTGCCTATTCTCGAGGCGGCAGGCACTGACGCAAAGTCACCGTGCAATCGGAGAGAATGTGGGTTATTGCAGCAGACAGAAATCGACACGGTAAGCTTTGGGTGCAGTTCTAAATGCTTCACAGCATCGTGCGACTGGAGCCAGCATCTATGCCAGAATATCAGAGAGGCGATAGAGCAATGTCCACTGTTAGATAGCAGTGCTTATACCTCCATCTTGCTAGCACAGCAACAAGATGGGGCGCCTGTGTTTCTCAAAGGTGGTATATCAGATGATTTTGGAAGATGTGCCAATGGCAATATGTGTATGCAGCCCGATATGCCGCCAGGTATGTCAGTTCTCTTAGATAGGCCAGGGAAGCTTGGTCCGTCGGCCCTCCGCTTGTCTGGCAGAACTGGTGGATGGCTTCATGCAGAGTTGGGGAAACGCAAAATGCAGGGTAGTGATGGATTTACTGTAGAGATGTGGATCAAGCCTGAAACTTCGTCGGGGTGGCAATCCGCAGCCATGAGCGGAACGCCCTACGGCTCTCTCGGGTATATCCTTGCTGGCCAAAACTTTGCCTTTGCGTTGCGCATGGTTTCAAGTGGCGATTTCACTCCAATGGTATTCATGGTTGGACCAGCACCCAAGATCTCATGTGCATCCGAGACAGTCCTCACCGCCAGTACAAGTGCCATAGGCGACGGCCCAGGCGCGACCCCAAGGTCAGCCAAGCAGGGCTATTTGACATGCACGTGGATAATTGCGCCAACGAATGCCTCGAGCGTTACCCTTGTGTTTACTGAATTCAAGTTTTACCAGGCCCCTGAAACCATAGCCCAGTACATCACAATCGATGTTTGCAGTGATGCAACATGCGGTACAATTCAGCATAGCAGCCCGCAATTAGTCGGGGGGCATTTACCACCACCTTTCACTTCGAGCACAGGCGTCATGAAAGTAACTCTGTACAATCATGCCGGAAATCGGCTTACTGGTCGAGGATTTCAAGCAACGTATGCTGCCAGCTCAAGAGTCCAACTTACGGCGGATATGTGGCAGCACTTAGCTGTGTCAATTAGCGCCGATGGATTTGGGCGTCTGTATGTAAATCAAGCCGAGGTTTGGTCTATGCAACTTGATTGGAACCCAGAGCTTGCGCCTCCTTTTGACGGTGAATATGGTACAGCAATCGGCAGACGGTCTGCCGACTGGCAAGATACATACAATGACAATGGAAACTTAGCTTCATCGTATCCAGTGCATCAACATGACGATGAAGGGTTTTTTCATGGTCTTATTGACGAGCTACGTGTCTGGAAATCAACACGATCCATCTCTCTGCTTGAAGACGGCAAGGATTGGAGCTGTTCGTATTGGCCAGACGACCCAAATCTAGTTTCCTGTTTCAATTTTGATCAGACAATTTCACAAAATAGATACATTCCAGACCAAGCAACAGTTGATGATGCAGCCTCTTATGCTCATCCTGCCCCTGGCAATACACCCCACCTCCCATTCTGTGTCAACATTGACAATGAAGGGCTGCTATACAACGACGATGAGGCCGGGCATGCAACCGTTGAAGATTGGGGGTTTTGCTCAGAGGACAAACCGCGCCTGCCAGGGGCTGCGTACAACTACAACATCGACGATATGCAATTGGCTTCAGAAAGGCGGGAGCAAGGAACAGCTGCTGTGCTCAAACATTATCGTGGATGTGGAGAAGTATCTTTGAATTTTACCCGAAACGTTGCAGGGCGCAATGGTGGTGCCGTCTTCTACGATAGTTGCCAGGGTCTAAACGACGGTCGATATTGTTTTCTGCAGCTTTCTTCTGAACGCGCAATATTTTTTCACTACAACGTAGCCGGTAGCGCTGGTGGATCGGTCTATATTGAATGTTCGTCCATTGGCCTTGTGTGCGACTTGTCTTTTGGTGCGTACAACAAAATCGGTGCCTTGACGTCGCTTCCCAAGGCAGAGTTTAGAGGAAGTTCTGCCGAGTTCTATGGAGACAACGTTGCAACCAAGGCACGCAGAATGTCCTGGGAAGATCAAGAAACGTTTGCACGTGTCACCTGCTCAAACAATTCGTTATGTTCGCTGTGTGCAGACGAGTCTGAGTCGCAAGTCACCAACGGCACAATTACTGACGGTATCTCGAATTATCCAAGCAGCCAACATTGTCAATGGATTATTGCTGCGGATACAGAGATCACAATCATATTCCGTTTATTTGATCTAGAATCTAGTTACGATTTTATGACGATCAGCTCATGTGAAACGGAGGATTGCTCTTTAAAGCAGCAGATTGGAAGGCTCAGCGGAAAATTCCTGCAGCGTACCGAATTCACCTCTGCAACAGGATTTCTCGAGGTAGTCTTCACATCCGACGCCGATGTTTCAGAAGCTGGATTTATTGTGGATTGGAAACTCAGCCCAGACCGCTCTTGGCAGGAACGTACACTAGGACCAATCATTCCTGGCCAGGATACGGTTTCTTTCCTTGTGAAATTGTATGATGACCTCTCAACTTTGGTGCGAGGTTCGGACGACTTGATTGAAGTCATCATTTGCCCTCCCATAGGGGCATGCGGTGGACGAAATACGCTTGTCCCTCCGCAATACTACCCCTTTGATAAAGTGACGGGCATTTGCCGGGTAGATAATCCTTTCGAGTGCCCTGTTGGATCTGACGAGGTAGGCTTTGAGGTACATTTGTTGGGCTCGATTGGCGTGCCTATGCTACGGGGCCAAATTTTGTGTAGCAAATGCCGTGGAGGTCAGTCGAGAACGAATACCGTTGCACAAAATCAACTTGCTGACACGTGGAATTGTAAAGAATGCGCGAATATGGAATACGTGGTAGATCCCAACAATGCCACACACAGATGTTATCCATGCCCATTAGGAGCTCTTTGCGCGTCACCCGAGATGATGGCACACAATATGTCAGCGGATTCTGTTGTGCCCTTCCCGGATGTCATTGAGATCCGTCCCGGCGAAATCTGGTAGCAGAAAAATGGTGTCTACATGCTGCAGTCCTGTTCTCCAGGCCACCTTCTTATCAACACCACAACCGAAACACAAGAGTGCAAGGAATGCGAATATGGAACCTTTTCTTTGGAGCCGTTGCTTGGATGCGGCGAACGTCGGTGTGGTGCTCGTCAGTGCATTCAATGTCCAGTTGGCGTTGTGTGCAACAAAGGAAGTGCCCTTCCTGAGACTCATTTTGTGCCAAAGCCTCTTGATCTTCTGGGAGAAGTTGTGCCGTTTGTCATTGTGATATTGCCCGAAGTGACAATACGATATCACTGCAACAAAGAATACTATACCGGCACTCCAGGTTGTCTAGCAGTTCATCGATTGCCAGCGATTGAAGCTCAATTTGCAGAGGAAGTTGGGCCCTGTGTTGACGATGATACTTTTGCAGACTCGGAAGGTAATGACTGCACAGTGTGGACTGCCAATCCAACCTGGTGCCTAGGATCGCCAGAAGACGGCGTCTACGATCCGCCATGGGAATATGCCGATGAAAACGGCGTGGATGCTACCACGGCGTGCTGCACCTGCAAGCCGTATTCGCAGAAATCCAATTCGTCATTAAAGGGGGACGACAATCGTGATTCGCATTTATGGGAGTATGATAGAGATGTGCCGGGTTTCCTCCTCAAATCTTGCCCCCCTGGGCACCAGCTGCTCAACTCCTCTGATGCCGCAGTATTCAACCCAATTCTGCAACGATGTAGACCATGCGGGGGCACCAGCTATATCATAGACCGTGAGATGCCATGTCAGGAGTGTCCTAAAGGCGCTGACTGCCCAGGTTTCATTTCATTTCATACTTCTCCCGCTGATGCAGGGTGTTGTACAACCATAGAATGTGCAGGGTGTTGCACAGCAATACAATGTGCCTTTTGTGCTTTCCATCGGCATATGATTTGATGTTTCGTCTTTGTCTGATCTACTTGTGTTTTAACGCTTTGTGCAGATGGTGCTCGCTTTATCCCCAAGGCTATTGGTAGCGAGTGGGAGGAAATTCGGGCCCAGAATGGAGGGCTGCAAAAGAGAATTCTCTCTTGCCCTCCTGGCTATGCGCTGAAACGTGATGATTCACTTCCTGTGCTTGACGATTGTCTTCGCTGCGAAAATGGGTTCTACCTCTTCGAGACATCATATTGGAGTGGTCCCAGATCCAAACTGCCAGAGTGCCGGAAGTGCCCTGCTGGCATGGCAACTTGCAGCGGAGAAAACAATGTGGAGGCATATTCTGGGTTTTGGCGACTGCAGTTCAAGTATGCGAATGGCCACGAATATTTGGACGACTCATGGTGTGGGACACGCTGGGCGGAGGGAGATGTTTGTCTGTTCCCAACAGGTCTGTGCCATCTGCTACACCTTGATGTGGGCATCTTGCTTGTGCAGTACTGCTGTCTGTTACTTGGGGGGACAAAAGTTAGCGGCAAGACACCAGTCTGATCTAAAGTTGTGCTCATTCTGTTTGTTTTTGTGCATTGATTAGTCCTCTACAATTTGCAGGTTATTTCTTGATCGGAGGATCGTGGGGCAGTCCAATGCAGTGCACCAATCTTTCTGTGGGACTCGTGTGTGCCCGTAAAAGTGCAATCGAGTGGAGCGGATAACGGCGAATTACGAATGAAAGCCTCGCATCAGCTGATCCTTACAATGTTCAAATATTCAAGTGCCCCCCGTCAGCTTGCGAGCGGAATAACGCGTGTTCGCAAAATAGGTCCGGACCTGTTTGTGGAGCTTGCTCGCCTGGGTTTGCCATGACTTCCTCGGGCTGCAGCCCAAACATTTGTCCTTCAGACAGCGAGCTGCTCACCCTGCGAATCATAGCGTTAGCCGTCTTCTCAACGCTAGCATTGGGGATCTACCTTGCTGTGTTATGGCGACCTGTCCTTCCGGAGCTTGATTACATGATAGCGCGTATGATGCAGGCAATAGTTGGCATGTTCTCATACGTCATCTATTTTGGCCACGTGCAAGGGAACAGCTCAAAAGATACCGGAGATACCTCGAATTTATTTTCTACCATTGTTGGAGGTGCTAGAATGGCAAATTCGAAGATTGGTGGACTGCATAGGTTGTGGAAGGGCAATCACATGCCCCAGTACCTCAAGATTTTTGTACGGCTCCCTCTCCTCACCTCTTCCCTTGCTAATGTTGAGGCATGCAGTACTTGTTATTACAGATCCTTTGCATACAGATCGTTTGCAATACTGCCAGCTATAATACCAGTCCATATCATGCTAAAAGACGACGTCAATAGACACAATAGACACAAGAGACACAAGAGAGCATGGTACACCTGCCGCAACGATATTCAGACGACAATGCGATCGTTGTGGGAGGTTTGATTTTAAGAGATTTTTTTCGATGCACGTGACGTCTGACCTGTTTTTTGAACTGCAGGTGACATATTTCCAGGTGCTGAGCTCGTTTAGTATGTATCGTGTGGATTGGCCTACAGTCATGAATATGGCAAGTCAGGCGACCGCAGGACCATTCGCGTTGGATGCGATTCGTATGCCAGGCATCGCCTGCTTGTGGGCCAACATCACATTCGAAACCACAGTTTTTGTGTACACGCTAGGACCTCTCGTTGCACTATGTTTTTTCTCCCTTCCGCTTGCAGGTGCCTTTGCAAGGGGGCTGAAATCGCAGGAAGAAGAGCGTTCAGAGCATCGCAGATGGAGCCTCACTCTGGACAAGTTTTGGACAAATACAAGTGCGTTACTTGACCTGAGATGATGTGTTTTGGTTGAGATGATGTGTTTTGGTTGAGATGATGTGTTTTGGTTTGCATGTGCTGGTCAGGTGCATAATGCATAACTGACTTGGTTTTTGGTGGTGCAGTGCTGATGCTGTTCATGATCTATCCCACCGTGTCTACAGCCACCATGAGTTCATTCAACTGCGATGAAAATCTTGGGCTGCTCAAAGGCGATTACACGACGCTGTGTCCGTCTACTGGGAACCTCATGTTTTGGTGGTCCATACTCTTTTTCGTGGTGTATCCCATCGGGATTCCCGTCTTTATGCACAGGGCGTGCGTTTTTGAAGGAATGTATCATATTGTAACAGAAAAACTGGATGCTGCCAGCTTTCAGGCGATGCTGTCGACCTTTTTGCATCGTGGCGTCTCTATCGAGGCATCACGCTTTGCGCGTCTGGTGGGCAACTGCAGCGAACAACAATTTAAAAGACGAGCTGATGAGGAATATGACAAGTTGCTCAAAATACAAGGGCACGGTAAAGAAATCAATCTCGACTTGCTCAAGGACAAAGTTGATCATGCTGATTTCAAAATGGAAGGCACCAGCATCAAGGAGATTGTTGAGTTTATGTGCTTGCATGACGAAAATGGTGACAGGGTGTTGGACAGAAAGGAATTCACCGACATGCTCAAAACAGCACAGGACAGTGCAAACCCTTTTACTGGGTCCGAACAGCTCGACAGACTCACGCATCGTCAACTCGACACTTTGTTGCTCTATGACGATTGGGAAGATTCCGGCGACCATTCACAGGACAGTGGCATGGTCGATAATGCTCCACAGGAACATGGTCTTGAGTTTCGGTCGAATGACCCAGAAATCCCCGTAATCATTCCAAAATGGCACGCTGTGACTGACAAGGCCAAACTAAACGAAGCGACTGACAAATTAGAAGAAGCGGTGACTGGCGAAGTTCTTCTTGAATTGGTAAGGCACCAGGTGGCTGGGCAACCTGCACGATCTCTCTCGGTGCATGTACTTGAAGCTAAAGACTTGAAGACGTTGAACGGCAGTAGAGATGCATATTTCACGATTCACCTGGGCAATGACCAGGGTAAAGTAGTCAAGTGTGAAACGTTTACAACTCAAATCTGTAAGGGAACCCAGAATCTCAAGTATGACGAACAATTTGAGCTTTCACTCGTGAAGAATGGTACTATCGTGGTTGTATCAATGTATTACAAGGATTATGGCAATGCTGACGATTGTATTGGCGACGTCAAAATTGACTTAGCAGAGTCAGATATTCAAGAGGTGCCGGCCGAACGTGAAGAGAGGTTCCGGTAATCTCTACCCTTGTGATGCTGCAACTAGGCGCATGTGCCTGCGTGCATGCCTATGATGGCATAGCTGCCGTGCCTGTGAAGTCGCCTTGCTAAGTGCACGCCTAGCCACCGTAGCAGAAACCATCTGGTGCTTAAAACAATGCCATGTTGTGGCCTGGTTTATGATGGGGCCTCGTTTTGCAATAAAACGAGTCCGGAAAAAGTCTGCCCATAAACTTCCGCACATCGCACGTACGTGTCTGGCAGAAGAGTTTGTGTTACGTGTTGCTACTATTTGATGCTTGCAGCCCCCCGCAGTCCCTCATCCTCTGCACTGGTGTGAGACAGAGTGTAGTGCAGGTAGAGATATAGCTACTGTGTGGGCGGCGCAGAGGCAGCGGTGTGCACAATATGTGATGCATTCTTTTGACGTATGCATGGCTCTGGATGGGCAGTGAATTGGAGAGTGGCGACCGCACAGCAGAGCTCTTGCAAGCATTAGATGAAATTGCTCCCTCTATTCGTTTTGCTACTGAAGCCGTAGCGTCAGCCCAGAGAGGCAAACAGCCGCGCGAAAAGCAACGGGTCTTCCCTCTCTTCCCTCTGTGCTTATGAATACACGTCAAATCGCGAAAGGCCCTTGATATTCGCTGCTGCCCCATTGTAGACGGCTTCTCTGTGGCGATTTGAAGAGGCCCGTGTTGCCGCTGCCAAGAATGTAGACTGACAGTATTCTGCTGTGTGAGTGTGCAGAACCAACCTGAGTCGCCACCATATGTAACGGAAGGGACATGGCGCGTGGACTTGCAAAGAGCCGAGACTATGTATATCGAGGATCCAGACAAGATGGAGCGGTTGCTGCAAACGATGAAGATCAAGATTCTTTGCATTTCCGATAAGCACAAGAAACTGACAGAGCTCTCGCGAAGACTGGTCAAAGATCAAATCATTGCTATTCCGCTTCAGGTCTGGCACACAGCAAACCCAATCAAGGGCAAGACAGACTTGACGCCGGAAGAGATCATTAACTTTCGTCTCGGTTTCATCTTTCAGGCCTACCGCGTCCAATTTTGGTAAGATTTGACACAAGTAAAATATGTGAGTGTGCCACGACGAGGCAAGGACAATGGGCCTGATAGTCTATCAGGCGACACTGCCTTGTCTTGTTCCTGTCTCACACGCAGATGCAAAAGAAGGACAAGGAAGTGCACATATGCGTTGTAGGTTGGTAGATTGCTAGTCAGTGCGCATCGTGTCATCTTGCGGTGCATGCCCGCAAGACTTGCCACGGATGCCCCTCTACCCCTGCCTCTACCTCTGCCTCTGTGCCTCTCTCGTATACGTGTGTCAACGAACGTGTTTTTAAGTGTCTCACACATTGATGACAACAAACAAAACAAAAAAGGTGGTGGGAGAGCGTAGAGATGACTCGCAAGTTTCTAATGACTTCGCTCTTGGTCTTCGTGTACCCCGAGGACCCAGCACAGTTGGCCATTGGTGCCCTCATCACATTCTTTTTTTTGGTCATCAATCTGAGCTACCAGCCCTTTTGCACGGAAGGGCTCAACAGCCTGCAGAATATGGCGCTGGGGTCGCAGTTTCTGACGCTCTTTATCGGAATCATGCTCGCACTTATGAGTGAGCGAGAGAAGAGCTCGGGCGGCGAGACGAACAAGACTCCCCGCGAAACAGTCACGGTGCTCATTGTGCTAGTGAATGCCACGACAATCGTATGGCCTTTCCTTCGCGGCATCCTGCGGTCGTACCATGATCTCTGGCACACGTTCGTCAAAGGTGTTCACATGTGCTGCTCGCGGAGACGCAGAAAGCAGGTCTCGCACCAACACGTCTCTCCACCCTCGTATCGTCGGGCAGTCACACCGAAAGCCAACAAAGCCCACACACACCAGGGCAAAGTGCCCAGTATCGAGGCTGAGGTGGTGCTTGTCGATGGTAACGCCTGGGCTCAGATGCCAGGAGTCAAGGGCGTTGGATGCCTCGAGTGCAGTTCAAGACTGGCGTCTGCCAATTCAAGACTCGCATCTGATGCCAGGAGTCAAGATGCCCATCTTCCTGCTGCTGTTCCAGAGCCGCCGTCCCCAGATGAAATCTCTCCGCCTCCGCGCCGTCACAGAGATCTGGATGTGGTCGACCAGTCGAGTACTACTGGCGCTGGGGCTCATGTGCCAGAGGCTAATGCGCGAGGTGCTCTCTCTCGCCAAAACGCGCTTCGCGGCCATATGTCTGGATTGCGTTTGCGAGGCACGGTGCCGGCTGCTGGTACAGGGCCACCCACGTCGGATCATGTGCAGTCGCATCATCTGCAAGACTTGATTGAAGTGGGTGCTGGCTGGCAAGGCAGACATGTTACACTCAATGCTCCCGTCAGTAGGTTGCAACACGAGGAGTATGGCTCGCAGCAAGATGAGGATGGCATCGCTATGTATGGTATCCCTACTCCTACTCTGCTCCCACAACCAGTGGGTGTGGAGTCAGTCGCCTCGCGCAAGTCAGTGTCCTTCGCCGAGGGTTTAGCCTCCTCTCCGAGCCACCACCAACCCCAACCCAACGATTTGATTTCCCAAGATTCAGCAGCTTTTTCCGGTGGGATGGTGCGGCATGTGCAAGGACATCTGCAAGGACATGTGCAAGGGACACGTCGAGAGGGCCAGGAGATGGCATTAGTCCGAGCAGGAGGCGCACGAGTGTTGAACGAGGAACAGGCAGGCGAGAGCAACGCTTCATCCGGTCGTTCCACGCCTTCGAAACATGCCATGGGAGCATGGTTATCGTCGGAAAATGCTGTGCCGGTTTATATAGGAAAATCAACGACTCCTCTTGAAAGCACCACTCCCCTCGAAAGCCTCCCACCATCTCCCCGAAGCGCAGCTCTTGAGCGGCTGGAGCAACTAGAATCTGAATTCAAGAGCATCAAGGGCTCGGTTCGTGAGGTTGTCCCTCTTGCTGTGCGCACAAGAAGCCGTACAGAGCTCAACAATCATTCCATCCCAAGACATGAGGCCATGCCTCACCAAGAAGCGCCTCGCCAACAAGCGCCTCGCCAAGAAGCAGCTCGCCAACAAGCGCCTCGCCATCAAGTACCTCGCCAACAAGTACCTCGCAAAGAAGCAGCTCGCCAAGATGCGACTAGCCAAGTTGCGATTAGCGATGATGCGTCGCCACGGCTCGGGAATCTATTTGATGGCGTGCAGCTGGGCTTTGCGTAGATGGACCAGTGCGTGCATTGACGACTTGACACACGTCAGAGGCAGCACATGTCATGGCATTAGGGCATTACCTCTTTCAGTCTACACAACGAAAGGCAGTCTATGCGCGCCTGCATCTACATGTGGGCGTGCAGCGGAGGCGCGTGTTCGCACAAATGCCGTCGATGGTAAGAGGCAGGTGGGCTTACGCATGCCCCCCCGTAGCCATGTGGGCTTACGCATCGGCCGGCATACACATCCTACATAGATAAATTAACTAGAAAATATCTTCTGCAAATGCATCCCCGTGCGATATGACAACACCCCCGAGGAATAGTGTTTTTTGTAATGCAATCAGACAGCGGAACCCTCCGACAGAAAACGGGGGGTTGACTCTCGCCACCCAACTAGTCCAAGCTGCCCTTGACAACCTGTGCGTCCCTTCCGCGTAAACCCCCATCGATCATACAATGCGTTTTGATTTTCGTTTGTATTGCATCAAACATTCTGAGGGATGTCTTGCACGGCAGAGAGGCTGAAGCGTCGGCGCTTGAGTGTTGCCGCCGACGCGAGTGCAGCTGAAGTGCCGTGCAGTGCTCTACCTAGTTATCTGCTGTATCACTTCTAGAGTGTGACTGGGGTGTCTTGAAGTGGCTTTCCCAGGTACGCCCGTTTGGAGTGCGACACAGAGGTTTTAAAAAATTCTACCGAAAATCCCCATCCAGAGTGCAGCTGTGGTGACTTGAAGGTTTCTTCGAGGTCTCCCCAGCTTGAGTGTGGCTTAAGCGCCTTAGGGTGCACTGTGCACATCTAAACCCGGAGTGTGGCGGAGGTACCTTGGAGTAGCCATGCAACTAGCACCGCTTGCCCACACCCTGGAGCCACTGCTTCCTGATACCGACTCCCTGTTGATATGTCGTATCGCCCACGTGTGGTCCGCATCGATATGTACGTCATGCATCATACACGTCAAACACATATCGCCGTATCCACGCGCTCACATCAACACTCTTAGGTTTTGGCCCTTACACCGAACGTATCTATTTTGGACACGTTTGGTCAATCTGAAAACATGTGGGCTATCAGGTGAGGCTGTAGCGAATCGAGAAATTGGCCGATTCATTGAAGCTGAAATGAAACCGATTTCCGCAGCGCGCTTGGTCGCGTGGATTGTTGGTGCAACACTCTTTGTTGGTGCAACACTCTTCGTTGGTGCAAAATTCTTCATTTGCAGGTGTGGAAAGTGCATGTATGTGATACACATGTGTGCAGCATGCATGTGATACATGTGTGTGCGTGTGGAGTTTATGTATGAAATACATGTGTGTGCGTATAGAGCGCCTATATATGTACGCATAGAGCGCCTACATGTGTGTGCGTTTTCTGTATGTAATACATGTGTGTGCGTATAGAGTGCCTTTATGTCAACATATTTGTACGCATAGAGCGCCTACATGTGTGTGCGTATAGAGTGCATCTACGTCAACATATGGGCGCGTAGTGAGGGCCTACAAGTTAACACACGGGTACGCATAGAGTGTCAACTTGTGTGTGCGTATAGAGTGCATCTACGTCAACATTTGGGCGCGTAGTGAGGGCCTACACGTCAACATACGTGTACGCATAGAGTGCCTGTACGTAATACTCATGTGTGCGAGTAATACAAAATGTGCATACAGAGCGCGTATACAGCTGCCGTGCTCATACGAAAGGACATGCATGCACACAATCAATTTGGCTTGCATTACATCATCAATTGTACACCAAGAGCGAGACACACGCTCACCAGTAGACCAACGAGCGCTTACCTATGCACAGCCAGCGTCCTAGTGGAAGATAAACCGCACACACACACATACACACCGTCACACGCACACACATACACACACACACACACACACACACACACACACACACACACACACACACACACACACACACACACACACACACACAAACACA
>Ga0105053_10005030_pt1 | contig 19044 bp, 17 predicted proteins | sample BON01_FD_78093 | JGI IMG/M metagenome (GOLD analysis project Ga0105053, IMG submission 78093) | Freshwater microbial communities from Lake Bonney liftoff mats and glacier meltwater in Antarctica - BON-01 | ecosystem: Environmental > Aquatic > Freshwater > Ice > Glacier meltwater | place: Lake...
AAACGTCCTCAAACAACAGTCTGACATCAATCGATTACTATTTAAGGTGGCTGTTGGCAATACTAGCTCGTTGCCAGTGAGATCGTTACTGTGTAGGAATACCGACCAAATTGAGTCAATCTGGCATAGCTACAGGATACGTGTAAAAACCTGCAAGATAGCCCTCTAAGTCTTGCCTAAACTAGCTTTCATTGTTGAGATCGAGCGGGAGATGAATTGCGCCCTCCAATGGAGCAGGAATGCTTTGCAGATCGATAACAAAATCGCCATACCGCTTCAAATGCCCGGTCAAATAAGGACTCAGCGTTGCTAACATCAACCGATCGATCTTAACCCCCTCAGCAGTCAGTTGCTGAATGACCATAGACAGATCCACAGCATTATGGAGAATCACCGCACTAGCGACCAGATCTAGATACTTGACCCGCTTCTCTTGCTGTTCGGGATCGTTTTCAGTAATAATCCCCTCCTTTCCAAAAAAGATCCAGTCTAGGAAATGATTGTAGCCTTCCACAACATTAGTACAAGCAGTAATCTCCCGTCGCAACCCACGGTCAGAAATATATTCCAGCAGAAATACTGTCCGAACAACTCGACCTAATTCCCTGAAAGCTTGATAGAGACGATTCTTGCGACTATAACTCCCCAATTTCCGCAACAGCATTGAAGGTAAAAACTTCCCCGCCTGAATCGATAACACCACCCGCATTAAATCCTGCCAATGAGTGCGAATTAACGACCAATCGACAACATCCTTAAACAACGGGTCGATATACTCGTAGACAGCATCCTGACTGGGACGGAAGAACTTATAATCCTGCCAGTTACGAATCCGAGGCATCAGTTTAATGCCTAACAAATATGACAATCCAAACACAGTAGTTGACTGTCCTTGGGTATCAGCGTGCAAAGTATCGGGTTGAATATCTGAAGTATTCTTGAGCAAGCCATCAAGAATATAAACCGCCTCCCAAACTCCACAATTAATGAAATGGGTGAACAAGGCAATGTAAGTATCGGAAACATGGTGATAAGCAATACCGCCATAGCCACCATAGCGAATGTGATACTCTGACATTAAATTATTTTCATAGACCTCAAACTTACTGCCATCAGCAGCAGCCTTCTTCCCCGTCCCCCAACACTTGGGCAGCTCCAGCAGATTATAGGCATTAATCAGATCTCGCATCGCTGCTTCAAGCTGTTGAATGGAGATATGTTGGCGATTGACATAAGCCAACATCCGCGAACTAACTTTTCCCCGTGTATGTCGTGCGGTTTGATTCGGCCCCAGATTACAACCATAGCCAAACACCGCCAAAATATATCGTTCGACCGAATTCTCAATCTTTGGCTCGGAACCAGAAACTGGACCAAAATGACGCACCCAATTGAGCCAATGCTCGACGTGACAGAGGATATCCAACACACTCCGCTCTGGCAAGCGTTGTAGGATCTCCGCTTCCAATTGCGTTGCACCAGATGGTGGCGGCGCAGCAGCAATTCGTTTGAGTACTGGTTCGCCCTCAGCACTAATGGTTATTTGCGTCCCATCCTTGCAAATTTGGTCTACAGTAGTGGCTGTCTCCGTCAGCTTAGTCTGAAGCTGTTCGACAAATTGAGCGGCTGTAGGAGCCATTCCGGTTTGTTGACAGTAATCTGTTAATAGCGGCTGACATTCATCCCAGGACAGTAGCTGTTCGCGAAAATCTGCATAGTTCTCCGACCCCACCACACAAGCGTCGCCACTTTTGAATTCTGCTGCCAAATAGGTGAAGATACACACCTCGAATTGCTGTCGCACCAACTGCAATTTACCTTCATGTTCCTCCACTACCAATCGTCGCCAGCGTTCGCTCATAAAGCTTAGATCTAAGTCCGAAGCTGGCAACCATTTGGTGCGGCGATCTTCATGCGCCAAAACGACAGTCAAAGCAGCCATTAACGAAAGATCTTGGCTGGTGGACTGAATTTCCAATCCGCGCACTAATGGAAACAACACCGAACGGTAACGACTGTAGAACCGCCAGATTAAGGGTAAATAATTGTCGCTGTTATAAGCGGTAATCTCCTCGCACTGCGCCAATAAAGCTGCGGCTCCCCCATGCGTTGTTAAAACAGATTGGACTCGTTCGCCCAAGCTAGCTGTATCGGTTTCTCCTGCTGATGTCTGTAAAATTTCAGCCAAGACTCCCAGCATCGATTCCGTTTGTGCTAAATGCTGTTCGCGCAACTCTACCAGCTTGTCTTTGGCGCACTGGTGCATTTTCTGTACTCGTTTGAGAAACATCTCGACCAAATAGTCGCGAGTTTTAACTTGGACGCGGTAGAGCAGACAAACCAAGAGAGCGCGACGTTTAGCTAGTTTTAGCTCCCGTAGATCCGTCAGAGCCAAGGCTTTGGCTTGAGCGGCAAAGGATTTAACCTTAGCAGGTGCAATGGTGACGAGCAACTGGCGCACATCCCCACAGGTGAGCATTTGCTCGAATTTAGCTTGTAATGCTTGAATGTGAGACAGACGAGCACTTTTCGGTGGTGCTCTCAATAAACTGAAGGTTAATCCCGCTGCGGGTGAAGTGGATACCAAATCATCCACAAATGCTTGCTGAGGCGGAGTCATCGCATTGGTAATGCGCCCAAATAAGCGGTTATTCACGACAGTACGGATATGACCGACTAAACGATCTAAGGTACTAAAAGCTGGTAATTCATAGCTTTCTTTGACCAATTCTTCGACTGCGACATTGATTAAATCGGCAGGATACTCCATCACTTCAGCCGCCTGTGCGATGGTCGTAGCAATGGCAGCTTGAGCCTTGCGGTCGTAAGGATGAACGCCCAAGTAAGCTCGAATTACCTCTGCATAGTAGTAGCGCGAACGTTCGGGCGGGATGGCACAGACATTGGCACTGAGATTCAAACAAGCCCGAATGTGTCCGACAACTGTTGGCGGGACTGCTTCGGAAGGTGGGAAATAACCCAACCGCTGGAATGATTTGAGCATCACCAATAAGCGCAGCAGCCCACGTTTACTTTTAACTTGTCTATGGACAAATGCTAGCTCAGATGCTGATGGCGTATATAGTTCGGTCAGTTCTTTAACAGTTGCCTGAGATTTGAATCGGGGATAAGCAGTCCGTTCAATAGCAGTCATAAAGCTGTTGGGAATTCCAGCCAGAGCTGGCAATACTCAGTTGTCCAAGGCAGAGTATAAGCCATACTCTGTCAATTTATGAGAGATTTCAATCAAACAGTATTTTCAGGAGATTTATTGACAGCTAGATTTGAATGTTTTTCGAGGCTTGTAGCAATCGATCTAAAGCTGAGTGCGCGACAATCTCGGCTCGTTCGGAAGTAACTTTTTGGTAGCGTAATGTAGTGTGAATGTTAGTATGTCCCATCAAAGCACGTAGCTCCTCGATGCCCATTAAGCCAACTCGTTCGGTTGCAAATGTGTGTCGTAAATCGTGCATCCTAATTCCATCGAGTTCTGGTGCGCTCTCAATCAAGTTTGTCCAGTCTCGATGTGCTGTCCGATAACTCAGACGGGTGACTAATTTGGTTACGGGTTTTTGGGCGGTAAATAGGGCATCCGATTCTGGGTGACGGTAGTATTTTAGATATTTTTCTAATGCTGTTGCTGCATCTTCACTGTAGAAACACCACCGAATTTTATTACCTTTACCAATCACTTGAAATTTGTGCTCGATGAGATTGAGATCTGATAAGTTTAGTGCCAAGACCTCTGCAATTCTGGCACCAGTGCGGTGTAACAAGCACACCAGAGCTTTCATCCGATTGTGACGGTCGATTACTTGGTAGAGTGTGATGATTTGGGATGGAGATAAATATCGAATCACTCGATCTGAAAAATGCTCTCCTCGTTCTAGGTTGGGTTTGCGTCGTTGAAGTCTGACGATAGGGTTAACTTTCAAGTAACCTTGCTCGACGGCGAAGTTAAATAGAGCTTGTAAGATTGCTTGATGTCGTTGATGAGTCGTGTAAGCTAGATGGGATAAACCATCGAGGTAATTTGCTAGTGTCGAGCGGCTCAAGATTTCAATCGGATAACTGCCGTATTCTCCCAGTAGCGGCATGAGACTTAGTTCATAGGATTGAACGGTGCTTCGAGCGAGTCCTAGACGCTCTAAGAATTTAGTAGCGACTGTAGCTAGTGGGATAGACAATTTAGCAGTTAGTTTAAGTAGTAAAGTTGAATAATACTTTCCCTAGTATAGTTCTGAGTTAACATATTTTAAAACACCGTTTTGTGAATATTCTCCAAAGTAGTAAATCGCCTATCGCTAATGAAACCGTCGGTGATTATGTCAAACGAATGCGATTAATGCTCGGTTTGAATCAGAAGGAATTGGCAGTTATCGCAGGGATTCACTTGCAAAGTGTGGGGAAAATCGAGCGCGGGCTGACAGCCAAACTGAGTTCTCACAGTAAAAGTGGCTTGGCAAATGCGCTGCAAGTTCCGATGGAATATTTAGAGGCGGTCTGTCGCGGTACTTTGATTGCGCCCGTTTCTCAACTCAAATTTTGTGCGCCGTGCTGGACTCCTGGAACGCCTCCAGATCCGCTCTGGATGGAGGTGAGGGCTAAATACTGCTTTCTGTGTGGTTCTGCGCTTCGAGATCGCTGTAGTCATTGCCAGGAGAGGATTACTTCTCTCAAGCATCGGTTCTGTCCTTTTTGTGGGACTGCTTACAAGGCTGAAGCTAATTTTCAAAGCTAGTCTAGGTAACGCTTAGAAGTCTATCTTGCAGGTTTTTACACGTATCCTGTAGCTATGCCATATATTGTTTTTGCATAAAGCTCTCTCTTTCTTTATCAAATTTCCCCCATTTGAACTAATTTGACAATCCTAATTCTTAGCTGTGACGCTGCACTAGTTGCTCTGCTTCGTCTTTTACTTCACCTAGATCTACAGTAGTCGATTCGTGGTGTTCTGCACGATTGGCGATCGCTTGTTCTACTGCGGTATCGCCAACTTTTTCACCGGATGATTCACCCAGAAATGCCCCAAACTCGGCACCTAGTAATGCTCCAGTCGAGCCGAGGAGCAGTTCGCCAATGGTTTCGCCTACCACTTCCCCAACGCCTTCTCCGGCTGCTGCACCTAACTTTTCACCAATGGTTGTTTCAGTCTCTTCGACGAGATCGGTATCCTCTGCTTCAGCTTGAGCATGATGTTTTGGTTGATGTTGAGCTTTAGTTTGATTATTACATGGCGGTAGATGAATCCATTCAGGCAGTAGTATGGCGATCGCACTCGCAGAAATCGCCTTAGAGTCATAGTGAATCACGATCGATCGCGCCCAAGCGTTAATCCGCACCCCCGTTATAAACTGTTGGAACTCGATCGATTGTTGCAGATGGCTAGCATAGACTGGATCTGCTCTGAGTCGATCGATCTGGATGCGAATCCGCCCTAGCGTCTGATGGACGATCTGATATCGGTTTGTGATTTGGGACTTCTGCATAACAGTCAAAATTTAGCTGGATTAGGTAGCAGCCCAACTAAAGCAGGTAGCCGCTAAGAGTAAAAATGGGACGGTAGGCACGATCGGTAGAATTGCCCCAACAGCGGCTAACCCGATACTGACAACTCCGGCTGTGACTAGGGCGACTTTTCTCAAGCAGTTGAAGATAGCAAACATCAAATTTTTCTCAATAATTACAACTAGGCGAAAGCGAAGCGCTGCCTTGAGCAGGTCGAATCAATTGCAGCAAGCTTACTTACTCTGAACTACTGCGGCTGGTTTTTGCCGTTTGGCAGCCGCTCGTTTGCTAGTTTTTTGCGGCGGTGGTGGCAATCGTAAATCCAGATCGATGCTCTCAAGGAGCGGCTTTGCTAACGATTTAAACAACTTCGCATTAGCGTCATAGCTCCAAGCCAAGCCCTCTGGATCTAGTCCGCGACTCCATTCGCTAAATTCTGGTTTCGATCGTTCTCGTGAGAGATTTCGACTCGTCAATCCCAGTCTTTGAGCTAACTTTGCTTGTGACAAAGAAGGCTGTTTGGGTGCCGTCGGTTTGCTCGATTTAGCCTGTGCTGGTTTGGTTTTTTGACCATTGAGTGGCAGATCGGTTTGAATGGCAAGCTGGGTAGCGGCTGGGGTAGATAGCCGAGCTGCCTCTGCTGCTAAGGTTTCAGCATCGAGGGATAGACTGAAGTTCGGGCTGACACCTGGCCCTAATAATGGACGCAACCCATTGAGTTCGGCGATTATTGCCGAGCCGTTGTTAATTACTACCGCCAGGACGGGATCGAGGGCAAAGAAGACTCCAGCGATCACCGCGCTGATATTCGGAATTGCCACGATCGAGATATTCTGTTCGATAATCTCCATTGCGTGTTTAGCCACCCGAATTGCATGGGTCAAGCCGCGCAAGTCATTTTCCATCAACACTACGTCGGCGGTTTCTCTGGCGATATCCGTCGCGCCTGCAAAGGAAATCGATACATCGGCATAAGCCAAAGCCGCTGAATCATTGATCCCATCTCCACAGAAGGCAACGGTACGCCCGCGATCGTGTAATTCTTGCACCACCTCAACTTTGCGTTCGGGGAAGGCTTCAGCGTAGACGTGGTTGGGATTCATCCCCAGTTCTGTAGCAACAGCGCGGGCAACTTGTTTCATATCGCCGATCAACATATAGGGGTCGATACCCTGACGCTGGAGATCCTGAATTACACCCTGACTTTCGGGGCGAGGTGGATCGCTATACAAAATCGCGCCTAATAGCCGTCCATCACCCGCGACATAGACCACAGAATTGCTCATCGATCCCAACTCTGGAAAACTCTGTTGGAGCGGCTCTAGGTCGATTTTCGTCTGAGTCATCAACCGTTTGCTACCGACGAGGATCTGTTGACCCTGAATCGTCGCACTCACGCCCAAGCCGACTTGATATTCCCAGTCTTCACACTCATGTAGAGAAACGCCTGTATTCCGCGCATGACGGACGATCGCTTCGGCGACGGGATGGGTTAAACCCTGTTCGGCGGTGGCGGCGAAGGCAAGGATTTCGAGATCGGTAAATTCTGTTTGAGTGAGTTTTATGCCTGTAATCCCCGCGTGCCCCTGAGTTAGCGTCCCAGTTTTATCAAAGACGATCGTATCAACTTTAGCGAGTAACTCGATCGTCCGTCCGCTGCGAATTAACACGCCACTGCGAGCCGCATAAGTTAGGGCAGATAAGATGGTAGTCGGCACTGATACCCGAATCCCCGTCCCCAAATCCAGAGTGAGTAACGCGATCGTTCGATTTAAGTTGCCACTAAATAATCCTACTCCAATCGCCGTTACCAAAGTGGGTACGACCATTTGGTTCGCCACCATTGCCGCATAGTTTTCCGTGCGGGTATCGTGAACGGGAGCTGCTTGCATTAGGGAGACAATCACCCCCGCTCGCGTATTATTGCCCGTTCGCTCGGTGAGAATACACAGGTTTCCGTCCACTAGTAGGGTTGAAGCAAATACTTCATCACCGATCGATCGCGTCACTGGAATCGATTCGCCTGTTAATTTACACTGATCGACAATTCCCGTACCGCTGAGGATAAAGCCATCGACCGGAATCTGATCGCCAGGGTAAACTATCACGCGATCGCCGATAATCACATCCTTAACTAAAATCTGCACTTCCTGTCCGTCGCGATCGACCAGGGCATATTTACCCAAGCAGTCCAACAAGTCAAGGGAGGCTCGCTGAGTTCCTCGCGCTGTCAGATCCCGAATTACCTCCCCACCTTCAATCAAACCCAACATTAAGGCTGGAGCAAAGTAGCTGGCTTGCATGGTATGTAAACTAATTGCCAACCCATCGAGAAAGTCGATATTTAACTGGCGTTCCTCCTGAATGCCTTCCCAAGCGCGTTTGAAGACGGGAATTGCCGCAGCAATAATCACGCCCCCAGTGACTACCCCAGGTAGCGGGACACCCACCCACACGCCCAAGCTGAGGACTAAACCGAGGGCTGGTAATCCCAATCGATCCCAATAGTCAATTTCGGCATGACTGGACGATTCAGGTTTGGCGGATGAATGCTCGGTTCGATCGAAGTTGATATCCGCCGCCTGTTGAATCGCTGTAAGTAACTGTTGTTCGGCGATCGAGATCGATCCCAGATCCACTTGCTGGTCGAATTCTACCGCGATCGAGCGAGTGACTGGATTGATTCTGACATCGATCGCCCACTCGATCGATTCTGCTAAATATTGCAGGTTGCTGGCATATGCTGGATTATCGGCAAGATCCGGGATTTGAATCCGTAGGTAGCGCTCGTTGCGATGTTTGACTTGATAACCGATCGTTGATACTAGTCTCTCGGCGGCGGCATTCTGGCGATTGAGTGTCGTCTCCCGAACTCGATTTTCCGCTGATAGGCTAGCTGCGGGAATGCAATCTAAGATTTGACTATGAATGTAGCGGGAATCCTGAAGGGAGTTATATTCAACCGCGATCGATCGACTAGGGCGATTAATCCGCACATTGGTGACAAAATCTAGTTCTTCTACACACTGTTGCAACCTTTGGACATAATCATTATCGATCGCCAATCGAGGAATTTTGATCCGAATTCGCCGATCGGTTTGATGCACGATCTGGTAATCGATCTTCTCCGGCTGAGATTCTCGTTCGGTTCTAACTTTTTCCGCCGCCAGCATCTTCGTTCCACTCCATTAGCGACGCAATCCCATTTTAAAGTTAGCAGTATTACGATCTAGCAAAGAAAGACTCCTGACTTAGTAATAGCATCTACAAATCGATGGGAATTGCTATTTTAATTATTGATAAATTCAGCCAGTTTATAGATTAAAACTCAGCTAAATTACTCGGAAACAATTTCTACTTCACGCGGCTCAACCCGCTCCTTTGCTGACTTTTTACCATTATATTCAGTCTTCGCGTCGGCTACTAAATCGCGGAATGATTCTTCGGCTTCGGCAAAGGTAGACTGAGCATTCTCAAATACTTCAAACCCCCATACCAGAGCTTTTTTAGTGTTTTCTCTAGCAGATTCCGATACGGCTTCGCCCATCTTGGGATCTTGACCGATCGCTTTACCAACACCATCGACAACTGGAGCGAGCATCACGGCACCAACACCGAGAGCCAGAGCAGTCAATGGTTCGAGTCCGAGCAGAAGTGCTTCAAATTCCATATTTGTTTAACCTAAATATACTACAAGGAAAAATAACGTTGAATTACTCAGGCGATCTAGATCGCTAGAGCGTGATTAGGAGTTTTGCAGATTCGTAGATTCTGACAACTAGACTCAATCGATTTAATTAGCAATCTTTATCGAATATTTTAACCTATCACCACAACTTTAGGGCGTATTTTAAGATTAATTCGATCTAATTAAAACTATTACATATAGATATTCACATTGTATTCATAATCTATTCACAAAATCCCGATTGTTACTCATAAAAGTCGCGAAAACATCAAAATAACAATTCATAAATGCCGATCGCTATCAGCAAAAGTCCAGCAAGTCTCTGGGAGAAAGATCCTAACCATCTAGAAGCATAATTACCAGCGAAACCCTGTCCGGCGAAGATAGTCAGATAACTGAATCCCCCCACAGCAATCGAAGTAACGATCGGATTGTGTCCGGCTAAACCAGCTCCAAACCCACCAGCCATCGCATTCAGTGACAGCGAGACCCCTAAAATTAACGTCTCACGTCCCGAAATGCCCCCTGGATCTTTCTGAACCAAAAATCTCATTAAAGCATTCCGATCGGGCTTGAGTTTGGGACGATCTAGTTGTTTTCTCATCCCAATTTTTCGGCTAAAATAATGCCGCAAATGCTTACTCAAGATCGACCATATCCGCTGAATTACTGCCTCAAAAAATACCCAGATTCCGACAACTATAATTACACTAGCTCCCAAGTCATTAGCAACCTTGACGGATAAAATAGGTTGTACCCATTGACCGAATTTCATCGCCATCAAGGTTAAACCAGTAGACATGATGGCAATGACCAAATTTGATCGAGTAGAAATGTTGTCGCGCCGCAATCCGTAGGCAATTCCTACGCCTAGATTATCCAAATTAGCCGCGATCGCAAATACCAGCAAGATCGATATTTTATGAACTAGCAAGATTTAAATACTCCCCCGATCGAACACTGCTAATGCTTCCTCTAAATGGTTGAAGAATCGATCGACACCAATTAAGTTTGTTAGTCCATCGCGATCGAATTGCGATCTAACTTCCGGTGCTAAACCAGTCACAATTGTTGCCACATTTCGGATGGATAATTCCTTCACTACATCGCGAATTGTCTGCGATGCAGAGTAGTCAATTTCGGTAATTGCTCTGGCTTCCAGCACAAACCAATGTACGGGTAATTCAGCACCATAAACTAAACTTTGAACTTGCTCGGAGAAATAGGTAGTATTCGCATAAAACAAGTCTCGACTAAAGCGGTAAATAATCAGTCCAGGTGCTGATACAGTACCGGGATGGGGTGGAACTGGCTGCCAGAATCTATTCTCACCAGGAATCAGGACGGCAGAGTGAGGTCGATAACTATGGTAAACGTGTAAAACCAACGATAGCATTACAGCAGCGATGATACCTTCTTTTACCCCAATAAATATTACTGTAGCAGCCGCGATCGTTGCCAGATAAAATTCCTCGCGGTGAGTTTTGAAGACATCGAGCATTCCTTTAAGATCGATTAATTTCAGTCCGATCGAAAAAACGATCGCGGCTAAGGCCGCATTGGGTAAATAACCGATCGGTGCAGTTAAAAATAGAATGACAATTAACACGATGCCCACTGTCGTTAATTGAGAAACTTGGCTCCGTCCCCCAGCCGTAGCGACGATCGCGGTTTTTGTCGGGCTACCATTCACCACAAATGTCCCACTCAATCCAGCCATCAAGTTAGCCGCAGCTAGTCCGATTAGATCCGTATTCTCATCAAACCGCTCTTTATATTTAAAGGCGTAAGCACGGGATGTAGCAGCACTTTGGGCGATGATGACGATACAACAAGATAGGGCAATCCCCAATACTTCAGGAATATCTGTCAGTGCAACTGCTGGCAATCCCAATGAAGGTAAGCCACTAGGTACAGAGCCGACGACAGTTACGCCCCGACTGGCAAAATTAAGCAACCAACTAGCAATAATTGCCCCAATTACAGCCAGTAATGCCCCAGGAAATTTGGGCATGAATTTCTCGAACAGTAGGATGATGGCTAATACGGCGATCGAAATCCCCAGCGTTAATAAATGCGTCTGTGGTAGATGTTGGGAGACATAGATCAGTTGCTGGATGACTCCCTTCCCACCGCCAGTTAAACCGAGTAATTCACCGATTTGCCCGATCGCGACTTGAATGCCTACTCCTGTCAAAAAGCCGATCAGGACAGTCCGCGAGAGAAAGTCTGCTAGAAAACCGAGTCCAAACAGCCGCGCTAATAGCAACAGTCCCGCTGAAACAATCGCCACAGACTCGGCTAAAGCTAAATAATGAGGACTCCCAGGTTGAGCTAAACCAGACAGCCCAGCGGCGATAATAGCCGCAGTTGCGGAGTCGGCAGCAACGACGAGATGGCGAGAAGATCCGAAGATGGCAAAGGCGATCGCCGGGAGGAGCAGGGTATATAACCCTGTGGCGATCGGCGTGCCAGAAATCTTGGTATAGCCCATCACTTCGGGGATACCCAACGCCGCCAGCACGATGCCAGCCGTGATATCGCCGCCCAGAGTCGCATTATTCCAGGGTAAAATTCCTTGCAATAGCTGAAAGTTAAATTTACCCTGACGTTGTTTGGTGGTGTTCAATGTTGATACTCGTGACTTTATTGGTGGTGTAGATTCAACTTACGGCAATTCGACCGGATTTTACAGCAGCAGTTAACATCTCATAATCGAGTTCATTTTGGTCGGCATAACTGGCAGCAAAATTGGCGATCGCCAGATCGAATTTATCATTCTCACCGAGATAGCCGCTAATCACAGCCGGATCGCCAGAACGCGCATGAGCGCGGGCAAGTGCCCAGCCACAGAGTCCGGCATAACCGATGAGATCGATCGCCGTCATAGTTTCAAGATCGATCGAGGTTTTCATGTCTCGTAGTTGCCGTAAGTAAAAATCATGACCGCTATCGCTCCTCGTCCAGCCCAAAAATAGATCGCTTGTCGCCTGCATCAGATGCTGTCCGGCAACTACCCGCTGTCCTTGATTTTGGTAGCCACTTTTGCCAACATAAGGCTCCAGCACTGAGGTACGGGCTTCCTTAATTTGCAGGAAGAGCGAGTCGTTGTCTTCAGCCATTAATAAAGCAACTGCACAGCGCGTCCCGACGCTACCAATCCCGACTACCTTCATCGCTACATCGACGAGATGATATCGATCGAGTAATACCCGCAAATCATCTCGCAATGTATGACGATACTGATGAAAGACCGATCGCAATTCCGCTTCGAGCGGATCGTCTGATGGGGCGTGAAATACTAGCGGGGGTGTATCGACAATTCGGCGGTGTCCATCTACTACTACTGTCGATTTTAGCAATAGCGACTCAGCCGTTTGTTGTCGTGCTTTATTAACGCTCTGCTTGAGGCTTTTTTGTTCCTTCATTCGCACGGAAGAGGCGATTAAAAACGAGACATCGATATGTGAATACCACACCTCGATCGCGGTCATTTGGGCATATTCATTCATCCGTTCCCGATATGCACACACAGCGGCTGTAGCGGCTTCCTGACAGCTTTTAGCCGAAATTTTGTTGTGACGACCTGCGACAACAATACTCGCCGCTAGCCGCTTGATATCCCACTCCCAGGGAGCTGGCATCGTTTCATCAAAATCATTGACATCAAAAATCAAATTCCGTTCGGGGGTGCCATAAGCTCCGAAGTTGGCAAGGTGACAATCTCCACCAGCTTGAACGTGGATGCCTGTCGCAGGTGTCGTCGCGAGATCTGCTGCCATGATACTCGCTGCGCCTCGCAGAAAGGCGAATGGGGATGCCAACATTCGACTAAATCGGAGGGGAATCAGTTCGGGTAATCGCCCTTGGTTAGATTGCTGGAGTAGCTCGATCGGATCTGCTCGGTTGGGGCTGGGTTGCCAATTAGCATGACTCGATCGCGGCACATTCTCGCGATGGGATTTACCAAAGGCTTGACGTTCGGCAATTGACAAAAATGTTGAGGCAGAAGCAGATCGACTGGTAGAATCTAATTTAGTTGAAATCATCAGTTGAAATGGATCGTCAGGAGTAATTTTAGGGAGCAATAGCCGCTCGATCGGAGTCGAACGAACTATAAAGATTTTTATACAGAAACCAAGTATCTAGTACTAGTTCTAAGAGGGCAATCGATACTGAGACTGCCAGGGCAACAATTACAGGTAAGCTGAGATCGGGAAACTTATTTTGTAGTCCAACAATGCCAAATAGTAGTAAGAACAGCAACGAAATTCCTAGTAGAAAAGCTAATTTGACGATCGCTAAGATAAAACGACTCATTTCTAACATTAGTCTGTATACTACCGAAAACCCATCAATAATTTCTTTCACATTATGAATAACTAGTAAAATTTGCTGGATGTGTAAATGAGTAGCTAAAGAAGATTGTCCCTCAACTTGCAGCCACTCATCCTTAAATTTTTCTAACAGCTTATCCAAAAGTGACAATTTGTTTTCATTTTTCCAGACTGGGAAATCTTTTAAATGCAAGGGGACTAAATAATCGATCGCGTCTAACAGCATTCGATCTAAATTACTAAGTTCGGCTGGTAGATTCTGCGTTAATTGAATCAATTTATCAATTTGAATCTGAAGTGTGTAGTAGTATTCATGTCGGCGTTGAGCGATCGATTGGATCGAAAATGTCAGGAAAACAATTAACACCCCTAATAAAGCAGCTAAGGATTGGGAGACAGCAGAAAAGAAGTCAATTGATACCTGTTTAGGTACGGTAATCCAGGCAGCATTTTCGCCGATCGCAAATAATAGCGTCCCAATAAATATCATGACTACGAGTGGGATCTGATAACGGACAATATTAGAGATCGCAATTCTCCCCAATGGGCTAGTACTCAATCGTAACAAGATTTGCAGATCTCGCACTGTTTCGCCACCTAGCTTGTGGTGAGTTTTACGCATTGGCATGATGAACTGGTGTGGGGAGTATAAGTTTGGAGAATGACAATCGGGCAACTAAAATCTCTCTTTCCCCCTCTCGCTCTTTTTCCTAAGCAATTGGCTGTGATGAGATCGATTCTAGAAATATTTGATAGTTAACCTCGCACCGCTCGAACGGCTGAATCGAACAACAACCATTAGCTCTATAAGATAAAATTGCTCCATCATAGATCGACTCATAATAATCTGTATTCGGCGATGGTTCGGCATACAGAATATCGAGAGAAGTAAACAGCGTAAATCCATACCCGATGTCTTCTTTGATTATTTTCACCCGATCGCGCAATCTTAACAAATCGACCATCTCCGCACTGGGGTTATACATTTCGCCACCATTCCAATACAGCCACATCGGATGTTTAGAATCATATATGTAAAAGTTCAAGACTTGACGAATACCACAATCACGACATTTTTCAAGGCTATTTCCTGCATTTGACAACACAAAATTAAGCCCGCATCCTCTAATAATGGTTAGAAGACTAGGATAGATAATAATTTCGTATCCTTTTAAAATGAATCTGTCCATATCGGTTTATTTCTTCTCTCAGTAGACAGATCGATTGTTAAAAATACTTGCGTTCTATTGAGTTGGTAATTGAGATTGAGATGCCTGTGTCTGAATCGATCGATCTAGATCGGCAACAGCAGTAACATATTGCGAATCGACTAAAGTGCCAGCGGTGCGATCGTGGATTAAGGCATTCAGTTGTTTGTCGGATAAGTCCGCCGCAACATCTGGCTCGATCCCAATATGGTTGATATTTCGCCCTTTGGGTGTATAGTATTTGGCAACTGTCACTTTGAGCGCGGAACCATCGGATAATTGCCGAACCGATTGCACCACTCCTTTCCCAAAGGTGCGCGTCCCGACTAAAGTAGCGCGATTGTCGTCTTGCAATGCGCCCGCTAAAATTTCGCTGGCACTAGCTGAATTTCGATCGACCAAAACTACCAAAGGCTTGTCTGTCAGTGGATGTCCGGCTGATTCATAGCTTTCTTTAGCCTGATGTCGATCGATTAAAGAGACAATTCCCCCTTTTTTGAGCCACATATTCGCAATATCTACACTCGCCGTTACCAGTCCGCCTGGATCGTCGCGCAGATCCAAAACGTATCCCCGAACTTGCTGCTGTTCTAACGATCGGATCGCACTTGCCATTTGTGAAGGAGCCGTTTTGGTGAACTCTGGCAACCGAATATAGCCAATTTTCCCCGTCGCCGTCGATCGGATACTGTAGGTGACAGGATTGCTATTAATTTTGGCACGAGTAATCGTGAAGGTTTTCACTTGGGAGCCACGTTGAACCGTCAATTTTACCGTGGTACCCACCGCACCCATGATGGCTTTGCTCACGTCCTCGATCTTCATCTGTTTTGTCGATCGATCGTTAACTTTGAGAATGATATCGTTGGGTAAAATCCCAGCTTTAGCCGCAGGAGAGCCATCAATTGTAGAGATGGCGATTAGGGTATTAGTTTTGCGCTCAATCGCGATTTTCACGCCGACACCACTGATTTGACCATCAATATCGTTATTTAACGCTTGATATTCTTGGGGATTGAAAAACGATGTATAGCGATCGCCTAATTTTGCCACCATTGTATCGATCGCTTGATAAGCTGCCAGTTTAGAAGTATATGTCCGACTGAGATATTCGCGGCGCACTGCTTGCCAATCTTGATGATTGAAAGCGGGATCGACATAAGTGCGATCGATAATCTGCCAGACTTCATCTACCAGATTTTTGGGACTAGATGAAGGTGGCGTTTTCGCTAATAATGGCGCAATGGCAAGCGTGGTGCTAGTGAAGATGGCAGCGATCGCGACAATTTTCTTAAACATTAGGTGCTCGAACATGACTTTCACCGATAAGGGTAGATTGGTGGAGCGGATGAGAGAATGATCGGGAGTTTTTTCATGGGTTTGATTTTCGATGGAATTATAAATTTAGTTGATGAGTAGGTTAATGACTTAGCTATCGATCTGAATATTCTGAATAAATGAATTATTTATCATTTGCATTAGCAACCGATATAGATCGAGGTTCAGTGGATTCAATATCTAAAGTTTCGTCGAGAGAGCATTTCCTGTTTCGATTACTATCCTACGATCGTTAATACTTTAAAACATCTAGCTAAAGTCACGAATTTTTCTGATTACAGTCGTGACTTTAGGACTATTTTTTGATTATTTCTTTTCTTTGAATTTTTTTAAGCTTACTGTAGGTAAAGCTTCTGACTAAAATATGTATTCTATTTACAACCTATTCATAGAATCTCAATGAATAGTCTTACTCTGTTCACACCAATCTGTTTTAATGCCTAGTTGCTTAAAAATAAGCCTATAAACTTAGTATAAAAGAATCAAATTTAAATATAGCATACACAGAATTACGCCCTAATTCATCCACCAGAATTCGATTCAGTTATAGACGCTCCTGCACCTAAAAATAGATTTGGGCTAATTAAAAAGGTCGGTTTGGTACTGGCTGGCGTAGGATTATTGGGTGGATTGGGTGATGTCGTCATCCACGCTGGTAGTGCGCCAGTCAAGGAAAGTAAAAAAGCAAGTATGAAGGGCAAAGCCGCACTCGTGACGGTAGCAGATGTGACCCAAAAAACGGTACCAGTTCAGTTACAAGCGATCGGCAGTGTTTTACCTGGCTCTACAGTTGCGATTACCCCCGAAGCCAGCGGACGGATTACAGGGGTTTATTTCAAGAAAGGGCAAGACATTAAAAAAGGACAACTCCTATTCACTCTCGACAGCCAAACCCAAGCCGCAGCAATTCAACAAGCCCAGGGGACTCTCGCTAAAGACCAAGCCGCAATCGAGAGTGCCAAAGCCGTCGTGCGCGGCGATACAGTAGCGATTCAGAATGCTGGTGATGTCGTCAAGGGCGATCTAGCCGCGATTCAAAATGCTCAAGCGGTGGCTGATGGCGATCGCGGGGCGATGAAAAACGTCCAAGTGCAACAATCCTACACCAAAATTTACTCGCCGATCGATGGTCGGGCGGGAAATATTCTCGTGATGCCTGGAAATGTAGTACAGGCTAATGGTACTAATCCGCTAGTATCGATCGCCAAAACTCACCCGATTCAAGTAGGTTTCTCAATTCCTGAAGGTCAGTTAGCAGATGTCAAAAAGTATATGCAAAATGGCAAATTAAATGTCAATGTTGTCTTTGCTGATGGTAAAAATCCACCAATTTCTGGAGTGTTATCGTTCGTGAATAATACGGTTGACAATACTACCGGAACGATTCAACTAATCGGCGACTTTGAAAATACCAACGGTCAATTATTCCCCGGTCAATATGTCAAGACGATACCCCGGTGGATAACGAACTTCAAGAAATCATCCCCAGCCTACTCAAATCGATCTTACAAATCCTCTGGGCAGACCTGCTAATCCCCTATGGATGCCAGAAATTGGCCTAGGTATCGGCACCGAACGTGCTAATTATAGTGCGTTGGTGCGTGAGTGGCTGTACTGGTACGACGATAACAACGACCGCTACCCCACCCCCGCCGAACAAATCGATCTAGAACGCCAACGAGCCAGTTTAGAGAGCGATAGAGCTAAGGCAGAAAGCAGTAGAGCGGATCGAGAAAGCCAACGAGCTGAACGATTAGCAGCTCAATTACGCGCTGTGGGCATTGAGCCAGAATAGTTACCCTATCAGCAACTGGTAATAATGCTACACAACGAGCTAGATCGATCGTTCGACCACCAGGTAATTTAACTGGTTGTTTCATAAACCAATACTCTGAAGGTTAATCCTATTATACCTAATCCGTTTAGTTTTATAAGACGATCGCTTATTAGCTGAATTAAAAGAATTGAAAGATCTAGGGACGGAGGAAGATAGATGAGTCGATATAGTAAGACTATTCAATGGTCGGATGAAGACAGTCTTTTCTTGGTGACAATTCCCGAATTTGCCGATCGAATCCAATCAACTGGTTATAAACATTCATCCTAAGCCGATCTTTGTTGTTGTAATTTAGTCTGGAGTCGATCGAATAATTCCGCTCCCTCAATTACTTCGCCTCGTGCTGAGGCATCCAAGCCGATCTGAATTTCGTGACGTAGTTCGGCTAATTTACCTTGGTAGATTGTATCCCAGGCATCTGTTTCGAGAAATTCTACTAACTCTAGCACCACCTGTTGTTTCTCTTGTGTAAGAGATTGAAGTTTATCTAGGATGGTTGTTGAAAGTGAACTCATGATGTTTACCGTAATTATTTGAGCTACAATCTTATTTTATCTCAAGTCCTCGGTTTGGGCGGGAATAAATATCGATCGAAACAGAGAGTGACTTAAACCCGAAAGGGTTCGATCGCGTAGCGACGCATTGGCGAATCGAATCCAGCTAACTAGTTATAAATATTTACCCGATTAGAATAAAGTCAAATCGGCTCTCCCGCCTATATGGTGATAAGTGTTGCTTATTTGAATAAGTGGAGTGTTCGCGTAGCGTGCCGGAGGCATAACGGAAATTATTTAAATAAGCAAGCCAATAGCTTCTCTTTCATCAGATCGAAATTTTTAAATCCATAGCTTTGACGGACAATTAATTTAATTCTTGTGTTGATTCCCTCTGTGACTCCACTAGTTGTTCTATTGTTAAAGTAATTACAAATTTCTTCTTTTATTTAAAGCTTTATTGACTAGTTTCTGAACATGAAACCTATCAATAACTATTTGAGCATTGGGAAAAACTTCTCGAATTACTTTTGGAAAACCTCCCCACATATCGACACATACTTCCTCCACACCCTCTCTCATTGCTAGTAGTCTGAGACTAGTGACTATTTTCACTGGGCTGGATAGTGCTACT
>Ga0105053_10005036_pt1 | contig 19036 bp, 9 predicted proteins | sample BON01_FD_78093 | JGI IMG/M metagenome (GOLD analysis project Ga0105053, IMG submission 78093) | Freshwater microbial communities from Lake Bonney liftoff mats and glacier meltwater in Antarctica - BON-01 | ecosystem: Environmental > Aquatic > Freshwater > Ice > Glacier meltwater | place: Lake...
CCTCCGGTCTTCCGACGACGCTTTCTCTATGATGATGTCGCCACACGCTGAGCCCACATCGGGCTGCAGTGCGCCAGACTCGGGCTGGCAGAGCGCGGCGGCGTGCCCCGGCACCACCCTGTCCGTCCCCGCGCCTGGCCGACCTCCCGGCCAATGTCAATGTGTGTCACTGTCCCTGTACTTGTGCAGCACCTATACCTATACCCTTGTTGTACACTTTACTTTGTTTGCGATGCGGCTGTGGCTGGCTCTCTGTGGTCTCTGGCTCTGGGCTCTGTGGCGCTCGCGGAAACACCAAGTCTGACAGTGACAGTGACAGAGAGCGGCGGGAGATGCCGGGAGCCGGGAGGAGGAGGTGCGGAGGCGGAGGCGGGTGGGAACACGGGCACGGGGCACGGCACAACACAGTCGCAGTCAGCAGTCTGTCGTCACAGCCTCACCGAAAAATATTCGGCATAATCATAAAATAATATAAAAAATAATAGGTAATCTGTATATTAATTATTAATATATTAATCTCATTAATGAATAATTTATTGTTTATTGTTATATGATATATAATTATAGATGATAAAATGTTCTTTTTTTCGTGCGAGTGTGAGCTTAGATGTGGGAAACTTCCTCTTCGTCTTCTCCTTCTCCGACTCTTTTTTATTTTTTTTATAAGAAGGCGGACACCTCTCTCCCTCTCCTCTCTATCAGCTGTGAGATAATAATCTACAATAAAGTACAACTCAATACATAATCAACAATTTAATTTATTCAATAATATGAAATATACACTTACACTTAAAGTCACTTATCAGAATGCAGATCGAAACCAAAATCAAAACAGAGAGAGGCCACAGCAGCAGAAGCAGATGGAGGAAAGGCGAGAGTTATGGATTTGAAGTGTAGCAGAGGGAGATAGAGAGCTCCCACGACGACCCCCCCCCCCCCCCCCCCCCCCCCCCCTCCCCGCTCTCTAAAGTTGCTCAAGTAGGCACACATGGCGCTAATGTGTGTTTCGCTGGTGATCACTGCTTGGGTATGTGAATGGAGGGCGGCCTATGGTTTGTATGGTTGACCGGCGGCAGCGGGGCGTGGCCCGGCTTGGGGAGGAGGCTGTGTCGCGCCGCCGGCCGCTTGCGCATCGCCGAGGCGCCATCGGAACCTCCGCCCGCGTGGCGCGGATCGGGCTCGACGCGCAACCGCGCGTCGAGCCCCGGGTTAACCCGAGCGCTGCTGTCCCCGCGAGGCACCTCGCTGCCGCTGCTGGAGCTGCTGCCTGTGCGCGCAAGCTGCGCGACGCGCCTCCCAATCCCCACGCCCGGGTGGGGCGAGTCGTGGCCGCCGGAGCGCTCTCGCTCGGGTCGTTGCTCGATTCGCTCTCCGCGCGGCTGCGTGCTCTGCGTGGGTCGGCGCAGCTTGGGCGTCGAGTTCAACGCGCCGCTGCCTCCGCTGTTGTTCTGCGCGGTGGCAGCGCGCAGGTCGCTCGCGTTGGCGGCGTAGGCGGCGTCGGGGCGGGTGCGCGGCGGCGCGCTGCCGGGGAGCGAGAGTGCGCCGGGCAGCGGGTGCGATGCGTTGGCGTGGAGTAGACTGCTAGAGGCGCCCAGCGGCGTCAGCTGCGGCGACGGAAGTTGCGAGGCTGTCAACGAGGCTGGCAGCGAGGCCTGGCGCGCGAAGGCCGGCGAGGCGTCGGCGAGGAGGGCGAGGTCGAGCGGCGGCGGGATAGTTCCGTCGGGCGTCTTCGGGGCAGGCAGTGCAGCCTGGGCCTCGTCGGGCTGCAGCGCGTAGTATCCCGTGTCGGAGAGCACCTGCTCGATGCAGCGCTGCAGCTCCTCGTACGAGAGGCGGTGCTTTGGCCGGTCGGCGGCGGCGGAGTCGGCGGCGAGGGAGTGGGAGGCGGAGAGCGACGAGGTGGTGAGGCCCGGCACGTGGAAAGCGAGGTCGATCGCCACGTCCGAGCCAGAGAGGAGCTTGTTGAGCTCGTCCTTGAGGTTCCATCCGCGCGCGTGGTTGCGCCGCGAGAAGAGCGCGTGCTTGTACTTTTCGATGACGAGTCGCTCTGGCGCCACGTTGACGGTGGGCGGCAGCTGCGTGATGAAGAGGATCTTGTGCAGCTGGTGCAGGATGCGCGAGCAGGGGTCGTGGATCTCTCGGATCCGGTTGGGAGAGACGGACAGCATCGGAGAGCGAGTGCTCTCACGCGGCGGACGCGCCGCGCGCAGCGGAGACTCGTCGCGTCCCAGAACGCCCACCGATCCCCGCGTTCCCCACCCTGCGGCGGCGAGGTCGAGCTGGTGGCGCGCGAAGAGGCGGTGGACCGCCTCCTTGTGGTGCTGCGCCTCTCGCTCGTGCTTGAGCCTCGCGTCGCGCTCGACGCGCAGTTCCTCGCGCAGCGCGACGCGCTCCTGGCTCGCCTCGTCCAGCTGCGCCATGAGCACGGGAGAGACGAGCCGCGCAACGTCGTCGATGTCTGGCCGGCGCGCCGGGTCCGAAGTGAGCATGGCGCCGACGGTCTGAACGAGCAGTGCCGAGTAGCGTCCGGGCGGCACCGGCTCGTAGATGGCCTCCACGATGCGCGCCGCCACCACGAGCGGGTTGCCGCCCTCGAAGGGCGGGCGCAGCGTGGCCATCTGGTAGAGGATGCAGCCCAGCGCCCAGATGTCGGCCTTCTCGCCGTAGGCCTCGTGCTGGATCAGCTCGGGGCACTGGTAGAGGACCGAGCCCACCACCGACTCCATGACCGAGTTGGTGCCGAGCCGCTGGCGCGCGAGTCCAAAGTCTGCGAGCTTGACGGTCAGATCGTCCGAGACCATGATGTTGGAGGGCGTCAGGTCGCGGTGCACCACGTGCTTGGCCTTGTGGCAGTAGCGCAAAGCCATGCAGACCTGGCAGAAGATGTGCCAGATGCGCTCCTCGGTCAAAAAAGCGCCCTTCTCGCCGAACGAGTTGATGTGGTCGAGCAGCGTCGCGCCGTCGACCAGCTCCATCAGAATGTAGAGGTTGCCCTTCTCGACGAACGAGTCGAAGTAGCGGATGATGTTGGGGTGCTGCAGCGAGCTGAGGATGCCCACCTCTCTCTCGAGCAGCTTGGCTGAGACCGTCTTCTCTCCGCCGCCGTGCGGCTCGAAGGCCTCCGCCACCTCGTCCATCGGGAGCTCCTTCATCGCGTAGAGCGACTCGCCCGAGCCCTTGACCTGGTAGACGGAGCCGAAGCCGCCCTTGCCCAGGAGCTCCTGCACCGCGTAGTCGCGCACGTAGAGCTGCTCGGCGCCGCGCCCCTTGTCGGTATTGACGTCGCCCAGCGCCTCGGCGATCTTGGCGCGCGCCTCGGCGCTCAGCCCAGCCAGCTGCGCCGCGATGGGCACGTAGTGGGCCACCGACTCGACGTACTGGCCCACGTCGATGAAGGCGGCAAAGAGATCGGGTGGGAAGAGTCGGCGGAAGAGCTTCCGGTTGCGCTCCATCGAGTAGACGTACCGCAGCGCGCGGCACACGTGCGCCGCCGTCGCCGCCGCCTCGGAGCCCGCGCCCTCGGTGGAGGGCGGCGCAGCCTGGGCAAAGAGCTGCTTGGTCGAGGCGTTGAGACGCTCGGCGAGGGGCAGCTGCGGGGCCGCCGCCGCGCCGCCCGCCCCCTCCGCCATGGCGGCCGTGAGGGCGAGGAGCTGCGTGCCCAGGATGTAGATGCCGTTCGCCTTGCGGACCTGCAGCGCGGCATCGTGGTCGGTCGCGAGCGCCGTCAGGACGGCGCAGGCGCCCACGATGAGGGCCAGCGGCATGGGCTTGGCCGCGTTGGGCACGATGAGCGAGAGCAGCACGTTGATTCCGCCCAGCTGACGAACCTCCTTGGCGCTCGGCGGGTCCGAGGCCAGCCGGCGCAGCGAGCGGAGGAGGGGCGGAGGAAGCTGCGCGTCGTCAGAGTGCAAGAGGGAGAGGAGGGTCGAGGCGCCGTCGTGGACAATCACCTCGCGGCAGAAGGGTTGCGAGCGGAGCAGCAGCTCGAGCAGTTCGGCAGCGAGGACCTTAAAGGATGGCTCGTACTCTGAGAGGATCCGTAGCAGGATCTCTGCGCAGCCCAGGCAGCCGATCGCGGCGCGGTGGTGCTCCACCTGCACGAACTGGTAGAGCGCAACCAGCACGCACTGCAGCACCAGCGCCTCGCGCGTCGAGAGGAGCGCCACCAGCGCGCCGTGCAGCCGCGTCGCGAACAGAGGGCCGTTGGGCCGCGCGCCCAGCGGGGAGTCGTGGCCCCCCTCGGTCGGCCCGCCCTGGCTCAGCCCGCTGGGCCCGCGAGGGGCGGCGGGGCGCGGGCGGGCGAATGCTGGCGAGAGGTCGAGCGTGGGCGCCTCGGATGCGAGCCAGTTATGTGGGAAGAGGGGCGAGGGCAGCGCGGAGGCGTTGGGCGTCGCCTCGATGAAGCTGGGCCCTGGCAAGACGGGCGAGGGGACGGCCGACTGCCTGGCGGACTGCGTCGGTGTGCGGGTCCGCGAGGCGCTCGCCGACCCGCACAACGAGGCTGCGGCGGAGGAGGCGTACGAGGGTGCAGCGATGGCGCCACACGACTCGGGCCAGCGCGGCCAGAGCTCCTGCAGCGCCGCGAATCGCTTGAGGATCGAGAGCGTCTCCACCAGCATCTCGGACGCGAAGTTGGCGCCGAGCGACGCCAGGTGGTCGCGAGCGAGCTCGACGCATAGGCCGCAGAGCCGGCCGACGGCGCCCGGCGTGCCGGCGAACGCGCGCCGGTGGTTGCCATCGCGCATCAGCACACGCATGCACTGCAGCACGCGCAGCCTGAAGTCGCCCGACAGCATGCGGCCCCAGTTCTGCTTGGAGAGGAAGCGCTCACTCACGAGCAGCGAAAAGGTGGTGCCAAACGCTTCGGCCGCCGCCGCGGGCTGCGAAAAGTCGTAGCGCCGCGCGTGCAGCACGAGGAAGTCGTCGAGCGCCGCCTTCTCGGCGTCCTGCTGCGCCTCGGACTGCCTGTCGCGCCGCTCCGGCGGCGAGAGGCCGCCATTGTCGCCGCCGCCGCCCTCGGCGCCGCCGCCCAGGTGCGGCTGCCGGAGCAGCGCGTTAAGCGCGGCCAAGACCTGCGCCGGCTGGCGCTGCCCGGCCATTTCGGCGCCGGTGTGCCGCTTGACGGTTGGCCCGAAATAGACTGTTCACTGTCTTCCTTTGTTTAAAGTGTTCACAGAAGGGTTTCCTCTCAATGAATTTAATCAAAAAACTCGCGACTCGACGGAGCGACTGTAGGCCGTACGCCGACGGCGTAGGGGTTGCAGTCAGAAGGCAGGATGCCCTCTTCGCGCCGCCCCATGGCGCCGCTCGAGCAGACGAGCCTGGTCCAGGCCGACGGCGTTGACCCAACAGCGCAGCCGCTGCCGCGATGCAAAACCATGGCATGCGTGGTTGCGCTTGCGATTTTCTTGTCGCTTCTCGGCGCGGCCGCCGCGTTTTCGCAGCAGCGCACCGTGGCGGCGGTCGCGGCCGCGCGCGCCGAGGCCGAGATTGGCCAGTCGGCCGCAATCGCCGATGCGGTGGCAGCTGCTCTGAGGCTGGCACGCGCCGAGTCTCTGATGGCGCGGCCGAGGCTCGGAAGCGCGCACGTGCGCTCTCTCCTGAGCGAGGACGGCGTCGCGTGGCGCTGCACGACGCACAACGCGTCGAACGGGAGCAGCACGCGCCTGGTCGACGTGGCGGCGCGCGTGCCCGGCGTGGCGCACGAGGCGCTGCAGGCGGCGGACGTGATCGGCGACCCGTTCTACCGGTTCAATGAGCTCGCATACCGCTGGGTGGCGCTCGCCGCGTGGAATTTCACGGCGTCCTTCAACGTCACGGCTGACTCGCCGCTCATACGTAGGCCCGAGCTCGCGCTGCGCCTGTCTGGCGTCGACACCTTTGCCGCGCTGCTGCTGAACGGAGTCGCGATCGGAAGCCTCGACAACGCGCACATCACACACGACGTTCACATCCCGAGCGGCCTCCTCCGCCCGGGCGCCAATACGCTCGTCGTGGCGTTCGCGCCTCCGCTTGCCGAGTCGGCGCGCCGCGCTGCCGCCTACCCATACGCCGTGCCGCACACGCTCTACCACCACACGTGGAGCGAGCCCTCGCATCGCAATTTTGCCCGTAAGGCGCAATCGGACTTTGGGTGGGACTGGGGGCCCAGCCTCGTCCCCACGGGCCTGACGGGCGCGGTGGAGCTGCGCGCGAGCGAGCGTGGCGCGGCCGAGCTCGCTGGCCTCGCCATCGCACAGGAACACCGGGCGGGCGGGGCCGTGGCGCTGCGCGTGAGCGGCTGGCTCGAGCAGCCCGCCGGCGCACCTCCGCCTCTCGCCACTCAGCTGGACGCCTACGAGCTGCGCCTCGAACTCTGCTACCCTCGCTGTGGGGAAGGCGAGGGGGCGCCGGCGCAGCGCGTCCTTGGGGTGGGCGCGCTCACGCCGCCGCCGGGCACCACCGCCGCCTCGGCCGCCGCCTCCATCTCGGCGGCGCCTCCGCTGCTGGTTTCCTCGCCCGAGCTCTGGTGGCCGCGAGGCTACGGCGCCCAGCCGCTCTACGAAGTCGTCGCCACGCTGTGCATGCGCGGCGGCGCGTGCGGCGGCGCGCTGCGGCGGCGCGTGGGTCTGCGGCGCGTGGAGCTGGTGCAGGAGCCCGCGCCGCCGCCGACGCGCGGCGCGCCCAACGGGACGAGCTTCTACTTCAGGATCAACGCGGTGGCTATTTTCGCCAAGGGCGCCAACGCCATCCCGTCGCACGTCTTTGCGTCGGCCGAAGCGTCGGCCGCGGGCGTGGCGCGCTGGCGCTATATCCTGCGACGCGCCGCCGGCGCGCATTTCAATATGGTTCGCGTCTGGGGTGGAGGGCGGTACCAGGGCTCGCCGTTTTACGACGCCTGCGACGAGCTGGGACTGCTGGTATGGCAGGAGTTCATCTTTGCCTGCGCGCTCTACCCGCGCGACGCAGCGTTCCTCGCCTCCGTCCGCAAGGAGGTGGTGCAGCAGACGCTGCGGCTTGCCCACCACGCGTCGGTGGTCGTGTGGGGCGCCAACAACGAGAACGAGCAGGCGCTGCACTGGTACGACGAGTCGCGGCGGAACCGCGACCTCTACCTCGTGGACCAGGCCAAACTCTACCTCGAGACGCTCCTCCCTGCGGTCTCGTCCGCCGACGCCGACGCGCGGCCCATCGTCGACTCGTCGCCGAGCAACGGCCTCGTCTCTTCTGTCCCCTACGTCAAGCGCTGGGGCACGGTGGGCGCCGGGTCGTGGGGAGACACGCACTACTACAACTACGTCGCCGACTGCGAAGACGCGTCCACCTACCCGAGCGCTCGCTTCGTCTCGGAGCACGGCTTCCAGTCTTTTCCCTCGTTGAGCCAATACGCGTCGGTATCGGTTGAGGAGGACTGGTCGCGCGACTCGGCCTTCTCCGACTTCCGGATGCGACACCCGGAGGGCGACGCGCAGGCGCTCGCGATGATGCGGAGGCACTTTCGAGTTCCGCCCGCGAGGAGCAGCGGTGCGAGGAGCCAAGCGCGTCTGTTTGACGACTGGCTCTGGCTGAGCCAGGCGCAGCAGGCGCGCTGCTACGAGACGGCGTTTAGCCGCTGGCGGCGCGACCGCTCCTCGGACGCCAAGACGATGGGGATCCTCTACTGGCAGCTCAACGCGATCTGGCAGGGCCCGGATTGGTCTACGCTCGAGTACGACGGGTCGCCGCGTCTCAGTCACCACGCGGTCAAGCGCTCCTTCGCGCCCCTCCTGCTCTCGACCACGGCCGCCCTGCCACCGCTGCCCCCGCCACGCATCCCGCCCGAGGGCGTCGCTATTCTCTCGGGCGGCGACGCGGGCGCCAGAGTGGTGGGCTGTGCGTTTCCCGGCGATGAAGGCAAGCGCGTCATCTCGGATGAGCAGATGATGGCGGCGGGGCTGCGCGCGGTCGACGTGGCGCCGCAGTGCTGTTCTTCCGCTGCGGGCACTCGCGGCTGCTATCGCAAGATTGGCGGCGAGCTCCAGGGGAGGTGCCTGGCCGAGGAAGAGCTGCTGGGCGGAGTCAGTTATGCGGAGGCGGCGGCCTTCTGCGCAGGCGTGGGGCTTGAGCTCTGCGACAGGGGGTGCCTCGGCGCAGGCTGCAACCTCGACGCGGCGCCCGTGTGGAGCCGACTGCCGTGCCCCACGCAGCCCACCGGAGGCAGCGCCGCAGAGCCTGTCGTCTCCGCAGCGACGGACCCTCCGGTGAGGGTGCACGCGCACCTGACATCGGACCTGCGGCTGGCCGTCGAAGGGACGCTGAGCGTCGAGGCGTTCAAGTGGGAGCGCACGAGCCCGCTCTCCACCGCCATCCTGCACGTGGGCGTGGGAGCCGCTGCCTCGATAGAGGTATGGAGCCAGGACGTGACGTCGATGCTCAAGGGCGCTCCCAGGAGCGAAGCCTTCCTCCGCCTCACGTTTGCGCCCGACGCCTCTTCCGCCGCCGCGCTGGTCGCGGCTGGCCAGTCGGGTCCAGGGCTTGACCCAGCGGAGCCGCTTCTCGTGGCCTACCAGTGGCTCACCCAACTCAAGGACGCCTCGCTCCCACTCGCTACACCGACCCTCGCCTCTCTCGCCAAGACGGCGCCCGCCATGGCGCGCCTCGGGCTCACGACCGACAAGACGGCCGTCCTCGTCACGGCCGAATGCGACGCCATCGACGGAGCCTTCAGCGATGGCGCGCTCACGCTGCTCGGCGGGGCTCCCCCGCTGTATCTCGACTTTGAGGCCAAGCGCGACTTTGATGTTGAGGAGCTGCGGCGGTGCCTCCGCCTCAGGTCGCTCAGGGATACGTGGGACTAGAGTGAGAGCAGAAGAGGAGAGCGCGAGAGGGATCGACCGATGAGATACCAACTATAAGTGACGCACGATAGCAGAGGTAGTAGAGTAATAGAGCAGAGACGCGCTGCGAGTAGACAGCAGGGCCCGGGTGGGTAGGTAGTAGGTAATAGGTAGCGATAGCGTTGGTGTATAGTGTATAAAAAATATAGACGTAGACGTAGAAAAATTATTATTATTATTATTTGGGGTATATTGATATTGGTATTGTAACTATAGAGAGCTAGAGCGCATTAGTATGTATTATTAAGGATAGAGTAGCTCTATACCTCATATATTTGTGTTTTATTATATTATAAATGATTATTCGGGGGAAAGCTAACATCCGGTAAAATGACATATCAATATCATGGTATATGTTATCATATACTGATAATACTGGATACTGCATACTCATACTGCATACTGCGCGTGCCCCGTGAGCACAGCATGTGTCATGTGTGGTGATGGTGATGGACACTCGGATGTTTTTGGTCTTGGTGGTGGTGGTGTGGTCGTGTTGTTGGTGGTGTGGTTTAGTCCGTGGTGGTGCTGCGTGGCGCGGTGGGGTGCGTGCGTGCGGTACTGCTACATCTATACATTAACCTCGCCACCGTGCTTAGTCAATGTCAAACCCCAAGCTAGCCTAGTGATAGTGAACCATAATGAACAAAGAAAAGCGGGACGGCGCCATTCCAAGTAGTGGCCCCAGCGCGCTTCTCTGACGCGCCCCCATCCGCACCCTCTGCTTACTCGACCTCGCACTTGAACTGTCCTCCGACCACCTGGACTCCGGCGAGGCGGAGGAAGAGCTTGAGCAGCGAGAAGCTCGGCTGAGAAACGGCCTCCTTCGCCCCATCCTCCTCCGCGTAGAGCTTGCGGCTGCGGAGCGCGACGATGGCCATCTCTACGGCCGAGCGCATCTGGCTCTCGCGAGAGACGACGCCGTCGCTCAGTCCGGCGAGCGCACCGCCGCACCAGGGGTCGGGTGAGATGCCCGCCTTGGCAAACGCGCCGTCGTAACCCAACGCGGCCACCGCCTCGGCGACGCGCGGCGGGAGGAGGAACCCGCTCGACCAGCCCTCGCTGAAGCGGAGCGCCTCCTCTCCCGGGACGCAAAGGGCGATGGCGCAGGCGCAGATGTCGATCTGGGCAGCCGCGCCCGGGCTCGGGCTCACCAGCCCGCTCTCGAGCCCCAGGCCCAGCGCCGCCTCGGGGCTCGCGCGCAGCGCCGCCGCCGCGCGCTGCCGCGCGCCGCGCATCGTCTCGTCGAGCCCGACAGGTTGCGGCGCAACGCCAGACTCCACCTGCACGCCCACCACCTTCTCTGGCAGCCCAAACGACTCGAGGGCCAGGGCGCACGCGGCGAGCTTGGCTGGGTTGGACGACCCAAGCGCGATCGTGTCGGCTGCAGCGCGCTGGATCGCCGCCGCCGCCGCGCGCGCGGCCGCCAGCGCCACGGCGAGGCCCAGCGCGGCCGCGATGGCGCCTTCGGCCCGCGCAAGCCCCTCGATGGTGAGTGGGCCGAGGGCGGCGGCGTCGGCGCCGGCGGGCGCGCCCTTGGAGGCTGCGAAGAGCGCCCACGCAAGGGACGCGGCGGCGGTCGGCATGCCCTGCAACAGGAGTGCCGACCCAGCCACCGCGGCCGCCGCGACAGAGCAGGCGGCGAACCCGAGCGCGGCCGGAGGGCCAGCCCCCGCCTTGCCGACATAGCCGTTCGCATTGACCAGCGTGGCCGCGAGGAGCCAACCAAGGTGGAGCGAGCGCGGCCAGATCAGGGCGAGGGACCCAGTCGGCCGGCGCCGAGATGCGGCCAACAGGCGGCGCTGTGAGACGTAGAGGCACCCCGCGGCGGCGCCTAGGCAAAGCGTCGGTACCCAGAGCACGTCAACCGCCCATGGTCGGAAGGAGAGGCACCAAAGCGCTTGCGCTACGTTGGCACCCACGAACGCCTCGTTGGACGCGCGGACCGCGCGCTCAAGCGGCGCTGCGGCGCCCGCGGAGCCGCCCTCGCCCGGTGCCTGAGCATCGAGGAGGCGGCGCCGCGCCTCCTGCGGCCGGCGGCGCCAGGCGCTGCTGATGATTTGGACGAGGCCGCACGCTTCGCCGAGGTAGATGACGCCCCAGATGGCGAAGGCGAAGCCGGCCGGTGCCAGGAGCGTCGGCCACTGCGAGCCGCCGCCGCCGCCCCTCGCCGCCAAGCTGTCGAACCGCCCATCGATGCTCACCGCAGCCACATTGACCGCGAGGGCGGCGGCGTACGGGAGCCGCCAGCCGCGCAGCAGTGGGCGCGGCGCCGAGGCGAAGGCCACGCAGCACCCGGCGCCAGCGACCACGCCGGCCGCGGCTGCCATCGTGCCCGAGAAGGCGTGCGGCGACGACATGTCAAATAGGCTCGTCTCCAACGTCACACAGCGGCTTGTTAGCTGCAAACTGGGCGCGCTTGGCCGTACGAGAATTGTGACGAAACTTCTATTTACGATTGCGTGTGTCGGTCATTAGTCGGTAAAATGCGCAAGGCCACGTTGCTGTTAATTTGCGGGCTGGCGGCGCTGACCAGCGCCTGTCCGAGCTTTATCCTGGGCGTGGGCCTGGCGCTAACGGCGGCTGCCAGCACCTCCGCCGAGGTATGGCCGCCGGAGCCTGAGGAGGCGGAGGAGCAGGTTGATGCGGCGGCCGCCGACCAATCTCCTGAGGCGGCTGTGGAGGAGGTGGCGGAGGAGGACGAGGCGGACGGGGAACAGGATGAGGCGGAGGAGGACGCGGTGGCCGACGCCGTGACGGAGGAGGAGGAGGAGGAGGAAGAGGCGGAGTCGGCGGAGGAGGAGCCTGTCGCCCCGCCGGCCACAGCGGCCCGCCCACAGCCCAAGGCGACGGCCGCCAAGTCATCGCCGCCTGCGTTCCTGGCGATGGCCCGCAAGGCGCTGCCCGCCGTTGCCGTCGCCGCTTCAGGCCTCATTGTCGCCCGACTGGGCGTATCGGCCCTCTCGCGCGGCTCCTCCTCGGGCAAGGTGTACAAGGTTCGCCGCGCCGTGCGCAGTGCTTCGTCCACGGCCACGGCGGCGGCCACCGCGGCCGCCGCCGCCGTTGCCGCCGAGGCGGTTTCTGCGCCGCCGAAGTATGCGTCTAACCCCGAGGACTCGTGGCTAGATCAGGCGCTGGACCGCATCACCTTCTGGCTGAAGAATAAGTTCTCTAAGAAGCAGAAGAGGGCCTGACTGCGGTCGGGACTGAGGGTTGGCTGGCAGTGCAGTGAGTTGCAGGCGCACCAGAGAGCCGTTGAGCCGCGCTGGAGCCGCGCGTAGTTGAGCAGCATGAGGGGGAGACCGAGCAGGGAAGGCCTGAGTCTAGTCGTAGTTAGGCCGTCTGTGTGTATGGAGTGTAGAAGAGTGTGTATAGATGTAGTGGTCGTAGAGATAGAGATAGAGAGGGGCTCGCGTTTGCTTGTTGCTTGTGCTTGGTGTGTGGTTAATGGTGCAACGTCATCTATTATAATTGTTAACTACATATATTATATATTTACTATCATCACCATTACCATTTTCATTACCATTACCATCATTGCATAATTATAATTTTAAATTATAAATTATAATATTAATATTCCATAATATTCCAAAACCAAAAATCCATCATAATTGTTATCATACTCATAATACCATCATTAAAATGTACACCATCATCATCAGCAGCAGCATCATCACCTCTATCACCCATTGAATGTCACCATCACCACTATTACTAATAATTACTATTACTATTACCTCATACTCATACTCATCATACTCATACTCATCATACTGTATATCATATGTATATCACATACTCATACTCAGACTCAGACTCATACTCACATATCTCGTCTACACTATACACTATCTACTATAATCCTACTAGATCTAGCCCTAGATCCCTATCTCCTATCCCTCTATCTCTATCGCTCTATATAATATATAATTCCTAGCTTTAGCTTTAGTAAAGCTTTAGCTTTCTATTTCTATTTCACCACATCACCATCACACCATACCCATACCCATACACCATCCCCCCCACTGGCAGCCCCCACCCCCACCGCCACCGCCCACCGCCACCGCATCATCCCACACATCATCGTCATCGAATCATTCACATCAACATCATCAAGGACATGCCCTGACATCGCGTCAATCATCATCATCATCAATTCATTAGGTGACACAGGAGGCCGGTGCGCAGTGCGCGGGGTGGCCTGCACTGCGCACGACACAACACACCAACCTAATACAGGTACACGAGGCAACATGCAACATGGCCTACACTATACCTACAGGACGCAGGGAGGAATGGATCCGGCCACGGCCGTCCGGCGCTCGCACGCGGCAGGCGCTGCACGGGCGGCGCAGAGTCGCTATACGGGGTACCGTACCACGGCGCCGCCGCAACGCGGCAGAGGAGAGAAGGAGAGTTTTCTCCTCCAACGCCATCGAGCACGCGGCCCCCATTCCATATCAACACACGGGTGCGTACTGCACACAGCCAGGTGCGCCACGCCACCCCCTACTCGGATGGTGCAAACCAGCTGCGACGCCTGCGGACGGACACGAGATCGGCGCCAGCACGAAGGAACGATAGTACCGAGACTGGAGAGCCACCCACCTCCGATGCGTTCGAAAGCCGGAGCCACGTCTTTGCGGGCGTGGTCTCGTGGGCAGCAGGCGCAGAAGCAGGCGCCATTGCTCCCGCATCGGCGTGCAAACCGTCCGCCTCGGACGCGGCTGGGTGGGGGAAAGAGGCCGTTGCTGCGCCGAGCTCGTCGCAATTTGGTGGGCCCGCGATGCCGTGGCTGGGTGCCTCGGCCAGCTGGCTCCGCATAGCGGCCTCCTGCGCTTGTTGCTCAGCCTCTACGAGCTCGCGGAACGCGCCCACACTCTCGGAGTCGATGCCGATTGCGATGGCGTCCTCGATCAGCCGCAAGCTGAGCTCGACGTCCAGGCAGGTCTCCTCGGTCTGTCATGCGACAGGCGATGGCGTCGGCTGATGCGTAAAGGGCGTCGTGCAGCGCGTGGCAAGCGAGGGGCGGGAGGCGCGCGCACCTCGGTTTGGGCGAGGACGAGGCTCCAGATGACGGAGGCTCGCACCGCCCGCTCCTCCAGCTCCTCCAGCTCACTCGCCTCATAAACCATGCGGGCAGTGGCGGCAATGATGGAGGTGCCGTCGTCGTCGTCCCCCATGAGGAGCGCCGTCAGCGGCGGCATGGCAACGAGCCGCTCGACCGGGTCGAGCGGGGTGAGCCGCTGGTCGAGTGTGGTCGAGTCGGCTGCCTGTCGACGACGACGCAGAGTGCTTGTCGTGCCGCGCGTCATGCCGGTCATGGCTGCCTGGTGCCTAACCGTTTATAACGGTTATAGAGTGTCGTCCTAGGCCATTGATGCTAATTTAGTGTGCACCTAGAATAGGTTTTCCTATAGGACATATTTTTCTTAAGTAGGTCACCCCCCCCCCGGCGAGATTTTATCACCGGGGATGGGAAAAATGTGCGAGATATTTACGAATCAAGCGAAAACGCTGTCTTTCTCCAGCCCTGAAGGTTCGCGCGGCTGGGCCGCGCCGGCGCGATGAATGGGGGGATATCTGCGCCCATGTCGTCCTTCAGCACGAAGCCTCCCCTGCTCACCTCCGTCGACAACTCCTCGAGTAGTGCGCTCACTGACGCCTTCATGCCGCGCCGGATGCGACGGTCGAGCGTCGAGGCGACCGAGTCGTCCGACTCGTCGCGCGAGGCGTCGCCCATCGTGGCGGCGCGCCGCTCGTGCCGCTCCGCGGTGCACTGGGACCGGCCCTCGGTGACGGAGGAGCCGTTGGTACCCATCGATGGGCCGTCTGAGCGTGCCGCCGAGCTGGTCGAGGCGGTTGACTCGAGCGACGTCTCAGCGGTGCGCCGGCTGCTCGAGGCGAGCCCGTTCGCTGCCAGGGGGTGGAAGCAGTGCAGCACCCTGCTCCACTCGGCCGCCTCGGAGGGGTGCGAGCCGATGGTGAGCTTGCTGATTGAGGCGAGCGCGAGCCTGGCGCTCGACGAGGAGGGGCAGACGGCGCTGCACGTAGCATGCGCCAACGAGCAGGTGGGCGTGGCGGCGCTGCTCGCGGCCCGTGTGCCGTGCTGGGAGCTGTTAGTCGAAGACAAGTACCGGATGACCCCCTTGCACCTGGCGACCGAGTCGGGCGATGAGGAGCTCGTCTCCATCCTGCTACAGAGCCTCCAGCAGCTACGCACCGCGCCCGGCGCCGACGCAGACGCCATCCTGCGGCTCCGGCGCGGCACATGCGAGTTCCTCGCCCAGCGCCACGGCTTCTCGGGCGTCCAGGCGCTGCTGCACGGTGACGACTCCGGCGACCACTGTAGCAGCGACGGCAGCGACCACAGCGGCGACACGGGGAGCGCCGGCAGCAGCGGCGAGCACTCGAGCGAGGACGAGAAGGGGGGGCACTGATGTGCCTTGGGCCGCTGTGGCGCCCCCCTCTCCGCGCGCCGGCTGGGGGCGCACATATCCCCACATTACAATCATCCATGAACGACCGCCCGCGCTCCGCTGTCGCGCCGGCCGCTGCTGGCCCGAGGCGCGCGCGGAGCCGCGAGCCGTCGTCGAAGCGACAGCGAGTGTCGTCTCCTGGTCTGGTATTTTCAGTAGTGCGCGCGTGTCTGGTATTTTCAGTAGTGCGCACGTGTGCACAGGGGGTCTCTCCGTGGGTGGGGCGGAGGGCTTCTCCAAGTGTATTTCTTTCATATTTATATTTGTGTGTACGTGACTCCCCCTCCCCGTGGCTCACTGTTCCTAGCTGCTAGTAGTGTTAGCTGCTAGCTGTTCCCTGTTGTTGTTGAGTGTTGGTTAGAGACAGACACAACTGTGTGCTAACAACAGTGCGCACACGCACACACACGCTGCACTACCCACCACGCACTATGCACTATAATATATACTATACTTAATACTTGTATTTATACTTATATATTATATATACTTATTATACTCTTATATAATATTATATATATACTATATTATAGTATATAGTCATAGTCATACTTAATACTTATTATTATTACTTATTATAATTATTATACTCGTCACCGATCGCCGATCGATCTAGTTCAAAACTCAAAACTTAAGCAACACACACACGAACACGAACAATCAGAACCATTGAATGCAACCATCCGAAAGCGAAAGTCAAAGTTGAAGCGTATAAGGTATAAGTATCTTTAGGTATAAGTTATAAGTAATATAAGTTATCAGTTATCAGCAATCAGCAATCAGCAACAGGCAACAGCAATATCAGTAGCCGCATTGCCGACGCATTCAAACACGCACAATAAATATAGCACACCAGTGACAGAGACTGCACACAGCACAAATAAACTGACTTCTGAACTGCCACACACGCACCGCACCACAGCCACACACACGACCCTCCGACGCCAAGGTCGTGACACGTGGCACGGGAACGAGAGCACGAAACACGGAGAAAATGGGGGGACATATAGAACAAAGTGACTGGCCTCTCCCCCCCCCCAGCCGCCCTTCCCTCCTCCTAGCGGGAAAAGCTCAAATTCAGTCTTCGATACCGAGGCGTCGTCGGACGCCCGGGTCTCCGGCAGCTGCTACGCGTCAAGGAAGACGACGCCTTCGCGCATCGTGAGCTTCCCCTGGTCTCCCTTGACGCCACCCACCGCGGTGAGCATCTCAACGATCTCGGGCTTGCGCGCCCACCACATGGCTCCCTGGATGATGGCGCCCCTGTCGATAAAGAAGCGGACGGCGGCCTCCTGCTGCCGGTCCGCTGCCCAGATGATGGCAGTCCACTTGTTGTGGTCGGCGGCGTTGATGAGGGCGCCGCGCTGTAGCAGCAGCTCGCAGAGGTCGGTCGAGCCGCAAAGCGCGCCCAGGATGAGCCCTGTCCAGTTGGAGCTGTCGCGCGCCTCCAAGGGCGCACCCGCGTCAAGCAGCAGCCCAACCGTGTCGGGCTGCCCCGCGCCGCACGCGCGGAGGAAGGCCGCCTCGACCGCGCGCGGCTCGGGCGCGGGCGCCTGGCCCAGCAGCAGCCGCAGCGCGCCCACGTGCCCGCCGCACGCGGCCGCGACGAGCGCGGCGTCGCGCGTCTGCGTCGAGAATGCGTCCTGGTCTCCGTTGAGCTCGCCGTCCAACCCCCGCTCGAGCAGCACTTGCACTCCTGCCGTCAGCCCCACCGCCGACGCGCCAATCAGCGCGCCGGCGCGCTCGACCGGGTCCCGCAGCGAGGAGAGCGGCTCGAGGTTGCGCGTAGCGGCCGCGTGCAGCACTGGCACCACGCCCATCGCGTGCTTGGCGCCGACGATAGCGCCGCGCGCCTTGCCGTTGGCGCGCACGACGCCGACGCCCGCGTGGACGCCGCCCAGCTCGCGCACGCGGTCCGCTTCGACGCTCGCGATGGCCTTCCCCACGTCCACCACCTCGAGCAGCGTGTCGAGCATCTTGGAGTTTGGCACAAACGGACCCAGCGGAGTCCCCTCCTCCGCCTCCTCCACATCGGCCGGCTCGCCTTCCCCCTCCGCTGGCACCGCCTCGAGTCGAGAGAGCGTCGGCGCGGGCAGCACCCCGTCGACAGCTTTGAGCCAGCCGCCGAGCGGAGGCTCGTCGTCGTCGCACTTGACGCGGTACAGGTCGCCGGCGTCGTGCTCCAGCTGGTCCTTGTCCGCAATGTACCAAAACACGTTGCCCTCGCCCAGCGTGTAGCGCAGCAGCCACCAGTTCCCGTTCTTGAAGAGGGGCACGCCCTCGTACAAGCCATCGCGCAGGTAGGACCCGTTGGCTTTAGACGAGCCGGCGCCTGCCACCAGGTAGCCCGCCGCCGCGCCGAGCCCGGCGTCGCGCCGACCCTTTGCCGCCGTCCGGTCCTCGGAGCCCACCAGCATCAGGACAGGGATCTCGGCCATCAGAGCAGCCACGAGCTCGACCACGCACCAGATTCGAAAAAAGGCGCAGGTGGTCAGCTCGTCCGAAGGGAGCTCGCGCAACGTGTTGCGCATCACGAACTGCAGGTTTTTGGTCGCGCTCTCGTCACCGCGCATGTCAAGCTGGCAGTTTGCGTGGATAATGGCCGAGGGCGTGATCGCGGCGACCTGCTCCAGATGGCGCGCGATCAGCAGCAGCGCGTTGGTCTGGTAAACGACTGGGCGGAAGTCGATGTCGCCCCCGTTGCCCGGCCACTGGCGCACGGCAAAGATGTCGACCCAAACTAGCGTCTCGGGCGGCAGCGCGTAGGCGACTGCGGCGACCAGCTCACGGAAGCGCGCGCCCCACGTGTGGCTTACAAATACCGCCGCGGGGCCCGTCTTGTCCCCCATCTCGACCAGCTCGGTGAACCGGCAGCGGCGCCGGCGCGTCAGCGGCCGCACCTTGAGCCGCACCACGTCCGCCGTTGTCCAGTTCTCGTCGCACATCTGGGCGAAGCGAACGAGCCACCAGACGTAAACCCCACGCCGCAGCTGCTGCGCCTCGCGCAGCTCTTGCGTCGGGGCGGCGGCGGCGTCCTTGGCCACGACCGCGCAGAAGGCGCGGCTCTCGGCGGCGTGGCGGCGCGTCGACGACGGTATGGGGCGCGTCGGGTCGCCGTAGTGGAAGCTTGTTCCGCCGTCCCAGCTCATCACCATTGTGTTGTCGTCCCCGCCCACCACCTCGCGGTGCGCCTCGTCGGCCGCCGCCGCGGCCTCACACAGCTCTTTCTCGGCGTCCGCGACCGCGTCCGACATGAGCGCCGACTGCTCCTCGCTGGGGGAGCCCGCGGTAACATTGTGCGCCTTCATCATCTTGGCCCAGGACTTGTCACCCGCACCCGCGACCGCGACCATGGCTCGGGGCTCGGACTCCTCCCGGATAGAAGCCAGCTCCTCCCGAAGGGAGCCAAGCATGATTGGCTTCGGCTCAACCTGAGCCCTACGCTCATCGGCCGACCGCGCCACCGGACTCGACGCACCGCACCCCATTCAACGCCTGGCCGACGACGAAGCCGTTTCCAATCAGAGGTTTCTAATGCAATTTCGCCTTCTAATAGGCTCAACGCAAGTTCGGGTTAACCCTTCTATTAACCATTTAAAAAAAAAAAAAAAAAAAAAAAAAAAAAAAACACAAAAAAGAAAACAAAAAAAAAACAAAAAAAAAAGAAACAAAAAACAAAAAAGAAAAAAAAAAAAAAAA
>Ga0105053_10005041_pt1 | contig 19029 bp, 10 predicted proteins | sample BON01_FD_78093 | JGI IMG/M metagenome (GOLD analysis project Ga0105053, IMG submission 78093) | Freshwater microbial communities from Lake Bonney liftoff mats and glacier meltwater in Antarctica - BON-01 | ecosystem: Environmental > Aquatic > Freshwater > Ice > Glacier meltwater | place: Lake...
ACTCCTTTGCCCCAAGACAACACTCCTTTGCCCCAAGACAAAACTCCTTTGCCCCAAGACAAAACTCCTTTGCCCCAAGACAAAACCAAGTCGGAGAGGCGCGCGCGAAAACCCGGCCGAACGTAGTTAGGCAGACCAGGGAAATTGCATTTAAAGAGTCCGGCCCGAGTAGCATCGACGCCGCCCGCGGCACGTCATTTCGCGGTGGGCTTTCGCCCGACCGAACATACCTACACGATGGCTGCGAAGGGGCATACGGCCATGGTGAAAGCGGCCCTCGTCAACGAGTTCATCAAGAAGCTCAAGGGGCTGATGATTGAGCTCGTCCAGGCCGAGCCGGACGACATCTATGTTTTACGGCTCCAGCGGCAGCTCACCGTCGCAACCGACCTGGCACCTCTCGAAATTCTGGAGAAGACCGGCTGCTCGCTCGCCCGATACCACGAGAGCATCTACTCCCAAGATCCCGAGGAGTGGAAAAAGTTCTACAATCCCGACCTCGGCGCTTCGAAGTTCGCGGGATACCTGCCCGCGGCCGCCGAAGACCGCTCCAGCGCCGAACACGTTATCGGTAAGGTACAGCTTCATTTGCGAGGAATGGAAGCCCACGAGCGGCTTGTGTACCTGGAAAAGGTGAGGCACTTGCTGGACATGTACCTCGACTACCACGCCACATAAGCGGCCGGCCGCTGTTTTTGGTTCGCAATTAGACGGCCGTGCCAGGAAACTAACACCGACCGCAGGCGCGCGGGATAAAAGATGCCGAAGGGCGGCATGCGGACCAAGTCCGTCAAGGCGTCGGTGGGCGACAAAGATGTCCAGGAGATTTTCGCCACGATGATGGGCCACGGGAGCATCGACCCGCGGATAACCTGGCCCAAGTTCAAGAAGGTGCGCCACCACATCGGGCGGGCAGTCCAGACGATTCGCTGGCTCGCGGAGCGCCCTTGGCTGCGCGAAGGGTTTCCGGTCGAGCATGCCAACATTCAGAAATACGTCGACACCCTAACCGCTGAGTACGCAGACCACTTCGCCACGATGGTAGACTTGGACGGCTACCTGGACCCCTTGATGGTCCAGGCCCTGGGCGGGGACAAGGAGAGCGAGCTGAACCTGGTTCCCAACTTTGAGACGGTCCCCCCCGAAGCGATGGCGCAGTTTACGGACAAGTACAAGAAGAGCGTGGATTCCGACCTGGTGAGCACGATCGTCACTGTGTGCCAAAACCTTAACGGCGTTCGGACCTCGATTGAGAACCGCGAACAGCTGGACAAACGGTTTCTGATACGTGCAGGCAGCCAGTTCTGCCCCATCCCGGAGCTGCCGTCAGCCAACTTCAAATCCTTCTACCAGGCCCCGAGCCTGTCGGACAACATTAAGGAAACCATCCTGGTGTTTCTGCACAAGTTGTACACAGTTTCGCACGACGTCTACGAGGCGGCCTCCCTGCCGGACGTCAACGTCGACGACTTTGTTCAGGTCATCATGTCTGCTATGGAGGACCTCAAGAAACAGATCCCGCGGTGCGATGACGCCTTCCGGCAGATCGAGACGTCGGTGGACCTTCTCCGCGACAACTTTACTACCTACAACCGAGACATGAAGGAGTCTGGCAACCCGGGCATCATCATGGAGAACTTCGTCCTAGACGTGTCCCGGTCCTCGGAGAAACAAACTTCCATCACTGTCAAGAGCCAGTTCAAGAGGATCATCCAACACTACCGGAAGCTTGCGAACGGCCGGCCGATGGACCACAAGGCCAAAGCGTTGTTCAGTGCCATTGACCGAAACTTTGCATCTATGGACAAGGCCTCTACGGGCGATGACGAGCTCTCTGATGAGGAGCCGACTCTGGTTTTGGCTGGCGACGCGGATGGCGCGGCTGGTGGCGCGGCTGGTGGCGCGGCTGGTGGCGCGGCTGGTGGCGCGGCTGGTGGTACGGCTGGCGATGCGGCTTGTGGGCTGCCAGCCAGCGACGCGGCAGCCGATGTGGTCGGAGGGCAGCCGGCCATCGATGAGGGAGATGCGGCCGGAGGACTGCCACTTGCCGGAGAATCCCGGCTAATGACGGAGGAGGAAAGGGCCGCGCACAAAACCCAAGTGCTGCGGGACCGCAAAAACCGGGCCCGGGCTCGGCGCACGGCAGACTTGGCCATCGAAGAACAGATGGGCAAGCCCGTCCCGCTGCCGCCGGCGGCAGGCGGTGAGAGCGAACTCTTCTGGGAACTGCGCGGCACGGCCGAGCAAGAGTAAGCGCGGCCGCAATTTTTTGGGCCAGGATACTGTCGGCCTTTGTCCGACTCGCGGGCACGCGGCTGGCGGGCAGGATGGCGGAGCACACCCAGAAACTTTTCCTGGCCCTGACGTTCATCATCATCGTGGCCATCATCTACATGTCTGAAAGCCTCCCAGACGCAATGCTGATGATCAGCCTCATCGCCCAGTTCCTCATCATCAGCACCTTGATGGCGTCGGTGCACTCCAACAAACCGTCAGATCACCCCACGGTTGGCTTGTCGTGGTACCCCATCGCCCAGTTCAGGTCGCGCGATCAATTCGCCTCGAGGCCTATCACTCCCGTGCCCCCCCACATTCAGTACCCTGGGGGTTTGGACCACCTCTTCACATCCAGGGGAGGAGCCAACTACGATTTTGGGGCCACCGGGCCGGCCGGTCTAGGCGCGGTATATACCCCGGTGGACGAGCGTTTGCAATCGAGGTGGTCGGCGGGCGGCGACGGGCCAGCGATAGGGCCGTACGATCCCTACATGCTGAACCGGATCGAGTCGAGGGCCGGGCCTGCTGCCTGCGAAACAGGATACGCCAGCGAAGCTTACAATTCGTTTGACGCCGACCGGCAGATGGTGGAGCACGGACGTTGGCGAAACGATCCGGCCCGCGCAGCTGCGGTGGTCCGGAATCGCAAAGCCCACGTGCAGAAGTACGTCGAGGAGGAGCTGCAAGAAAAAGAGAACGAGCCATGGTGGGGGCGCTGGGATGTCTGATCTGCCAACGCCCCGCCCCTGCGCACGCCGACACTTCTTTTTAGAGCTAAGCACTTTGTTCTAAGACTTAAACTTTCAAGTTTAACGCGCACATATACCTACGCCGCCAGCCCGGCCATGGCGGACCGCTACGGAGACCCCCACGAACTCGTCAAGTCTCTGGCCTACTCCGACTACCCCCGCCGGCCGGGCCATTTCCCGATTTCACGCCCGGACCCCCGGAAGCCGCACGGCGCTAGCGACCAGTACCTTGTCCTTGACACGGCACAGTGCGAGGAAAACCGTCCCGAGCGGGGGGAATTCAGGTTCAACATCGTCCCTCAGAGGGCCGCTGTGGGGCGCACGGTCGGCGTGCGTGACACCCTCAAAACCGTGACCGAGATCCAGACGTTTCCGTTCACAGTTCCACTACCGCTGCTGGTCGCGGCGCCGACCTCGTACCCCACGCTAACTCTCGCCGCAAACGCCGGTGCGACGAACCCGTACGCCGATACCGACCCAGTTGGTGGGTTGAGCTCGCAGCTTGCTCAGGGCACACGCGTAACGCTCTACCTGACGGAGGCCGGCGAGCAATGTTTCCACGACTTTAAGGGTCGTCGCCACCTGTTCGAGTACGAGGCCTCGCTCGTGGGAACCGTTGCCAACCCGGACGCACGCATGTTGCTCACGCCGGTCAACGACATCTTCATCTTCACGCAACCTATCACCGACATGCACGGCATCACGATGCGGTTCTTCACCCCCGACGAGGAGCTTCGGCTGCCCCCGGACGAGTTTCGCAACGTCCAGCTCACGACCAACGGGGCTGGCCGGATCATCATCAACATAACCGACCTGAGGTACAACCTGACCAACATCATCAAATCGGGGGACCGGATCTTTCTCGACGGTGCGCAGGTGGTAGCCTCAGCCGGAAGCACGACACGCGTCCGGGAGCTAAACGACTTTCTCTCGCGACCCGACGGGCTGTGCGTCGGCGCCAACATCACGGCTTCCACCCTCGACACCGATCCGAGCATCGTGCCGGCAGCGTTCGGTGCCAACGTCTCCTTACCCACGCTGGGGTCGATCACGTTGCGCGTCGCTAAGAACCGCATTCGGGCCCCGTTCCGCATCCGCCGCATCATCGAGGGTGTCACCAACTACATCGAGCCGAACTGAGGCACAAAAATTGTTTTTGTCACTACACGGTGCCTTCATGGCCCCTATCGACCGCACGCCTCATCGCGTCGATGTAGTTGGTCGCGCCATCCACTCCGTGCACAGCCGCACGATCCCTTCGTGGCCCCCATCAGCCGCGTGCCTCATCGCCTCGTCGTAGTTGGTCGCGCCCCACTCCTTGCACAGCCGCACGATCCCTTCGTGGCCCCCATCAGCCGCGTGCCTCATCGCCTCATCGTATCCAGTCGCGCCCCACTCCTTGCACAGTCGCACAATTTCTTCATGGCCTTCCCAGGCCGCGTCCCTCATCGCCCCGTCGTAGTCCGTCGCGCCCCACTCCTTGCACAACCGCATGATTCCTTCATGGCCTTCCCAGGCCGCGTGGCTCATCGCTTCGCCGTAATTGGTCGCGCCCCACTCCTTGCACAACCGCATGATTCCTTCATGGCCTGCCCAGGCCGCGCACCTCATAGCCTTGTTGAAGTCCGTCGAGCCCCACTCCTTGCACATGCGCATGATGTCTTCATGGCCTCCCTGAGCCGCCAGGACCATCATTTTGTTGGGAGCTTCGGACGAGTAGTACTTTCGCAGTACAGGGAGGCAGCCGTGCTCCGCAGCAAGATTGACCAAACGCGTGCGCGACCCCACTGAACGATCTTGCGTGCGCCAGCAAGCCGCATAGCTATGATGGCCAGCTTCCAACAGCTCGCGGGTGGTCATAGCCATCAACGGCCTCGGCAGTGTCAGGCCGTTCCGGTGCAGGACCCTCGCCAGTGTCATGACCAGCTCACGCCAGCCATCCCTCGGGTCGAGCCACTCGAGAACAAGCCAAAGCACGTCTGGCGGCGGCAGAGCAATGGCCAGCGGCGGCGCGTCGGCCATGGCGCTATACTATCAAAAAAAAAGCTTCAAATCTGACGTGGCGGAATAAAGCAACGCGTCACTGCGCCATCCACTCCTTGCACAGCCGCACGATTTCCTCATGACATTTCCAGGCCGCAAGTCTCATCGCCCCTCCACTCCTTGCACAGCCGCACGATCCCTGCATGGCCGCGCATGGCCGCGTGCCTCATCGCATCGTCGTAGTCCCTCGCGCCCCACTCCTTGCACAGCCGCATGATCCCCTCATGGCCTACGCAGGCCGCGAGGCTCATCGTCTCGCCGTAATTGGTCGCGCCCCACTCCTTGCACAGCCGCACGATTCCTTCATGTCCTCCCCAGGCCGCGAGGCTCATCGTCTTGTTGTAGTTGGTCGCGCCCCACTCCTTGCACAGCCGCACAATTTCTTCATGGCCTTCCCTGGCCGCGTGCCTCATCGCTTCGCCGTAAATGGTCGCGCCCCACTCCTTGCACAGCCGCACGATCCCTTCGTGGCCCCCATCAGCCGCGTGCCTCATTGCCTCATCGTATTCAGTCGCGCCCCACTCCTTGCACAACCGCACAATTCCTTCGTGGCCTGCCCAGGCCGCGAGGCTCATCGTCTCATCGTAGTCCGTCGCGCCCCACTCCTTGCACAGCCGCACGAAGTTCTCGTGGCCTCCCTCGGCTGCTGCCTTCATTGCACGGTCGTAGTTGGTCGCGCCCCACTCCTTGCACAGCCGCACGATTCCTTCATGGCCTCCGCGGGCCGCGAGGCTCATCGACTCACCGTAGTTGGTCGCGCCCCACTCCTTGCACAGCCGCACGATGTCTTCATGGCCTCCGCGGGCAGCCAGGACCATCATTTTGTTGGGAGCTTCGGACGCGTAGTACTTTCGCAGTACAGGGAGGCAGCCGTGCTCCGCAGCAAGATAGGCCAAACGCGTGCGCGGCTCCACTGAACGATCTCGCGTGCGCCAGCAAGCCGCATAGCTATGATGGCCAGCTTCCAACAGCTCGCGGGTGGTCATAGCCAGCAACGGCTTCGGAAGAGCCAAGCCATTCCGGTGCAGGGCCATCGCCAGTGTCATGACCAGCTCACGCCAGCCATCCCTCGGGTCGAGCCACTCGAGAACAAGCCAAAGCACGTCTGGCGGCGGCAGAGCAATGGCCAGCGCCGCGTCGGCCATGGCGCTATACTATCAAAAAAAAACGTTTCAAATAGGGCGCAGCGGGCACAAAAATGTGGATGGCTCTGAGCGAGGCGAGTGTGCTCAGAGCGGGGCGACCGCCCCCAGTAGCTCCATGTACAGGGGCAATGCGGGATCCACCTCCATGTATGTATTGCCTGTGTTCCAGCCCATCGTAGTGTCGGGCTGGTAGAACCTGTAACCAAGAGTAGCGGTGGGGTCCTCGACATACCTAAACGTCGCAGGCGTGCCGTCGGCGAGCGTGATTTTGATAGTCTTCGCGCTGACTGTCGTCGGTCGGATGGGCGTACACGGATCTGGGAGCCGGAAGTCTTCTTCGATGGTGGCATGGAAGAGTGGGGCGCTCGTGGGGCGACAAATTCTACACACCGCGGGGTCGCGAAACAACCCACACTCAATCGAGGTGTCCCTGAGTAGCTCACGGTAGCTTTCGTTGAGCTCTTGGACTTGTAGAGCTCGCTCGTGAAATGCGACATCTACGGTGGTGCCTCTAGGAAGCTCGCCCGCGAGCGCGACTGGCATCTCACGCGCGTCCTGTGGCATGCCCTCCATGACCCCTTGGTTGCCGACGGCGAGGTACAGGTACGGCTGAATGTTTCGTTCGTGTTCGGGCAAGTAGTCCAGCACGTTCATGCGGCGGAAGCGTGCAATCGTCTGCGTCTCCAACGACTTGTCCCAGTACGGCTCGGTCAGGTGTACTTGGCGGCCCGACAGATCGAGGCCAGTTGCACCTGCCTTGGTCACTAGGATTCCGCGTATCAGCCCTCCGTATCGGTTCTCCGTCGACTGCCAGATCTGCTGAATTGCGGTCCGGTCTTCATCGGGCACGTCGCCGTGGATGACCGCATAGCGAGGCGTGCTCGGTACAATCGTGGACGCGTCCGAATCTGCAGTGTCCGGCGATGCGGTTGCGGTGTTCGGCGATGCGGTTGCGGTGTTCAGCGATGCGGTAGCGGTGTTCAGCGATGCGGTAGGCGCCGCTGCGCCGTCACCCGCTGCGCCGCCCGGCGAGGCTTCGTCATCTGCCGCTGCGCCGCCCGGCGAGGCTTCGTCATCTGCCGCTGCGCCGCCGGTCTTGAACCGTTTCTTTGCGGCCCGAAATGAGGCAGCAACTGTGTATCCGGCTGCCAGCACGGCCGACCTGGCCCGGGGACTAACGAACCGACCGTGTCCCGAGTGGGAGGGGTTTAGCGGTTCCTTGAGCACGTCGCCGAGGATCCGCATATAGTCAGCTGCCTTGTACGGTTCGGTCTTCTTGACCACTGAGTGACGGAACCGCATGTAGTGCAGCCAGGTGTGGGCCTCGGCCGTGCAGTCCCAGCAGGCGTCGTAGCCCGGAACGGTTTCCAGCGCCTGCTGGCCGAAGGTATTCGAGACCGGGATTTGGTACCGGGTCCAACACCGGTCGTAGATCAGGTGGGCGGCTGCCATGCTGATGGACAAATCGCTGGGATCGCAATGCTTGATCGGCTGCGACGGGGCAAACTCGACCGTCGATTCCCCCTGCTCGCCCGCGCCTGCCGAGCAGATGTGGTAATGCGCGGCAGGAGTCTTGTCCGAGTTCCAGCACCCCCATATGCTGGTGGTGCTCCCCGACGTGCACCGGTCGCAGACCGTGCTGTCCGGGTGAAAGGTCAGGTCCCATGCCAGAGGCGCTGCCGACTTCGCGCAAGACGACAGGCGGAACACCGCTATCTGGGGCGCGTCGAGCAGCGTCACCATCGGAAACAGCTGACCTAGCACCTTGGCGAAGTTGGCATCGATGGATGAGATTGGACCTGTCAGAGTCAGGGGTTGTGCTTTGGATGCTAGCGCTGCGGAAAGGACCGCCGTGTCTTCGATTTTCGGGGCACACTCGGCGATGAAGTAAATCAACGCGACCGCGGTTGACCTTCGCGGGAGCGACAGGCCGATGGCCTGCAGCGGGATCTTCTTCGGGACGGGGAGGGGGACCGGACGCCTGTAGTCGCAGTTGATCCGCAAGTCCCTGTTTGGGTCGAAGGGTTGTGGTCCCCCCGCCACGGGGTCTATGAGAGCGAGCCAGTCGCGGTTCATGGGGAAGTACGCCGTAGCCTGCAGAAGCTCGTCGTGAACCCCCAACGCTAAGATCGCGTTGCGCATGTGCTGCGCGCGGCGGGGGGCGGCTTTCAAATCCCTGATCTTGGCAGCCAACTCGTTTGCCTATTCAGTGCCCACCAGTTTCGGAAACTGGCCGTGCAAACGACCAGTGAGGTGGCCTTTTACCAAGTGCACATTCTGCTGGATCAGCCCCTGGCCGATCTCCTTCGATAGAATGTTCATGTATTTCGCAATGGCCTGGCCCGTGTGGTGCTTGCTGTGCAAGATTTTTGTCTCAGCACAAAGGATCAGGTACCGCAACCACGTCTCGGCCTCGGCGCGGCAGTCCCAGGACCCATCGTAGCCCTCGACGTTGATGTCAAGATCTCTGAAACGGACCCACGGCCGGCGGATGGTGTTGTGGGTGTACATGCGGGACTCGTAGAGGCGCATGTCATACGAGTCCATGAGCAGCTTAGAGTCCGGCTCCTCGTCGGAGTGCCCGCGTACGTCTACGATGATGCGGGTCTCACCCGACAAGCGAGGCGGCCAGCACTGCCACAGAATCTTGCCCGCGAGGTATTCGTATTGGCCTTCCACCTTGCCGAAGAACCCTTCCTCTTCCCCCTTGGGGTCGAGGTAGGGGAGGCGGAACTTGAGCATCGCCGCCCGAGTGGGCCGTATCAGCTCGGTCCACTTCATCTGGTTCGTCATGTCGCCGTGCACCGCGAGCTCGAAAGCGCGGCGGCCTTGGGGACCCAGACGAATGTCGCAGATGAAGAAGTCGGGGCGGCCGTACTTGCGGGCGTTCTCGCCGTCCTTTCCCCACGACCGCGCGGTGTCGTCCGTGAAGAATTGGTTGTATATGTGGAGGATGTCGGGCTTTCGCTTCACCGGGCCGGCAAACTCGGCCGGATCGTACAGGTGGAACCTAGCGCCCGGAAATAGCCGACTCAGGAACGGAATATGGTGGCCAGCAGCCGCGCCCGCGTAAACGATGAGACACTTCTCGGCGCGGTTGGTCAACTCGGTCGCGAGCAGGTAGAGCTCGGTCAGGAACAGCTTGCGCTGCCCCCGGTGAAGGTTGATATACGCAAACGCCTGCTGCTCGCGTTTGTCGCGGTAGGGCAGGTCAGTTCCCACGTACTCCAGCGGGGACTCCAGGTTCACGAACAAGTCGCTCGGCTTGAAATTTGGCGTTCCGGCGTCCTGCGCTTTCAGCACTTTTCTCACTTCCAGGAGCTCGAACTCGCTGTAATCGCTGAACTCGCGCTCCCACGGTTCGTTCGTTGGGCCGTCGGGGTGTTTGTCCTCCGGCGGCTGGATGGGCGTGGGGTCGGCCTCGAATTCGACGTCCGCCACTACGGTGGCGGAAGGCTTTCCACCCTTCTTGGCGCTCCGGAAAGGCAATACGAACCGTTCGAACCCTTCGAGTTGAAGGAACCGCTCGGCGACGGCAAGCCCACCGATTCCCTTGAACTGGGAATAGATGAGGAAGCGATTGCCGGGCCCTTCCCGAATGTTGACCATCATCTTTGCGAACTTCGGAGAGGTCTCCGCCGTGAAGGCGTCGTCGGGCAGATCGAATACGTTCACTTGCGAGATCGCGTTCGAGTCGAGCACTGACATCGTCGGTGCGTACTTTCGGGGCAGAGCGTAGTTGCTCAGCTGGCGCGACAGTACGAAGTACGTCGACCCGTTCTCCCGTTCGCTACCGGGAAGAGCCAGATTGGCCGCGGGGCGCGAACCGAACGACTTTCCTCGAGCCCCACCAGCACCGCCACCGCCCTCTGACGACTCTTTCTCGCGGGCCGTGAGGTACTGAAGGTACTGCGCCTCGGACATTTCGACCTTCTCCAAACGCAGGGGGAGCAGATCGGGAAACGTAATTTTCTCGAGGCCGCCAGTCGCGCCACTGCTCTGCGGCGAACGCAGGCGCGCGCTGCGGCTGTACGCGATGAGCATCGACTGTTTGAGCTTGATCACGCCCTCCGCGCCAGTGGCGCGCCGGAACCCAAGCGACTCAGCGAGTTTCGCGCTCGCGCCGTTTGCGGGCTCGAGGCCATCGCCGGCGGGCGCAGCAAGCACGTTGATCCAGACTCGCGGGTTGGTGGGAGCGCATATCGCGGCCCAGGCCGCTAGTGCGAGCTTCGCACCCTCGCGCCCGTGTCCTTTCCGCTGGTGTTGCGGCGCGACGTAGTATCGAAGCTGCAGCTCGTCACGCTGGGCAGCGTTTTCCTGCGGGCGCAGGCTCACGTAGCCGACAAGCTGTGAAGCGGTCGGCGGCCGGGAGACCACCGTCTCCATGATGGCCCAGTGGTAGTACTGACGCACGGGGCTGGCCTCGTCGTCCCGAGCCTGTTTGCGCAGACTCTCGAATCGCTTCCAGTCCCACGGATGCCCGACGCCGAGGTGGGTGTAGATTTCGGGCCGAGAACCATACGCGCCGAGCACCTGCAGCTCCTCGTCAGTCAGGTGGGCCAGCGGCTTGATCTCAGTACAAAAGTCAGTCAGGTGGGCCAGCGGCTTGATCTCAGTACAAAAGTCAGTCACCTGCGCTGCAACGTGCCCACCACCAGAGGCGGTAAGCACGGGCTGCAGCGCAGGTCCAGCCGCCAGAGGCGGCGGGCGGCAAAGCATCCCGAAGTGTGGGAGGATTACCGCATTCAGTTCCCACTCGACGAGGAGCTTGACTAGAGCCGCCGAAATTCGCGGCTCGCCGCCGGCCAGGGAGGCGACCTCCTGCCAGCCGATGCGGTCGTTGGCTTCGAGCAGCCAAGCTTGACCCTTTCGGTCGAACATCAGGTCGATTCCGAACACCTCGAAACCGACATAGGACTCATCGTACGGTCGCGAGGCCATGCCGATGACCCGCCCCACCGCGGCGAGAGCGACCAACGCCGAGTCCCACGCGCTCGCGGCCTTGGCGTCGTCCCACTCAGTGTGCTTGCTCACGTCTCGGAACCATAGGTACTCGGCATCGGTGCCGCTGCCGCCGCTAAGCTGAACGTCCCGGTCGACCGAGCTGGGGTCGTACGCCACCTTCGCGGTGTATACCTCGACTCGGTCGGTGTTCACGTACGCGTAGTAGCGGTCTCCGTCCACGGCCACGAGCAGGTAGATGCGCAGGTGGAACTTCTTTCCGTCCCAAACGAGCGGGTCCTGCACGAGGTCGGACAGTATGTACTTGTCATGCTGCTGTTGCTCGGCCGTGGTGTTGGAGTACATTGCGGCGTACGACGAATACACCGAGACTCCCTTCTGGGCGTAACTGTTTCGGTCCTTGAGTATGACCTGGCCGACGAACTGTGCGTCGTCCGGACCCAGGTCGCAGAGCAGCCGGGTCTTCGGCAGATACTGCTCGCTCAGCGGGTCCTTTTGCAGGTTTTGGAAGAGCAGCCCCTTGTCGGTGGCGGCGCGCTTGCCGAGGTCCAGCGTCGACTTGATCTCAGCCTTGATGCTTTCGAACGCCTTCTTCTGGATCTGTCCCCACTGCTGCTGGGAGGACTCAGTCCATGCCACGTGCGCAAACCTTGCCTGGTCGAGCGACAGCACCTTGAATCCCTTTTCCCGAAATGGTACCTCCGGGTCGTAGCTCGTCTGCTTCTGCGTCTGCGGAGCGCGAACTACACAAGTGAGTTCTTTGCCGTCGCTGTCCTTCCGGTTGCTGCGGGCGGACGCGTCGACGCTGTCCTTCCGGTTGCTGCGTCCGGGCGAGTTATCGCGGTTCTTCCGGTTGTTTCGACCGGACGCAGCGGCAACTCGACCGGACGTTTCGTCCCCGTTGCTTGCAAATGAGGGGTGTTTGGAATTGCCTACTCCCTGCTTCTTCCGGACCTCGCGCGTGGGGGCGGCGTCTTTGCGAGCCTTGAAGCCGAGCGATCGCCAGATTTCGAGCGGATCTGCCTTCAGAGATACCATGTATTCTCGAGGCGCGTTTCGCGCTCCGATGACTTCCAGCAGCAAGGCCACGCCGTAGACCAGGCTAGTCTTTTTGTCTGCGGGACAGTCGCCGTACGCGACCACCCCCTGCATATCGCTGTTAGGGAAGCTGATGGTCAGGCGTGTAATTGTTTCACGGCCGTCGGGCGAGGTTTGCACGAGATCCCATGCCTGCTCGTCTGGGACCGGTGCGAGCGTCAACCCGTCGGGACAGTTCTTCAACGGACCGGCGATAACGGCTGGCCCCTCCCAAATAGGGTGCGGTCGGGCCGCGAGACCAAAGTGTGGCTTGATCGTGGTGTCCAGGCTCCACCGCAGGAGCTCGTGTATCACCCTGGGCGACATCACGTCGTTGCGACACCAACTGGAGTTGGTGTTCAGCTCGATGAGCCAGGCTAGCCCCCGGGTGTCGAACATAATGTCGAACCCGAACAACTCGTAGCCTGCGCTCGACTCGGGAAACGGCGCCGCGTGTTGCCCAACGATCCGGCTGGCCTGCGCGATTATCCGCTCGACGCTGGGCCAAGTTTGGGCCATCTGCTCCGGCGTCAACCGAACGTGAGCGCTCCCCTCTGCAAACCACTCAATTGAGCGGGGTGTGCGACTTCCACCAGTGAGATGAATGTCCAGGTCCTCCCAGTACTCCGTGTCGGTGAGGTTCGGGTGTTCCGAACGGGCATACGGCTTGCTGGCCGTCAGAACCCAGGCCAGGTTGTGGTTGGCATGGGCGTACGCCCGGCCGCTTTCCACACTCACGAGTGCGTAAGCCCGAATGTGGAACTTTCTACCCGGTTCGCCGGGCTCGTGCCACATCAATGGGTTCGGAATGTGGCGCGACACGACGTACACGTCGTTGGCATTTATCCGAGTCGACTGCCCCGCGTTTGCGGCTTTGAGCCGGTGCACCTGTCCGCTGAGTTTTTCGTAGGTAATCGGCGGCGCCACTGTGACGACGCCGACTTGGCCGAAGCCAATCGACGACTTCAGGAACACCGGGGTGTCCTTGTCGAACGGCAATGCTCCCCGCAAAGCCTCGAGATTCCATGTCTCCGGAGTGTACTCTAGGCACCGCTCGTCGATCTTCATCAAATTTTCGTACATTTCAAGCTTGTAGGCAGCCGCCCTTTTCCCGTTGTCCAGAAAGTTCTTGAGTTCGCAGAACATCGCGTTGAACGGCCGGGTCTGCGCCTTGATGAACGGCATCACGCCCGACGACTCGGACCAGGCCAGACTCACGAACTTCTTCTCAACCTCATGCATCGGCAGATCGAGAAACTTAGACCGGTCGGTGAACCCCACCTCGGCGAAAATCCCGACAATGTCCATTTCAGTGTCGTTGAGTATCTGGGGTTGGCGGAGGACCACTGACAGACGCGTCGAGACGATGGCTGAGGGCACCGGCCCTGCACCGACCGCGGTCGATTCGTTCATGGCGGTAGCCTGGGAGACAATGGGGGCGCGACAAAGCAGCTGCGAAAGCGACTGCATGTGTGTGCTGATCTGAGACGAGTTTCTGCCCCCGGTGTAAAGCTCCCAGATCGCGACTTCGGCCCGAACGTCCCAGGATAGTTCCCCGGACGCGTCTCTCGTCTTCACGGTTCCGGATGTCAAACTGACATCCGAAAATCGGACCCAGGGCCGGATAAGCAGGTTGTGCGCGCTGGACAGCGCGTCGTACGTCCGAATGTCGTACTCGCGTTCTTCGAGCGGGACCGTGTGGTCGACGATCAGCCGCCGTTCCGTCGAGAAGGTCGGCGGCCAGCACTGGTGAAGTATGACGCCTTTCAGGTACCTGAGGTCGACCTGTTTGAGCTCGTCCCCGGACTGGTTGACCTTACGGTACCCGGGCCGGAACTTGAGCATGCTCGCGTTTCGCGGCTGGATGGTGAGGGTCCACGTCTTCTGCGCCTCCATGTCTCCCTGGATCTGTACCTCCATCTGAATCAGGTTCGGGTTGCCTTGACGGATGTCGCTCATGAAGAAGTCCGGCCGGCCGTGCGTCGCGGCCATCTTTCCGTCGGGCGCCCAGCTCTGCGCAACTTCGTCCGTAAAGCAACCTCGGTGGGTGTGCAGGCGGGCGTGCCGACCCACTGCTGGGCTGAAAGGGACGGGGTCGTACAAATGCGCAACCATCCCCGGAAATAAATCGGCCAGCATTGTCAGGTGCAGGCCGCAGGCCGCTCCTGCGTACAACACTACGAACGGCTCGCTGCGCTTGGCCGGCGGGATTCGCGTGGCCAAGAGATACAACTCGGTGAGGAACAGCTTGCGCTGCCCCTGGTGGACGTTGGCCTTTCGGTACTCCATATCGTCAGACTTCCGGTTCCGGTAAGGGGGGGGAATTCCGACGTAAGGGTCCGCGCCCCTGTCGAGGTCAACGAGCAGGTCGGCAAACTCGAATTGGCGTTTTCCGTTCTCCTTGAAGATCCGGGCCATCGATTTCTTCTCCTCTGCGGTGTACAGCTCCATGTTTGGGTCGGCTTTTTGATAGACCGCGGGTGCGTTATTCCTTTCTCGACCCCCATCAATTTCCCGCACCGGGCCAGCAGCCTCTGTCGGGACAGCTGCCTCTGTCGGGTCAGCAGCCGGGTCAGCAGCCGCTGCCGGGACAGCAGCCTCTGCCGGGACAGCAGCCACTGCCGGGGCAGCAGCCACTGCCGGGGCGCGGTTGCGGGCGAAGCTTAGCGACGACGGCAGGTCGTACCCAACATGGCTGACCAACCCCACCAGGCGGTTAGCCAGGCGGCCGGCATTCTTGACCTTCCGCCCGTCAATGAAGTGTTTCGCGAAGTTGTCGAACTGGGGCGGGAGCAGGTCCTTGCCGGCCAGCATGTTGAAGCACGGGACCAGCTCGAACGGATGTTTCGAGGCCGGCGTGCCCGTCAGAAACATCAGCTTGAGGTCGTTGGCCGCCATGATCATGTTGTACAGACGGCGGGCGTTTGTGGTCGGTGCTGGGGAGTTGATGATGGCTCGGAAGAAGATGTGGGCCTCGTCCACGATGAGCAGAATACCGTCCAGGGCGTTGGCACCCTCGCGCCGCAGCCGTTGGGTGCTGCCGTCGGCCATCGCTACTGCCACGTCCACCTGGACCACGCGGGTGGCCCGAAGCACCTGCTCCGCCATGTTGTGGGCGTCCATGGTCACGTAGCTGACCATGTCGCGCACCTTTTTGATGTCGGTTTCGCGCGACCCGGCGTAGACGCCCGATTCCTCGGCAAGCCTGAGGAACTTTTCGATGCTCGAGTCGAAGTTTCCGTGCAGGGTCTTCGACGCCACTACGATGACCCTGCGGGGCACAAACCCGGGGTGCGGCCGCTGCGGAACCAGCACACCAACGGCGGTCAGCGCCACTGCGATGGCTTCGAAGGTCTTGCCCATCCCCATCATGTGGTACACGAGTAAGCCCCGAGGTGCGTCGGTTTGGTCTTTGAACACCGGGCCGCCGGCGGCATCCCGAGTGGTGCAGATTGTAGTCATGTACCAGTGCACGAGGAACTGGAAGTACTTCAGTAGGTAAGCCAACAAACGGCGGTCGTGGGGCGCTTCGCTGCCAGACTCGTCGCTTGCTTCGGACAACGCCAGTGGCTTTCTCAACCTAACATATTCTTCGTACACATCCTGCAGACGGGCGAGCAACTGCGACGGGAAGTTAGTGCTGTTGCGGTCCATGGTTGTCCGCTTCTCGGAACTGGACCGTTGGGTTCGTCCAGGACGATGTCTCTAAAAAGAACAAAAAGAACGTCGCCGGGAACTTATTTGTTGAGCAGGTGCTTCAAGGTGTGGCGGCCGGCGCCATCGCCTAGGTGGTCGCCACCGGTGCCGCCCGCAGCCTCCGCCGCTTCGCCCTTCGAACTGCGCATGGTGACCGGCTTTTCCATCGTATGGGGCTGGGCCGGTGTTGGTGGATTCTCCAGCTGGAAGTCAGTGTGTGCGGCCTTTATGTGCGTGATGGGCCACCCTTTTTCCCGGTACACGTCCCGCCGGCCGGAAGACTGCGAGTCCAGTGACGAGGCGCGGTCCCGAATGTCGATGACGATCCTCCGGATGCTCAGCAGACTCGGGTTCTTGGTTAGCCGGCAGATACGTCCGAGAATTTGCATGTATCCGTTCCGGCGAGGAGTGGCCTCCACCAGGGCCGTCATGTGCTCAAACGATACCCCCCGCCGGCTGTAACCGTACGTGGTGAGCACCACCCGAGTGCGCCGGGCCTCCTTCCGGTCCTCTTCCGTGGCCCCGCCGCGTAGCACCAACGCACTGACCGTGCTCGCGCCGGACGCCGGTTCGGCCTCCCCCGGGTCCATAAGGTAAAACTCCCTCTCGTCGACCCGACGCAGCAGCGCGCCCTTGAGAATGTCCAGGAAGTCTCGGTATTCCGCGAACACGAACACCGAGTGCCGGCGCATCACGCCGTGCTCGTCCATGCCGAGACCCGCCTCTGCGAGTTCGCTGCCTGTTAATGTCTCGTGGAGGTGCAAGATCCGTTCGGTCTCGGCCGCCACGAGCTCTACGCGGAAGGGGTCTGTGATCAGCCGGCCGATCTTCAGGATCGTCATCGAAGTCATCTCGTCGTCGAGGACCGCCGCGGGGTGGCCCTCGTACCAGACCTCTCTGACTTTTCCCTCGAAATTGTAGTCGAGCACCTCGAGCATCTTCTCTGCAGCCGCGCCGTATACCTCGTGCACCACGTCGGACAAGCTAAGAGGCTTGCCCAGGAACTTGGGCACTATGCGGTCCATTTCGTCTGGCCTCACGAGCGGCGTGGCGGACAGGCCTACTAGATAGGGCGCGTAGTTCCACAAGAGCTCCACGTTGGTCTTCGAACACATCTCGTGCGCCTCGTCCAGCACAACGATCCCGAAGCCTTTGAAGAACTCGGGCGGCTTGGTGCGCGCAGTGTTCACAACGCAGAACATGATGTCGACGTTGTCGCCGTTGGGCAGCGGGAGCCCCTGCTTTTGGCACTTTCGCTCGAGGTCGTTGCTGTACGCGACCACTCGCAGGTTAGGGTACACGCTTTGCGCTGTTTCGACGCCGTCCTGCCGCAACAAGATCGTAGGCACGACGAACAACGCCGGCATTCGCAGCGCAGCGACCAACGCCAACGCGACGTAGGTTTTGCCCAACCCCGTCTTGAGGTGTACGTACACCTGGCCACCCCCGTACTGCCACGCTGCGGGGTTGAGCCGGTTTTGGGCCATGTAGTCCACGTAGATCGACTGGTAGTCGTAGAGCGGCAACACGGACGTGGCGTCCGCCTTTGTCAACAACCGCACCCTGTTCTCTAACCCCCCGCTGAACGATACGTAATGACCCTCGTCGTGTGCGTCCGGGGACGGAACGTATTGCAACCCCATGTGCAGCCCGGCCCGCTCCCCGGGGGTCAACATTGGCAACAAGAACTGTAGGACGCGACGTGGAAGCTCAATGACCGCGGAGTCGAACGCGCTGCGTCGAAAACACCACTGGGTTCGTAGGTGCATGAGCGCGGACTTGGGCATTCCAGGAAGGGCCTTCGCCTTGACGGTCAGCTGATTGAGCAGGACTTTCCACGCGTCAGGGCCTAGTCGAGCCCGCATTGTCGGCTCGTGGACCACCAATCCGCACTTCGTGAAATACGGTGCAAACGCGTCCGCCCGGGCAGGGGGTGGCGCTGGCCCGGCAGGGGGTGGCGCTGGCCCGGCAGGGGATGGCGCTGGCCCGGCAGGGGATGGCGCTGGCCCGGCCGGCGTTCTCGGCGCGTGGTTGGCTGACATTCTCGGTGCGGGGCTGGCCGGCGGCTAGCATTATGTTATCTGGGCGGTGTTCAAAGTGGATGATAAATTGAAGCCGGCGGCTAGCATTATGTTATCTGGGCGGTGTTCAAAGTGGATGATAAATTGAAGCCGGCCGGACATCGACATATACACTGCGTTTGACCCAGGACTTTTCGGGTGTAGCCCGAAGGTTTAAAAGATGGACCCGACGCCGCTATACCAGAGTCTCCGCCTGAATGAGGGTTCCCCCCGGGCCGAAAACCCTCCCTCGTTTCGGGGCAGGTTGTACCCTTCACAGGCCGCCGTCCTTCACCGGATGCAACTTATGGAGCGCGAACAACGAATGCCGGTCGTCAACGACGACACGGAGCACGCCGCGCTCGTGTTCAATGCGGGGGCTCTCACCACGCCATTCGCTTCCGGCAAGACTGTGGTCATACTTGCCCTGGTCGCTTCCGTCGACCACCCCCGCCGCGTCCCGATGATTGTTGGCCTCCCCGAATTGCTTGAGCCGGTCAACGCGGACCTTTCCACCGTCCATGGTTGTGGTCTACCCCGAAGGGATGAATTGACTACCCGGTGGGGGGGCGGCGCGCGCTCGCCATTCGGCGAACCTCGCCATCGAGCCGGCAGCACGATGATGTGCCCGCCCGACGTGCTCCTCGAATGGTTCCCCGACAGGGTCATTCCCTCAACGCTCGTCGTTGCCTCGAACTCGGTGCTGTCGCACTGGGAGGCCACCATGCACACCTTCCTTCCACACCTCAGCTGTTTCACAATCGACACTGTCGAGAGACTGCGGGAGTATATCCGGCTCGTTCAGAAGGGTCAACACTGCAACTTCCACGTGGTGCTGCTCAAGATGGGCGAGATGGCTTACCAAATCGCTGGCCACAAAAAGAGCAACACCCTTTCGGCAGTCAGCTTGGGCCTTCCTGGGTTCGTCTGGGATCGGCTGGTCATCGACGACTACGACACGATTCGTGTACCCAAGGCGGCCAGACTGCCTCCGGCGTTCTTCACCTGGTACGTTTCGGC
>Ga0105053_10005047_pt1 | contig 19015 bp, 12 predicted proteins | sample BON01_FD_78093 | JGI IMG/M metagenome (GOLD analysis project Ga0105053, IMG submission 78093) | Freshwater microbial communities from Lake Bonney liftoff mats and glacier meltwater in Antarctica - BON-01 | ecosystem: Environmental > Aquatic > Freshwater > Ice > Glacier meltwater | place: Lake...
CACGATCAAAATCTCCGCCTACAACGGCTCAAATTTTCAGCTTAAAGACGCAGCCTTCGTGATTCAAGGGATCGACAGTACAGGCCAGGTCGCCAGTCAATGGCGACTGAAATTTCCCAGTGCTGTCGAAGCCCGAAGCTGGCTCAAGTTTGAAGCGCAGCTTCCGGGCGCAGCTGCCAAGGATGTGAACAGTTGGCGCGTGCTCGGTGCAGGGTTGCCTTCGGGCACTGCGGTGGAGCCGCCGGTGATTGAGCATCAGCCCGACCCGAAGGATGGCGATCCGAAGGAGCGCGATCCGAAGGAGCCTGTCATTCCGCGTCGCGGTCGTGGGCTGTTTGATTTTTGATCGAGTGTTTCCAATTCTTCTCGCTTGGTTCTTTCAGTCTTTCTTTGACGAGGTGTCATGGCTTACCGTCTGCCCATAGCGTTTTTCCTGTCGTTGCTCTTGGTCTGCGCCAGCCGCGCTGCCGGGCCGGTCTCTGAAGCTCACCTCCATCAAGAAGAAGTGGGCTTGATCAAGTACCGACTCATCAAGCCGTCGAGTATTGAAAAAGAAAAACGCTATCCGCTGATCGTTCACCTCCACGGTGCAGGCGAGCGCGGCGACGACAACGCTAAACAACTGGCCCACTTCTTCGCCCCCGGCAAAGCACTGGCGAAAGTCGATGACGCCAAGCAGCCTTATTTCGCTTTCGCGCCGCAGTGTCCAAACGGGGAGCAGTGGGTGAACGTGCCTTGGAAAGATGGGTCCTACGAGTTGAAGAAAATCAGCGATGCGCTGGACCTCGCACTCAGGGCGATGGATCAGATCATCAAAGACAATCCCATCGACACCTCGCGCATCTACATTACCGGCCTCTCCATGGGCGGCTACGGCACATGGGATGCGATTCTGCGTCGGCCCGATTTCTTTGCCGCCGCGGTCCCCATCTGCGGCGCAGGCGATCCGAGCAAAGCGAAGCTCATCGCCAAGCTGCCGATCTGGGTCTGGCATGGTGATGCGGATACTGCGGTGCCCGTCAAAGGCTCGCGTGACATGATCGAAGCGATTAAGAATGCAGGTGGCAATGCGAAGTACAGCGAACTGGAAAAGGTCGGCCACAACAGTTGGGACGCTGCGTATGACAGCAGCGAGATGTGGCAGTGGATGTTCGAGCAGAAGCGCGAAGTGAAGGAGTGAAGAAGTGAACAAGTGAAGAAGTGGCTGCGCACCCTCCGCTTCACCGCCACCGGCAGAGGCTCGCGCAGCCCTTTAACGTAAACGCATACGACTTTTCTTATTCCCCTCCTTGAGAGGGAGAGGAGTACGAGTCATATCCCCCGGCCTTGCAATTGCCCTGCACCCTGCAATCGTTTTCTTGACTTTTCCTCACCGCCACATTAGCCTCGCCAAACTATTTACCAACGAGTCGGGTTTGGTACAAGCGTGTTCCGCATCAAGAGCATCAATCGTCAGCCGGTGACTGGACCGAAATATCACCCTTTCCGCGCCTCCTGTCGGGGCGACGTGTGGAGATTTTTTCATGCAAGATCAGATCAAACGTAATGTGTTGTTGTGGGCCAGTTTCCTGACGCTGATTGCTGCGGGCATGGGCTTTGCCGTGCGCGCCGCCATCTTGGGCAACTGGGCCAGTCAGTACGGCTTCACCAACACCGAACTGGGCACCATCACCGGCGGCGGGCTCGTCGGCTTCGGCGTCGTGATTCTATTGGCCAGCCTGATCACCGATCGCGTCGGGTACAAGGCGATCATGCTGCTGGCGGGCGTGCTTCAGATCGCCTCCTACTTCCTCACCATCGCAGCTGGCGCTGCCTTCGCCAGCGGCGGCAAGGATGGCGCGTATGCCTGCCTTTACTGGGGCATGTTCATGTTCTCCGTCTCCTGCGGCCTGTGCGAGTGCGTCATCAATCCCCTCGTCGCCACGCTCTATCCCACGAAGAAGGTGCACTACCTCAACATCCTCCACGCAGGCTGGCCCGCCGGCCTCGTGCTCGGTGCGCTGGTCGGCATCATCGGCGGCGAGTATGAAATCTCCTGGCAGGCGCAACTGGGCATGTTCCTCATCCCCGTCATCGCCTACTTCGGCATGAGCGTCGTCAACACGTTCCCCAAATCCGAGGCCAGCGCCGCCGGCCTGAGCTTCGGAACCATGCTCAAGGAATTCGCCCAGCCCGTGCTCCTCGTCCTGCTTTTCCTCCACGCTTGCGTCGGCTATGTCGAACTGGGCACCGACTCCTGGATTTCCAAGATCACCGGCACCATCGCTGAAGGTCAGGGCTTGTACCTCTTCATCTATGCCTCACTGGTCATGACCGGCCTGCGATTCTTCGCCGGCCCGATCGTTGAAAAGGTCAACCCGCTTGGTCTGCTCTGCATCTCCGCAGCCCTGGGCGCCATCGGCCTGTTCATGATCGGATCGGTCCCCAAAGAAGGCATCGCCATGGTCTGGATCGCAGTCACCATCTACTCACTGGGCAAAACCTTCCTCTGGCCCACCATGCTCGGTGTGGTCGGCGAACGCTTCCCTCGCGGCGGAGCACTGACGATGGGTGCCATGGGCGGCATCGGCATGCTCTCGGCAGGTCTGCTCGGCGGCCCGGGCATCGGTTATAAGCAGGACTACTTCGCTTCCCATCAGATTCAGGAAGCCGCCAAGGAAACCTACACCCGTTACGCCGCTGAAGGCGAAAACGGCTTCCTCTTCTTCCCCAAGGTCAAGGGTCTTGATGGCGCGAAGGTCGGTGTGCTCGAAGATAACTCAGGCAACGAAGCGGGCATCGCTGATGCCACCGCCAAGATCGCTGATGCCACCGCCAAGCTCACTGCATCCACCGAAAAGAAGGATCCCAAAGCCATCGCCGATGCTCAGGAAGCACTGAAAAAGGCACAGGAATCACTGCAAAAGGCACAGGAAAAGAAGCTTAAAATGCAGAGCGACTTCGATATCTTCTCCAAGGAAGTCGCTGAAAATAAGCGCGAAGAAGTGCCCAAAGATGTCGCCAAACTTCACAACTGGTGGATCAACACCGGCAAAGCCAACTCAGCCATTGATGCTGGGCCTGTCTCAACCGCCACGCTCTATGGCGGCCAGATGGCGATGAAGGTCACCGCCCTGGTCCCCACCACCATGTTCGTCGGCTACCTGCTGCTGGTGCTCTACTTCAAGTCCAAGGGTGGCTACAAGCAAGTCCACATCGGGCCTGATGGCGAGGAACACGAAGGCCGCGCCAACGTCACCGCTGAACGAACCATCGCACACGGCGAAAAAGGCCCGACCTCAGGCCAGGCGTAAACCGACGTATCAACTAAAGAACACAAGCCAAACCCTCGACCTCGTGTCGAGGGTTTTTTCATGCCACTATTTGGCGTGGCGGCCCAGCGATAAGACTGTGATTCGTCGAGCCGCGACTCAACGAGTCGCGGACGCCACCGGCCTCAAGGTGGTTCGCCCGCGCCGTGACCCTCAGCTTCAACCGCGATGTGCCGTGCCCCTTCACCCAGGGCAATCGCATGTAGACTTTGTGCCGTCACCTTAACTCCCCTCCCTTGGGGAGGGGCTGGGGGAGGGCCGTCTATAAAAGCGAGAATGACTGTGCGCTACGTAACTTCAAACGAATGCAGTGCCCTCCCCTAACCCCTCCCCAAGGGAGGGGGATCGGAAACGACCACATGCGATGTGCCCTGCCCTTCACCCTCTCTCACTCCCACCGTGGCGCTGAGTTTTTATGGCGATTCAACCTGCAAGGTATTCGCAGACGTCCGCGACTCGTTGAGTCGCGGCTGTGCCGAGCTGTTTTTATCTTGCAGTTTTCGCGCCTGTTGCAACTAAAAAATGAACATTGCTCACTATTTCCTCGCAGTTGCCCCTTGTTTCCAATTTGACATGCTTCATAATAGTTGCCTGTGATGACAGGGCTGCCCTTGGCGGCCCCGTCACTGCCAAGCGCCGGTCATGTGGATCGCGCACCGTCCCGAAGGTGAAAAGTCAGGAGATTTGCGATGAAGCGAAAGAGATCACGATTTGACCGTTTAATGCTGCCGACGATGGCGGTGGGTGCGATGGTGGCAGGGTTTGGAACTGGAGAGGCGAAAGGCCTTTTGATCTCGATCACAACTGCAGGCGTGCCTGTCGTTGAGAATTTCAATTCCCTTGCCAACACAGGCATCTCCAATTCAGCGCTTCCAACCGGTTGGGAAATATCCGAAAGTGGTGGCGGTTCTCGGGACAATGAGCTATATGCAGCCGGTACGGGTTCGGATAACACCGGCGATACGTATAGCTTCGGCGCAGCCGCCAGCACTGAACGAGCACTGGGTGGCCTTCAATCGGGCACTTTGGTACCAACGATCGGTGTTGGGTTCGTGAACAACACTGGTGCCGCCATCGACTCGCTGGGAATCAGCTACGTGGGCGAAATGTGGCGCGCTGGCGTGACTAATCGCAACGCAGCCGACCGACTCGATTTTCAATTCAGCACAGATGCCACATCGATAACAACGGGCACATTCGCCGACATCGATTCGCTCGACTTCAGCAGTCCGAATATCTCAACAACAGTTGGCCTGCGGGACGGCAATGCGGTAGCCAATCAGACATTGGTTGCTGGCACCATCAATGGGCTGAACATCGCCAATGGCTCAACCTTTTTCATTCGCTGGAACGATTTCAATATCGCCAGTTCTGATGACGGTTTGGCGATTGATGACTTCTCCATTACTGCCAATGGTGCCCCCCCGCCACCGCCGCCGCCGCCGCCGGCTGAAGGAGCCGTCCTTCCTGGAACTGGCTCGTCGTTGACGTTCGACTTCAACACCTTCACGGGCTCTGGTTTCACACCTACACCGGCTGCGGGGCAGTTGGATACAGATAATTTCATCGTCACTGGATTCAGCGATGGCAGCTTGGCGTATGGTGGCTCTGGGAATTCGGGTGACTTTGCCCGTGGTACAAGCGTTGGCGGCGAAACCACCGGCGGCATCTACGCTTTTGAAGTCAGCCCCGGCAATTTCGCCTTGGGTGTACAGCCCAGCGATCCCGACTTCAGCCCCGGTACCATCGAACTTCGCCTGCAAAACCTCACCGGGACGGTCATTGACCTGCTTGATGTCGATTTCGAGGTCTTGGTCCTGAACAATGAAGGACGTTCGAGCGCCTTCGCCTTCAGCTATTCGACCAATGGCACTACGTTCATTGATGTGCCTTCGGCCCTTGTCTCCTCTGTCGCCGCTGCCGCTCAGCCGCCGGTCTGGACATCCAACCCGTTCTCCTTGACGCTCGCATCGCTCGGTTTGGCTGACGGCTCATTCCTGTTCCTTCGTTGGACGGGCAATGACCTGGGAGGAAGTGGCAGCCGCGACGAATTCGCGCTCGACAACATCCTCATCACCAATCCGTCCGCTGTGATCGCTGTCCCCGAACCCGTCACCTTCTCCCTGCTCATCATCGGCGGCGTCGCTCTCATGGGCCGTCGTCAGCGAGCAGCGTGAACATCGTTCATTGATCCGCAAAACTAAAATGACCCAAGGCGAGCCACCGGCTCGCCTTTTTTTTGACTGTCCGCTTCTATTCTTCAATGGCATGCTATAATGTGCATGGTCTGTTCTCACCTTTCTCGAATCGCGACCGGGGGCAACGCCATGACATTTCAAACAATTCAGACAATTCAAAGTAACAATCGATACCCCTATTCACTGCTGCGCGACACACGCTCGCCGAAAAAAGCCGACCTCAAAACCAACCGCCCCCGTCAACCCGCTTGCGCCACCGCCTCCGCGCACCCTGCACCCGATCTGCACCTCGTCACGTTCCCGACATTCGCATGGACACAAAAAGCCGCAGTATCAGCGAAAAAGCGAAGGGTAGACGTCTACCTAGTTCCCCATAGACACGCTTTAAGCATTGGCAATTCAATGACATACGACAAAAAGTAAAAATGAAAAACAGCGCAGGTAGACATCGTGATAATGCAATCTCATGTAGTTTGTACGGTAGGCGGGCTAAGAATGGTCCCCACTTTTGAAAAATTGAAGTAGACACTTTTAGTGAGCGTTCACACTTGCGACAGCGACTTTGACGTACCGATTAATTCTGCTAAACTACTCGACTCGCTCCAGGTGGGGCACGTTTTTTAATCTTTCACTGCTTTTAACACGGGAACTCCCATGTACGCGATCATCGAAGACAGCGGCACTCAGATCAAGGTCAAAGAAGGCGACGTCATCAAGGTCTCCCTTCGTGAACTAGCCGCCGAGCAGGCCACCCTCACGTTCGACAGGGTCGTCCTAGTCAGCGCCGACGGTGCAGAAGCAGCGGGCAAGATCGGTCAGCCTTATGTTGCTGGCGCTTCGGTCACAGCGGACATCCTCGGCGAGAAGCGCGGCGACAAGGTCCGCATCGTCAAGTTCAACCGCCGTAAAAACTACAAGCGCACCAAAGGCCACCGCCAGGATCACCTGGAAGTCAAAGTGACTTCGATCCAAGGCTGAGCCTCGCGATTCACTCGTATCCTCAAACCCGAAGCGAGCGCTTCGGGTTTTTCATTGCGCGATTGCCTCCTCGATCTTTTCAGCTTTGCCTCTACAATCAAATCATGCACCATCCCGCACCTTCGACATCCACTGCGATGCGACTGCTCATCCCCCTCGCTGCTGCGATCATCATCCTTGCAGCGCGCAGCGCGCCAGCCGTCGCTGCGGATGCGAGCCTGCCTGACAAGATCGAATTCAATCGCGATGTTCGCCCCATCCTTTCCAACACCTGTTTCAAATGTCACGGCTTCGACCAAGGCGCCCGCAAAGCTGACCTGCGTCTGGATCGCCGCGAGGAGGCGCTACTCAAGCGCGACGATGACACCACGCCCATCGTGCCCGGCAAGCCGCAGCTCAGCTCGATTTATCAAAGGCTGACCACCGATGACATGACCGAGCTGATGCCGCCGCCCAAGGCGAAGATTCCGCTCTCAGCGAAACAGGTCGCGATCATTCGCAAGTGGATTGAGCAAGGCGCGGAGTATGAGCCGCACTGGGCGTATCTGCCGGTGAAGCAGCCGGAGCTACCGCACGTTGATAAGCATGATCTCAGATACGTTCGCAATCCCATCGATCAATTCATCCTCGCGCGTTTGAAGCGCGAAGGCATCGCGCCTTCGCCGCTGGCTTCAAGCGAAGCGCTGATTCGCCGGGTGACGCTCGGCCTGACCGGCTTGCCACCGACGCCGGAGGAAGTCGCTGCATTTCTCAAAGAAGTTGAACAGGAGTCGCAGCCCGGAGATGCAAAACATCAAGATGCCTATGCCCGCCTCGTCGATCGCCTGCTCGCTTCACCCGCTTATGGCGAACGCATGGCGTGGGACTGGCTCGATGCGGCGCGCTATGCCGACAGCAACGGGTATCAGGGCGATGGCGAGCGAACCATGTGGCCGTGGCGCGACTGGGTCGTCAGCGCGTTCAATCGCAACATGCCGTTCGATCAGTTCACCATCGAACAAATCGCAGGCGACCAACTGCCAGAGGATGCAAAATCAAAATCGACCTGGCTTGCCACAACGCCCTTCGAGCGCAAACTCGCCACCGGCTTCAACCGCAATCACATGATCAACGGCGAAGGCGGACGCATCGCCGAGGAAAATCGCATCGAGTATGTCTTCGATCAATCTGAAACCGTCGGCACCGTCTGGCTTGCGCTCACCTTCAACTGCTGCCGGTGTCACGATCACAAATTCGACCCCATCACGCAAAAGGATTACTACAGTCTTTTCGCGTTCTTCAACCAGACGCCCGTAACAGGCGGCGGCGGAGACCCGGCCACACCGCCCAACATGCAAGTGATTAGTGATGCACAGCAAAAGCAAATCGATGATCAGGAATCACAACTCACCGCCCTCACCGCCAAACTCGCCCAGCGACAGAAAGAACTCGCCGCCGCTCATGCAGATCGGGAAAGCCAGGCACTTAAAGAACTCGACAAGGAATCGTGGCAGATTCTCAAACCCGCCGCGATGAAAGCGGTCCATCAGGAACTCAAATCCCTCGATGATCATTCCATTCTCGCGCACGGCCCCAATCCCGCCAACGACACTTACACGCTCACCTTCGCCCCGCCGCGCGATCGCATCACCGGCCTTCGCCTCGAAGCTCTTCGCCACGAATCGATGACGCAAGGCGGCATCGCGCGCTCTGACAGCGGCAACTTTGTGCTTACGGAAATCGAAGTGCGCGTGGTACCCAAGGATCACCCCGCAGACAAGGGCATCGGCGAGTTGCCAGTCATCAAGATCGCCTCCGCTGATGCGACCTATGAGCAAGGCGACCTGAAAGTCACGACTGCTTTCGACAGTAAGCCCAGCACCGGCTGGGCCGTCTATGAAGGCAAGCCAGTCAATCGCGATCACGAAGCGGTCTTCCGTTTTGCACAGCAGATCGAATTGCAAGAGGGCGCATCACTTGCCATCACGCTTCGTCACGATTCACCGCACGCCAGTCACAACCTGGGACGCTTTCGTTTATCCATCACGGACAGCGCCAGCCCGCAGCTAACACCCGGTAAGCAGCAACTGATCGATGCTCTGAAAACCGCAGCAGACAAGCGAAATCCACAGCAGATCAAGCTCGTCACTGATCACCTGAAAGTGCAGGACGAAACTTCGCGAATGATCAGTGAAGAAATTGAGAAGACTAAGAAGTCGCTGGCCGACCTTCGCAAAGCGACGGTGAAGGTGATGATCATGCAGGACATGGCTTCGCCGCGCAAGACGTACATGCTCGACAAAGGCATTTACACGCAGCAGCTTGCGGAAGTGACCGCGGCAACGCCGGGCGCGTTGCCTGCGATGGAAGAGGGGCAGCCGCGCAATCGGCTGGGACTGGCGCGGTGGCTCGTCGCACCGGAGAATCCGCTCACAGCGAGAGTCACGGTCAATCGCATCTGGGCGCAGTTCTTTGGTGCTGGCCTCGTCAAGAGTCCCGAAGATTTTGGCATCCAAAGTGAGCTGCCCATTCATCAGGAGCTCCTCGACTGGCTGGCCGCTGACTTCGTGCGCAGCGGCTGGGATGTGAAGCATCTGATCAAGACCATCGTCACCAGCCACACCTATCGGCAGTCTTCGGTCGTCTCTGCTGCGCTGCTCGAACGTGATCCTGCAAATGTGCTGCTCGCAAGGGCGCCGCGCTATCGGATGCCTTCGTGGATGATTCGCGATCAGGCTCTGGCAGCGGCCGGCCTTCTTGTGAAGAGTGTCGGCGGTCCGCCGGTGAAGTCGTATCAACCGACCGGCATCTGGGAAGAGGCGACCTTCGGCAACAAGAAATACGTGCAGGACAAAGGCGATGCGCTCTACCGCCGCAGCATCTATATCTTCTGGCGTCGCATCGTTGGCCCGACGATCTTCTTCGATTCCGCATCGCGTCAGGTCTGCACCGTGAAACAGGTGCGCACCAATTCACCACTGCACGCATTGACCACACTCAACGACATCACCTACATCGAAGCTGCCCGCGCCATGGCGCAGCGTATCATTACCAGTGGTGCCAACTCCACGGAGGCGAGGCTCGATCTCGCCTACCGCTTGGTGCTCTCACGAACGCCCAGCGCAGAAGAAAAGTCGATCCTCACTGCAGCGCTGGATCGACTGAGCAAAGAGTTTGCCGCTGATGTGGAAGGCGCGAAAAAGCTGCTGAAAACAGGCGATTCGCCACGCGATGAAAATATCGCTGTCGTCGAGCACGCTGCATGGACGGTGATGTGCAATCTGATTCTGAATCTGGATGAAGCGCTGACGAAGGAGTGATGCATGTTCATTAAGACGCCATCGTTTGATTCGAAATCAGATTCAACAGGCACGTATATGAGTAAAGTGAATGAGCAACCGCTGACTTGACTTTGTTTGCCTGGGGAGATGGTATCAGCCTGAACTAATCGATAGGCCTTCAACATGAATCCACTGCTCGAACATCATCGCCATTTGACGCGTCGCGAAATCCTCGGACGTGGCAGTGCTGCTGTAGGGCTGGGTGTGCCTGCGCTAGCGGCACTCCTGGCCAAGGATGGGCTGGCAGCTACATCATCATCCTCATCAACAGAACGGCCCTACCCCGGTATGGCTTCGCTGCCTCATCACATCGCCAAGGCCAAGCATGTGATTTATCTGTTTCAAAATGGTGCGCCCACGCACGTTGATATGTTCGACTACAAGCCGGAGCTTCATCGCCTGCATGGGCAACCGGTGCCTGATGAATTCGTCAAGGGCAAACGGTTTTCGACGATGACAGGCAACGCTTCGGGCAAGCTAATGCTCGCGCCCATTGAGCCGTTTAAGCAGTATGGCAAGAGCGGCGCGTATGTCAGCAACCTCATGCCACACACTGCGAAGATTGCGGATGAACTTTGTTTCATCAAGAGCATGCACACCGAAGCGGTCAATCATGCGCCTGCGATTTCCTTTTTGCTTTCAGGCGCTGAGATCCCCGGTCGTCCTTCGCTGGGTGCTTGGCTCAGCTATGGCCTGGGCAGCGAGAGTGAAAATCTGCCTGCGTTTGTCGCCATGACTTCCATCAGCAAAGGCACTTCGTGTGGCCAGATTTTCTACGATTTCTACTGGGGCTCAGGCTTCCTCCCTTCGCGCTATCAAGCAGTGAAATTTCGCGGCGGCGGCGACCCGGTGCTCTATCTCTCCAATCCTGATGGTCTGTCGCGCAACATGCGGCGAGGCCAGCTCGATGACATGGCCAAGCTCAACGCGCTTAAGCTTCAAGAGTTTGGCGATCCTGAAATTGCCTCGCGCATTTCGCAGTATGAAATGGCGTTTCGCATGCAGGCCAGTGTGCCTGAGCTCACCGATTTTTCCAAAGAGCCGCAATCCGTACTCGACATGTACGGCCCATCCGTGCGCGAGCAAGGCACCTATGCCTACAACTGTCTCATGGCCCGCAGGCTTGTCGAGCGCGGGGTGCGCTCGGTGCAGGTCATGCACGCGGGATGGGATCAGCACAACAGCCTGACCACCGAGCTTTACAACCAGTGCCGTGATACCGATCAGCCCTCGGCGGCTCTCGTGGCTGACCTCAAACAGCGCGGCTTACTCGATGACACACTCGTCATCTGGGGCGGCGAATTCGGTCGCACTCCCTTCATTCAAGGCGACATCAAAAATCGCCCGCGCTGGGGCCGCGATCATCATCCTTACGCCTTCACCATCTGGATGGCGGGCGGCGGCGTCAAGGCGGGTACAACCTATGGCGCATCTGATGACCTGGGTATGAACGTGGCCACCGATGGCGTTCACGTACACGATCTGCAAGCAACCATCCTGCATCAACTGGGCATCGATCACGAGAGACTGACCTACCGATTCCAAGGGCGCAACTTTCGCCTGACCGATGTGCATGGTCATGTGGTTAAGGGTGTGCTCGCGTGAGATGATTTGCGAAGATCAGTATCATCCCACCGGCAGCGTGCGTGCCAGCTTCATCACGACCTGCGGAATCAGTTTCGCAGCCTGATCGATCTCATTCTGCGTCGTGTACCTACTCAAGCTGAATCGCACGGAGCCATGCGCGACCATCGGATCGATGCCCATCGCCAGCAGTACCGGTGAAGGCTCGAGTGATCCACTCGAACATGCGGCACCCGCAGAAGCGCACAGACCTTTTTCGCTCAGACCCAGCAGTATCGCTTCCGCTTCCAGACGCGGGAAGCCGAGGTTGCTGGTGTTCCAGAGTCGTGGCTTGCTGCCGCTGTTGATGACGACATCGGGCAGAGATTCAATGATCAACTTTTCAAACCTATCGCGCAGCGATTGCTTGCTGGCGATGGCGGACTCATCTTCGATGAAGGCTTTGGCGAGGTCCGCGGCGACGCCCATGCCGATGATGCCCGGTGTGTTTTCGGTGCCGCCACGTCTGTCGCGCTCCTGCGGGCCGCCCAGATTCTGCGGCCGCAGCTTGAGGCCTGAGCGCACGAAGAGCGCGCCGATGCCTTTGGGGCCATGAAATTTGTGAGCGGCAAAGGTCATCAGATCAATGCCGATGCTCGCCAGATTCACGCTCATCTTTCCGACAGCTTGTGTGCCATCGACATGGAAAAGCAATCGCGACTTGCCCGCGTAATTCTCCTCCACTTCACGCTGCTTGAGCATCTGACGACAACTGGCGATCTGAGCCGCGATTTCTTCAATCGGCTGCACGATGCCTGTTTCGTTGTTGGCCCATTGAATACTCACGACCACGGTGTCGCCGGGGCTGGCGTGATCCATCAGCGCCTTCATGACATCCTGCGGATTGACCCAGCCATCCACGGAGATCGGGAGATAGATGACCTCAGTGCCCAGCGATTCAAGCATGGCCGCAGGTTCGCGCACGGCTGCGTGTTCGATCTTGGTGGTGATGAGCAGTCGGCGATGATCCGTGTTAGCGGGCGCTCCGATATTCAGCGCCCCGCGCAGAGCGAGGTTGTTGGACTCGGTGCCGCCGGAGGTGAAGATGATTTCGCGGTCTTTGCAGCCGACGAGCTTGGCAACAGAGGCGCGGGCCAACTCGACGCGCTGGCGTACCGATTGACCAAAGCGGTGCACACTCGAGGGGTTGGCCCAGAGCTGCTCGTTCACTTCGTTCATGGCTGCGATGACCTGCGGCGCAGGTTGTGTGGTCGCGTTGTTGTCGAGATAGAGCCAGTCCATGTGCTGATTGTAGTGCGATCAGCGCGAGGCGGTCGTGAGGGGATGAAGGAGGAAGATGGGAGCGAAGCCGCGAGCGGCTTTTACAGGAAGCGCCAGTCGTCTGTGTGCAGCGTGTATATCCAGATCAGGGCGTTGGTGATGCCGTGCGCCCAGCAGACAGGGCCCAGGCCTTTGTGACGCGTGAAGCGAAGGCAGAGGCAGTAGGCGATGCCGCAGAAGATGCATGCTGCGTAGTCGCGCGGGACGTGGCTGAGGGTGAAGATGAGTGTGGAGGCGGCGATGCCGAACATGCTCAGTGTGCCCAAGGATACACGTTTGAATTCGTGTTCAAACATCGGCGGCTGCTTGTCAGCTTCCTCGGCGAGTTTCGTGCCCATGAGCTTTTCGCCGATGACCGGGAAATCCTGCGCCACCTGCACGATGCCGGTGAACGTGTTCTTCGCACTATTGAAACTGCGCAGCAGCAGCGAGCGGATGAAAAGCTCTTCGAAGAGTGGCACGACGATGGACATGCCGATGAGTCGCATGATGAATGCGATCCACGCGAGCACGCTGCCATCGCGCAGACCCAAGCGGATGAAGATGCTGTCGGAGCGGGCGACTTCATCAACGAAGTGCAGCGAAGTCGCGGCACCGCCTTGCGCGGTTGAGGTCGCACTGGGATCGATGAACCATTGCGTCAGGCTGGAGGTGAAGGAGCCAAGGCCGACGTCTTTCACCTGCTGCATTTCGTCAACAACCATGCCCAGCCAGACCCACGCGATGAAGACGATGATGCCCGTGGGAATCGCAAGCCAGTGAAAGCTGAGCGTCAGTTCCGGCAGCAGATCGCGGTAGCGCCAGAGCATCCATGAGACGACGATAATCTGAAGCGTGTAGAAAAGCGGATAGGTAGCGGGCACATAGTCCGCGATGGTACCGGTGAGCGTGAGCAGAATGAGATACGTGAGAAACGGAATGACGCGAGGATGCCAGACGTGGCCGGCCATGGCGTCGTCGAGTCGGGAGAGCAGGGAAGGCGCGACGCCGCCGTGCTGCCGCGACGGTGCAACCTTCGGGACTGATTCGCCCGGGGGCGACTCGTCTGCTGGCCGGGATGTCGGTTCCGTTGGATCACTCATGGATGGACCGGCCCTGAACCATTATTCGTCCAGATCAGGATACGGCTTGAAGAATGCTTGTGACCACCGTGCGACTGACGGTGTCGTTTCGAAGCTGTAGCATATGAGAATGGAGCATCGCGATCTTCATCCTGCAGCCTTGGAACCAGATGAAATATTAAAACAGTGCGATGTCCGCCGCAGCAGAGCATCAGGCCCGGGCGGGCAGAATCGCAACAAAGTCGAGACCGCGATCACGCTGACGCACAGGCCCACCTCCATCACCGGCAGTGCCACCGAGCGGCGAAGCCAAAGCGAGAACCAGCGCATCGCTCTGTTTCGTCTGCGTGTGAATCTGGCGCTACAGATTCGCTGCTCTATTGATGCTCAAGCTGGCCCCAGCGAACTGTGGCGCACGCGCAGCAAGGGCGGTCGCATCGCGCTCAATCCAAGCCATGATGATTTTCCCTCGATGCTGGCGCAGGCGATGGATGCCATTGCAGCGCTCAACTGGGACATGGCGCGAGCGGCAGCATTTCTGGCCGTCAGCAGTTCACAACTGGTGAAGCTGCTCAAGGATGAACCACGCGCTTTGCAACAGGTCAATCAGCAGCGCGAAGCAAGCGGACAGTCACGCCTGCGATGAAATTTGCGTTGAATGCAGAGCGACGGCCCAGCGCCACTGGTTTGAGGCACGATCGCCACAGGTCCATCTATAACGATCAGGCAATTCAACCTTTCACTGTTTCTTTCGCAATCACTTGGCATGGTTATTGGCAAATCGTAAGTTTCGATTGTCGTGATCGTTTTCACGGCTAGTGCAGTTTGCGGAAACCAACGTCCCCGCCTTCGTGCCCAAGGTCGCTTTGGAAAGGAACCTCGAATGAATGCCAGATCAACCATTGTCGCGGCCATGTGTTCCGCTTTCGCCTTGAGTTCACCGCTCATGGCGGATCAGATTCAACTCACCGGCATCGTCCGCGATTTCAAGCGCGGCGATCAGAACGGCGGCCACAACGACTTCGAAACCGCAGGTAGCCAGAACAAGTTCGGCCACGTGCTCAACATGGTCACCATGGACCTGGGTGCTGACAAGAAGCCGATCTATAACCCCACGCGTCCTTCATCGAAAGACACGATGAAGAGCAAAACCACCTTCGACCAGTGGTATCGCGATGTCATCGGCGTCAACGTCTCCGCCCCGCTCACCCTCACCCTCGACAACGAACAGAGCCAGCCCGGCGGCGTCTATACCTACCAGAGCAACAGCTTCTTCCCCATCAACAGTCAGCTCTTTGGCAATCAGGGACTCAGCAAAAACTTTCACTTTACCTTCGAGCTGCACACCAACTTCACCTACACCCCCAATCAGAACTTCACCTTCATCGGTGACGATGATGTCTGGGTCTATGTCAACGGCAAACGCACCATCGACATCGGCGGCGTACACAGTCAGGTCACCGGCTCCTTCCGCCTCTTCGATGGCAAAGCCTGGCTCACCAAGGCGCACTTCAATACCGGCGGCGATGTCAAGAGCCTGACCAGTTCCACCGAACTGACCGCGCTTCAGCAGAAATGGAGCAACCTGGGCCTGCCCGGCAGTTGCCCGATCGCACTCAATGACCGGTACATCGACCTGAACCTCAACGGTGGCTTTGGCGATACCCGCGCCGTCTTCGCCAGCAACAAACTCTCTGTTCAGGTCGCTGCCGCCAATGTCATCGATTCGGTCGTCCTGACCTACAACACCGGCCACTCGCAAACCTTCACGCCCGGCGGCAACAGTGCCACGCTGGCTGGTGTGGGACCCCATGCGAATCGAGAAATCGTCCGAGCAGTCATCTTCGCTGGTGCCAACCCTCAAGGTCAGGCCCATGCCTCCAACGGTGCAACAGGCATCAACTGCACCCTCGCCTTCTTCTTCGCAGAACGCCACACCACGCAGTCCAACTTCCGCATCGATACCTCGATCCTGCTCAATACCGTGCAGCCGACGACGATTAGTCCGCTTTATGATTGAGGAGTCAGAGGTCAGAGGTCAGAGGTCAGGAGACAGAAGTCAGGAGACAGGAGACAGGAGACAGGAAACAGGAAACAGGAAAATATCAAGACTCGACTCGCGATGCCTCGCCACAGCGTGTGACGAGGCATCGTTCTTTTAACGCCACTTGTGGCTTCGCTCCGATCGCCACTTGTGGCTTCGCTCCGATCGCCGCTTGCGGCGTAGCGTCATCAGCGCAGTGACTCAAATCCCAGAATGACCTGCTCCAATACCGCCGCCTTAGCCTGCCATGATTCGTGCATCAGCCGCTCACGCGCAACAACCTGCAAAGCGGGAATGCCTTCTTCGATGCGAAGCGGCGCGATCTTCAAAACGTCTTCAATGGATTCAAGCACATCCGCAGCATCCGCCCATTCGAGGGTTGCCGGCAGCAGTCGAGCAATCACCGGCTTACCCGTCGCCAAATACTCCTTGAACTTGAGCGGCTGAATCGCGCGGGTCACCGGCAGATCCGCATAAGGCATCACCAGTACATCAGCCTCAGCCGCCAGCGCGGGCAGCGATTCATAAGGCATCGGGCCGGGCATGATGATGCGCGGATGATTCAATAGCTTCGCCGACGGCGACTGCTGCGGGCCCATGAGTACCAGCATGCCAAGTTTCTCCGCAATGGTCAGACACCAGTCCACATCAAGTCGCTGATCGACGACACCCCAGAATAGATAAATCGGCCGCGCCGCTGATGCGTCCCACGCACGGAAGTGCGTGAGCTTTGCGGGGACTACATTTTTGTCTCCTCTCTCCCGCTCCCTGTCTCCTGTCTCCCGTCCCCTGTCTCCTGCCTTACTCCAGTGTTTCAGATCAATGCCATGCGTCAGCAGCGTGGACGGACATCCCCATGCAGCGATGCGATCGCGCAGCGTCTGCGACACCGCCACGATCGCATCAGCGCGCTGGGCCATCTGCTTGTCCATCGCATCGAGCACACTGCCATCAAGGCCCGGCCAAACTGAAAAATCATCGACGCAGTAATAGACCCAGCGATCGACATCCAGCCCGCCGTGATCATTCGCATCAGTGCGAGGAAGATCAGCAGTGATCGGAATCGTCGTGATGGCGGTGCGAATCTCGCCAGGCTGACGCGGGCCAAGAGCTTTGTGAATAGCGCGCACGATGAGTTTGCGATTGAGCTTTCGCTGCCAGCTTTTGCGAAAACCGGGAAACATCTTGGGCGAGACAACGGTGAGATTCTTGAGCGCACGAGATTCGCCAGTACTAGGACTCAAGTTCTCTTGCCTGTCCCCTGCCCCCTGTCCCCCGTCTCCTGTCCCCTGCTTCCCGTCCCCTGTCCCCTGTCCCCTGTCCCCTGCAATTGTCACACTCGCCTTCGCTTCCTTCGCGGGCGGCGAAAGCCATTGCCCGATTTTCTTGAACACTTTGCCTAGGTCTTCCATAGAAAGCTTGGGCGAGCGCGTGCCGATGGTGTTGACCCAAAGCGTCTGATAACGCGGGAGCAATTGCCCGATCAGATGCTGACAGCTCGAAGGATGCCGCCCCCAGTCGTCGGAAAAGACGATCAGGCGGTGAAGATTGGTTCCGCGTTCTGAGTTCTGAGTTCCGAGTTTTGATTCAGTTTCAGTCATTGCAAGGGTTCAACTCATTGAGTGCATTCAAACTCAGAACTCGAGACTCAGAACTCAGAACTATTTCTTCTATCGGCCTAAGTCGTGGTCCGTTTGTGCCGAATGTAACGAATGTGCGGGATATTCCGCCAGTCGCATGAAACGACGTATGACACAGCGCATGACACAATCGCCAGAATCAACGATGCAAGTTCACCGCTCAGGCAGCGATCAGCCGCGCCAGCGCGTGTTGTTTTTGACTCATCGCGTGCCCTATCCGCCTGATCGCGGCGATCGCATTCGGGCGTTTCACATTCTGCAATTTCTCGCGCAGCGTTATGACGTTTCATTGGCAGCAGTCAGTGATGAGCCGGTCACGAGCGAGCAGATGCAAGTGATCGAAGGTTTCACGCAGCGGGTTTGTGTGCAGCCGATTAGTGCCAAATGGAGCAAGCTGCGCGGCCTCGCATCACTCGCTCTCGGCGGTGCGGTTTCGCCAGCCTACTTCTATCGCCCTGCACTGAAGCGAACGATTGAAAACTGGCATCGCGAGCAGCCGTTTGATGCGGTGGTGACTTTCTGCACCGGCATGGTTCAGTATGCGCGCGCTCTAACCAAGCGCGACAAATCGATCAAACACATCATTGACCTGGTGGATGTCGATAGCGCCAAGTGGGCCCAGTATGCGAGAAACAGCAAGCCGCCGATGCGCTGGATTTACGGTGCCGAGGCCAAGCGACTTCGTGATATCGAAGCGGGCAAGCACGATCGCTTTGACGCCATCGGCGTCGTCAGCGAGGCGGAAGCGAACACGTACCGCAAAGAAGTGGGCGATCATCCCGGCCTGATCGAACTGCGCCACGCGGTCGATACAAAATTTCATCAGCCCATGCCAGATGCAGGCACGCAAGGCGGCGCGAAGATCGTGTTCATCGGCGTACTAAATTACAAGCCCAACGTAGAAGGCATCATCTGGTTTGTGAATCACGTGATGCCACTACTGCGCCAGCGCGTGCCTGATGTGAAATTGCAGATCATCGGCCGCCATCCTTCGCCCGAAGTCCTTGCGCTCAGTAGTGCTGCGAATGTCGAAGTAGTGGGCTCCGTGCCTGATGTGCGTGACTATCTGCGCACAGCGGTTGCCTCGATTGCACCACTGAAAATTGCTCGTGGCGTGCAGACAAAAGTTCTCGAAGCGATGGCGAGTGCGCGTGTGGCGATTTGTTCGCAAGGCGCAGCCGAAGGCATTCATGGTGGTGATGGCGAGCACCTGATCGTTTGCGATTCGCCGTTGCAATGGGCACAGACGCTCGAACGAATCATCACTGATTACGAACTTCGCACGCGCATCGCCTCACAAGCGCGGCAGCGCATCGAAGCGATGTACCGCTGGGAAAAGTGCTACGAACCACTTGAAAAACTCATCGGCACCAGCCGCGAATCACAACGCCGTCAGGCTGCCTGATTTTATTCTCGAAACTTTGAACCTTGAACTCGCAACTCGGAACTAATCCCATGCAACCCAAAACCGCACTCATCACCGGCATCACTGGTCAAGATGGCTCCTATCTCGCAGAGTTGCTGCTCGAAAAAGGTTACGCGGTGCATGGCGTCGTTCG
>Ga0105053_10005048_pt1 | contig 19014 bp, 11 predicted proteins | sample BON01_FD_78093 | JGI IMG/M metagenome (GOLD analysis project Ga0105053, IMG submission 78093) | Freshwater microbial communities from Lake Bonney liftoff mats and glacier meltwater in Antarctica - BON-01 | ecosystem: Environmental > Aquatic > Freshwater > Ice > Glacier meltwater | place: Lake...
AAGAAAATCAGTTTCTCAGTGCCAACTGGGAATTTTGGCGACATCTTAGCAGGGTACTACGCGAAGCGAATGGGCCTTCCGACGGATCAGTTGATTGTAGCAACCAACGAAAATGATATTCTGCACCGATTCTTTTCAAAAGGAGAATACTTTCGCGCACCCAAAGTAACTGAAACTGTTTCTCCGTCCATGGATATTTGCATCTCCAGCAATTTCGAAAGGTTCTTGTACCACATGTGCGATGAAGACGCGACAGTCCTTGCAGCTTTGATGAAGGATTTTGAAAGTACCGGGAAATTAAGTGCATCTGGTGAGTACTTGAAAAAGTGCCAGAATGAAATGCTTTCCGCCCGCCTTTCGAAACAAGAGATATTGGGCACTATCAAAGATAATTATGCCAAGCACCACTATTTGCTGGACCCCCATTCCGCTATTGGTGTTGGGGCCGCTGAAAAGTTACGCCAAGAAGGAAAGCTGACCAGCAGTGCTATGGTCTGCCTTGCTTGTGCCCATTGGGGTAAGTTCACTGATGCGGTTTCCGAAGCAGTTGGCTCTATAAGGAATCAGTTTCCTGATGAGCTTGAACGACTCAAGTCCATGAAGACCAGAAAACAAGTGATGCCTGCCACAGTAGATTCCGTCAAGCAATATTTATTGGCGAAACTTTCTAGATAAATTCAATTTTAAATGGTAAAAATATTCAAAGTGACACACAAATCCATCTGATAAATTAATAATTTGTTGGCTGTTTTGGTGCGCGATCTTGTAAAAAAAATTCGAAAACGGTGAAAAACAAATCAGAAATTTCAAGTGATGGTTAGAACGGACGAGACTATCGACGACCTGATGAGGCAGCTAGCCGACCAGGTGGAGCAGTCTAATCAGTGGTTGGTGCAGTTGAACGCAGCTGAAGAAAACGTAAGTAAGCTTCAAGAAGAGCAGAAGGTGAAACAGGCGTCGCTTGGTCTGGCTATTCAGACATGCGACACTCTTCGCTATGAAAAACAAGATTTGCAGCGTAAAGTGGACATATCAGACGGAGAAGCATTGAGACTGAGGGGTGACGCGTCTCAATCCAACGTCGAGCGGCAGATTCTGGCTAAAAAGCTTCAAGGAGTCGAGAAGGTACTGCAAGAAGCGAAGGACGAAAAATCTCAACTTTCAGATATGCTGGAAGATAGTATTCGTAAACTGGATATTGCAGACACCGAGCAAGCTCGATTGCAAAATGCTCTTCAAAACTTTTCAAATGAAGAAACAAAACGAATGGACCGTGATCGTGACGAGCGGGACAGCCTAAGTCGTCAGTTGGCTGAATGCAAAGCTAGCTTTCATGCATTAGCTGGTAAAGAAGGTACCCAAAGGTCGCGAGTGACGGACTTGGAAAAATTGGTGGAGCAATTGAAGTTTGACTCCAAAGAGAGAAATGAGGAATTAGCCCAAGCGAAAAGCAGGGAAGCAAAACTGGAGGAAGATCAACGACACTTGCATCTTCTTGAAGCCCAATTCAAGTCTGATCTTCATAATGAACAGAGCAGAGCGACTCGGACTCAGCAACAAGTGGAAGCGGCACAAGAGCTTGCTGAATGTCGCCAAGCTGATCTGAACAACGCTAGAGAAGAGTGTGACAAGCTAGCACATGCTAATCGTGTTCTTCAAGACGAAGTTCGTAAACTTAACCAAGATGTCGACGGTCTGGGTGGTGATCTGATGGAGCAAGCAAATAGCAGGGCCGGGGAGAAAGACAGAATGGAAACCAAGATCCGCCAGTTGCAATCTGATCTCGGTAAGCTCGCAACTGATGCTAGAGAGCGAGAGCGCCATGCCATGGAGAATGCACAAACGAAACAAGCTGAACATGTTGCAGAACGAAAATCCCTAGAGGATCAATGTGGAAAACTACAGAACGAACAAAGAAGACTGCATGACATGCTTCAGCGTGTCCAGAATGAGTTAGAAGACAGAGTACATCAACACCAAATGGAGATTGACGAAGCTGATGCTCGTGTTGGGAAAACGCAGGAGAAGCTACGAGAGGCCGAAGTTGAAGTCTCTGCGAAAGAAGCTGAGGGAAAGCGAGAGAAAGCAGCTTTATTGGCCGAGATTCAACGACTTCATAACGAGATAGCATGTCGGTCTGCTGATCATGTGGAGCGTATGGGGCATCTCCACAGTGCGCTGCAACAAATATCTGCCGAGTGTCAGGATCTCCAAGATTCATACAACACAGCTAAACAGGAAGTGGAGTCTCTTCGTGCAGAATTTAAAGATGGAAGACGGGCGGAAGATGCCTCCTTGCGGGATTTATACCAAGAGGCAAAACATGCAATCGGAGATTTAGCACAAGCCAATAACCAAACCCGTCAGGAAAATGAGCAGCTTACAGAGGAAAATGTAGGTTTGGAAGTTCAACGGGATGAAGAACATGCCCGTACAATTGTGTTGAAGGAGGAAGTAGGCAGACTTCAAGAAGAGCTAGGTTTTATAAACAAGAAATTGGCTGGATCTGAAAATGCATCGAAAGAGCGATTAGACCACCAGCGGCAAGAGTATGAATCAGCTTTAGCGGACAAGGGTGACGCAAGTCGACGACTAGGGTTGGTGGTTTCTCAATTGGAAGAATCTAATGCACAGAACCGGGCCCTGCAAGAGGAGCGTCAGCGCGCGAGCACCAGTCTTTCTGATGCACAATCGCGTTATAACACGCGGGTTGCTTCCTTGGAAGACCAACTAGCAGAAGCTGAGCGCCGATACCGTTCAGCGGTAGGGGAGAAAGAAGCGATACAAGCAGATAGAAAACTCATAAAGACATCGGTGGAAGGCTCTGCATCAACGATAGCTTCACTGCAAAAGCAGATATCAATGCTTGAAAACGAGAGGAGTGAATCCAATTCCCGAGATAAAACCAAAAAGGAAACCCAGGAAGAGCAATTAATGATATCGAAAGACACGTCTAGAAAGTATCAAACTCAGTTACAACAGACCAAGAGCCTTCTCAAGGTAGTACAAGATCAAAGAAAGCATCTTCAAGAAGATAATATCGCATTAAGGGCTGAACTTGATGATGTACTGCGCAAGTCTCTTATTGCGAATGGACATGATCGAGAACCAAGAATTCAAATTGAGAAAAATTACATTCAGTCGCCCAACAAGTTTATTTCGTCACCTAAAATGCTGCAACCGAACGTGGAGCATAGACATTATCATCAAAATGGTTCCGATGGGATACAAGATACAGAGATTGAAAGTCCAAACGAAGATTTGTTGGATATTGATATAGAAAAACTTCGGCAAGAAGTTGAGAGCTTACAGCAGCTAAATTAATTATGAATTGAATATTTTTTATTAGAAATTGCTAACTGAGGAAATGATGGAGCCATTGAGGATGGTATTTTTGCGATTCAAGACATCTTGTACAGGTGATACAGATTTTTGTAATACCTTCCGGTAATTCAGTGAAAATATAAAGATGCCTCTAATTTTTTTACCGAAGAAGCCAGAAAGGGGATTTCAATTATCTAGATCGCGAGCGAATGCACCGAAGCATTACTATTTTCATGCATGTATTCAACGGATATATGAAGTCCATCTTACATCATGATTGCTATAGTAAATAATAAAACAAGAAAAATCACGCCGACTAGAATGCAGCGAGATTCATCCAGGAATATATAATTCATTCAACGACATCCAATTGTATTACTGTTGATTCTTGAGTCCAGTGGAAGTATCCTCAATTTTCAACGGATGTCTAGACAGATGTAGGCAATATCCTACCAGTTACTGTAACAAAAAGACTAGATCTGAAAATGAACTAAAACGGAATAGTATTTAGTATATACCGAATTCAAACTCTGATGTCGAAGGCGGCCTCTGAGCAGCTAGCCTCTCTATGTCCCGTGTCCGTGGTGGCGTGCCTGTCAGATTTAAAACATACCATTAGCGAGGCCTTGGTTTTGGAGCCGCATGACTCCGTGGTGCTGTGGGTTGATGTCTGTGGTTTCACTAGTATGGCAGAGAAAATGACTCCTCAACAACTATCAACAACTATGTCCCGATGTTTTTCAGTGCTAGTTGATTCAGTTTCGAAACACGGAGGCGACGTATTGAAATTCTGTGGAGATGCTTTACTTTGTGAATTTCGAGATATCCAAGGAAACTTCGAATTAAAAGAAGGAATGGATGCTGCATTGATATCTGCGTGTATATGCGCTGTTGAAATTCAAAACGAGAAAACTTCTTCGGAGATTAATATGGAAGGAGGACTGGATATCAAGCTCAAAGTATCCATTGCAATGGGTACTGCACATGCTTTATTGGGAGGTGGACTTCATGATCGATGGGAATATTTCTTAATGGGAGAACCATTACAACAGATTCGTATTGCTGATCAGCTATGTACTCCAGGAGGTATTATCATGGGAGATTCCGCAGCCATTCGTTTGATGCAATTGCTACCCGATTGCGACCTACAGTCAAATAGCACCACAAAACCAATGAGCCGACTCCATAATACTCGTCCTTCATCAATCACTATAGATATTCCACAATCATTATCCGTTCTTGAAGATAGTGATTCATCAGGCGGAAAAGTATTACGCCAATTACACCGAACAAGGAGCACCACTACAGGACTTGAACCAAACACAGCACCAGAGCGTGCTGAGAAAATGCCTCGCAGAAGAGTCACTTCCCCAAGTCAACTTTTGGTGGCATCTCAATCAGAAGAGACTCAAAATTCATTTGAAATAACACCATCTTCAACTAGCAGTGAAAACGAATTGTCCACAGCAGAGGATTTGAAGGAGTTCAAACTGTCGTCAGAAGGACAGGGAAGGAGCATGAGAGCAGCTTCCTTGGGACAGCAAAGAAGGGAACGGATGCGGAGTACTAGATCTAAGACAGAGACAAAACTACCTCGTTGGCAGTCGCTGTCCGTCCAAGATAGAATTAGTAGCCATGCATTGTTCAATGATGTAACTATTACTATTCCTCAGAAAGGAATTGAAAACTTAGAAAGAGATAAACCCTTCCATCGATATTTCATGCTGCTCAAATTAGGAAGTCTGAAAGGTGCTCCTGTTCTCAAGGAAATTATATCGGTGCCTCAACAGCATGGTGATCTAATCAATCCTCTCTCTTATTTCGTTCCGATGGAGGCACTATCCCAAAAGTTCCTTTACAGAACTCACATTAGTACAAACCCATTGTTTTTCTATGATTCTGTGGGCGACGTAAAGGACGTGTCTGTTTCGTTCATCAAAATACAATCAATCACAGAATCCATGTTTCTCAATTCAGTGCTGGAAAACAAACTCTATTCTAAATTCATCTCGGCACGGGAACAAGGTGCCATGTTTTCAAATGCGATTCACGAATGCTTAAACGTGATCAATAGTAGTCTGTTTCAGCATGGGGGTTTACTGAGACAGATGCTCTGCGATGACAAAGGAACCGTGGCCATCTGTGTGTTTGGATTACTCGGCACTCGTTCCAAAGAAGTTGATGCTTCACTTGCGATTGTTTCAGCATTGGAGATTAAACATCAGCTCAAATCGAGATACAATCATGATGCTTGCGTAGGTGTTGCGTCAGGACTAGCTTATTGTGGTGTGATTGGGAATCAAAAGCGAGCAGAATTTGTTGTTTTGGGAGATACAGTGAACACAGCAGCTCGAATCATGGCATTCGCTGATAAAGGAGACCACGGAGTTGTGTGTAGTCAAACTGCATGGGAACAGAGCTTTAAAAGCAGGCTTCTTCGATATATTCCTGGAGCAGCCGAGACTATAGCCATGAAAAACAAGGTGCAGAGACAGATGGTCTACTTTCCAAATATGCGTGACGACGCCCTCACTCTACATCCATCTATCCATTGTTTACTGTCTAGTTTTTCAAATTTGCTTCAATCGCTTTCTTCGATGCAATTCTTTTGTAGAAATGAATCAAAATCGGATTGTCTTTTCGTGGCTGGCAACAAAGGAATGGGAAAATCAGCTGTTTGCGAATACCTAAGGTATCAAGCATTCATCAACAACATGTCAAATAGATGTCTGATGATTCAAGGAAACCAATTTAGAACTGACATTGACACGGAACAAAAAGAAGATGAAAATGAATCACTTCTATTTGCGTTTTTGATCAATATGTTTAAACAGATTTTTGGAGATTCGAAGAAAGCAGCTAGTTCTATTATCAAGACAATTGAGTCACGATTGGAGTGTGCCATCCCTTACATGCAATATCTCACTCTTTTGTTTCATTCATCTTCCAACGATATCCTGACATCCCAACGCCGTTTAGTGCACAAATTAGAAACTGCAGAAGCTGCTACCGGGAATGAAGCTGTCATCCCAGAACTAGCTATGGCCCTAATTCGATTGGCATATGAAGGAGATGCATCCTTATTGCTACTTGTGGATGACCTCGATCAGCTCGATGAATCGATATTAAATTGGCTACGAATGTTGACGAATGAACCGTGTAATAATTTCTCGAATGTGAAGAACGGTGACAACGTTGTTAATAACCGTCTATTCGGGACGAATACCAGGAAATTACATATCTCGTTGGTTTCTACATTTTCACCCGACTTTTGCTCTGAGGCAGAAAACTTGTTTCCCAGCAGTAGTGTTATAACCCTGTGTCCACTCTCAAAAGCCTCGTCGAGGCTTTTCCTCACTCATGAACTTCACACGCTGGGGTGTCAGGATACCGCAACCGAAGTTCTTGATTATGCCATTGGCGTCTCAATGGGAATTCCTTTTCTCATCAAAGAAATGGCCTCTTGGATCAGACGATCTTCTTATTTTGAACAATATTTGGTGAAAAAAGGCGATCTACCTTTTTCTGTTTTGAAATGGCGTAAACAAATAAAAACCAACCTTTTGGTTCCAAGTAAACTTCAGAATACCTCTTCAGAGTATTCCACAAAGTCGATGATGGAACCACTGCGACTTGAAGTAGAGCATGTCGGAGGACTTCTCACTTCGATAACCCAATCTGACAGTCTAAATATCCGCACAAAGTTGAACGAAGAATCTGTTGACATCTTTCGGAGCAATCCACTTGGAAAATCTATCTCCGAGTCTGACGAAGAATTCAAAAATAATGCGTTTTCTTCGAAAGTCTCCTATCTTGAGTACACTGAAACATTACAATAGGATAAAAATCCTAGCAGGATAATTTGGGCAGTTGGTTGGACACCTTCATCCAGAAGTTCTCACGTTTACTCCCTTCAATGGAGCCTTTCTTAACCCTGTGATCTTCACTTAAATTAAGTTGATTATTATTCGAATACCAGGAACTTATTTGAGTTGTTAAATAGCTTTGAGCGGTGGTGGTAAAACAGCGCGAGCGTTAAAAGTCTCCAGATATTAAATCACATGCGGCGAAGATTATATTATTGAACATTAAAAAGACTTCGAATGATGGGACCAAGGGGATCAAATAGCTGGGCTGTTTGAATTCTCTCGCCCGCTAGTTAATACCATTTTAAATGCATGGAGCATAAGCTTTTCAAATGGCCGACAAAGACGATTTATACTATGCAGACATATCCCCGAGGTATTTCCGTTTAAAATACTAGTAGTTACCACTTTGTGTTCTTCACACACAGTCAGACACTGGTTTTTGTTGCATGCTGTTTCGGAACTTCCAGTTATTTTCGAACGAAGTTACCTTTGAACAAAAAACGATAGAAAATGCAAGAATAAATAAACCTTTGGATGCCTTGCAGAATAATCTAGGACTCCTAGATTCATTTCCTCCTTGAAAGAATTATTTGAAAATGGGATTCTTTTGGTTCGCATCATCAAGTTCGAATTCAAAGCGAGTCTTTTTAACTCTTTCCTATTGCAGCTTCCATGTCACTTAGATTTTTGTTCTGTTTTGGGGGAGGAACAACATTGCGTCTCTTGGATTTAATATCGGATGATCTTGCCAAGGAGGCGTCTGGTAAATCCTCATCGTTATGCTCGAGTTCATCTACCAGCGGATCAATTTCCTCAAGGAATGTTCCCAGGTCTGAGGAGAGACTGGAGAAAATATTAATGCCGTGTTTGATCTGTCTTGTAATTTCAGAAGCTTGGCGCAAACGGATGTCCTTCATGGAATTGTTTCCTAATGAACTTCTAGATATAGAAGTTCTTTGCAACATTGAAGTTGTTGTAGCATGAAACGGAAATGTTTTGCCACATAGCATTGAATTTGGACTATAGAGCATCATAAATATCCAATGAGCCATGAAATTCGTACTCAGTTGAAGAGGCAAAACCACACTGTATCGAGTATATTCAGAAGCTGCAAGACTGGCAAGCACATATAGTGGAAGACTCAGACACCAACCGCAAGCAAACCAAGTAAACTTCTTGTAAAAACCCTTTTTAGAGTTGTATTTGTTCATAACAATCGTATATGAACGAACTATCCATATCGCTAAGAGAATACGGAGAACGACTAACACATATCCTGGCCATGTATCGAACAAGTATACAATATCTGCGGTATCGATACCGTACTCAAAGTAAAAAATACACGACCAATATACAGACATGTAAATCACCAAGAAAATAGCCATTCGCATTCTTCCATTTGCAGAAATCTTTCGCCTCACAATTGTCCATCCTTTCATAATTAACATGAGCATCAGCACGAGCAGCATTTCTGATATGCTTGCGAATATCATTGTACAAGTTGAATACATTGGAATCCAAACTCCGTCAAACGAGTAACTAGAGGACAGTGCCACGAAAGAAGCAAGCTGCATCATTGAAAAGGCGATTGACCATATCAAAATATAGATTGTAACATGCATCTTTCTGATTCCAACGAGCGCTTTCCTCACTAGCATTCCGTAAACAAGCAAAGAGGCATAAAGAACTAAAAAAGCCACTGACACCGGGTACTGTACTTGTTTGTCGTATCCGTAATACGAGTTATCAAAGTTGTAATGGGCAAAACTCCAACCAATGTTAAGTCCTTGTTCGCAATACCCACTAGTACACAACGGATCGCAGTTCCCGATTGCGAAGAACATCCAGCGAGGTCGAGCGGAAGTAAACTTCTTTATTACTGATACAGAATACCAAGGTTCTCCTGCGATTTCAATTTGTGTTTTGTCCTGTAGCACAAGTTCGATCAACATGTTCGATTGGTTGAGTTTCTCACCGCAGACCAATGGTTTGCTATACACATTCTCCCACACTCCCCATTCAGAATCAGCGTCTTTGTCTAGATAGTATAATGCTAACTTGGGACGTGACCCTTTAGGAAAGTGGAATTTCGCTTCGAAACGAGACCCTGTACCATCATTCGCGACTCCATCAAAGCAAAAGCGGTCAGCATAAATCCAAGTCTCGCTGCCTCTATATTCTCCAATTGTTCTGCCACCTTGGCTGATGGCTAGCAGCACCGCAATAGTGACGAAAAATAGCATTTCAAATATACATACGAAACCTTCAAATGAACCGTTACATTTTATATTTTTATTTTGTTAGTACCCTAGTACTTCTCATTGGTACACCATGACAGATTCTGCGTCGATCTCACGCCTGTATGGACTCAGCGCCAAGTATCAGTCTAAATCTGAGACAGCATCCTCGCTGCTTCATGCGATGGCTCCTATCCCTATCAAGACTGTAAGCTTCAAGTGCAGCATCCCAACTGGGGCATCAGTGACGACTCCGTACGGTGTTGGGGTCCTGGAGAAAGTGAATACGAATGGCTTGCTAGTGGTGGGATTAAACTGGAACGCGAAAGCATATCTTTCCCCTGAAGATGTCATTTGGAAGAAAAAACTATTCGAAATGTCTTCCAAGGAAAAACTCGATGCAGGCATTCATCACAAAAATCAAGGAGCAGGAAAATTCATGGCTGGCGAATTTCAAGAAGCAATTCGTTCTTACGAAGTGGCGATGATTTATTTTAGACAAAGCGCCGAGCCTGGATTACTTAAGACATATGTTGCTCCATGTTTGCAGAATGTTTCCATGTGCAAACTCAAATTATTAGACTATCATGGATGTATTGCCAGCGCCAATGATTCGTTGTCAATCGTACCGGACAACTATAAGGCGATATTCTTTGTCGGAAAAGCAAAACGTCTACTAGGGGAGTTCAAGAGTGCTCAATTTGAATTGCACAAAGCGGCTACATTATCTCCTTCAAATTTAGAGATTCGAAATGAGCTAGCTTTAACCAAAGTTGAGCTCGAAAAAAGGTTGGAAGCAGAGAAAAATCTCTTTGGTGGCTTATTGTTGGAACCAGTGAAGCGTCCTGCCTCTTCTCAAGCTTTTAGTGATCATCTGAAGAGAACTAAAACTGATGATTTGGTTGTAGCTACACCTGTTGAAAAAGTGACCAAATCTTGGAACATTCTCATTGCTGTCATAGCCACAAGTGCATTGGCTGCCGCTTTAGTTTGGACGATGAAAAAGAAATAAAATATTGAAATTTATTTATTAAATTAATACTGCACTCGTGGAAGCTTAATGTTGTTTTCCGCGGTTCCCTTTTTCATTCTTCCCTGGAACTTTTCACTTGTAGGAAATTCCTCCAGCTTGTCTCGTCGTCTTTGTAAGAACTGTTCCATATCTTGTACAGAGTGTTTTGATGGGAGATTATTGGCATAGTCATTCGTTACCGTGTCCGATGAATCTTTCAATTTTTCCAACATAGCTTTCAGTTTGGAAATTCTAGCTTCATAATCGTTCTCCATTCGTTTAAGCTTGGTCTGAAACTCTAGGGTGGCACTCATAAATCCTTCTTTCTCGGCCTGATCTAACATCGAATCCATCTTTTGCAGTTCTACTTGCTGGTTTCCGATGCTTTTTTCAAACGCAAGGTTTTTGTAATCGATTTCAAGCTTTCGTTTGTCCGCGACGACTGCCTTGTAGCTACGTACTAGCTTTTCGTGGTTTTTTTCAACATCCACCAGTGCAGCGATTCTACCCTCAAGTTCCGTGGACAGATCTGATATCTTACTTAGAAATGTCTCTCGCTCTTGTTCCATATGAGAACAAAGTGCAGCTGCTTCATTTGCTGTATCATGCGCATTTTTCAATTCATCCGCAACATCACTTGTGGTCTCTGGCTTGCTTTCGTCATTTCTTAACTCCATCATATTCTCAATTCGAATTTCAAGGGCAGAAATCTCATTTCCTTTTTGAAGCAACTGATCTTCTAAGGTATGCAGGTTTCGAGTGGCTGCTGCTAATTTAATATTCGTGTCATTTTCTGACCAGTCTCTTTCGTCATGAATCGCCTCCAATTGCTTTTGAACTTTTTCTATTTCTTCTGTTTTCCTTTTTAGTTCCACTCGATATTCTGAATCAAGTTGATGGAACTTATTGCGAACTTCAGCATGCTGTTCTTTCTCCTCGTTCAATTCAGCCTCCAATGCTGTTCGGAAGCAATCACTGGTAGTTAGCCTTTTTTCTAAACTTTGTATCACTTGATTCAAAGATAATTGGTCGCTTTTCATATCTTTCATCTCAACCGTATTTTGCTCTAACTTCTCTTTATGTTGCACTGCTTGCTGTTTCACGGCTATGAGATTGGATTTAAATTTCATTTCTTGCTCTTTAGCTATTGATATCTCCTCCATCAATTCACGCATTGCATTCCGATGGTCTCGTGACATGCTTGAAATAGTTTCCTCCTTTGTGCAAAGCTGTTCATGAAGAGTTTTCAATAGCTCCCCATGCTGCAATTCTATATCGTTCATTTGCTCAGCAACCTTTTGATTCTTCTCACTGGCATGACGTTCCAAGCTGTCCAGCTTCCCTTGTAGCTGCTGCACAAGCAATGTATTGGAGGCGCATTCAGATTGAGATTTCTGAAACAACTCTTGCAAATGCTCTAGCTGTTTAGAATGAGTTGCTTGTTGTATTTTCAAAGTATGATCAAGTGATACTTTTTCTGCATATGATGCAGAAAGAGCGCTTGATAATTCCGATACCTCGGATTTGCGTTTGACGACCTCTGATTGATAGAGACTTGCTTTTTCTAACTCGCCTGCTATTTGTTCCTGTACCTGTATTTTTGAAACTTCTGAATCTTTTAACATTTGCATCTGTCGTTGTAATTGGTCTCTTGTATGCTTGAATTTCTTGTTCAGATCTTCCATTTCAGAGTCTCTATCTTTCAAGAGCTGAGCAAATGTTTTACATTTAGTCTTGTAATTTGCACTTGCACTTTCCGTAGCTTCCAATTGAGACACTAGATCCCGAACCTCGAGAGCATGTTTGTCATTTAGATCAGCTACAACCCTGCGAGAGGATTCAAGCTCCTTTTCAAATTGTTTCTCGGTCTTAATCATCTCCTGAATATGTGTTTCCTTCTCTTCTAAAGCTGTTTGAGAATTACTAAGTTGCTGTTGCAGTAGTTTATCTTGTTCACTAAATGCAGGGACTTGTTCACTAGCACGTTTTTGCGCCTTTTTCAATTCCTTTCTCAGTTCTTGGCATTTCTCACTCGCATCGTGCTGACCAATAGTTTGTTGTTCGATTTCCAGCTGCAGAGATGCAATTCGCTCATCGGCCTCAAAATCGAATCTTTTGGCTTCATCGCGTAATCGACCGATTTCCAATTTCAATTTTGCAATTTCATTCTCTGCTTCTGATGTTCGTATTTGTGATTCAGTGTTCATGGTCGCATTCTGAAACAGCTGCTCATTTAGGCCCTTGCAATCCATAATTAAAGCTCGCTTTTCTTCTTCAACTTGTTTATTTCGAGTGGTTATTTTGCTTATTTCATTTCGGAGTTTTTCAGTTTCCTTGCCATGAATACTTTCATAAGATGAGATTTGGTGTTGTGTAGTCACAATGTTGCGCTGTAAATCGTCTTCTAGAATCTGCCACTCTTCAAGTCGCACTTTAAATTCTTTCTCTTTAGACTTGAGAGTTTTTTCCACTTCTGATTTCTCATCTATCAGTGACGTAATTTTAGCACGTGCTTCCTCCAGTTGCTTTGTTATTGTTTCTATTTCTCCAGTCATTCGAATTCGCTCTTCTTTAGCTGCTTTTAAAAATGTATTTTTATAATCTTGGGCTTCTCGCAATTCCTTTCTCGTAGAAGATTTTACTTGCATTATTTGGCCGTTTAGATTGTTCGTCAAACTAAGATGATTCGCCATGATCTCGGCTATTTTCCCGTTATATTCATTTTCCAGACTTTCGGAGACCTTGCGAACTTGTTTTTCCACCAAATGTCTTGAATTCGATGCAATGTTACTAAGTTGTTGCATCTCTTCTTCGTGTAATCCTATTTTGCGGTTTGCACTTTGTAATTTCTCTTCTTCTCCCTTCAAACGAGATTCCATAGATTTCTTTTCTTCATCAAAACGGATAATATCTTGCAAATGCTTGTCTTGCACTTGTCGCATGGCGTTTCTCATATTTTCAAGTTTTTCTCCGTATTCTGTGTTCTGCTCTTTCATTTTCTGGGCACTCTCCGTATTAGATTGTTCAAGGGTCAATTTCCTAGCAGACATTTCCTCCAACTCCCTCTTCAGTTCGAAAGCTGTATCCACAAATTGTTGCCTTTCCTTTGTTAAAATCGATTCTCGTTCAGCATATTTTACTTCACTATTCTTGATCCGCATTAAAAGGGCTTCATTCACATCGTGCATTTTGCTTTCAACCGCTTTTTCGGCGTTTTTCGATTCCCGGATTTCTTCTCTAGCCACTGCAGCTGACTCTTCTAACTTTTCATTTAACAACCGCATTTTTTCGTATGAAGACTTGATTGACTTATTTTCACCTGCTAAACTGGCTAAATGTTGGCCTGTGATTTCAGCCTCTTCTTGTTGACGGGCTATTTGCACTTTCAACATGACAATGCTTTCCTTTAGTTTGTTTTGTTCTCCATCAACCATGTTATCGCTCTCTTCCAGTCTTCGGGTATATGTATCTAGCATTGCCCGCATACTGTTCTTATCACTATGTGCTGCTTCCAGTCGCATCTGCGTCTCCTCCAGAACACGGATCACTTCATCTTTCTCTTTCAACGCAATCTTTAAAGATTTTCCTGTTTTTAACTTGGCTTCTTCTATATCATTGATGAAGCTTTCTGCCATCTTTTTGTGTGCTTGTACTTGTTCCTTTAGTGCTTTGTTATTCGATCTCTCCACAACTGCATCCTTTTGCAGGACAGACACTTGTTTGATCAGCTTCCCCTCACGCTGCTTCATTTCCTCCCATTTAGCATTCATTTCCTTCACTTTAGCCTTAGCATCATTTAATTCTTTTTCCTTCTCTTGTACCTGTTGTATGGAATCCCCGGATTCAACTTGGAGTTGCGCTATGCCTTTCCACAGCTGTTGGAAAACATCTGATTGTTTAGTTTCATCTGACAAGTTCAGTCCTCCCATCATGAGGTTGGAAATATCTTTAGCAGATTGACTCTGAGACAAATCATCCTTCTTGACTTTCTTCTTCATCCTTGCTTCCAAAATAGCCGTTGATTTTTTAAGGAATGCCCCCCGCATCAGATCCCTCTTGATTCTTCGTAGATTCTAAGTGTGGTAGATACTAATTACTATAGGAGTGTGTTGTTCGATTTCATAACGTGTACTTCTGAAGTACGTAACGATGCTTGTTTCAAAGGCCATTCGAGTTAGTCCCTTCTGTAGACGTCTGAGTGTAATCCCTGCTGTCCCAGTCACTGCTCCTTCCGAATCATTTGACCCTGAACTCGTAATTTTCGACAAAGATGGTACCTTGATCGACTTTAAGCACATGTGGGGCGACTGGGCTGAAAACCTTTGCGCAGGTTTTGAAGCTGAAGAACTTCATGCCCATGGTTTACAAGATATGGAAATTGCTCTGGGGTATACAAGGTCGACGAAACGAATCGTGAACACGAGTCCTATATGCTGTACCCCCATGCATCGTATACAAACCATTTGCGAAACCAGTCTCCATAAACATATGTCACAGTCATCTGCAAGATCCCTTATGGAGAAAGTGTGGCATGTACCAAACCCTCTTCAGACATCGAAACAGTTAACAAACTTGCCAGAACTTTTTCAGTTTATGAAAGAGGAAAGAAACATAAAAATCGCAGTATGCACCACAGATAATAGAGATGTAACGTTGGAGACACTTCGAATGCTTGATGTGCTTCATTATGTTGACGAGATATTGTGTGGGGATGATGATCATGTGGCACCCAAACCGTCACCCGATCAAATACTCCATATTTGTCACAAGACTGGTGTTCACCCTTCCAAGACTATTATGGTGGGTGATACTATTACTGATATGAAAATGGGTCTCGCAGCGAAAGTGGGATTAATAGTTGGAGTTATGGATGGAGCTGGATCTATTGAAGATCTAAGTCACGCGGCTGATTATATCCTACCCTCCATGGATAAATTCAAAAAGATTGTATCCTAAATTACTAAAAATTTCTACCATTTCGAAATGACGACTAAAGCTTGTGATGATTAAATACAAAATATAGAGTCCTAAAAATAAATAAGCTGTATAGTTTTTGTTCCGTAATGGAAACAACGCCTAGACAATGCAATGGGTTAATTAAGCTTTATGACATATGTAGGCATAGTACTCAAAGTCATCTTTAGTCTCAATATTCTTCCAGTAACATCTGGACCATTTACCTCCTAAAAGTAAAAAGTCTCTGGACTCAGGTGTATCTGGTGAAAACTGAATAAACACGCCGCCTTTCTTCAATGTCCGAAGCACCGTTTGTTCTAAATACTTATGATGCTGGTTCCCTATGATAAATGCATCTAAAGTACCTTTGTCAACACATACATCATAATAATCAGAGGCCAATCCACTCTCTAACAAATCATCGCACGTGAAAAAACATCTTTCGTTCTTATTCTTCCCCTTCATCAGATCAACTACACTTTTACTCGAATCAACATTATGAACAGTAGCTTTTGGTATATCACAAGCTATTTGTGAACCCAGAGAGCTTGTTCCACATCCCGCATGTAGAACTACTGGTTCAGAGATTTCAACAGCCGATTTTATTACAGGCATCGCGTCATCGCAATTAATAAACCATTCTTTAAACTTTTGAGTGTTATTCGCGTATGTACTTTCCCAATAGACCTTTGATGAGAAATCGTGTGTACTGCTTCCCATATAACGACATGTATGGCCAACATGTCGACGCATCCGTTTCACAGGAGAAAAAAAAATGTTAGCAGAAGAAGGTGTTGCAGTGATAGTGAATGTGGAGATTAAGGCAGAACGATTAGAAGAGTTTCTTCAGGTGATGAAAATAGATGTAGAGGGATCACGGCTAGAAGAAGGAAACATCAGATTTGACTTTCTTCAAAAAGACGAAACGAACTTTACGTTTTATGAAGTTTACAAGTCAGAAGCAGCCATGGCTTTCCACAAAGAGACTTCTCATTATGGAGCGTGGGCAGCATTTAAGGCTTCAGGAGGCGTTATTAGTCAAACAGTTGAACTACGGAAATTTTGCAGTTTCTTGTAAAACATTCAAACAATTAAAATACTAGGATGCTTTTATTATATAATAGCGTGCCCACTCATTAGCAGCAGCTTCCATCTTGTGTTTTATCAGATGCGAATGGCATAGTAGTCCCGCATCCATGAAATATCCCAAAGTGGTTTTCAAAGTTGCCAATGAATTCAAAATGAGGGGCAAACCTGGTGGAAGCCAGCATATGCCAGGTATTACCACACACAGGGTACACTTTACCAGCAGGAAACTCATGATGGCCATCAAGTTCCCACGAATATGAATTGTGTTCGATACTACCCTTGTATATAACCGCCTGACCGTAGTCCTCGCAATCAGGTTCCAACTGCCCTGGAAGTTTAAAAAGCCGATAGGTGGCACTGAAAAATCGAATATGCCCTATTTTACTTTCCACTGTCTTGTTGTTGATAGTAATGGGAGCATCCTTCACCAAGCGAGGGTCTGTGAATCCGCACTTTTGACCCAATCGAACAAAGTCGTTCCAGTACAGTGCCCCACTCAAACACTCGCCCCATAGAACGGGATCTTCACGGAGAGAACTAGGAACACGTTTCTCCGCATATACATCAGAAAAGTATAACTCGCCTCCTGGCTTCAATAATCGAAACACTTCGCGAAGGACAGCATCTTTGTCGGGACTGAGGTTGATAACACAGTTACTAACCACGATATCGAACGAATTGTCGACAAGACCAAGCTCATTTAGTCTCTCAATGTATCCTTTTTTGAATTCAACATTAGCAAATCCAAATTTATCCGCATGCCATCCTAGGTGTTTGTTGGCAACATCTAATTGCTCATCCGTCATGTCAACTCCGACAACAGATCCAGAAGCTCCAACGAATTGCGCAATCACGTACACATCTCTTCCAGACCCACAGCCAAGATCGAGCACTCTCTTTCCGTCTAGGACGTCCGGAAGTACCAGACCGCACCCGTAGTACTTTGCCAATACTTCATCATGAACCCTTTTCAAAGCCTCGCGAAGGTGAGGTACAGGGGACTCTCCGGTACAGCAAGCATTGGTCTTGAGATCTTCACTCTTTGATAGAACCTTACCGTAATAATCTTTCACTGAGTCGATTGTTGAAGCCATCCTCGTATCTTGTTTTGATCTCGAATTCGGGAAATTCGGAAATTCGTTTTCACCCCGATGTACTATTTTCAATTTTAAAAACTTCATATATAAATTTCTAAATTATTAATAAATTAAAAAGTAGCGTCATCATCACCTTCTATATCATCCACGTCACTTTCGTAATAGGCTTGTGCATTGTAATCTTCACCTTGATCCTCATCATCGTCATCGTCTTCTAAATCCGAATGTTCTGAAACTATAGATGGTTTCCTTTCCTTTTTTGAACGACCTTTTTCCTCTTGCTGAAGCTTGTCAAAATTAATAGTGGTTTCTTTGGGGATGAAGTTTCGAGTGCCAGTACTTGCTGTGAGTTTACCTTTGGAATCTGTCGATGGAGTTAACACATCATACAACTCCTCAGGGAAATGATACGTTGGCCATGGTCTACGCATGCCTTCAGGGAGTGTAATACATCCGATAGATTGATTCTCTTTGTATCCAATAACTCGATTTGACACTATTGGAGTGCGTAGTCTCATGTCATGGTTCCCAAACCGAAGATCGAAGTACTTCTGCTGCTGCACCAAAGACTCCAACGTATCCGGAGTAGCAACATTGGATGCACATGTTTTAGATTCAGGTTTGTTTATTTGCTTTGGAAAATCCAATGGAGGTTCAGACAAAGGGCCTCCGGCACTCGACCCATTGTTACGCTTCATTATTATTGGTAAACATGCATCGCGGGGACCCACTCCTTTTTTAATACGTTTCAAAACAAATACTTGAACATGACAACATAATTAATTGGTTTATTAATTAGATTTTGATGTACTGCCGTCGGCAGTTGGCGGATCAACGCCGAATAGTTTCGACGTGTTTGTTTCAGTGTTTTCCTTATCGTCCTCCAAAAAATTCGAATTCCAGAACTCATTGAAATCATCGCTCGAAACATCCTTGAAGCATTCGTTAAATGGCGACCAGGAAGCAGCAAGTGGTAGGGGACTTCCATCATCTTTGAAGTTGGAATTCGCTGCTTCAATTTCTAGATCAGGGGACGTTGTGGTGAAGGAAATTATTTCCTCCCAATGAACAATGGTATCCAGGAATCTCGGGGGAGACAGGAAGTTCATAGTAAGGTCAGCAACTAACGGGGAGGAGCCGTAGGTCTCCGGCACAGGGATATCCTCGTCAAAACTTCTTCTCGTACGCTCCATGCTTGATGCGGTTTTCGTCAGAAGATTGTCAAGGACCAGATGAAATACCAGCAAATAAAAGGAAGCCTATTTACTTAAGATTTTCATACGAAATATAAAACGTCATTTTATTTAAACCGTACACATTTAACTAACTTTTCCCAACAAATGTTTCAAAAATGGTCGATTTGCTCGATATTTTTTTCAGGAGTTTCCATTTTTACGCACCAAATGTAAATGGAACAAGATTTGAAACCC
>Ga0105053_10005049_pt1 | contig 19011 bp, 14 predicted proteins | sample BON01_FD_78093 | JGI IMG/M metagenome (GOLD analysis project Ga0105053, IMG submission 78093) | Freshwater microbial communities from Lake Bonney liftoff mats and glacier meltwater in Antarctica - BON-01 | ecosystem: Environmental > Aquatic > Freshwater > Ice > Glacier meltwater | place: Lake...
CCCGCCCCATCCGCGCCCCCCGCCCCATCCGCGCCCCCCGCCCCATCTACGGTCGCCTCGGCAATGCGCCCGCCCACCTCGCTCGCGCTGCCCACCGCACCGGTGGCGGCTGCGCCGATGGCGGCACCGGTCATGCGGGCCACCCGGGTTTCGGTGCACACCCCGACACCCGTGTCAGCCCCCGTGTCAGTCCGGGGCGCCGCAACGCACGTCGCCGCCAATCCGGTGCGTTCCCAGCCGGCCGCCGCACCACCCCCGGCCGCCAGCCCGGCGCCGCCGCACGTGGTGCGCTCGTCCCTGGGCATGGCCCGAAGGCGCGCGGTGGAGCCCACCGTCATGGGCGGCGGCGGAGGCCAGGATTGAGCGACCACCCTCCCCCCTCTGGTCGGCTACCCTCTGGTCGTCTGCCCTCGGGCCGCACCCGCGCCGGCCGGGCGCCCTCCAGCGCGCCGTCGCCCTCCAGCGTCGCCCACCGCTTCGGCGCGGCACAATCCGACGGCGTGCCGCGCATCGAGAACATCCGCGTCACCGCGCCGGACCTCGACCGCCGCGCCGCCATGGAGCGCACGCGCGGCCGCCTGGTGCTGGTGGCCGCCGGCTTCGCGCTGCTGTTCGGCGCGGTGATGGTCAAGCTGGTCGACGCCACCATCATCGACCCGGTCAAGCCGCGCCTGGAGGCGCAGATCCGCCGGCCCGAGCCCGCCCCGCCCCAAGCCGGCGGGCTCGACGCCACCCGCACCGCCGCGCTGATCCCGCTGTCGCGCACCGATTTCGGCCCGCTGGTCAAGCGCGCGCCCATCGTGGACCGCAACGGCGAGCCGCTGGCGATTTCCCTGCCCTACGCCGACCTGCACGCCAACCCGCAGATCGTCTACGATGTGGAGGAGGTGATCGCCAAGCTGCGCCGCGTGCTGCCGCGGCTGGAGGCCGACACGCTGCGCCGCCAACTGGCCCAGCAGGACAAGCAGTTCGTCTATCTCGCCCGGCGCATCACCACGCGCGAGCAGTTGCAGGTCAACGCGCTCGGCATTCCCGGCATCGATTTCGAGATGACCGAGAGCCGCCGCTACCCGCTCGGCGCCGTCGCCGCCCAGGTGCTCGGCGGCGTGGATATCGACGGAAACGGCCAGGCCGGCGTGGAGCAGTTCTTCGACGAGCGCCTGCGCACCGACCGCGCGCCGCTGCGCCTGTCGCTGGACGTGCGGGTGCAGGCGGTGGCGCGCGACGAGCTTTCCAAGTCGATGGAATACTTCAAGGCCATCGGCGGCAGCGCCATCGTGATGGACGTGCGCACCGGCGAGGTGCTGGCCATGGTCAGCCTGCCCGACTACGACGCCAACCAATACCGCCACGCCAACAACGAGCAGCGCTTCAACCGCGCCATCTCCGGGCGCTACGAGCCGGGCAGCACCTTCAAGCTGCAAACCGCGGCGATGTCGCTGGACAGCGGCGCCGGCCGCCTGTGGACGATCTACGACGCCTCCAGCCCGCTGCGCTTCGGCCGCTTCACCATCAACGACTTCGAGGGCAAGAAGCGGCCGCTGTACTTCCCCGAGGTGCTCGCCTATTCCTCCAACATCGCCGCCGCCAAGATGGCCCTGGCCGTGGGGGCGGAACGCCAGCGCGCCTGGCACCAGCGCATGGGCATGATGGCCCCGGTGCCGATCGAGCTGCCCGAGACCTTCCGCCCGCTCACCCCCAACCCGGCCCGCTGGAAGGAACTCACCACCGCCACGGTCGGCTTCGGCCACGGCATCTCGGTCACGCCCCTGCACCTGGTGCGCGCCACCGCCGCCATCGCCCATGGCGGCGTGCTGGTGCGCCCCACCATCCTGGCGCGCGAGCCCGACGCGGCGCCGCCGCAGGGCGAGCGGGTGATGAGCCAGCAAACCTCGGACATCATGCGCCGGCTGATGCGCCTGATCGTGTCCGACGGCTTCGGCAAGTCCGCCGAGGTGCCCGGCTACTTCATCGGCGGCAAGACCGGCACGGCCGAGAAATCCGGCCGCGGCGGCTACAAGAAGAAGGCCAACGTGCAGGCGTTCATGAGCGTGTTCCCGATGAACGCGCCGCGCTACGCCGTGTATTTCATGCTCGACGAGGCCAAGGCCACCGCCAGCACCTTCGGCTACGCCACCGCCGGCTGGGTGGCAGCCCCCGGTGCCGGGCGCGTGGTGGCGCGCATCGGCCCGATGCTGGGCCTGCTGCCGGAAACCGACACCGCGGCGGCCACCGCGCTGAGCCTGGCGATCCCGCTGCAACCCGCCCGCCCGCCCGGCGCCGCCCCGGCTGTCGCCCCCGCCGCCCCCACCGGTGCGCCGCGCGGCAACGTTCCCAAGGGCGCGCCACCCCGCGCCTCCCCCGCCGCCCCCTCCCCCGCCCCGTCCCTGGCCCCCTCCCCCACGCCGGCCCCGGCCCCGGCCCCCCGCGATCCGCGCCAGGAGGCCCAGGTTCGCGCCCCCGCTCCCGCCTCCGCTCCGGCACAGAATGGGGGGGCTGTCCTTGCGGTTCGCTAGCATCCTGGCGCGCATGCCCGACCTCGTCGCCATGGCCCCGCGCCAGCTTCAAGCGTGGCGCGATGCCGCCGGGCTGGAGGTCGTGGGCATCACCGCGGACAGCCGCCAGGTGCGCCACGGCATGATCTTCGCCGCCCTTCCCGGTGCCCGCCACGACGGCCGCAGCTTCATCGTCCAGGCGATCGCCCGCGGCGCCGTGGCCATCCTGGCCGAGCCGGGCACGAAGGTGGGCAATGCCTGCAAGCTGCTGGAAGACCCGCTGCCGCGCCGCCGGCTGGCCGTGATCGCCGCCCTGCTCGCCCCGCCGCCGCCCGCCTTGCTGGTCGCCGTCACCGGCACCAACGGCAAGACCAGCACCACCGATTTCCTGCGCCAGATCTGGACCCTGGCCGGCCACGAAGCCGCCAGCCTCGGCACCCTCGGCGTGGTCACCGCCGCGGGCGAAGCGGGCCCGGGGCTGACCACGCCCGACCCGGTGGGGCTGTCGCAGACGCTGGGCGACCTGGCGCGCAAGGGCATCGGCCGCGCGGCGCTGGAAGCCTCCTCGCACGGGCTGGACCAGTACCGGCTGGACGGGCTGCGCATCGACGCCGCCGCCTTCACCAACCTCACCCGCGACCATCTCGACTACCACGCCACCATGGCCGCCTACCGCGCCGCCAAGCTGCGCCTGTTCGCCGAGGTGCTGTCGCCGCACGCCCCGGCCGTGGCCTGCACCACCCTGGACGACGAAAGCCTCGCCGGCCTGCGCCACATTGCCGCCCGCCGCCGCCTGGCCCTGCGCCTGGTGGGCGAGGGCGGCGACGCGATCCGCCTGCTGCGCGCCACCCCGCGCCCGGACGGGCAGGTGCTGGAACTGGAGGCCGACGGCACACGCCACGCGGTCGCCCTCGCGTTGCCCGGCCGCTTCCAGGCCGACAACGCCCTGGTCGCCGCCGCCCTGGCCGAGGCCACCGGCGTGCCCGACGCCATCGCCCGCCTGCCCGGCCTGGTGGGCGTGCGCGGCCGCATGGAGCTTGCCGCCACCCTGCCCAACGGCGCCGCCGTCTATGTCGACTACGCCCACACGCCCGATGCGCTGGCCCGCCTGCTCACCGCCCTGCGCCCGCACACCGAAGGCCGGCTGCACATCGTCTTCGGCGCCGGCGGCGACCGCGACCCCGGCAAGCGCCCGCTGATGGGTGCCGCCGTCGCGGCGCACGCCGATGTCGCCATCGTCACCGACGACAACCCGCGCACCGAGAACCCGGCCGCCATCCGCGACGCCGTGCTGGCCGGCATGGCCGCCCTGCCCGGTGCGCGGACCCACGCCAACCGCGCGGATGCCATCGCCGCCGCCCTGGCCGACCTGCGCCCCGGCGACGTGCTCGCCGTCGCCGGCAAGGGCCACGAGCAGGGCCAGACCATCGGCACCGAGGTGTTCCCCTTCGACGACGCGGGCGTCGTGCGCCAGCTTGCGGGGGCGGCATGACCGCGCTGTGGACCCCGGCCGAGCTGCGCGCGGCCACCGGCGGGCTGATGCGCGCGCCGTTCAGCGCCACCGGCGTGTCGATCGACACCCGCACGCTCAAGCCCGGCGACCTGTTCATCGCCCTGGTCGGCGAGACCGACGGCCACGCCCATGTCGCCGCCGCCCTGGCGCGCGGGGCCGCCGGCGCCCTGGTGCACCGGCTGCCCGACGACGTGCCCGACGACGCGCCCCTGCTGGCGGTGGCCGACACGTTGGCCGGGCTGCGCGGCCTGGCCGAATTCGCCCGCGCCCGCTTCGCCGGCAGGCTGGTGGCGGTGACCGGCAGCGTCGGCAAGACCACCACCAAGGAGATGCTGCGCGTCATCCTGGCCGCCCATGGCCGCACCTGGGCCGCCGAGGCCTCGCACAACAACCATTGGGGCCTGCCGCTGACCCTGGCGCGTATCCAGCGCGCGGCGGAATATTGCGTGGCCGAGATAGGTATGAACCATGCGGGCGAGATCGCCCCGCTGGCCCGCCTCGCCCGCCCGCATGTCGCCCTCATAACAAACGTCGAGCACGTGCATGTCGGCCATCTCGGCAGCCTCGAAGCCGTCGCCGACGAGAAGCTGGCGATCCAGGAGGGGCTGGACGGCGGCACGCTGTTGCTGCCGCGCGACAGCGCCATGTTCGCCCGCCTGGCCGCCGGTGCCCGCCACAACGTGCGCAGCTTCGGCCGCCACGGCGAGGCCGACGACCGCCTGCTCGCCGCCGAGAGCGACCCGACCGGCACCGACGTTTCCGCCGAGATCGCCGGCCAGCGCGTGAGCCTGCGCCTGACCGCCCCTGGCGCGCACATGGCGATGAACGCGGTGGCCGCCCTGTCCGCCGCCGCCCTGCTGGGCGCCGACCCGGCGCGCGGGGCCGCCGCCCTGGCCGGCTTCGCGCCGGTGGCCGGGCGCGGGGCGCGGCGGATGATCGCGGTGCCGGGCGGCGAGGCGCTGTTGCTCGACGAAAGCTACAACGCCTCGGCCGTGGCAATGCGCGCCGCCTTCGCGGTGCTGGCCATGCAGCCCGCCGCCCGCCGCGTGGCGGTGCTGGGCGACATGCGCGAACTGGGCGAATTCGGCCCGGCCGAGCACGCCGCCCTGGCCGAACCCGCCACCGCCGCCGACATCGTGTTCACCTGCGGCCCCCTGATGGCCCATCTGCGCGACCGCCTGCCGGCCGACCGGCGCGGCGCCCATGCCGAGGATTCCGCCGCCCTCGCGCCCCTGGTGGCCGCGGCGCTGCGCCCGGGCGACGCCGTGCTGGTCAAGGGCAGCCTGGGCAGCCGGATGAAGTTGATCGTCGACGCCATTGGCGGCGCATCTTCGGAAATGGTCGACGCCATTGGCGGCGCATCTTCGGAAACAGTCGACGCCATTGGCGTCCCGCCTGCGGACATAGTCCACGCCATCGACGTAACGCCTGCGGAAAGCGCGGCCTGATGCTGTACAACCTGATCACCCCGCTGTCCGAGCAGTTCATCTTCGCGAACCTGTTCCGCTACCTGACCTTCCGTGCCGGGGCGGCCTGCATCACCTCGCTGGTGCTGGCGCTGATGTTCGGCCCGGCGATGATCCGCCGGCTGCGCGCGCTGCAGCGCGACGGCCAGCCGATCCGCCCCGACGGGCCGGAGCGCCACCTGGTGGAGAAGAAGGGCACGCCCACCATGGGCGGCATGCTGATCCTGGCCTCGCTGACCATCTCCACGCTGCTGTGGGCCGACCTGCGCAACGGCTTCGTCTGGGTGGTGCTGCTGCTGACGCTATCGTACGGCGCGATCGGCTTCGTGGACGACTACATCAAGCTGTCCAAGTCCCACCACGCCGGCCTGTCCAGCCGCGGCAAGCTGATCCTGCAATCGCTGCTCGGCCTGGCCGCCGCCGTGGTGCTGGTGTGGCTGACGCGCGAGCCGCTGGCCACCGGGCTTACCATCCCGTTCCTGAAGGACGTGCTGATCCCGCTCGGCTTTGCCTTCCCGCTGCTGGCCATGCTGGTGATGGTGGGCTTTTCCAACGCGGTGAACCTGACCGACGGGCTGGACGGGCTGGCGATCGTGCCGACCATCATCGCCGCGGGCGTGTTCGCGCTGATCGCCTATCTCGTCGGCAACCGGGTTTTCGCCGACTACCTGCAGATCAACTTCGTGCCCGGCGTGGGCGAGCTGGCGATATTCTGCTCGGCGCTGATCGGCGCGGGGCTGGGCTTCCTGTGGTTCAACGCGCCGCCGGCAGCGGTGTTCATGGGCGACACCGGCAGCCTGGCCCTCGGTGGCGCGCTGGGGGCGGTGGCGGTGGCGGTGAAGCATGAGATCGTGCTGGGCATCGTCGGCGGGCTGTTCGTGGTGGAGACCGTGTCGGTCATCATCCAGGTGTTCTGGTACAAGCGCACCAAGCGCCGCGTGTTCCTGATGGCCCCGCTGCACCACCATTTCGAGAAGAAGGGCTGGTCGGAACCAACCATCGTCATTCGCTTCTGGATCGTCTCGATGATCCTGGCCCTGATCGGCCTCGCGACGTTGAAGATCAGGTGAGGGGGCGCATCCGATGACCTTCCCCCCCACCCTGCTGGCCGGGCGGCGCTTCGCCGTGGTCGGGCTGGGCCGCAACGGCCTGCCGGCGGCGCGCGCGCTGGTGGCCATGGGCGCCGATGTCACCGTGTGGGACGACAAGGGGGACGCCCGCGCCGCCGCCGATGGCCTGGTGGTGGCGGAACCCGACATGACGCGGCTCGACGCGCTGGTGCTCTCGCCCGGCATCCCGCACGCGCTGCCCGCGCCGCACCCGATCGCCGCGGCCGCGCTCGCCGCCGGGGTGCCGATCCTGTCGGATGCCGAGTTGCTGTTCCGCGCGGTGCGTGCGGCCGGCTCGCGCGCCCGCTTCGCCGGCATCACCGGCACCAACGGCAAGTCCACCACCACCGCCCTGCTCGCCCACATCCTGGAGCGCGCCGGCGTGCCGGTGGCGGCCGGCGGCAACCTGGGCACCGCCGCCCTGGCGCTGAAGCTGCTGCCCGATGACGGAATTTATGTGCTGGAGATGTCCAGCTACATGTTGGAGCGGCTCGACACGCTGTGCTTCGACACCGCCTGCATGCTCAACCTCAGCCCCGACCATCTGGATCGCCATGGCGACATGGCGGGATACGCAAGTGCCAAGCGCGCCGTGTTCGACCGGCAGCGCGCCGGCGACCTCGCCGTGATCGGCATCGACGACGCGCCCTCGCGCGCCATGGCCGAGGAATTGCGCCACCGTCCCGCCCGGGTGGTGACGGTGAGCGAGTGCGGCCCGGCCGACGTGGCACCCGCCGGCACCGTGCTCACCGATGCCCAGGGTGCCATCGCCGACATGGCCGACGCCGCCGCCCTGCCCGGCGCGCACAACGCCCAGAACGCCGCCGCCGCCGCCGCCATGGCGCTGCATTTGGGCGCCACCCGCGCCGAGGTGGCCGAGGGCATCCGCCGCTATCCCGGCCTGCCGCACCGCCAGGAGCTGGTGGCCCAGGCCGGGCGCATCCGCTTCGTCAACGACAGCAAGGCCACCAACGCCGACAGCACCGCGCGCGCCCTGGTCTGCTACGAGCGGATCATCTGGATCGCCGGCGGCATGGCCAAGGAGGGCGGCATCGCGCCGCTGGCCGAATTCTTCCCGCGCGTCGCCGAGGCGCTGCTGATCGGCCGCGACGCGCCGATGCTCGCCGAGACCCTGCGCGCCCACGGCACCGCCCACCGCGACCTCGGCACGCTGGATGCCGCCGTGGCCGAGGCGTGGCGGCTGGCACGCGCGCTGGACGGCGAGGTTGTGGTGCTGCTGTCGCCGGCCTGCGCCAGTTGGGACCAGTTCACCGGCTTCGACCAGCGCGGCGACCGCTTCCGCGACCTGGCGCGGGCCTGTGTGGCGGGGATGGCCGCATGATCCCGCTGTCGCGCGCCGACAACTCGCTGCTGGGCCGCTGGTGGTGGACGGTGGACCGCTGGACGCTGGCCTGCGTCGCCGCGCTGGTGTTCTTCGGCTACGTCATGATGATGGCGGCAAGCCCGGCCGTGGCCGCGGCCATCCGCGTGTCGCGCGACACGTTCCTGTTCAAGCAGGTGGTGTTCCTGTGCGCCGCCATGGCCGTGCTGTTCGTCACCTCGCTGCTGTCGCCGCGCGGGGTGCGCCGGGTGGCGCTGGTGGGCTGTGCCATCGCCCTGGTGCTGACCGCGCTGACGCTGGTGACCGGCACCGAGATCAAGGGTGCGCGCCGCTGGCTCAGCCTGCCCGGCATGTCGATGCAGCCCAGCGAGTTCCTCAAGCCGTTCTTCGCCGTGGTCGCCGCCTGGCTGATCGCCCAGGGCAGGCGCGAGAACAACTGGATTCTGCGCCTGTCCTGGCCGGCGATGGCCGTCGGCATGGCCGGGCTGATCGCCCTGCTGCTGACCCTGCAGAAGGACATGGGCATGCTCGCCGTGCTGATGGGCGTGCTGATGGTGCAGTTCTTCGTGGCTGGCGTGCACCTGATGTTTGTCGGCGCCGCCGCGGCCGGGTTCGCCGGGGCCGCCTGGCTCGCCTACCTCTCGCTCGACCACGTGCGCCGGCGCATGGACAAGTTCCTCGACCCGTCCTCGGGCGACACCTTCCAGGTCGATCTCGCCGCCCGCGCCTTCGGGGCCGGCGGGCTGCTCGGGCGCGGCCCGGGCGAGGGCCGGGTGAAGGACCACATCCCCGACGCCCATGCCGATTTCGTGTTCGCCGTGGCGGGCGAGGAATTCGGCATGCTGGTGTGCCTGGTGATCGTCGCGCTGTTCGCCTTCATCGCCCTGCGCGGCCTGCTGCGCATGCTGCCGGAACGCGACCTGTATGTGGTGCTGGCCGCCACCGGGCTTGCCGCGGGCTTCGGCATGCAGGCGTTCATCAACCTCGCCTCCACCCTGCACCTGATCCCCACCAAGGGCATGACGCTGCCGTTCGTCTCGTATGGCGGATCGTCGGCGCTGGCGGTGGGGCTGGGCATCGGCCTGCTGCTGGCGCTGACCCGCCGCCGGCTGCACGGGGACGACTCATGAGAGGGGGCGAGATGCGCCCGGTGGTGCTCGCGGCCGGCGGCACGGGGGGGCATTTCTTCCCCGCCGAGGCGCTGGCCGGCGAGTTGGCGCGGCGCGGCCTGCGCGTGGCGCTGATCACCGACGCGCGCTCGGGCGGGCTGGCCTCGCCGGTGTTCGCCGGGCGCGAATGCTTCATCATCTCCGGCAGCGGCATCGCCGGGCGCGGCCTGCTGCGTGCCGCCCGCTCGGCCGCCGCCCTGGCCGCCGGCACCTGGCAGGCGCGCGCCATCCTGGCCCGGCTGCGCCCTTCCGCCATCGTCGGCTTCGGCGGCTATCCCTCGGTGGCGCCGGTGCTGGCCAGCCGCACGCTGCGCGCCCGCCCGGCGGTGGTGCTGCACGAGCAGAACGGCGTGCTCGGCCGCGCCAACCGCATGCTCGCCCGCCATGCCGACGTGCTGGCCACCAGCCTGGCCGAGACCACGCGCGTGCCGCCCGGCATCCGCACGCAACTCACCGGCAATCCGGTGCGCCCGGCCATCGTCGCCAGCCCCTATGCCCCGCCGCGCGATGCCATCCGGCTGCTGGTGCTGGGCGGCTCGCTCGGCGCGCGGGTGTTCAGCGACGTGGTGCCGCCGGCGCTGGCCCTGCTGCCCGCCTCGCTGCGCAGCCGCCTGGTGGTGACCCAGCAATGCCGTGCCGAGGATATCGAGCGGGTGCGCGCCGCCCATGCCGGCAGCGGCGTCGCCGCCACTCTGGCGCCGTTCTTCCCCAACGTGGCCGATCTGCTGGCTGCCGCCCACCTGGTGATCGCCCGCGCCGGCGCCTCCACCGTGGCCGAGCTTGCCGTGGTCGGCCGCCCCGCCCTGCTGGTGCCGCTGCCCGGCGCCATCGACGACCACCAGAGCGCCAATGCCGCTGCCCTGGCGCAGGCCGGCGGCGCCTGGGTGATCGCCCAGCCCGACGCCACGCCCGCCGCCCTGGCCAGCCGGCTGTGCGCCCTGCTCGCCGACGAGGCCGCCCTGCCGCGCGCCGCCGCCGCCGCCGCCGCCCAGGGCCGGCCCGACGCCGCCGCGCGCCTCGCCGATCTTGTCGAAACCGCGATTTCCCGCCGCATTCACCAGGAGAGCAGGGCATGAGGGCACTGCCTCTCTCGATCGGCACCATCCACTTCGTCGGCATCGGCGGCATCGGCATGTCGGGCATCGCCGAGGTGCTGCACAATCTCGGCTATTCCGTGCAGGGCAGCGACATCGCCGACAGCGCCAACGTGAAGCGCCTGCGCGAGGCCGGCATTCCCGTCGCCGTCGGCCACGACGCCCGCCATGTCGGCAACAGCCAGGTGGTGGTGGTTTCCACCGCGGTGAAGTCCGACAACCCCGAGGTGCAGGCCGCCCGCTCGCGGCTGATCCCGGTGGTGCGCCGCGCCGAAATGCTGGCCGAATTGATGCGCCTGCGCTGGGCGATTGCCATCGGCGGCACGCATGGCAAGACGACAACGACGAGCCTGGTCGCCGCCGTGCTGGAGACCGCCGGGATGGACCCCACCGTGATCAACGGCGGCATCATCAACAACTACGGCACCAACACCCGCATGGGGGCCGGCGAGTGGATGGTGGTGGAGGCCGACGAGAGCGACGGCAGCTTCCTGCGCCTGCCCGCCACCATCGCCGTGGTGACCAACATGGACCCCGAGCACCTCGACCACTGGGGCACCGGCGAGGCGATGCTCGCCGGCTACGACCAGTTCGTGCAGAACGTGCCGTTCTACGGCTTCGCGGTGCTGTGCATCGACCACCCGGCGGTGCAGCAGATGATCCCGCGCCTGTCCGACCGCCGCATCATCACCTACGGCTTCTCGCCCCAGGCGGACGTGCGCGCCGACAAGCTGGTGATGGACAAGCTGGGCGCCACCTTCGATGTCACCATCGCCGACCGCGCACGCGGGCGCAGCCGCAAGATGGGGCCGTTCCGCCTGCCGATGCTCGGCCAGCACAACGTGCAGAACGCCCTGGCGGCGGTGGCGATCGGCGCCGAGATGGAGATCGACGACATCACCCTGCGCACCGCATTCGCCAATTTCCGCGGCGTGAAGCGCCGCTTCACCAAGACCGGCGAGACCGGCGGCATCACCGTGATCGACGATTACGGCCACCACCCGGTGGAGATCGCCGCCGTGCTGAAGGCCGCCCGCCAGGCCGGCGCCAACAACGTCGTCGCCGTGGTGCAGCCGCACCGCTTCACCCGGCTGCAATCGCTGTTCGAGGAGTTCTGCACCTGCATGAACGACGCCGGCACGGTGATCGTGGCCGACACCTATGCCGCCGGCGAGGCGCCGATCCCCGGCATGGACCGCGACGCGCTGGTGGAGGGGCTGCGCACCCACGGCCACCGCAGCGTGGTGCCGCTGCCGGGCCCGGAGCATCTGGCCGAGATGGTGCACGCCATCGCCAGGCCCGGCGACTTCGTGGTGTGCCTGGGCGCCGGCAACATCACCCAATGGGCCGCCACCCTGCCCGGCGAGCTCGCCAAGTTGCAGGCCGGCCAGAAGGCCCGCGCGGGCGGTGCCGCATGATGGTCATGGAACGCGGCCCCGTGGCCACCGCCGCCGCCGTGCTGCGCGGCCGCATCCAGGGCAACGCCCCGCTTGGCCCGCTCACCTGGTTTCGCGTCGGTGGTGCGGCCGAATTTCTGGTGCGCCCGGCCGATGCCGACGATCTGTGCGCCTTCCTCGCCGCCCTGCCGCCGGAGGTGCCGGTGGTGGCGATCGGTGCGGCTTCGAACCTGATCGTGCGCGACGGCGGCGTGCCCGGCGTGGTGGTGCGCCTGGCGCGCGGCTTCAATGCGATCGAAACCGAACCGGACGGCGTGGTCGCCGGCGCCGCCGCACTCGATGTGACCGTGGCCGAGCATGCCGCCGCCGCGGGGCTGGCGGGGCTGGAGTTCCTCTCCGGCATTCCCGGCAGCATCGGCGGTGCGGTTGCCATGAACGCCGGGGCGTATGGCAGCGATGTCGCCGCCTGCCTCGACTGGGCCGAGATCGCCACGCGCGACGGCCAGTTGCTGCGCCTGCCGGTGCACCGGCTCGCGCTCGCCTATCGCCACGCCAGCCTGCCGCCGGGCGCCGTGGTGGTGCGTGCGCGCTTCCACGCCCGAGCCGGCGAGCCGGCCGCCATTGCCGCCCGCATGGCCGCGATCCGCGCGGCGCGCGAGGCCAGCCAGCCGGTGCGCGCCCGCACTGGCGGCTCCACCTTCCGCAACCCCGCTTCGGGCGAAAGCGGCCTGAAGGCGTGGGAGCTGATCGACGCCGCCGGCTGCCGCGGCCTGGTGCGCGGCGGCGCGCAGGTGAGCGAGAAGCACTGCAACTTCCTGATCAACGCCGCCCACGCCACCGCCGCCGACATCGAGGGGCTGGGCGAGGCGGTGCGGGGGCGCGTGCGCGCCATGAGCGGCGTGGACCTGCACTGGGAAATCCGCCGCATCGGCACCCCGCAGCACGAGGCCGCCCAATGACCCGCGTCGCAGTCCTGTACGGCGGCATGTCCGCCGAGCGCGAGGTGAGCCTGTCCACCGGCCGCCAGGTGATCGCCGCCCTGCGCGAGGCCGGCTACGCGGTGACGCCCGTGGAAGTGGGCAGCGACCTCGCCGCCGTGCTGCGCGCGCTCGACCCGCGGCCGGACGCGGTGTTCAACGCCCTGCACGGCCGCTTCGGCGAGGACGGCGCGATCCAGGGCGTGCTCGACTGGCTCGCCATCCCCTACACTCATTCCGGCGTGCGCGCCTCGGCCCTGGCGATGGACAAGGCCGCCGCGAAAGCCATCTTCGCCGCCGCCGGCCTGCCGGTGGCGCGCGGCGCGATGGTTGATGTCGCCGCCCTGGAACACGCCGACCCGATGCCGCTGCCCTATGTGGTCAAGCCGGTGAACGAGGGCTCGTCGGTGGGCGTGGAGATCATGCGCGAGGGTGGCAACCGCCGCGCCAGCGTCGCCGCCGCCTGGAGCTATGGGCCCGAGGCGATGGTGGAGGAATACATCCCCGGCCGCGAACTCACCGTGGCGGTGATGGGCGAGCGGGCGCTGGCGGTCACCGAGATCGTCGCCGAGGCCGCCGACTTCTACGACTACGAGGCGAAATATGCCGAGGGCGGCTCGCGCCACGTCATCCCCGCCGCGATCCACCCCGACATCTACGCCCGCGCGATGGACGTGGCGCTGGCCGCCCACCGCGCGCTGGGCTGCCGCGGCGCCACCCGCAGCGACTTCCGCTACGACGACACCGCGGGCGAGCCGGGTCGGCTGGTGCTGCTGGAGGTGAACACCCAGCCCGGCCTCACGCCCACCTCGCTGCTGCCCGAGCAGGCGGCGCACCTGGGCATGAGCTTCCCGCAGCTGTGCGCCTGGATGGTGGAGAACGCCGCATGCCGCGCGTGAAGCCCCCCCGCGCCCAGCCCCCCCGCGCCCAGCCCGCCGCGCCCCGCCCGCAGGACGGGCCACGCTTGCAAGGCCGGCCGGGGCGCTGGAAGCTGGCTTGGCGCAACCAGCGCCGGCGGCTGCGCTCCATGCTCGTGCTCGGCGTGCTGGCGGGCGGCGGCTTCGGCGCGCTGTATGGCATCCAGGCCCTGGGCGACGGCGCCAGCCTGCGCGAACGGCTGGGCGACATCTCCGCCGGGCTGGGCCTGCGCGTGGACCACGTGGTGGTGGAAGGCCGCAACAAAACGCCCGAGGCGATGCTGCGCGCCGCCCTGGGCATCCGTCCGGGCGAGCCGATCCTGGCCTATTCGCTGGACGAGGCGCGCGCCCGGCTGGAGAGCATCAAGTGGGTGGAGCACGCCACCGTCGAGCGCCGCCTGCCGGCCACCATCGTGGTGCGCCTGGTCGAGCGCCGGCCGTTCGCGGTGTGGCAGATGGACGGCCGGTTCAGCCTGGTCGACCGCGACGGCGCGGTGGTGACCGACTCCAACGTGTCCGCCTTCGCCGGCCAGGTGCCGCTGGTGGTGGGTGCCGGCGCCCCGCAGGCCGCCGCCGCCCTGGTCGACGCACTGGCCACCCAGCCCGACCTGCAGGCGCGCATGGTCGCCGCCGTGCGGGTGGGCGAGCGGCGCTGGAACCTGCACATGAAGAACGGCGCGGACGTGATGCTGCCCGAAGGGGCGGAGGGCCTCGCCCTGGCCCGCCTGGCCGCGCTGCAGGCCAGCCACGCTTTGCTCGACCGGAAGCTGGCCGTCATCGACATGCGCCTGCCCGACCGCCTGGTGGTGCGCCCGCAGCCCGAGGCCAGCTTCCGCCTCGGCGCCAGCCAGCCGCCGCCCCGCCCCAGCCTGTCGGGCGCAACCCCATGACCGCGAAGGATTCACGGCCATGAACGACATGTCGCGCCACCCGCTGGCGCTGCCGCCGCTGTCGCCCGAACGGCCCGACGAGCCGCCGCGCGGCCGCGCCCGCCCGTCCAGCCCGTTCGGGGTGCTGGATATCGGCACCACCAAGATCGTCTGCGCCATCGGCCGCGCCGAGTCCGACGGCACGCTGCGCGTCATCGGCTTCGGCTGGCAGAAGGGCCGCGGCGTGCGGGGCGGTGGCATCGTCGATATCGAGGAGGCCGAGCGCGCCATCCGCGCCGCCGTCGGCCAGGCCGAGGAGGAGGCCGGGCTGCGGCTGTCCAAGGTCACCGTCAACCTGTCCTGCGGCCAGCCGGAAAGCCGCCTGTTCAACGTGCAGTGGCCGGTCGGCGGGCGCGCGGTGAACGAGGCCGACATCCGCCGCGTGCTGCAGGAGGGGCGCAACCGCGCGGCCAGCCCCGGGCGCAGCCTGATCCACATCCTGCCGATGGCCTTCTCCGCCGACGACGCCCAGGGCGTGGGCGACCCGCGCGGCCTGCATTGCGACACGCTGATCGGCCGGCTGCACGTGGTCGATGCCGTCACCACCGCGCTGCGCACGCTCGATGCCGGGCTGGCGCGCTGCGACCTGGAGATCGACGAGCTGGTCTCCGCCCCGATGGCCGCCGGCATGGCCACCCTGGTGGAGGACGAGCGCCTGCTGGGTGCCACCGTGCTGGACATGGGCGGCGGCACCACCGGCATGGCGGTGTTCGCCGAGAACCACCTGCTGCACACCGAACAACTGCCGCTGGGCGGGCTGCATGTCACCAAGGACATCGCCAGCGTGCTGTCCACCACGATCACCGCCGCCGAGCGGCTGAAAACCCTGTGGGGCAGCGCCCTGGTCAGCCCCGACGACGAGCGCGAGATGCTGCCGGTGCCCATGGTGGGCGAGGAGGAGCACCAGATCGCCAAGGTGCCCCGCAGCATGATCGTGAACATCATCCGCCCGCGCCTGGAGGAGACGTTCGAGCTGGTGCGCCAGCGGCTGGACGCCTCCGGCCTGGGCCGTGCCGCCGGGCACCGCGTGGTGCTGACCGGCGGCGCCAGCCAGCTGGCCGGGGTGCGCGAGATGGCCGCGGAGATGCTCGGCCGCCAGGTGCGCCTCGGCCGCCCCGCCACCCTGCGCGGCCTGCCCGACTCGGCACAGGGCCCCGCCTTTTCCACCACCGTCGGCCTGCTCGCCTGGAGCGCGGGCGAGGGCCGCCGGCTGCCCGACCTGGACCTCGACGCCGACCGGCCGCGCGGCCTGTTCAAGCGGCTGGTCGAGTTCCTGCGTGACCGCGTGTGACTGCAATGACACACGCCAAGCCAAGACGACACCGAAATAACGACCCCCCGGAAACCCGGGCGGTTGCGAATCGATTGGACACGGTAAAAGTGAATCTCCTGGGGAGTCCTTCCTGATGACGTTGAACCTGACCATTCCGCAGACGATGCACACCGACTTCACGCCGCGGATCACCGTGATCGGGGTGGGTGGCGGCGGCACCAACGCCGTCGACAACATGATCGCGATGAACCTCCAGGGCGTGGAGTTCGTGGTCGCCAACACCGACGCGCAGCAGTTGATGCACTCGCGCGCCGACCGCCGCATCCAGCTCGGGCCGCACATCACCCAGGGCCTCGGCGCGGGTGCCAAGCCCGAGGTCGGCCGGGCCGCGGCCGAGGAGGCGGCGGAGGAGCTGTACCGCCATCTCGACGGCGCCCACATGGTGTTCATCACCGCCGGCATGGGCGGCGGCACCGGCACCGGTGCGGCCCCGGTGATCGCGCGCATGGCCCGCGAGCGCAACATCCTGACCGTGGGCGTGGTGACCAAGCCGTTCACCTTCGAGGGCAGCCGCCGCGCCCGCGCGGCCGATGCCGGCATCCTGGAACTGCAGGATTTCGTCGACACGCTGATCGTCATCCCCAACCAGAACCTGTTCCGTCTGGCCAATGAGCGGACCGGCTGGAAGGAAGCCTTCAAGATGGCCGACCAGGTGCTGTACATGGGCGTGAAGGGCGTCACCGACCTGATGGTCGCCCCCGGCCTGGTCAACCTCGACTTCGCCGACATCCGCACCGTGATGGCCGAGATGGGCAAGGCGATGATGGGCACCGGCGAGGCCGAGGGCGAGGGCCGCTCGATCCGCGCCGCCGAACTGGCCATCAGCAACCCGCTGCTGGAAGACACCTGCATGCGCGGCGCCAAGGGCCTGCTGATCAACATCACCGGCGGCGAGGACATGACGCTGTTCGAGGTGGACGCCGCGGCCAACCGCATCCGCGAGGAAGTGGACGACGAGGCCAACATCATCTTCGGCTCGGCGATCGACGAGACCCTGGCCGGCAAGGTGCGCGTCTCCGTGGTCGCCACCGGCATCGAGACGGCGCACCGCAGCGCCGAGCGGCCGCGTCTGGTCGCCGTCAGCAACGGCAACCTCGCTTTGGCCGACACCAACGGCGATGCCACTTCGGGCCAGCAGGCCGGCGACCCCGCCACCGCCACCGGCCCGCAAGGCACGCCAACCCAGGGCATGCCGACCCAGGGCACGCCAACCCAGGCGATGGGCAGCAACACGCTGCCGATCCCGCTGCGCCAACCGGGCATGGGTGGGTCAGGAACGGGGCTGCCGCCGGGTATCGGCCCGCGCACGGCCCGTCCCGCGGCACCGCCCACCCTGCCGCTGCGCAGCCCGGCCGCGCAGGCGCCGTACACCGAGTCGGCCCCGCTGACCGCGCGTGCGGCGGCCGCCGAGCCGGCGCATGCCGACGGTCAGGCCGGGCCATCCTTGGCCGCCCCGGCCCGCCGTGCCGAGCCGGTGGCATCGCTGCGCCCGGTCGCCCCCCGCCCCGCCGAGGCAGCCCGCCCCGCAGCCCCGGCCCCCGCCGCCGGACCGAACCTGTTCAACCGGGTCACCGGCCTGCTGCGCGGCAACCGCGCCGCCGCCCCGGCGGAACCGCGCCCGGCCCAGCCGATGCTGACCGCCGAGCCCTACCCGCAGGACGGCACGGCCGAGTCGGAGCGCGGTTCTGCCCAGGCCACGGGCGAGAAGATCGACCTGGAGATCCCGACCTTCCTGCGCCGCCAGCACTCCACCACCCAGCACTGACCGCCTCCACCGCGACACGCCTTCTCCACCGCGACACGCCTTGCTGCCCACGCCGGCCGCAGCCCTTGACGGGGTTGCGGCCGGCGGATTTTTTTGTTCCGGCACTACACTGGTGGGCGCTGCAAAAAATCTCTCTCAATCAGCAGCTTGTGCTGTAATACTCAGAAATAAAGCTTGACTCGCCCCTGGCCGCGGCAGCTTCTAATCTTCACATTCAACTCTGCGTGCACACATCAGGTCTGGCCCATGGACGGTTATTCTCACAGCGCGACGATCCGCGATCCGGCCCCCCTCCGCCCGGCTGCGTCCAGTTCGGCTGCGTCCAGTTCGGCTGCATCCAGTTCGGCTGGGCCCGATGCAGCCCCCGCATCCCAGGCCCTCCGGGTGATGCAGCGCACCCTGAAGGCACCGATCGACTGCGTCGGCACCGGCCTGCATTCCGGCAAGCGCGTGGCCATCGCCCTGCGCCCGGCGCCGGCGGGTCATGGCATCGTATTCCGCCGCCGCGACCTCGGCATCGACATCCCCGCCCGCTTCGACTGGGTGGCCGACACCCGCCTGTGCACCGTGCTTGCCCACCCCACCATCGCCGCCGCCCGCGTGGCCACGGTGGAGCACCTGATGGCCGCCCTGGCCGGCACCGGCATCACCAACGCCATCGTCGAGGTGGACGGCCCGGAACTGCCCATCCTGGACGGCTCGGCGGCCAGCTTCGTGTTCCTCATCGACTGCGCCGGCAGCGTGGAACAGGACCAGCCGGCCGCCTGCCTGGAAGTGCTGCGCCGCGTGCGCGTGGCAGGCGCCGATGGCAGCTATGCCGAGCTGCTGCCGCCGCCGCGCAACGCCGCCGCCGAAATCGTGCCGGGGCTGTCGGCGCGCGTCGCCATCGAGTTCAGCGCCCCGGCCATTGGCGCCCAGGCGATCGCCCTGCACGTCACCCCGGCGAGCTTCCGCAAGGAACTGGCCGCCGCGCGCACCTTCGCCCTGTTCGCCAACATCGAGGCGATGCGGCAGGCCGGCCTGGCCAAGGGCGGCAGCCTGGACAACGCCGTGGTGGTGGACGGCGCCCGCGTGCTCAACCCCAGCGGCCTGCGCATGGAGCGCGAGTTCGTCCGCCACAAGCTGCTGGACGCGGTGGGCGACCTCGCCTTGGCCGGCGTGGTGCTGTGCGCCACGCTGCACGCCCACCGCGCCGGCCACGCGCTGAACAACCGCCTGCTGCGCCAGCTGCTGGCCGAGCCCGCGAACTGGCGCCTGCGCGACGGCGCCCTGCCGGATTTCCTGCAACAGCCCGCAGCCCCCCCGCGCGCCGCCGGCGCATCCGCCTGAGCCAGATCGGCCACAACCATACCGGATCGGCACACCGGATCGGCGCACCGGATCGGCGCACCGGCACGGGGTTCGCCACGCTGCCGCGCGTGCTATAAGGCGCGCCTGCAATTCCGGTGATTGAATCGAAGATGCCCCTGTTCCGCCGTAACGCCGAGTTCCATGCCACCCTGGTC
>Ga0105053_10005050_pt1 | contig 19000 bp, 13 predicted proteins | sample BON01_FD_78093 | JGI IMG/M metagenome (GOLD analysis project Ga0105053, IMG submission 78093) | Freshwater microbial communities from Lake Bonney liftoff mats and glacier meltwater in Antarctica - BON-01 | ecosystem: Environmental > Aquatic > Freshwater > Ice > Glacier meltwater | place: Lake...
CTGATGATCGATTACCTGATGATCGATTAACCGAAAAATACTTGTTCAGCATAACACAAGCCATCTGTAGTGGTGCAAGTCCATGTGATAGAATGAACGATCTTTTATCGCCGATCATCGTAAACAGTTTTTGATTATACACAAATGGCGCTATACCATTTACAACAATTTGATTTTTTGCATCCTGTTTACATCTAATTCCATAGCGACGCCAGATATTTTTAAATGAATCGGTTCTCGCAGTTTGTCGACAGTTCGTATATGAATAGTTTGGCATATCATTATGCAAAGGGCAATTGCGTGCATAGCATTCAGAACTTGGATATTGACGCGCGATAAATATTTGTCGTTTTTGATTATGTAAATTTGTTATAGTTTGGTCTACCAGTAGGTCTCTGTTAACACTTAACGTAGACCCACCGGACTTATATGCAGATAAATATTGCAAATAATCGTCTGGTAAATTCGTATACATATGTGATTGAGATTGTGATTGTAAATACAAATATGCAACCATATCAACATAGACATGTTTAATAGCAGCATTACAGTTGATAGACTTCGTTATCATATATCGTAATAAATAGCATATTTTTTGAGTTTTTAATTTAGTGTTCGTATTGATAAAATCGACAATCAGGGTAGATGTTGTGCTACGTGTAAATATTAACACAAATTGAACAATATCGGCGATTTTTGTCAATGAGCCTATAATTTTATTCAGTATTTCTATTGGCATATTATTAATTGAGGCGGAGTGAACACCTGAGTCCCTCAGGTAATAAACATGGTCAGACATTAAGTTGTTTGGATGAGTTGGATGAGTTGACTAAAACTATTGTAGTAATTATCATTCAATTTTATCGTTTAATCGCTATGTATGCTAAGCAAAAAAATGTAACAGGTGTTTTGTTATCTTAACAGGTGTTTTGTTATTCTAATATTAAAGTGAAAAGTTTTTCATAACAACTCGCATAAAATCTCTATGAATCTCGGGTAATTCCTTAAGAAGATCTTCGGAAAATAATGGACATTTTTTGAAAAAGTTCTTGATCATCATATTGTATTGCGCATTAAAGAATTTCGCCAACTCACGAGACTGAATGACAAATTTTATTTTAAATACTTCCTGTATGTCACATGACTCCCGTATAACACGTGGATCTTGATAGTATTTCATAAACGGACTTTTACGTACATCATTAGACCCGCCTATCAAGAATATATCTAATCCGTATTTTTTAATGACTTCTTCCAGTGCATCTTCATCAGAACAGGTTTTTTTAACAAGAGGATCAGTATTAATAATTACAACAGCAACAGTTTCATGATTTTCATTATTTATACATATATTGGCGGTAAACCCACTTTTTGAATATATTTCACTTATCGAAATAAAAGGGTACCCAACAATATTATTCACCAGTAACAAGTTGTTATCTCGAATGGCTAAGGAATACTCTTGTTTGAGGTTAAAGGCTTTGTTTGTGATATCTATAGAACGTTTGCGAATGTCAACAGATATCTTATTATTGTCTAAATTTATTGCGGAAATTCTTTGTCCACTGGTTATCTTGTTGCATGTGCACCCCAGTTTATATGTATTAGTATCTACCATAAAATTTGCAATAAATGTGTCTTCGTTCGTAGGATCTAACTGTACTTTGGGATAAACAGGAATGCCGAATTCTGTTTGAGGTTCAGCCATTACACCCTATTTATAATAAAGCAATACTGGAGGACTTACTAGCAAACAGGACTTACCGGCAAACAGGACTTATCGGCAAACAGTACTTACCGACCAAACAGGCCTTACTGTCAAACAGGACGTAACTGCTAAAAAACATAGAAAGATTTTTAATTCAAATTTTAGCCACTTTTGTATGTATACCAACCGGAATACGTAGATGCATATATTCATCCGTATTACATATAATATTGGTAAAAATTTCGACATCGGTCATTGTTGTTATTGTGTAATCTATCATAACAACGTTATCACAAATTAATGTTATAACTATATTATTAAATTCAGTCTCGACAACATAAATATTATATTGTTGGTCGTTGTCAAATATATAACTACTTGATGTTGCGGTATTATATGTTAATTTAAATCGAGTTTGTAAATATTGTATCGCATCGAGAATAAGCTGACCACGTGTATCAATGTTGTTTAATATTAGATCAATTATATATCTATAGTCGGACGTAAATAATAATTGAATAGTGATAATACAACATGGGGGAAATCGGTATTCTTCATCCTTTATTTGATAGCTTAAACAAATATCAATAAGACTAAATATTAGAATTACTGAGTAACCTCGGAAGAATTCAGTTCCAGAGCCATCTATTATTAATGGTTTTGGTTTAATATATAATATATATTTTGTCAATACCGGACATACTACATCAACAACAAAACCCTTAGTTCTTATATAATCTGCAATATTATTTACATGGCTAGTTATTCTTTCGCCGTCTAGTTCCATAATTAGAAACAATTAGGTCTCAGATAAAAAATAGCAATATATTGCAAATTCAATTTTATATTCAGTCGATTTATTGCTATTATTAATGGTTTTGGTATAATCTAACATAAATGCGAAGAATAATCAGATGTGCGAATCAATTGCGCAAAGTGTTCAACTTCTATCATTGAATATACTGTTATGCTAATTAATTTGGTATTATTTATAAACAAACATAAATTACCCACATAATATTTTATATAATCTACATCCGTGTCCAACGTAATCTCATATTTAGAATTTTTTACAAAAGTTAGTGCGTTTGACTTTTTATTTTCAATAAGTTTAAATTGAGTATTTAAATATTCCACACAGTTGTATAATAATGCCCTACTAGTTTTAATACGATTAAGTATAATATCAATAGCGACATGGAAGTTTTCGATTGTATTTAGATGTATTGTATCGTATTGATTGTATATAATATATAATGTTATTCGCGATCCTTCTACCGTATATCGCAAATCAAATCTAAATCGCCTAGTCGAATCGAAGGACAAAGTATACGGTATCGACCACAATGTAACCATATATGGTACTTGGGTACAAACAGGACCTGGGGAACAAACAGGACCTATGGTAGTTTCATCTGCTTGAATAGTATCAAGTCCTGTTTGTTTTTTAGGTCCTGTTTGTCCCCTAGGTCTTGTGTATGTAGTCTCATGCTCTACTATAATTTTGCTTATATCTTTAAGACTTTCTCGGATATACTCAATTATGGTATTAAAATTAGCAGTTATTATTGTCATATTATCAGCAGATGTTGTCATATTGTCACTTATCAAAAATTCTATTATTGTCAAAAAATATATATAACATAAATTCAATTTTAAAAAACACAATAAAACTCAATATGTAAGAGTATATGCACCCACTAAATGGTCGAAATGCCATTTAGTGGGTGCATAGACTTTTACATATTGAGTTTTAAAATTGAATATTATTTTACTCTTAATTTTGCCGCTGCTATTGTAACGATAAAAAGTCCAAAATGTCGAAGAAGTACACTAAGGCTCTCACTCGCGCCATTCTGACGTCGAACATCGATTTCAAGGCACTTAGGGACACTCACGAGTTGAAGTTAATCCCCCAATACGCCAGACAATTTCTCAACATAATTTGTCGCCATCTTCGCTCGCCTGACGCAAACAATCGGTTCCCGAATATTTTGAGATTTCTTGTCTTCCTCCGTGAACATATGCGAGTGAATAAGGCCATTCAAAAATGCTCAGTGCATTATGATCCACGCACGGGTCACAGTCTGAACATTTGTCAATCGTGTGGGTATGTTGATATGTGGATGTACCAATACTATATTGAAGTTTTCCTCTCCAATGATCGTCTGGAGCTGCTCTGGATGCATCGAGAGACACTCTTTGATTTGTTTCCGAAACTCCACTTTCACGTGCATGTCATCATGGAGAAGAATCAAGATTACAACTGCAAACGTCTTGACATACTGCTGAAGATTGGTGATTTGTATCCGAAGTCGCTTTCATCTGGTACCACATACCGCGAATTGATGTACACATCATTTGCCCAGATTGTTGTCGATCGCGAAATTGACATAAACACATATCCCGATTATGGGTATGATGGTTCTTGTATGAGTCGTCATTATCGCGCTCCGACACTTGTCATGTTGCGTCGATTGGCAGCAAGTTGTGGATACACGATGAATGATTACGAGCCTATTCGATATTTGTTGGGCTCTCATTACAACATCAAACTTACACTCAATTCGCTCAAGGCTATTCTTGCAAAATAACTTGATATTATGTTTATGATATTGATTGCATTTATGATTGCATTTACGATTGCATTTACGATATCGATTGCATTTATGATTTTTTTAAGAAGAATACCATAATATTATACATCCAAATATGCATCTTTGTGTATCATGTGGTTATATCGATAAATGGGTATTACAAATATATGTAGATCGAATTATCAACTAAAAATATCAACTAAATTATCAACTAAACATCATATTGATTTTGCTGATTTCGTAGAGATCTTTATTATAACAAATAAATCATGTGATACCCGAATGCATTCATATTTGTTGCTTAAAACTCTACTATAAGCACTAGTTGTATATAATAAAAAATAATGGTTTTTAAAATTAAGATGAAATTTTAACTAAAAAGTTTCATATTTAAATTTTGAATCATACAGTATAGCTGTCCTAGTTAAAATGTCAGAGTGTTTGACGATTACTTTATCATCTATTTTAACTTGTCTACTCTTAATATATTTGTTATAATAGTTTCGCAGTGCTGTTATTTTTCTTTTTTCATCAATATCTATGGGCGCTTGAGTCGGAAATAATGTTGAGTTTATTCCATAATACGCACCAGCAATTTGTCCTGTTATTGCTGCGGTTGTATCACAATCTCCCAGTAAATTAACTGCTTTCATTAAGGCATCCGCTAATGATTTTGATTCAGATGTGCAATACAATGCAATTGCAAGTGCATCCATAGAGTATGAGCCAAAATATCCTTTATTATTGGGATAGCCATTATAATTGATGCCTCTATTTGTCATTGAGTCTATACATAATTTTTTATAACTACTATAATCTTGTCTGCATCTCCAATTATAAAATGTACATTTTTTTGTAATATCATCTTTTATAGAATTAAATTGAGTATCGATCATAGTTTTCGTTTCAACATCTTCAATATCGTATGTTTTCACAATTTTAGTCTTTAAATCTATATACCATTTACCATTAGGTGTTGTAAAATGTTCTTGGCTACCGGGATTGAAAAAGAGTTCACTTTTTAGTAATAAGTACAGACGTATATGTGATCTAATAGCAGATTCAATTCGTTTATAATCGGGAAGTAATAAAGAATTTTTGAATGGATCTTTAAAGAATTTATCGAGGGCACTAATTGAAAGTTCAACTAAATACGTATCAATATATGAAGTGCGACAAGTACCCAATAGTCCTTTTATTGTTGCATCGGGATTGTTGTTTTTTATTATAGATGATATAAGAAAGCCCATAAAATGTGCGGTTATAGAAGCATCACAACCACGATGAGTTGTAATACTTGATTTAACTGAATATTCTGCCGCAACAAAATGATTATTTCTATATGCGATTGGTATTGCACCTAACCGCATAAGACCGCCATTGCCAGACGCATTTTCAATATCGATTATTATTTTTTCTCGATTTCTTTTATTGTCATTGTGAACATGTTCAATTTTGGTTGGATTAAACGAAGACATACTATCATAATCCCAACATGAATTTATACCATCACATTTATGATCAAGTGCAAGTATAGTAGAATACATTGAAACCAAAATATTACCACCCAATCCAATTGATTGATGTTGATAATATTCAGCATTATTATATTTTTCCGTATGCCATTTGAGAAATCTTAAACGAATATCAGTGCCATTAAATTCATTATTTAACATAAGTGAATCTAAAATGCATAACCCCATTGATGTATCGTCTGTCCATATACCACCTCTCATTCCATCCACAGGTCCTGTTTGTCCCGGGCGCCCTTTTATTGTAATATTTTTCTCAGAATCTGAACAATAAGTTGTATTTATAAAACCATCCCGCGCGTTGTATTCTGCAAAGTCGTTAGTATCTGCATTAATAAGTATATTAAACCCTATTTTCTTGTCTCGTATGTACTTATTGACTATATATTCAAATGTATCACTGTCCTTACTTAATTGTAAACATGAATAATTATCACCAACTCCAATAAATTCTAAAACACCTCCAAGCGCATCACCCAATACCATTCCAAACATTACACCTAAGCATTTGTTCAATTCTGGATCATCTATTACCTTTTCTAGTCGTTGACGAATGCTTTCAATATAATCATATTCATATTTATCAATACTATTATATTTTATCTTTTCGAAAGAAATCTTTGTCGATATATCTATTTTTTGTACTAATATAAAGAGTCTGTATTCTTTCTGTTCATAAGCAACTGTAAATAAAGGTTTATTATTTTTAATATAGTTTGATGTTATAGGGTTATCCGTTACATCAAAAATAGCACAAATATAATCTACATTACTAACTAAAGCATCTATACCAAATTCTTCTTTCATTTGGTTAATACATATACGCCGATGATGATATCCGAGTACAGTTCGGACTATGTACATAATATATTTATCGTATGTTATATTTTTGCACTTATCATCAGGTGTTACTGACTTAAATATAACATATTTACGACTGTTAATTCTCTGAATCTCATATAGTAACTTACAATCGGTAATTGTTATCGTATCGCTCGTATTATGTTCAGCGACATCTTTGTTATTTAAATAGTAACAAAGATGATGTGATGTCATCCAATTTTAGTAAAATAATAAGTTAGTATATGTCTAATTATTAGTATATTATTTTTTGCAAAAAATGAATTAATATTGCCGGAAATGTTTGATGTTCCAATTGAGCTTGCTGATGAAGATAACCAAGTATTTTAAAGCAGACGTTCCTATAAATTTGAATTATTATTTAGTCTATATTTTTTGACAAAAGATATCCAATATAGCGGAACAATCAGACCCTTCAGGACCTATGGCTGACCAATCAAACGACATTACGAATCCAGCATCGTTTGCAGTTGAATTGATTCACAATGAAACAACTCACAACTGTACATTTGTTGCTAAACTGATTCCGACTGTTTATGCTGCCCGTGCAAGTGCACTACAATCGACTATTGAATACCATGGTAAGTTTCAGATCCCAGCTGATGTCAATTATTGGCAGCATATCGATATTGCTCGCATATGTTTGAAATATGGCGATTACAAATTGGCCAATTTAGATCCAAGTGGTTGTACGTTACGATTAAGCGATTTTTACTTTCAAACACCGGTTGAATCCAAGGAATGGGACTATGCATTATGTGCAGTTGTGACCAATCCAATTAACAATTACGGTGTTGTTGGCAATCTTGTTCTACTTGATTCATTGCCACCGATTAGGAAGTCACTTCGTCATCTTTGTATCAATAACATTGGCAACTATCCATCACGGCCTATTGGTAATGGATCAGATGGTTTGAATGTATGGAATATGTACAACAAGACGACAATTATCAAAGGAACAGTGGCATTAGTGAGAACCATGTGTACCGTTCAGTACAGCAACATGGAATTGTATTCGCATTTGTATCCAAATAGCACCAAGTCCGGTTTGCTCTCTAGCAACATTTCAGTTGTTCCTCATTACGGACTATATCAACCACACGGTGCGATAACAGCAGCACATTCACCGAACTTGTTTGTGAAAGTCGATTGCCATTCGATTGCAATGGTATACGAAGACACCCCAAACTTCATTTCTGAATTGACAGAGCTAGAGGAGCTTATTATTATCAATCACGACTTGGGATCGGAACTGGATCTATCTGCGAACAAGAAGCTCAAGAAGTTGACAATTTCAGCACCAGAGCTAACATCGATCAAGTTGTGTGAAAACTCCAAGCTCGAGTTTATCGACGTTAGTGAAACAAAGATTTATCTAACTAACATAATGTCGTACTGTCGTGTCATGCCAAAGACAGTTGAACTGCGCGAGAAATACATGGACCACAGTACTCATGGGTTGACTATTCTCTCGTACAAATCATTTGATGGTTGGTAAACTCGATATGTAAACTCGATATGTAAACGTCTACTCTCCAGTGAATAGTCTTTCGACTATTTACTTGGCTCATGCCCTATACATATCGTGTTTGGTTATTCTTTTTTTTCTTCTTTTTCCTTCTCGTCTCTTTACGCTTTCGTGTAAGGTACAATAATACTAATTCGTACTATTATTAACCGACAATAATTGATATATAGAGTTGGTATTTAAAAATTAAGTGTCTCCTTGCTATTAAATATATTAGATATGCGAAAGCATAAAGAGATATGCGAAAGCATAAAGAGATAAGAAGAAAAAAAGAACGACCAAACTCAATATGTATAGGTCATAAGCTGAGTAAATAGTCGAAAGACTATTTAATTGGCGCGTAGACGTTTACATATTGAGTTTATTGAGTTTAAAGATGTAGAAATTCTTATAGCATATTGTTCCCATCAAGTCTTCGGTAATACGAGAAATAGGATAAGATAGTAGACATGTCCATTTAGGATTATTGTGCATATAGTAATGCATACCAGTGCAGCCATCAGACCCACTCATTTCTCCTGCGTATATGACAAATTTGTGTGGACTATCTACTGTATCTGATAATATTGTTTTTTCAAATGCTCGGACGGCATAATAGTCACATGGTGAACCTGGAGGTGGTGCGATAATAAGCAAAATATTACTATTATAGCCGTACTTTTCAACTGCTTTATCTGATTCAAGTCCATACTCGACATCGCTAAAACGGCTTTCGGACTTGAAACTGGGTGGCAACATTAAATCTGTCTTTTTGATAGTAAAATATTCTTGCATATTGAGTGGTAAATGTGATCGTAAGTGATGAAGTAATATGTCTGATGGTACACCAGTGCCAGCAGCTACTTCGAGAATGTTTATATGGGTTTGCGTATGGGTTTGCGTATGTGTTTGCGTATGTGATTGATAGACTGGCAACAATCCATAAAGCTTCAGAATAGCAATAGTTGCAATACTAAATTCTCGACAAGAGCGTTTAAAGCTTAATAAATCAATTGTGTGTAACATTTTTTCCGAAAAGAATTTGTTAAAGATAACATGTGAACTATCGTCTTGGTTACGCCATGGTCTTAACGTTTCATTATGTGTAAATTTATCCATATCGACATAAGCTTGTAGTGCATTGATAAATAGCTGATCGATATTAGACTTATTGTACTTATCGGACTCGACAGCCTTGTCGTTATTAACCGTTTTTAATGTACTAGGCTTCGGTTGTCCCGAGGTCTGCTTGGACCCAAGAGAATTAAGTAATTGCATGAATAGGTCATTTGTAGACATGATAAATTCCAAATATGTTGAATTAAATTCAAATTCATTTTTTAATCTAATAAACTATCAAAAAATAAATATGATTTGTATTCTAATTTTGTTTTGTGTGGTTATAGTTTGTTGAGATCTGTTTGAGATCTATTTGAGATCTATTTGAGATCTGGGTGAGTTCCTTTGAGATCTGGGTGAGATCCTTTGAGATCTATTTGAGATCTGTTTGAGATCTGGGTGAGATCTATTAAAACGAGACAAATTATAGTACTCATTATTGTGTCCTAATTTGAGTTAAAAAATGAATAATATAGTTAATGGTAAATTTTTACTGTTAATCGAGAATACGTAATGGATAATACTACTATATCAACTGAAACTATACCATCTGAAACTATACCATCTGAAACTATACCGTCTGAAACGATACCATCCAAATTGGTAGTATCCAATTCTGAAACCAAACCTGAATCCAAATCTGAATCCAAATCTGAATCCGAATCTGAAATGTCAGAATGGATAGCTAGACCTGTGGTAACAGCTGAAGAGTTATTTGGAATTTTAGATGAATTTGCTCAGGACCTACGCGTAGATCCCGAACAAGTAACATGTAGTACTAAAATTGGTTCAGGATCATATGGTACAGTATGGTTAGGATTATGCAACAAAACTGTTAAGAAATTAGTAGTAAAAAAATTTATAGATAGTGAATATTTCATAAAAGAATTATTAGTATGTAATTTACTACAAATTAGTAATGATCGTTATGTTATCTGCGGGAAACAATCAGGATCCGAATATATTATTCAATATTATGGATGCCACTTATTATTGCGTAGAATAATGTATGAACTTTTTGGAGAATCTGTTTTTACCTTAAGCAAAACACATGATTTAAAAATAAATCCATATTACATACCACAGTTGTTGAAAGGACTGGCATATCTACATAATGTTTGCGGATTAATTCATCAAGATTTTGCTCCTGCAAATGTTTTAGCAATATGTCTAGGATGTTCAAATTCAGAATGTAGCTGCACGCCAGTTAACGTTGAGTTATGGGAAAGAACAACATGTATCAAGATATGTGATTTTGGCAGCATAATTAGCGAACATGCAATTAAAAAGAAAATAGAAGTAGCTCCTATTCGAAGTCCGTTTGTTACAATTTGTTCCCTTTCTGCAATGAGTCCGGAATTATTACATTACGATCTCTTATATAAACATGATAAAACCTTCATTAATTTTGATCATCTTGATAAATTTGATATGTGGGGATTTGGTTTACTTCTTGTTTATATATATATGGAAGATATTTGGATTGAGCATGTGATGAATTTAAAAAAAAATATTGGCGATTGTGATCAATCAAAAGTAGAAGTGCCCGTTGAGCCTATTGATATTCGTGCCGAGATAGAAAAAATATTTAAGACATTACAAGATTCCATTAATTTATATTTTAGCAACATGACTAGCATAACTGAGCACAATACTAAATTGCATAATATCCTAAACGATGTTGTAATTTATAAACAAGAAGATCGATTATCAGCAAAAGATTTACTAAAAAAATACTACACATTGTCAAATTCAGTTAGTCCCGCTGATTTGGTTAGTCACATAGATCCGGTTAGTCACATAGATCCGGTTAGTCACATAGATAATGACGTATTTTTGGATAATGACGTGTTTTTGGATAATGACGTATTTTTGGATAATGACGTGTTTTTGGATAATGACGTGTTTTTGGATAATGACGTGTTTTTGGATAATGACGTGTTTTTGGACGAGTTGCAACCAGACACTAGTATATGTTCGAAATTTATACAATTCATTGATAACAATAATGTATATGACAGTGATGACGTTGATCAAGATTCAAAGGTTCCTGGTAAATATGCGTTGTTTGGAAATCGCATGACAATACTTCAATTACTTGGGAATATATACGAATATGAATACTTACTAAGCCATTTGGATAAATTTTCAAATGACTTGCATAAATTGTTCGAACAATTTTTAGAGCATCAAAACTCAATATGTAAACTCAATATGTAAACTCAATATGTAAACTCAATATGTAAACTCAATATGTAAACTCAATATGTAAACTCAATATGTAAACGTCTATGCACCAACTAATTGGTCTTTCGACCATTTAGTTAGCTTATGCCCTATACATATTGAGTTTGTTCGATCTTTTTTTCTTTTCACGCTTTCGCGTTACCTTTTTACGATTTCGCGTTGCCTTTTACGATTTCGCGTTGCCTTTTACGCTTATGCGCTGCCTTTTTACGCTTATGCATTGCCTTTTTTACGCTTACGTGTTGAGTATATGAAAGAAATATAAAGTATAAAAAAAGAAGAGTGAAAGCAAATGATATGCAAACACATACGAAATAACAGGAATAATCAAAAGACCAAGAAATCAATGCATAGACGGTTGCATATTGATTTTAGATTGTCTCAACCTCAAAATCGATGAAATGTAGCTGTCGCCAGGTCGCCGGTTCATTGTAAGGACTTGAAAAGATTGTAACAAGATGGCCAATTGGCGTTGCTGGGTTGCAAACTTCGTCGATGAGAGACTCGCATATTTGCGGTGAGAAATGCGGTAGCGCAAATTCACGAATGCCACTGTCAATCATGTTGTTTGAAAGCATAATACCATTGTGAAATCGATGGAGAATGCCATTGTACTTTGTCGGCAACGTACCGTCGATATCAACCGTACAGTTGCATGATACATAGTACGTGAGGTATCGCACATTTGGAGCTGATTCGATAACTGATGCCGGTAACATACTGAACGCCATAGAATTGAAATCTTCTTGTTGTAGTCCAATATTCTGGGTGAAAGCCAATTGGTCTATGGCATAAAATTCGTCTGAAGTCATGCAAGCTGCAAACGTGAATTTCATGCGAAGCTGATCTGGTGTTATGGTAGTTACGATTCCGAACTTGCGACACTTTTCGGGAATGCCAGCATCGGTCAAAATTGGCCATTCGGAATTCGTCAACTTCAATGTGTATTTGCTGGGTGTTTGAAACAAATCCCGAAAAATCCGATAAAAGCCACTGGATTGGTCATAGTTGGCAACCGGTATGGGATCCACAACAAGTTCCGGTCGATTATCGAATGTCAAACAACATCGCTGTGGACCTGATGCAAAGATCACTGGGTGGGTTGAAACGAAGCTCATTGTGCGTCCTGCTTGTTCTGCGTACGATTAAAGTAAGGCAAAAAAGAATCAGGCAAAAAAAATCAATTTAGCAATCATAAGTTACGAGTCTTTTTGTTTAAAAATGACCATATATGTAAAGTGCTAATAAATGATAGGCATTTTAGACTATTTACGCTGCGAATAAACAACCACAGCTATCAATACTCTTTACGCTGCGAATAAACAACTACAGCTATCAATACTCTTTACGCTGCGAATAAACAACTACAGCTATCAATACTCTTTACGCTGCGAATAAATTTATCTATATCATTTAATGAGCTTATTGGCATTTCTAATTTAGTATGGCTCACCAAATCACCATATCGAAGGCATAAATTAGTGCATGTTACTAATATACAATAACGACCAATTTCTACATCGATTGCTGCATTTTTTTCTTCATCAGTTGTTACATTAGTAAATCTATATACACCAGTATCAACCTTAAACAATTTAAAATAAATTTGCAACCGTTCGACAATTAAAGCTTCATTAAGATCATCAATACTACTTACACGTAAGTTTTCAGTTACTTCTACTAGTATATTATTAATATTGTCTTTACTTGTTGCCCCAGGTCCTGTTTGTCCCCTAATATGATACCCAGCTGCATAAATAGTATAATTAATAACTAGTGGATTGATAGAATGATCACCATTCATATGTGAAAATGCAATTATCATATACTTATTATAGACTTGCTGACTAAAATCTAACATATAAAATGCATAAATAACGTTGCATCCTTGTACTTGCTCGATTCGATAATCCTTTAGAGTAATCCCTTTATCATCTAAGAATTTGTTAATTTGCTCAACTATTGCATGAACATCAGTAATAAACATTATTGAACTTCTTATTTAACTCCTTGTCTAATAGTATATTTATGTGTATATTCAATTTATTATTTTAGAATATACTACACATCATACCAGGTCCTGTTTGCCCCATATTACAAATACATCTTATCCAGGTCCTGTTTGTCCCATATTACAAACACATCATATCATATTTAATATTATGTTTGGTTATTTCTACTATATTAATGAAAACCAGCCGGAGGCTTATAATATTAATAATACAGAAATGGGTGGGACAAACAGGACCTGATAAACATAATAATAAATATTGCAAGATGTGTAGTGTAAATATTGCAAGATGTGCAGTGTAAATATTGAAAGATGTGTAGTATATATGTGTAGTATATATGTGTAGTATATATGTGTAGTGTAAATGTATAGTGTAAATTATCAATAAAAAATATAAATAAAAAATATAAATGTTGCGTATTATTAAGAATCTCAATCAGTACTGGCAGTGCCTTCATCGTATTTGTTGTCGTTAGTGTCTTTACTATCTACAATATCGACAATATCAACAATATCTTTAGTATTGTTAATATCTTTAGTATTGTCAGTATTGTCGATATCGACAATATCAACAATATCTTTAGTATTGTTAATATCTTTAGTATTGTCAGTATTGTCGATATTGACTGTATCAACTGTATCAACTGTATCAACTGTATTAGTTGTATTATCTATATCGGACACATTATCTATATACGTTTCTAGATATTTTATTACATCAGTATGCGACTCATATGTCATACATAATTTTGACAGTTTGGCTGGTGAAATTAAAAGATTGTCTTTTATATCAATACAATCGACATCATCAAGATAATATAAATGGCGGATTAATTGTTTTGCTAATGTGCTATTAAATTTCTTGCATTCGAATGGTTCTAACCGATACTCTCGTTTGAGTGCATCGTCTATTTGCTCCGGATGATTTGTGGTAGCGATAATAACAAGTCCGTCTGTTGATTTAATACCGTCGATTTCAGTAAGAAGCACATCAAGCGTAATAATCGTAGATGGCTCGTAATCTTGGATAAGACCTTCGATCTTTTTTATTTCGACTGCATTCTTAGCATCGGATAACTTAGTGCACAGTGTATCCATCAAATCATATGCCTTCGCGGACTTACGTGATTGAATAACTTTAAGAATACAATCGAACTCTTCAAGAACAAGAATTCTTTTATTTTCGATACAATATTGTACTGCTTTTATAAATGACTCTTTTCTGTTAACTGTTGACATATCGTATAAAAGTACAGATCGCTGCAAGTAATTTGCAATTGCCGAAATTAATGATGTTTTACCAGCACCTTTTTCACCGTATAGTAAGCGGCAGTATTTGTTGTCTGCTAAACATCGATCGGACGTCAATAGACCTTTACTGAATTTATTTAATGTACTAATGAACTCTTCTTTGCCTTCGAAGAACATGTTATCGAAGGTCTTCTTAGACGACACGTCGCCAACCACATTAGCTGTACGATTATAATCTCCGGACTTTTTAAAAGATTCGATCTTTAACTTTGTTTTTTTACCTGATTTTTTTGTGATCACCGATGCAATTTGCATAAACGTAAACAGTGCGAGTGAATTATCTGATACTAAATTAGCCGTTTCAATAATTTGCTTATTATATAGATCCGTTTCAGTTATATACACATAACTATTATATGAATATCTATAAACTGGACAGAGCTTGTTGTATAGTCTTACTGTTTCGCTGTCGGTAAAATACCCTTCTGCTTCAGCATATTGAGTAAATGATATATTATTGTAAATAGCTTTATTCAACCACTGGCTAATTATCGGATTAATTGCTTGTTTATATTTCATTTTTTGGGGTGGAAGTACTTCCAGATCAAAATCTAGACTCTGGTTGTAACCAAGTATCTTCTTAACTTCATACTTACATCGTTCAATTGTATCAGTATAGTTGACTAGAAGAGACGCAATATACACAACAATACCACTGATAATTGTCTGTATAATCATATTAAAGCTCCTATCCGAGGTATTTACATATGTATCCATAATATACAGAGTAATGTAATTGCCGATCTGCTGTAAAACAAACATCCTAGGTCCGGTTTGTCGCTCGGTACTGATTATAAGCAATTACACCAAAAACTGTACTTTTTTATCGAATTCAATTTTATTATAAACTCAATATTGAGTTTACTAAATGTCATATATCTAGCAAAACAATTTTAAACTATCTAGTAGAGATAATCGCCTATCTTCTTGAGTGGTTTACTAACAGATGTATTTTTTGAATTCTTCTTTGATGTTTTAACAGTTTTTTTAATAATTTGAGGTATACATATGGGGGACAAACAGGACCTAGGGATTGCTGTAGGTACATACATAGGGATTGCGGTAGGGGTTGTTGTGTCTATTGGGGCTGTCGTGTCTGTTGTGTTTGTTGTATCGATTGTGTTTGTTGTATCTATTGTGTCTGTTAGGGCTAACTGGGTCTGAGGATGTTTTCGCAAATAACCAATTACTTGCATAAAGCTATCAGCTATGTGACCTATTTGTGCATTTGTTTTATCTAATAGACAAGGAAGTTTAGTCATATTTTTAAAGTAAATCATATTAGTTCTTGCATGATCTTTATTATTATCATATGATGTTGAGTAGCGAGTAAATAGATGATGTTTACCGCCTTCATAGAAGTTTACAGTATTTTTGTACGCTGCTGGTATTATTAAACATTCATAATCGGCAAATATCGCTAACAGAGCAACCTGTATTGTTGATGCTTTATCATTGGGAGCCATTTGATATTCGACCGATACACACAACCTTTGGCTTATATATCCCTCTTTAAAAACATATCGATTTAATGACGGCATTATTCGGGTATCGACATATTTCTTAAGTGCTTTAATTCTTGTAATTGTATCTATTTGTCGATCAGGAGTACCCGGACATAAGTCAACCATATCACAATCTACTAAATTTAAATTCTTTGTTATTGTGTCAGTTAATAATTTTTTCGCTTTAGTATAGTCATCAAATGTAATAGCTGTATCTACTTGTTGTTTTATAGTAATGTAATCATTTGCTAACGACTGTAAATTAACAAATGATAAGCTGAAAGCAAAGGTCTTAGTTGCACAGTCAAAGCTTAGATTCCAGGCATTATCCATAATCCAACTCTAGGTCCTGTTTGTCCCAAGATTGTATTTAATTATTTTTTTGATAACTAATATAATTCAATTAAAAACTAAAACATATTTTTAATTGAACACTAAAAAGCTAATTTAGTATATTTAGACAGACAATTTATTATAAAATGTCAAAACGATCAGGTCCATTGACACTAACAGGAATATCAAATATAATAAATCCGGCAAATACAGACCCATCTATTGATACAAAAGTAGTTGAAGAGGAGTATATCACCGGTCGAAAAGTCGTGGTGGATGAAACATATACAAATAACATTGAAAATGATTTTATGGATGAGTTGAAAGATGTTTTTAATGATCATGGTATGGACATAAATGCAATTTTAAACAAAAAGAGTTCTGGTTCAGGTCCCTCAGGTAGTAAATCGAGTTCTGGTCGCGATAAATCAGATTCTAAATATGGTAAAAACAGTGACAGTAAAAATAGTGATAGTAAGAGTGATAGTAAGAGTAGTAAGAGTGGTAAGAGTGGTAAAAATGGCAAGAAAAAATATAATAGCGACTCGGACTCGGATACAGTTACAGGCAGTGATAGCGATTATAGTGGCAGTGATACAGGAGATAGTGACGACAGTGATGGAAGTGACTATGATAGTGATGATAGCGATGGTAGCGATTACAGTGGAAGTGATAGTCGTAGCAGTCGAACTGGCAGTCAAACATCAGGGTCTTCGCGGTCTTCGCGGTCATCGGGATCTTCAAGATCGTCACGGTCATCTGGGTCTTCAAGATCATCGCGATCGTCCCGATCATCGCGTGAATCTAAATCATCACGTAATTCTCGCGGATCACATGGGTCACGGTCATCCCATAAAAAACATGGTGATCGTGATAAATACAAGAAGATCGAAGAAAAAGAGTCGCAGAAATATATGGATAGACTTCATAAGCGAGTAGGTATTGATACGCGACGATCGGAATCGGATTACAAAATGCATAATAGTAGTGTTGGTTACTCGGGATCACGGTATGATCGTGGTTACAATAATGATCATTTAAATCGGTCAGATAACGATGTCGATCTCGATAGTGCACAGTTATATGATGAAAAAGTTAACAAGTTAGAGACTATGAATAGATTTCTCTCAGATTTAGAACGTGAAAATGTTAATGTCAGTAATATAAAAATTCCAGATATTAACTCGTCTATTAAGCATATTGATAACACGTTGGAACTATTGCGATCCAAATATTATACTAAACGGTATGCCACTTATGCTGAAGAGGTTGCATGTGGATTGGGAGGATTTTTAGAATATGTGTTCGACGGTAAAAATACCGTTCCTGTTCTCAACATTAAGCCCAATTACAAAGGTTATACGTCAACTATCCGCAATAAAATGCGTGGTATGCGAACGGAAACATCGGAAATGGTCGGTGGGTTATTTAATTCAAATAGCTCGGGTTTGAAGACAAAGATGGCGATGGAGTTGCTCCCTAGCTTTATTGTTTATCCATTTACTCGCTCTAAGTCTATCAAGGATACTGAGCTAGACGAGACTTTCGTCGATTCGCATGCTTCTTACGATGCTATGCGTTCCTCGACATAATATAACACATAACACCACTTACTGACATTTCCTGACATTTCTTGACATTATATTTCTCAACATTTGCCACATTTCTTAATATTATATTTGATATTATTTTGTCAACATTTCGACATTTATATTTGCTATTATTTTATCATCATTTCGACATTTCACCAACATTTCGCTAACATTTCGACATTATTTTGTCAACATTTCAACATTTATATTTGATATTATTTTGTCAACATTTCGACATTTATATTTGCTATTATTTTATCAACATTTTTGACATTTCACCAACATTTCGCTAACATTTCGACATTATATTTGATATTATTTCGCTAACATTAATACTCTGGCCTCCGGCTGGGTTACATTAATGCAACAGAAATGGGTCACAAATATGTATGCGAAATGACGAGAAATGCCAAGAAATAGTATTGAAATGTTATTAAAATAAATTACAAATATGTAATTGTTTTTTAATAAAAATTAAAACAGATCTCAAAAGATCTCAAAAGATCTCAAAAGATCTCAAACAGATCTCAAAAGATCTCAAAAGATCTCAAACAGATCTCAAAAGATCTCAAACAGATCTCAAAAGATCTCAAACAGATCTCAAACAGATCTCAATAGATCTCAAACAGATCTCAAACAGATCTCAAACAGATCTCAAACAGATCTCAATAGATCTC
>Ga0105053_10005053_pt1 | contig 18996 bp, 9 predicted proteins | sample BON01_FD_78093 | JGI IMG/M metagenome (GOLD analysis project Ga0105053, IMG submission 78093) | Freshwater microbial communities from Lake Bonney liftoff mats and glacier meltwater in Antarctica - BON-01 | ecosystem: Environmental > Aquatic > Freshwater > Ice > Glacier meltwater | place: Lake...
GACATTACAGAATAGTCGAAACATGTATACATATACATATGGCGATAAATGTGCTTGAGAATGGAAGAGGAGGGAAGTGCGTACACAAGTGGAATCACGCGTATGTGTGAATCACATAAATGGAAATGCGGCAGGAAGCCTGAGCAGAGGACAACGATGTAAGCAAGGTTAGGAGTAAATCAATTGGTACCTTTCCGTAGGTGTGTATTAGGTTTCTAGCAAAAGAAGAAACAAAACTAGAAGAAGGTAAAAAATACAGATCATTACACAAACCATACACATGAACATATCGATAAATGTGTACGGATATGGAAGAGGAGGGAGAATGTCAATAAATTTTTAGATACATATTTGCAGGAGTTAAAGAAATGAAGATACAGATGGGCAGGAAGTCTAGGTATATGAGCAGGGTCATGCATACATTGATAGGCACCGTGACATAGGTGTCTATCAGATTTTTGGAACAAGAAAGAGAAAAGAAAAAGGTGGTTGTGAATATAGAACAGACCACAAAACATACATATGAATATGGCGAAAAGTATGTATGAATATAGAAGAGGAGAAAAATGCATATACATGTTCAGACCACAAAACATACATATGAATATGGCGAAAAGTATGTATGAATATAGAAGAGGAGGAAAATGTATATACATGTTCAGACTACAAAACATACATTTGAATATGGCGAAAAGTATGTATGAATATAGAAGAGGAGGAAAATGCATATACATGTTCATATACACGTACGTAGGAAGTAGAGAAATGAAGATGTGGATGGAGAAAGAATTTAGGCATATTCGCAGATTTGTGCGTACATCAACAAGCACCGTGACATAGGTGTCTATTAAATTTGTAGAGAAAGGAGAAAGAAAACAAAAGGTGGTTATGGATACAGAATCGCACACAAAACACACAGCGCGCAGAACACAGGTAGAAAGACAGGTAGAGAAGAAAACATACACACACAACACAGACTCATAAAAACAGGCAAACAGACAAGGAAGGTGCATGGGGGAGACCGATGCTATTATTGGTAAAGCGCCAAGGTCGGGGATTCACACTCGGCACTCCAACTAGGCGTGAGCCCGCAGGTGGCTCTGAGAGGAACATAAGGGGACAGACACCGCGTAAATCAGATGGTTTATGAATTTGTCACCACCTTTCAAACCACAAAGGAATTTGTGCGGAAACTTCTGTTAGTGTTAAAGTTTTGAGAGGTTCTCAAGGTGCCGTGTAGTGCGGTCACGGTTGTGGTGGCTGACACCAACTCGGTCCTTCCGATCAGTACTGCTTGGGCTCTTATAAATTTTTTCCTTGTTCTGTAGTCTTTTCTTCTCCTTTTTCTGAGCCGCAGTCAGGGTCACAGAAGTCCCATTCACTTTGTCTCCACCCCCAGTCCCCCACCCCCCTGAGGTCCCTGAACATCATTTTCACTAAGCGCAGCTCCGTGCTGGTTGGAAGTGACTGTCTTGCCTGCCAGTGAACCTGCCCTTTTTGCCTCCTTAGTCTTCGCCAAATCTTCTCTTCCAGCACTCCACCCTGTCGTGCGCCACGTCATGTCACTGGGGTTATTGACCCCCGCGGCCGCACCTACCTGAATGTCGTCTTGCGCTTCTTCTACATCCGACATCAAAGCGTCTCCATCAAATCCATTCAGGCACACGCCAAGGATGGAGGCAACACTGCTGTCACTGTCAGACAACTCAAGCTCACTCTGATTAACCCGATATTGGGGAATCGTTACGGTCCCGGGGTGTTGTGACATGAGCACACTCGAGTTTTTGCTCGTTGAACTCAGTTCTATAGAACTCAGTTCAAACGGTTCGACATCGTCGGGCGCTTGTCGGCTGAAAGCACACGCACAACCCATCCAAGGGTATCGCAACCTGCCAGTGGCTGTGGAGAGCAATATTCCGTTGACGGTGCTGAGCGCCGCGCGCTCAGGCTCGCCCGGCCACCATGGCACCGCCCGTTGAAGGTGGGCGGTACGACAATGGCGGTGGCAGCCGGGCTCGGCCAAACCACATCCGGATTTCGTCAGGGGCACCGATCGGAGCGCAAGCATGCTCACCTTCTAAGCCATTCAAGCAGCCGTCTGCCATATTTGCGGGCAGTGGTGGGGTCCCACAAATGTCCAAGGGTTCAGTCTCATCCTTGGCCACTGCCTTCAACGGCTCCCAGGTCAGCTGGCATGCAGGGGCACAGGCAGTCGCGCACGCACGCATCTCGCGGTCGGGGTGTTATGTGCATCCTTCCCTCAGCTGCTGTGATCTACAGACTCGTCTGTCAGCTGCTTTTGTGTGTTTGCAAATGCACACCACCCCCCATACTGAATACAGAGCACCGCAGGCACCGCAAAGTGGGAATCCATTCAACACGTGTGCTATGACTCTTGCGGCGACAAAGTATGAGCATGACTTTCTCTTCCGCAGTCCAAGCGACAGGTAAGGCTGGCACAGATTTCTTTGCTCTGTGGTCTTTTCTAGAAACCGGCAGGACTGGATCTGACGGGGTCAACTTGATAACAGAATTGGTGCCTACTACACACCATCTGCCATCACGCTCACCAAGACTGCAGTGAAAGAAAAGATCAAGGGCTCATCCTTTTCTTCGCCCATGCCTGGGAAGACGCGATTGATCGAGCAATCTTACTCTGAGATGCCTTACGGTTTTCTAGATGAGGTGGATTTTGCTCGCCTTGTTCATGAAACACAGTCACACTTTCTGGACACTGTAAAGGGAAGGAAAATCAAGTTGTTGCAGCATTCATCTTCCTTATGTCATGTGCTCCCAATAATCGTGTTGGATTGCAGGAGGACCAGGAGGAGCCAGCAGATGCCAGCGCTGCATTTTCAAGACAGCGTGAGCTGCCACTGGCGATGGACGATGAAATTCGACCTATGAGCGATATTGAAGCTGATTCTCATGAGGTGAGCCTCAACTCGCACAAATTGAGTCTCCGAAATGCAAATCTCAAAAATACCCCGTGAGCGTCAGCTCGACCAATTGAATCTCCAAAAAAATTGGAACGGAACTACCGTCCGTTCCAGTTTTCGAGAGGCTGGGGCGAAAGTACGACAAATACGAGAGTCTCCTCGTCATGCCCGGTACCACGTGAGATACACAGGAGCTACGAGGGGGTGTTGTGGGGAGTTGCATGACAAGTCTAAATATGTTTAGAGGGACGGCCCAGGGGCATTTTTGAGATTCGCATCGCTTCCACCCCTGGTGCAGCAGCAACCATCTTTCATACCCAGACCAATGTTCTACCCTCCGGTGTCGAATGAAATTCGTGGCGCGATGCGTTGGGCGCGCGGCGGCGAGGTGCACCGCGCCGAAGCTGCCGCGCGTCACTGAAGCACGGCAGCTTCAGCGCAGTGGGCCTCGCCGCCGCGCACCTGCAGATTGCGAATTTGGGAAATCATTACTGTCGAAATAGGTCGGAATATATGCTACAACAACGGTGAGGGCGTGAAGAGGAGTGAGTGTTTCATTATCATGACCTAGTTTTGACACGTTACGACTCATAACTGGCAGCGATTCTACGGTCTTTTGGACAGCGTGGACAAGGAGACAATTGCACCTATCAAGCAAGAATGGATTTACAATGTCTGTGGTAATATCTCCGTGCTTTTGAGTGGCAAGTCTCCTGCACACATTCACTTGGCTTGTTTAGAACCGTCGTGGAGTAATTTTTCTGTTTTTGTTTGGTGCATGGCAGGCATGGCCAATATTGATTCTTTCCCGGCGATCCCCAAATATGTGAGATAATCTATCCGTGTGATATTTGAAAGCTTTGCTGATGCGGGATTGCTACCAATTTTTGCTTTTCGGCGAGTTCATCGTTTTGTCATACTGGAGTCCAATTTTTTGCTCCAGGCATATCTAAACCTCAAACATGCGATCAAGGCAAAAGTCATGTTTTTTGCAAATATCGTGTTTTGTGTGACGGTATTAACGTGAATACATACGATGCAGCTGGTGGACGATATGGTAGATGACATGCTATCAGAAATGAACGAAATGTACTATGAATGTGTGCAAAAGAGCGTTGGAGACTATATACTCAAGAACCAGGACGAGAGGAAGCGCCTTGGTGTGGTAATTACTCCCTTCGAGGCTGCTAAACATCGACGTTTAGAATTCGATTTTGGTGAATGCATGCACGCAGGAATCAACACGCCACCACAGTCTTGGTCTCGATCAGTACAGTTCGCACGTGATATCATGACAAATAGGTTGTTTTCCTTCAACTGTTGTGCGCTGGAGCTCCAGAACACGTGGCAGGCGTACGAAAGCACGCTGCTGCTTGATATTCGGCTGGATGGTTCGCACCGTACCTCGGAGATTGATCGCTACAAGGTGGCACAGCTTGAGCATAGTGACAATGTCCGTAATTCCCTTCGCAAGAAGTGGTATCCTAAGGTTGTGGAAACCTTTCTGAACCCACCTGACGATGAAGCCCTTGTAGAGCTGGTGCTAGCCAAGGAACAAGTGTTCAGATCTGTTGCGGTGCTTATGACACGCCAGCTGCGAGGCCTGGTAGAGTCAACCTGCACAAGCATGTCGGAATTCTACGAATCGTTTTATCCCATTGATCCAGAGCTTGTGGCACTTGCCTCTCAAGGCAAAAACGATGTGAAAATCATGCCGGCACTTACCGTGAAGCTCCAAGTCAGTGGCAATCACATTCGCATCGTCCCTGGTCTGGAGGAGATAGATACGACGTTGCGCTCTGTTCTGGATCATGCAATAGGTGCTGTGGATGGATTTCCTCCCCTTGACACGAGCATTTTGCCTGATTATTCGCCGTTCAATAACAAAGACACTCCCGCGGATCCCGATGCCGAGATCACAGCAGAACAGATCAGAACTGATTCTGCTGGGATCACATCGCAGCTTATGGAGGCAGTAGACAACGGCAATGGCCTCAGGGTTGCGCGAACCGATGAGGAGTCCATCGTTGAGGCCAAAGAGCGAGTCCGCCAAGTAGTAACAGTCAACATGGAGGGCCCGCGCAAGATTGTGGAAATGTACGAGGCATTTGTGCACGAATACTATAACCTGCTCAATCTCGACCCTTACAAGCTTGGCGAAGACTACAAAGCTGCCAAAAATTCCCTGGAGCAGTACCAACTCGACATCGAGAAGTTTCGCAAAGCCGCAACTGATGTTGTCGATGTCACTGTGAACGAAGTGTATATGGGCCTTTTTGTCGTGCAGACGGAACCTGTGAAACGAGGAATCGCCGCGAAGGCGTTGCAGATGGCCGAGATTCTCCTTTCTCAGGTACTGGCCGACAATATGGACGAAATGAATGAAGTTTGTATGCGGTTCGAGCAGATGAATTCGCGTGCTATGGAAAAGCCGAAGGAGTCACACGAAATGAAGGCTCTGAAGACATTCCTTGAAGGTGTTGGCAAGGAGCAAAAAGTTCTGCACGACAAGATCCTGAAAATTTCGAAGCGCGTGGACTTTCTGCACAATCTTGGAAAGGAAATTTCCGATGAAGACATGCATATCAACACCAGGACTTACATGTGGCCTGAAAAGATCCAACCTGTCATCAACGGATCCTTGGATCGTATTCTGGGACAGGAAGAGAAAATGGAAGAAGGCCTGCGTAGTCGTCAGAAGAAATTCGAGGACGATCTTGCCTCCACAACAGAAACGATTGGAGGACTGGATGGTCTTGGAGACCCCAGGCTGGTCGGCACTTATCTTCAAAGTGCCGTCAAAGTCAAGCAGGACCTGGAAGCGTTGGGTGAGGAGCTCGAAGCGATCAACTCGCAGGAGGAAATCTTTGGCTGGAACGCCACCGTCAACCCGCAGGTCGAGCAAAATCTGACTACGCTTGAACCCTATGAGGGCCTCTTCCGAGCAGTACACGAATCACAACAGAATGTGGATAAATGGTTGAACGGTCCCATTCTCGATCTCAATCCCGAAAAAGTTGAAGAAGATGTGGATGCTGCATGGCGCACAGCCTACAAGTTCCAAAAGACATGGGGTGAGAAACAAAACGGATTGGCTCTTTCTACCTCGATGAAGGATTTGATTGGAAAATTCAAGCCGCAAGTGCCGCTTGTGACTATTTTGTGTAACGGGGGCCTTCGAGACCGCCATTGGGATTCCTTTTCAGACATTGTCGGCTTTTCGATCAAACCCCATGAAAGAACCAGCTTGCAGGACATGGTAGAAAAGAATCTAGGAGGCTATTTGCAGAAGATGGAGGAGGTCAGTGAGGGGGCCAGCAAGGAATACTCTCTGGAGAAGAACTTGGACAAACAGCTCTCCGAGTGGACAGAAATGGTCTTCGAAATGTCCTCTTGGCGTGATACAGGCACCAGCATTCTTGCGGGTGCGTGTGTCGACGAAATTCAGGCAATTTTGGATGACCAGATTGTCAAAACACAGACCATGTTGGCCTCTCCATATATCAAGGCCTTCGAGGCACGAGCAAAGGAGTGGGATTTTTTCCTCCAGACGACGCAAGACGTGTTGGATTATTGGCTCAAGGTGCAGGGGCAATGGCTGTATCTAGAGCCCATTTTCGCATCTGAAGATATCAAGAAGCAGATGCCCAAGGAGTCGGAGCGCTTCGTCAAGGTGGACGGCATGGTCCGTTCTACCGTGTCGCGCTGCCAAGAGAACCCCAAAGTCCTGGCGTTCTCAAGAACTGAGGGATTAATCGATAACCTCAAAGAATCCTTCGACCTGCTCGAACTCATCAATAAGGGTCTCAATGCTTATCTGGAGGAGAAGCGTTTGTTCTTCTCGCGCTTTTTTTTCCTATCTAACGATGAGCTTTTATCGATCCTTGCTGAAACGAAAGACCCTCTCAGGGTCCAGCCGCACCTGAGCAAGTGCTTTGAGGCCATTTCCGAGCTGCAATTCAATGACCAACTCGTTATCGAGGGTATGATCAGCGCAGAAAAAGAGCTTGTACCCTGGCCAGAAAACTGAATCCTGCCGAGGCTAGAGGCGCCGTAGAAAAATGGCTGCTCCAAACAGAGGCGTACATGCGTGAGGCGGTGCGAGATCAGACCATGAAGGCTCGACAGGCGTATCCTGAAAACGTGAGGACGCAGTGGGCGTGTGAATGGCCTGGTATGGTGGTGATTTGTATCGGCCAAATGTTTTGGACTACTGAGACTGAGGCTGCCATTGTCGAACCCGGTGGCAAGGGTGTGGCAAAGTACCGCGACAAGTTGACTCAGCAGCTTGATGATATTGTTGAACTCGTCCGTGGCAACTTGACCAAACTTCAGCGCAGTGCTGTTGGCGCCATGTGTGTGCTTGACGTGCATGCTCGTGACATGACAGCAATTCTTGCGGATGAAGGCATCACAAGCCCTTTGGATTTCTCCTGGCTGTCGCAGATGCGATACGTTTGGGAAAATGAGCAGGTCGCGTGCAAGATGATCACGGCCTGTCTGATGTATGGATACGAATACCTGGGTGTCAGTTCCCGTTTGGTTGTCACGCCGTTGACTGATAGGTGTTACAGAACGCTCATGGGCGCGCTTCAACTCTACCTTGGCGGTGCACCCGAGGGCCCTGCGGGCACGGGCAAAACTGAGACGACGAAAGATCTGGCCAAGGCTGTCTCCAACTACTGCGTTGTCTTCAATTGTTCCGATGGCCTGGATTACTTGGCAATGGGAAAATTCTTCAAGGGGGTAGCAAGCTGCGGAGCCTGGGCTTGTTTCGATGAGTTCAATCGCATTCAGCTGGAGGTCCTTTCCGTCGTCGCTCAGCAGGTGATGCATATTCAGCGAAGTGTTCAGCAGGGCAAGACAGAGTTTGATTTCGAGGGCAGTCACCTCCAGCTTAATAAGTCGTGTGCGGTGTTCATTACCATGAATCCCGGGTATGCTGGGCGCGCAGATCTTCCAGATAACCTCAAAGTGCTGTTCCGCACAGTTGCAATGATGGTTCCCGATTATGGTATGATTGGTGAGATCATGCTGATGTCGTTTGGTTTCAGCGAGGGCAGAGTACTTGCTAGAAAGATCGTGGCAACCTACAAGCTGTGTAGTGAGCAGCTGTCTTCACAGACTCACTATGATTATGGTATGCGTGCCGTCATGGCTGTGCTCCGTGCTGCGGGTAACTTGAAACAGGCTTACAGAGATCAGCCCGAATCGGTTCTCATGCTCCGGTCTATCCGTGACGTCAATCTTCCAAAATTCTTGTCTCATGACTTGCCGCTTTTCGAGGGTATCACTAAGGATCTTTTCCCAGGCGTGGTACTACCACAACCTGACTACGTCAATATGCTCGCAGCTATGAATTGGGCTTGTGAGCAAGCCAATCTGCAGCCTGAAAAGTACTTTTTGCAGAAAACGATCGAGCTGTTCGAAATGATTGTGGTGCGTCACGGTTTGATGGTTGTCGGTCTCTCGTACGCAGGCAAGACGTGTAGTTATCGTACTCTGCGAGACACACTAGGAAGACTCAAGGACCTCGATCAAAATGAGGAGAACCATGTCAAAGTTTTCCACATGAATCCCAAGAGTATTTCCATGGGACAGCTTTATGGCCAAACCGATCCTGTCACCAATGAGTGGACTGATGGCATCCTGGCCATTCAGTTTCGTACTGCAGCCCAAGACCGCGGACCAGAGCGCAAATGGGTCATGTTTGATGGGCCTGTTGATGCCATTTGGATTGAAAATATGAATACAGGTTTGTGTATGTGTGTGAGTGCGCGCGTGCGCTTGCGCGTGCGCGTGCGTGTGGGGCATTACAACAAGATGTAGGCCGAATGTAATCTCTTGACACACACGTGATGTAATCTTTGGACACACGCGTGATCTAATCTACCCAAATTTAACCTGACCAAATTCAACACAGTGCTGGATGACAACAAGAAGCTCTGCCTAGTCAGTGGAGAAATTATCCAGATGTCAGGAGCCATGAACATGATTTTCGAACCTCAGGATCTTGAAGTTGCCTCGCCCGCCACCGTGAGCAGATGTGGAATGGTGTACTATGAGCCACATCAAGTAGGCCTCTATCCTAGTTTGAGTTCGTGGTTGAACACTCTACCCGCAACTGTATCTCAGAATGACAAGGAGATGATCGAGTCCATGTTCAAGTGGTTGGTCCCACCGGCCCTGAAGTACTTGCGACGGGAGCTCAAGGAGGTTTCGCCGTCGTCGGACATCCAAATGGGCTGGTCCATGCTGAAAATGATCGACAGCATGATGGAAGACTTCAAATACGGCGAGGAGTACGGCGATGGCCGCGAGCTAAAGAACTACAAGCTCACTGAGAAAGAAGCCACTGCGCAGCTCGAGGGTATTTTCCTGTTTACCATGACCTGGAGCGTGTGTGCTAGTGTAGATGCTCCTGGACGCACAAAATTCAGTGATTTCATCAAAGAGTGTACTGCTGGCACCGTTCCAGCCCCTTACAATGAGGAGGGTGAGCGCGGCAACTACATGATCCAAAATCCCTTTCCCAAAGAGGGCAATATCTATCAATATCACTTCGAAAAGGGTAAAGCAAAGTGGGGTTTGTGGACGGGACTTATCAGCCGGGAGCCATTCCCCACTACCATGGAGCCGCACGAAATCATTGTGCCCACCATTGACACAACCAGGTACACTTTTTGGTTGGACAAGTGCTGCAGAAACGCCAATTTGAACCACACGCTTAACAGGATGGCCTTCATGCTGGTTGGCCCAACAGGTACTGGCAAAACAGTTTACATCAACAGCCACCTGCTGAGTGGTCTAAGCCCGGACAAGTTCTCTGTGATGTCTCTTGGATTCTCAGCGCAGACGACAGCGCAGCAAACACAAGACATTATCGATGGGAAGCTCGACAAAAGACGCAAGGGTGTGTATGGACCGCCGATGGGCAAGACATGTCTCGTCTTTATTGACGATCTCAATATGCCCCTCAAGGAGGAGTATGGAGCCCAGCCTCCTATTGAAATTCTCCGACAGTACTTGGATTACGACGGGTGGTATGATAACAAGGAGAAGGTGTTCCGTAATATCATCGACATGATGTACGTGTGTGCAATGGGTCCACCCGGCGGTGGTCGTACATACATCACACCTCGATTTACAAGATGGTTCAATGTGATCAGCGTTACAGAGTTTGACGGGGAAGCCATGACTGGAATATTTGATTCGATCATGAAGTTCCAGTATGAAAAGAAAGGCACTCCAGGTGTAATCAAGAGCTTGAAGGACAACATGATCAAAAGTACTATGGAAATTTACGACTCTGCATTGGAAACGTTATTGCCAACACCAACTAAGAGCCACTACCTGTTCAACTTGCGTGACTTTGCAAGGGTTATCTTTGGCGTTCTGATGGCGGACACTGAGACTATGACGGATGGGCAGCAAGGGGTGCGATTGTGGATGCACGAAATCTTGAGGGTGTTTTACGATCGCCTCACCGACGATAAGGATCGGCAATGGTTGATTGATTTGCTACAAGCGCTGCTGAAGAAGAACTTTGGTCTTGAAATCACCAAGTTGATGGATCATCTGGTGCAAGAGACCGATGAGGGTGTGGTTGGGATTCCAGTAATCAGGCGACTTTTGTTCGGGGATTTCGGCACCCCCGAAGGCAAGCGAGTGTACGCAGAAATGAAAGATCCTGAGCAGGTGATCACTGTGTGCAACACGTTCTTGGAAGACCACAATGCTATGAGCAAAAAGCCCATGCAGTTGGTGCTCTTCCTCTTCATGATTGAGCATATTTCTAGAATTTGCCGTATTCTTCGCAGCCCAGGAGGTCACGCACTTCTCGTTGGAATTGGCGGGAGTGGACGTCAGAGTTGCACTCGACTTGCTTCATTCATCAGTGATTTCACCGTCGTGGAAATCGAAATCTCGAAGTCTTATGGCAAGAACGAGTGGCGTGAGGACTTGAAACGATTGCTTTCGATCTCTGGCGGTGACGGCAAATCTACGACTTTTCTGTTTACGGATTCTCAGATCAAAATGAGTTCGTTCGTGGAGGATATCAACAACTTGCTGAACACTGCAGAGGTCCCGAATCTCTTCGCCTCTGACGAAAAGGCAACGCTTGGAGAAAAGGTGCGGCCAGCTGCCAAGGCAGCTGGGCGACCGCTTAACACTCCAGCCGAGGCATGGGCTTTCTTCATCGAGCGATGCAAGGCGAACTTGCATGTTGTGCTTGCGTTCAGCCCTGTGAGCGAGGCGTTCCGTGCTCGCTTACGCTCTTTCCCCTCGTTGGTCAATTGCTGCACAATTGACTGGTTTACTTCATGGCCTGATGACGCTCTTTTGGCAGTGGCTGTTCGCTTCCTCGCAGAGGTTGAAATGACGTCAGAAGTCGTTCGTGGCAAGTGCGTAGAAATGTGCATGGAAATGCAGCAAAGTGCACGGGATCTGACTGAACGATTTTGGAACGAGACCCGTCGCAAAAACTACGTGACGCCCACCTCGTACCTGGAGCTCATCAACACTTACAAGTCTCTATTGGGTGTCAAGAGATCTGAGGTGGAGCTTCTGATCAAACGATACAGAGGTGGACTCGGGGCTCTCAGTCTTGCAGAAACCTCTGTCAATACCATGAAGGCAGAGCTCACTGAAATGCAGCCAGCATTGGAAAAGGCTGCCGTCGAAACTGTTGCTCTCACTGAGCAAGTCGAGGCCAAGGTGCCTGGGGTGGAAGCACAGAAGGCTATTGCTGGTAAAGACGAGGCGGTCACGGCTGAACAAGCTGCATCTGTTAAAGTAGTCAAGGATGAGTGCGAGGCTGATCTTGCAGAAGCCATTCCAATTGTAAATGCAGCTCTAAAGGCTTTGGACACGATCAAGAAGGCAGATCTGGATCAAGTAAAGGGTATGGGCAAACCTCCCACGGGCGTGGTTCTTGCGATGCATTCGGTGCTGGTGATGCTTGAAATGAAGAGTGTCAAAGGGAAAGATCCAAACGATCCGACAAAGAAAATCGACGACTGGTGGGGCCCTGCCCAGACGGTCCTTGGACAGGGCGTGGGTGGCAAACCGCTCATTGATGTTTTGAAGGCATACGACAAAGACAATATCCCTCAAAAGGTTATAGATACAATTCGACAAAAATTTGTAACTGGTGGCAGGCTTCCGGGCGGTCCTGGTACATATTATCCGTATGCAGCTGCAGACTACGAGCTCAAGTTTGATCCTGCCGCTATTGCCAAATCTTCTAGCGCTGCAGAGGGTCTGTGCAAGTGGGTAATGGCAATGGAAAGTTACGACAGAGTCGCAAAGGTTGTGGCCCCGAAAAAGGCCAAGCTTGCTGAGGCCGAGACTGAGCTTGCCGAAGCGATGGCGACTCTCACAGAAAAGCGTTCCGGTCTCAAAGTCATCGTTGACGAGCTTGATGGCTTGTTGGCGCAGTTGGAAGAATGTAAGAGAAAATCAAAAGAGCTACAAGATCAGGCGGACCTCTGCCAACTCAAACTGGTTCGTGCTGAAGAGCTTATCACTGGTCTGGGAGGTGAAAAAACTCGTTGGACTCAGGTGGCTGACGACCTTGAGGTCAAAAAAGTCAATTTGACCGGCGATGTGTTGGTCAGCTCGGGCTACGTGGCATACCTCGGCGCATTTATGCGCAGCTACCGTGAAGACGTGTGTGGTGCTTGGGTCACAACACTTGCTGAAAAGGATATTCCCCGAAGCGACAAGTTTGCACTAGATCTGGTGCTGGGAGACCCCGTCAAGATTCGAGGGTGGGTGATTGCAGGTCTTCCAGCAGATTCATTTTCGGTCGACAATGGTATCGTTGTTTCTCAGGCAAGGAGGTGGCCATTGTGCATTGATCCGCAGGGACAGGCAAACAAGTATTTCCGCGCAATGGAAAAAAAGAACAAGATGAAAGTCATCAAACTCACTGATGGTGATTTCGTTCGCACGCTAGAAAATTCTATTCAGTTCGGAACTCCGGTGTTGCTCGAGAATGTGCAGGAGGAGCTGGACCCGACGATTGAGCCATTGCTGCTCAAGCAAACCTTCAAGCAGGGGGGTGTCATGTGTATGCGTTTAGGTGACGCTACAATTGAGTACTCGAAGGATTTCCGGTTCTATATTACTACCAAACTTTCCAATCCGCATTACATGCCGGAGACAGCAGTGAAAGTTACTCTGCTCAACTTTATGATCACCCAAGACGGCCTTCAAGACCAGCTCCTTGGAATCGTAGTCGCGCAAGAGCGACCCGACCTCGAAGAGGAAAAGAGTGCCCTCATTTTGCAGGGCGCAGACAACAAGAAGAAGCTCGCAGAAACTGAAGACAAAATTCTGGAGGTTCTCGCGGCAGATGGAAATATCTTGGAAAATGCCGAGGGCATTCAAGTTCTCAAGGACGCCAAGATCATTTCAGACGATATTAATGCAAAGCAAGTTGTCGCCGAGGCTACAGAGAAACGTATCGATGAGGCTCGGTCTGGATACACGGATATTGCGTGGAGAATGTCGATCAACTTTTTTGTGATTTCTTCCCTCGGTGAGATTGAGCCAATGTACCAGTATTCTCTCACGTGGTATATCAATTTATTCATTACCGCCATCAAGGACAGCGAGGCCTCAAATGATCTCACCGTGCGTCTCAAGAATCTCTTCGAGTTCGCAACATATTTCTTGTACAGGATGGTCTGTCGCTCGCTTTTTGAAAAAGACAAGCTTATCTTTTCGTTTTTGCTGTGCACACGAATGTTGAGTGCGGAAAAAAGGCTTACAGAGGCTGAACTCAAGTTTCTTATCACTGGAGGAATCCAGGTTGGTGATCTGGATCCTAATCCCTATAGTGATTGGCTGGTAGACAGGGGCTGGGGTGAGCTCAATAGGATGTCCAAGCTGGACCAGGCACATGGTTTCAAAGAGGACTTTGAAGTGCACAAAGATGCGTGGGCCGAAGTTTTCCAGTCTGCTGAACCCTATAACATGGCCTTCCCCGGAAAGTGGAACAATTGCTCGTCGTTTACGCGTCTCATGATTATGCGCTGTCTTCGCTCCGACAAACTCGTCCCGGCTACTATGCTCTTCGTATCAAAGGAGGTGGGCCAAAGGTACGTTGAACCGCCTCCCCTAGATCTCGAGGCGTGCTTCCTCGATTCCGGGCCATGTGCACCTCTCATCTTTATCCTTTCTGCTGGCTCGGACCCCAATGCAGCACTGTTCAAACTTGCTGATGAGAAAGGGTTTGGAGAGACGATGAAGATTGTCTCGCTCGGACAGGGCCAAGGCCCTCTTGCTGCCAAATATGTAGAAGAGAGCTATAAGACTGGTGGCTGGGTGGTCTTGCAGAATTGTCACGTCTACGGAAGCTGGATGACAACTATGGAACGCATCTGCGAAGAATTCAGGCCCGACACTGCACACAAGAACTTTAGGCTGTGGCTCACCAGCTACCCTTCGCCCGTCTTCCCGGTCGCAATTCTTCAGAACGGAGTCAAAATGACCATGGAGCCAGCCAAGGGCATCAGATTGAATGTAAAGGGCCAATTCCTTGCAGATCCCCTCGCGACTGAGGAGTTCTTCAACGATTGCAAAAAGCCGCAAAAGTGGAAGAAGCTGTGCTTTTCTTTGTGTTTCTTCCATGCACTGATGCAGGAGCGCCGCGGGTTTGGGCCTCTTGGTTGGAATATCCCGTACGAATTCACGATGGGTGATATGACAATCAGTCTTCGACAAACGCAAATGATGCTCAACGAGTATGAAGCCGATCAGTTCAAAGCTCTCAACTACCTTATCGGAGAGTGCAACTACGGAGGGCGTGTCACGGACGATAAAGACCGCCGCTTCCTCCTCTGTGCGCTGTCAGATTTCTACACTGCCTTAGTCTACGATGACAAATACAAGTTCTCACCCTCGGGAATATACAAGTGTCCCGACGGTGTACCTGAAATGGAGGCAATCATGGAGCACATCTTGGCTATGCCGCTGACGCAGGCGCCCGAGATTTTCGGGCTGCACGCAAATGCAGACATCACCAAAGACCAGCAGGACACTAATTACTTGTGCGATATTCTTTTGTCGACTGAGTCTGGGGGCGGCGGAGGCGGCGGTGGCGGTGCGTCGGCCGAAGATGCATTAGATACCCTGGCTACCGATCTGTTAGATCGAACGCCAAAGGCGTATGATCGTGAGAGGATCATGAAGAAATACCCCATCCGATTTGACGAGAGCATGAACACAGTGCTCTCTCAGGAGCTGTTGCGATACAATGCGCTTGTGAATGTAGTCCGCAGCTCGCTTTCCGATCTCAAGAAGGCGCTCAAGGGGCTGATTGTCATGTCTGCAGACCTCGAGGGGGTAAGTCCATATGAATGTGTGTTGTTCTGTATACATATGTATATACATGTGTCACATGTAGATAACAATTCATGTGTATTGCTCTGTATTGTGTGTGGTGCATGATTGAATGATACTGTTCTGACAACGGGGCTTTTGCAGGTCCAGACCGCCATGAATGGCAACAAGGTTCCCGCACTCTGGGCAAAGAAGTCGTACCCCTCCCTCAAACCGCTGGGATCCTTTATGGTCGACTTCCTCGCTCGCCTTGCCTTCTTCCAAAAGTAAGAGATCTTGCGTGATTTGTGCTGTTGCAAGGGATATATCGTGGCAAACTAGTGGCCAGTGGCAAACTAGTGGCCAACAAGTGGCCAACCAGTCCTCCTAGCCCTCAACATAACATATGTTGAGAGCCATTTTCCGCAAATCAGCCACAGATTACTCTTCGTAATTGCTGGAGTGGGGAGCGTATTTCTGTCTGCTGCTAGGTCTGTCTGGGCTAGCGTGAAAGGGTGGTCCCCACTGTAAAGGTGATCCACAATGTAACCTGCTCACGAGTGCAATTTTTGGCAGGTGGATTGATACAACGCAGCCCTCAATGTTCTGGTTTTCCGGCTTCTTCTTTGTGCACGCCTTTATGACGGGTGCGCAGCAGAACTTTGCCCGTAAGTACACAATTCCGGTGGACACTCTTAGTTTTGAGCACATCATGCTCGAGGGCGAAAAGTTCGAGGAGGCTGCGGAGGAGGGTGTTTATGTTTACGGGCCCTTTTGCGAGGCATGCCGCTGGAACTCAGAGACAAAGCTCCTTGATGAGTCTATTCCCAAGGTTTTGTTTTCGCAGATGCCCGTCATGCACTTCATGCCGCGTGAGAGGCCTCCGGTGCCTGCCATGTGGAAGGAGGAGGAAAAGGGCCCGGATGGCGTTCCTGTGTCCGAAGGCTATTATGTAGCGCCCCTCTACAACACTGCAGCCAGGTGACACCTCCTTTCCACCTACCCTGTCATCGTAGCAGGACCAAATGAGTCTCCTCTCATTTCGCTACGGACGTGAGTCTACGCGCGGTTCTCAAATTGTTTCTTGTGTACGTGTGCATGTGTGCTGATTCGGTGAGGACCTTGTGCGTTGGCGGCAGGCGAGGCATCCTCGCAACTACGGGGCACTCGAGCAATTTTGTGTGCCCTATCGTCATCCCGACAGGAAGGGCGCAGAGCCACTGGATCAAACGTGGTTCGGCACTGTTGATGCAGCTCAGTGATTGAAGCTGCCAAAACTCTCGAAAAACCCTTGCCAGTATCCTACAGATCTTTCCTGCAACCTAGATCTGTGTGTGCGCGTGTCGGGTTGTGACGCGTTGCATGCTGTAATGTTAAAGTGCGTGCGTGCGTACGTGCGTGCGTACGTGCGCGCACGCACGTGTGTGTATGTGATAAGTACTAAGTAAGCTACAGAACAAAGTTGAAGTTGCTCGGCGGCTGCCATCTCTTATATTTTGTTGGTTTTTATATATACAAAAAAAAGGACATACATCCGTCACCTCAGAGTCCTCTGATGAGGTCTAAAGGACTGTGCATTCACAGAAGATGGCCCTTGCAAGCAAAAGGACCGTGGCGTCGTTCAGCGCGTGTTCACTCCGCTTCTTTCTCTCTCTTGCTTGCATGTGAGTGCGATAAGTTAGTGTGCGCGCATCAGCAAGCACAACATAAATATAAATGCATATGTATATATACACATATTTTTAGTGTATGCGCGCGTCAGCAACAGCAAGATCTTTCCGTGTCTTCCCGTGCCCCTTCATCTGTACCCCTGGTTGAAACCTTCAGCGGCGCGTGAGCTCGTCATGCGTTCCGCTTTGCCCGGACTACGAACAGATGTCTCTACTGACAATTCGAGAATGCCGATCATGCGCTTGAACTCGTTCAAGTCCAGCCCTCCGTCGCCATCTAGGTCGTATAGACCTATGATGTCATGCACCTGTGTGATGCAGTGTGTTGCAGTGTGTTGCAATGTGTTGCAATGTGTTTCAGTGTGTTGTAGTGTGTTGCAGTGTGTTGCAGTGTGATGCAGTGTGTTGAAGTGTGATGTCGTGTAGACCGATGATATCATGCACCTGTGTATTGCAATGTGTTGCAGTGTGTTGCAATGTGTTGCAGTGTGTTGCAGTGTGTTGAAGTGTGATGTCGTATAGACCGATGATATCATGCACCTGAGTCATGTCACATGTATATCAATTGATGAGTCGTGTAAAATATATGGGTCCGATATGAATGAGACATGTCACATATGAGTTAGATCAATGATGTCATGCACCTGAGTCATGCCGCGTGCATAAGTGGATGAGTCCTGTCAGATGGATCAGTCATATATGAATGCGTCACGTCACATATGAATTAGGTCAATCATGTCATGCACCTGCGTTGTCATGTGTATAGGTGCGCATCAACGAAAGAAAAATAAAAAGGTCAGGTATAAATGATACATTTCACATGTAAATCAGAGCAATGACATGCACCTGCGCATGATGATGGACGAAAAGAAAGGGGAAAAAAACACAAGGGCGAGTTGCCGGGCGGATTCTTTCAAAGGAGTATTTCAATTCTGTCAAGTACCTATACATGCATACAAACAAACAGAGAGATGCGTGTGTGTGTGTGCGTGTGTGTACACGCGTATATGTATATCTGAAAGGGAGGCTGTGCATTGAAAGAAAGAGAAGACACACCTCAGCCTCGAAAAAGTAGATCCTGGAATTCTTGAGGGTCGTCTATATGTTGAATACATACATGTTCAATATATATATGTAAACATACCTGTGTTAAATACACACACCTCAGCCTCAAAGCGAATCCAAAGATTCTGGAGAGTCATCTATTTGTTAAATATAAATATGTTAAATATACATACAAAAATATACATGATTGAAACATACACACCTCCGCCTCGAAAATTTGATTTTCGAGATTCTTGAGGGTCGTCTATATATTAATTTATATCCGTAAAAATATGCATGTAAATATACATATGTAAAATATACACACCTCGGCCTCAGAAATGCGAATTCCGAGATTCTTGAGAGTAGTGTCGAGCTCGTCAGCCGAAATCACCCCTGGACATGCAGTATTTTGATGCCGTCAAATTTGGTCCAACAATAATGTTGGCCTTGACTGGTTTAGTGTTCAGAAAATTGGGGAGGAGAAGAAGGAGAAGAAGTAAGAGAAGAAGGCGATACCGTCATCTTTGCGATCGCAGTATTTAAACTGGTCAATGGTCTTGATGGCCACCTTTTTTATTTGTTTCTGGATTTGCGAGAGGATCAGCGCCCTGCACACGCACACACACCAGAATTTCAGGGTTACATCCAGTTGCCCACTCGACGTGCCGCTATTTGGGCGTGGAGGGTCACCACCTATGATTGAGTCATGTGAATATATATGAAAACTTATGTGTGTATATGATATATGTATATGAGTATATGTTTACATACATATGTATATGTGTATGTATATGTATATGTATACACATGTAAATGTATATGTACATGTATACACATATGTATATACAAATATATATATATATATATATATTTATATATGTAATTACAAATACACATAAATGTCTATATTTATACATGTGTATATATATATCTATATATGTATGTTTATATATATATATATGTATGTATATATATGTATATATATATATATATATATATATATATATATA
>Ga0105053_10005063_pt1 | contig 18974 bp, 16 predicted proteins | sample BON01_FD_78093 | JGI IMG/M metagenome (GOLD analysis project Ga0105053, IMG submission 78093) | Freshwater microbial communities from Lake Bonney liftoff mats and glacier meltwater in Antarctica - BON-01 | ecosystem: Environmental > Aquatic > Freshwater > Ice > Glacier meltwater | place: Lake...
GGATACGTTCGGGAAGCCTGAGCCGTTGGTTGAAAGCGAGACTTTTCGCTTTGACTATTGGCCGATGGAACTTTACAAACTCTCGCTCAAACCAAAGCCCCAAGAATTCAGTGGCCGCGTCGTCGTTGTTACTGGCGCGGGATCAGGTATAGGACGCGGGATCGCACTCAATTTGGCAGCAAATGGAGCCTCGCTCGTGCTCGCGGATCTTGATGGCGATTCCTTAGAAGAAGTATCGGCCAGTATCAAGGCCGCGGGCGGTGAACCTGTAAAACTGATGCGAGGCGATCAAACTGATGCATCCACGGTGGAGGCAACGGTGCAGCTGGCCATCGATTCCTTCGGCGGCCTCGATGGGATTGTTCCCAATGCTGGTATCGGTGTCACCGGAAATCTTGATGAACTCACGCTCGAGCAGTGGGAACTGAGCCTTCGAGTCAATTTGACCAGTGCTTTCATTCTCACGAAAGAGGCGATTAAGGCCTTCAAGATTCAAGGAATCGGTGGATCCATCGTCTATGTTGCGAGCAAAAATGCGTTCGGACCCGGTGCAGGATTTGGGGCCTACTCAGCATCAAAAGCCGGCATGATTCAACTCATGCGCATCGCAGCTATTGAAGGCGGCAAGTTTGGCATTCGCGCGAATGCGGTTAACCCCGACGCGGTTTTTGACAACTCAAAACTCTGGGAAGGTGGCTTGCGTGAGGAGCGCGCCGCAGCTCACGGAATCGAACCAGATGAGCTAGAGGATTTTTACGCCTCGAGAAATATCTTGAATCGCCGCGTGACCACGGCAGATGTGGCCGCATCAGTTGCATTCTTGCTCTCAGAAAAAGCGTCAAGAACAACTGGGTGCGTTGTGACAGTTGATGGAGGAGTGTCGGCTGCATTTCCGCGCTGATACTCCAAATTGGAGTTCGATAGGTAATCGCCTAGCGAAAATGAAAGGGAGAAAGATGATAAGAGTAAAGAAGGGACTCGTACTAGGCTTAGTACTGAGTTCATCTCTCCTGTTGGCCGCGTGCTCTCAGGGGAGCACTGAGGACACCGCTGCAACGGCAGAAGCAACCTCAGAGTCCACGGAAGCAGCCGAAACAATGGAAACAACGGCTGCTGCACCAGCACCGTTTGGTGGTGAACCAATCAAGATTGCCCTCGTCCAGAACAGTGGCGCGGGTGACTACTTTCAGCAATGGACCAATGGCGCTCAGCAGCAAGCCGCTGCAGTCGGAATTGAGCTTGCTGTGTACGACGCCCAAGCCGACAACGCAAAGCAAGCAACTGACATGGAGACGGCAATCGGCTCCGGTGTAGCTGGAATCATTGTTGATCACGGCCAAGCCGACACGATGTGCCCATTGATCGCGAAGGCAACCGATGCAGGTATTCCTGTGGTTGTTTATGACATTGAGGTCACGGAGTGCGCCCCAGATGCAGTCGAAACCGCTCAGAGTGATGCGGACCTAGCGACATTGGTACTGACTCAGATGGCTACTGATCTTGGTGCAGACATTCCTGTCGGTTACGTAAACGTCTTAGGGATTGCACCTCTTGATCGACGCAATGTTGTGTGGGAAGAGTTCCTCAAAGCCAACAATTGGGATCAAAAGTTTTTCGTTGGCAAGTTCACGAATGCTGTAGCGACAGACAACGCGCAACTCGTTGATGCCGCGCTTAAGGCAAATCCTGAGGTGGTAGCAATTTTTGCACCGTATGACGAATTGACCAAGGGCGCCGTTTCGGCAATTGAGCAGAATAACTTGCAAAGCTCGGTTTCTGCTTACGGTATTGATATATCCAATGCGGATATTGAGATCATGATCAAGGAGGGCAGTCCTTGGAAGGCCACAGCAACCACCGATCCAAATGCAATTGGAGCAGGAGTCGTGCGGGCTATGGCTCTCGAGCTTGCAGGTCAACTCAATAATAAGGAAGTCGTTTTCCCAGGGGTATTGGTAACTCAACAATTCCTATTGGAAAACGGAATCGTGAATCTGGATCAACTTCGTGCGGTAATGCCAGAACTAAATCTCGCTGGTGAGCTGTCCGCGGATTGGATCCCCGCAGTAGCTTTCTAAGCAAATGATGGTGGCACGTGTTCTCGGTGAGAAGTCAGTGAGCACGTGCCACCATTTATCTCGGACGAGAAACTTCAGGAGTGAATCATGAATCAAGGTGATGTAGAGATTCGAGACATCACAATGTCGTTCGGGTCGAATCCAGTCTTGCGCGGTGTCGATATGGATATCCCCCACGGCCAAGTTACCGCGCTTCTGGGCGCGAATGGGGCGGGTAAATCGACCTTGATCAAAGTCTTATCCGGCGTGTATCCCCAACATGGTGGAACAGTGCGGATTGGTGGTGAGCCTGTCCACCTCATTACGCCAGCAGATTCACGAAACGTCGGGATTGAGACAGTTCATCAAAGGATTGACGAAGGGATCATTCCGGGGCTCAGTGTTGCTGAAAATCTTTTGTTTGAACGTATTGTGAGCGGCACAATTCGGGCCATCTCCTCATTGCGTTCGATGCTGAAGCCCGCAAAGGAGGTCGCTCAGGCATTAGAACTTGATTGGTCGGATTCTTTTCTTCGCAAGGACGTTTTCGAACTCGGGATTGCGGACAAGCAGTTGCTTACGCTTGCGCGCGCACTCTCAAGATTGCCGAAGTTACTTGTCCTTGATGAACCAACATCGGCACTTTCCCAGGTTGAGGTGGATCGGCTCTTTGAAGTAATTCGAAGGATGAGAACCAGAGGTGTTTCGGTTCTTTATGTCTCCCACCGCCTCAGTGAAATTGAGTCACTGGCCGACAATCTGGTTGTCTTACGCGATGGAACTATTCGGGGCGGGCAGCGGGCCCCGTTCAACTGGGATATAGCGCTCACGCACATGCTGGGTGAACAGGCTGTGCGCGCGATGGAAGAATTTCAGGAGAGAAGGGGAACGCAAGTTTGTCTCTCAATGAAATCAATCAAACTCTTTCAAAGGTCTAAACCTTTTGATTTAACCGTAAATAAGGGTGAAGTTCTGGGTGTCGTTGGACTATTAGGGTCTGGTAAGTCTGAACTTGCTCGAGGAATCTTCGGAGCCGACAAATTTCTTGAAGGCACGATGAAACTAGGCGGTATTGGCTTTCGTCCATCAGCGCCAGCGGCAGCGATCAAGCGGCGGGTCTTCCTTGTTCCAGAAGACCGAGCGGCCGAGTCAATGTTGCCTGGCTGGTCGATTGCGCAGACGGTCAGCCTTCCCTTTCTCAAACAATTTACTCCTGGTTTTATTTTGAGTTTCGGTGCCGAGCGTTCCGAAGGACTCAGGATTATTGAAGACCTCGGTGTCATTGCAACGGGCCCAGATCAAGATGTCGACGCGCTTTCGGGAGGGAACCAGCAAAAGGTTGTTGTTGGACGGTGGCTACAGGGGGAGCCGCAACTTTTGCTTCTTGACGAACCCTTTCGTGGGGTTGATATAGGTGCCAGACGAGAAATTTCCCGAAAGGTACGGTTTGTGGCTGGCCACGATGATGCGGTCATAGTCCTAACGTCAGATATCGATGAAGCATTGGAAGTCGCCGACCGGATAGTAGTACTTGTTGATGGGGAAATCAGATTTGATTCGTATGTAACTCAAACCAGCCGAGAGCAAATTCTCTCGAAAATGTCGGAGGTGGCATAAGTGACTAATCGCGCGATTATCGGGAGCGAGGATCTTCGCAATCGCATTCGGGACTACATTGTCAAGTACGGGTTTATCGTAGTAACCGTTGTTCTTTTTATCTGGTTTGCTACCTCTGAAGAAACTTTCCGTATGCCGAATACGATATTTTCAATGCTGAAGTTCACGTCTGTCGTGGCGATCGTAGGTCTTGGCGTGACCGTTGCCATGGTCGTTGGAGGATTGGACCTTTCGGTTGGCGCGGTTGCGGGTCTATCCGTGACGCTGAGTGCCATGACAATGGTTATCTACGGATTGACTGGAATTACTGCGGTAATTGTTGTCTTGATTGCTGGAGCCGCAGTAGGTTTATTCAACGCCTTGCTTATCGTTGTGCTCAAGATTCCAGACCTTCTTGCCACACTTGGCACGATGTTTATCATTATGGGCCTCAAATTGCTGCCCGTTGATGGCCAATCTGTTTCTTCCGGTATGACATTGCGTGACGGGTCCACGGCGCCGGGAAAATTCACGGCTGATTTCCTTCTTATCGATCGGGCAACGTGGGGTCCGGTTCCCTTCCCCGTCATCCTCTTTCTGGTACTCACTGCCGCCACATGGTTCTTTTTAACCCGCACGAAGTGGGGTCGCATGATGTACGCCATTGGGGCGAACCCTGAAGCTTCACGCTTGGCGGGGGTTCGCGTTCGTAGTTATCGGGCACTCGCCTATGTCATCTCCGGGGTCTTTGCCTCGATCGGAGGACTCATTCTTTCTTCACGAATTGGTCAAGGTGACATAAGTGCAGGCAACTCACTGTTGCTCGATGCAGTGGCTGTTGCCCTTGTTGGCACATCGGTCTTGGGGCTGGCAAAGCCAAATGCTTGGGGGACCGCGTTGGGCGCGATTTTGCTTGGAATAGTAATCACCGGTCTGACTATCAAGGGGTTCCCTTACTATGCGCAAGATATCGCCAAGGGCGTGGTTCTCGTGCTTGCTCTCATCTTCTCGTTCACCCTTTCTCGAAAGAAATCACGATACGTTTCTGCGGTGTGATAGTTATTGGAGGCTAGACCCATGAAATACGATATTTTGACGGTAGAAGAAATCCCAGAGTATCTCGCTCATCGCGCTCTAAGTTCGGAGAATCCGGATCAACTTGATCTTGGTGAGATCAGTTCCATCGTTGAAGTTGGCGACGGCAATTTGAATTTAGTTTTTATTGTTCGGGCTGTGAGTGGCTCCGGCGTCGTCTTGAAGCAGGCGCTGCCTTATGTGCGCTTGGTCGGACCCGATTGGCCCATGACTCCGGAGCGGGCACGAATTGAAGTCACCACGACGAAGCTACACGCGGAAGTTGCCCCGGATTTAGTTCCCGCCATTTATGACTTTAATCCTGAGCGTTACATCATTGCGATGGAAGACCTATCCGATCATGTTGTCTGGCGTACCGCACTCAACGCCAGCGAGCATCCAATTGGTGTTGCGGCCGCTATGGGAACCTACGTAGCGAAGGTGGCATTTGGAACGTCACTTTTCGCTGTTGAGACTAAGGAACTTGCCCGACGCAAAGAACGTGCCCAAAATCCAGAACTCTGCGCCATCACCGAAGATCTTGTTTTTACCGAACCCTATGTTGAATCTGCACGAAATTCTTTTCTTGAGCAGAACGCTCCTGACGTTCAAGCCATCGCGCGCGATCGAGAACACATCGTAGAAATGGCGCAGGCTAAGTGGATTTTTATGACTCACGGTGAAGCTTTGATCCACGGTGACCTGCATACCGGTTCGGTCATGGTCAAGACGGGAAGTGAAAATCTTGCAGAATCGTCAAAAGCATTTGACAGCGAATTCGCTTTTTACGGCCCGGTGGCGTTTGATCTCGGGGCGCTCTGGGCCAATTACTCTATAGCGGCTGCGCGCGCTTACGCCCTAGGCGAGGACGACCGCGCCGAAAAGTGTTTGCTTCTCACGAAAGAAACATGGGAGGAATTTGAAACCGAGTTCCGACGGTTGTGGCCTGAACGCACTGACAAACGTATTTATTCTGACTTTTTTCTTGACGCCCTTATGTCACGCTGGCGAGGTGAGACTTGGCTTTTTGCCAGCGCAAAAATGATCCGAAGAATCATAGGATTAGCGAAAACGAGTGATATTGAAACGTTGGTCCCGGAACTACGTGAAGGTGCAGCGCGGGGTATCTTGCAACTGGGTCAAGCTGCTGCCAAATCGCGCAAGGAAGACTCCGATCCGCGCGCGTTCATCGATTTAGCTCGCACAGTGCTGACACGCACCCGTACAAACTGAGGGCCGCAATCACAATGGTGCAACGGCTTCAACCAATTGCCTGGCATTGGAGAACAAGTCCCCTCTGTGAAGGGCGCCACCAATAAGAAGTGTTACGTCCGTGCCGTAAACCTTGATCATTTCTGGAACGCGATCCAGTGTCATGCCGCCACCCGGACTGGGAAAAATGGTAGCGATCTCACCTAATGACGCGGCACATGCTTGGGCGACGGTTTCGCACTCTTCTTGACTGAACGAGAACCGCCCGCCGTAGTTGGGAAAGATGCTGATGTCGGCACCTGCTAAGCGCATCAGGGTGCCAAATACAATTCCGTGGTCAATTCCCTGTTGCGGGTTCACTACGGTTGAACCCAAAAATGATGGATGCGACATAATGGGCAGGTTCAGTTCGGGATCATCTGCAAGAACCCGCATGCTGTCCATTCCAGCTAGGCCCGGTAGGACCAGTAGGGCGCCGGCGCCCCACTCTTTCGCTTGATGAGCGGCGTCTAGGAGTTGGTCAGCAGGAACATTGAGTGCTGGCATATAAACACAATGATGAGGGCTGTCAGCATCGACTTCGGTGACCATTCGAGCAATTGTTTTTACCCGCTGCGCCCAGGGAGCCCACGGCTGGCTGGATAAACCGTGGTCGTCTTTGATCATGTCAAAGCCTGCCCGAGCTAAGGTCACCGCGGTGGCACCGAGTTCTTCGGGTGAGAGACCCATTGGTTTAAGAGCTGTGCACAACAACGGACGGGTCGGTGCATTAAAAATTGAGCGTAAGCCGGCAACTCCAAACCGTGGCCCACGAAAGTCCGCAAGGAACTCAGCGGGCAGTTGTAGATCAATGATCCGCACTCCATTTAGGAGTGACACATTTCCCCACAGCACGTTCAGGAATTGACCTAGACCACCACCGGTCACACCGATTGGGTATCCGATTGTGACAACCTGACCGTCAATGTTTTCAATGCGGCCTACCACATTGTTTTGAATCCACGTTGGAGCGAGGTCGAATGGAAATTCGATCGTTTGCTCGGTGCGGATCGCCTCGGCGATGATCTCCGGTTTGACCCCGATACTGGGATCTATCCGGTAGGAAACAATGATCCGAGCAAAATCCGAGTCACTACTTGAGTTGGTTTGTTGAGTCATAGTTATAGCGCTTCTGCCTTTGCTGCACTATGCAGTGCTGCTACCCGAATTTCCGCCAGGTCTGAATCTGGGATGTTCAGTGCAGAACCGGTGAGAATTTCGACGCGTTCGACCAATGCTCGAGCATCAAGTTGATATTCCTTGAGTAAGTAGGGCAATGATGCCCCGTGGGCATACGTGTCATTTAGCCCAATTCGGGAAAGGGGAACGGCCATCGCGTTTTCGGCCATAACTTCTGCAACCGCTGAACCAAGACCACCGGTGATCAAATGATTTTCCATTGTGATGACTCCTTTTCTCGCGCTCGTCAGCGCAGCTGTAACTGTCGGGTCAGAAAAAGGCTTGAGTGTAGAAACGTGAAGGTGCGTGACTTTGAGACCGCGTTCAACCATGGCGGGAACCGCCCGCATCGCTTCTTCCGTGCAAATCCCTGATGTCACGATGACAATATCTGTCGGGTCCGTGATGTCATCACCAGCAGACGTCAGAACGCGCGCTTTATTGAACTCCATCGGGGTGTCAAAAAGACGAGGAACTTCACCGCGAAGCATCCGCAAGTAAACAGGTCCATCGATTGAGTGGGCGATATCCAGGACACTTTCCACCTCGGTTGCATCACCCACTTCAAGGACTGTCATGTTGGGAATAACTCGCATAATTGCAATGTCATCAATCGACTGGTGCGTGACTCCGCCCGGGGTTGCTATTCCCGGCAAGAAACCAACAAGCCGTACTTTAAGATTTGGGTAGGCCACAGACATCTGGAGCTGGTCAAGGGGTCTGCGATAGAGAAAAACCGAGAAGGTGTGCAGCCATGGTTCAAAGCCTTCCCGCGCAAGTCCGGCTGCAAAGCCCATCATGTTTTGCTCAGCCATTCCCATTGAAAAATACCGCTCAGGATAGGTTTCGCGCCATTTACCTACTTCACATGAGTTGGTGAGATCCGCGGTAAGCACCAGAACTTTCGGCTTGTCCGCTGACCAATTAATAAAATTCTCAACGTGTGGCCGGATCACTATCTCTGGGGCAAAAGATTGCACGGTCATCGGTTGGCCTCCAATTGGGCGAATACATCGGCATAACGTTGGCGTTCCTCTGCCCCGGTAAAACGTAGATAGTGCAAATTTGGGGCTCGCTCTTGGAGGACCGGTACTCCGCGAACGGGATCTGTATAGGCCAGCACGAAATGTGGCTTTCCGGTTCCTCTTGTTAGGGCGTGAGCCAAGGTTGAGATGTCGTGACCTGGTACCGAATCGACGCTGCACCCAAAAGCTCGGATGCGCAGGGAAAGTGGCTCGATATTCATCACCTCAGACATCGGGCCATCACACTGCCCCTTGTTGACGTCCACTATTACTCGCACGTTGTCCAATTTGTGAAATGCGAGCGCCTGAAGGGCCTCCCATGTTTGCCCTTCTTGGAATTCGCCATCGCTCATAAAGACATAAACCTGACCGGTTTCTCTTTTGATCCGGCGTCCCAGGGCAATTCCACCAGCGGTGGAGAGTGCCTGCGCTAGGGACCCGGTTGTCGATTCAAATCCCGGCGAATGCTCGGCGCCGATCATCTCGACAGTTGAGCCGTCTTGATTGAATTGATCAAGTGCGCTCGCGTCTAACCGGCCAGTTTCAATCAGTGCTGCGTAGACAACTAGGGCATAGTGAGCGGGAGAAATCACGATCCGGTCGCGCTCTGGACCGATCTCTCCGTGGAAATCACCCCCGTTGAGGTAAAGGGCATCTTTACCGGGAACTTGATGAAAAGGCTCCGGGAATTTGGGTGCAGCCAGCGGTGCAAGATTTGCAACGGTATATAACGTGGCTAATAGTTCTGCAGCCGAGCAGGCTTGACTTAAGTAACCGCCGTCGTTGGCCATGACGTGCTCAAAAACCCGAAACCGAATGTTTTCAGCCATTGACACCGCGCTGGCGATAACCTCGGTGGAGAGCGGTCCTTCTGATTGGCCTGACATTCCACGATCCTAGCAACTTGTCAGTCGTCCTACAACTGCTTTGAGCAGATTTTTATGTCGGACAGATGCCCTAGGGTGTGGTCTCTGATGAAGACGTCTGGCTCGCTGGCCTAGGAAGGTGCCTATGACCCACATCCCCTCTACCGAGGTTCCTTGGGAACGGTTGCGACTTTCGGCACAGGAAGCAAAGTCACATGCGTACGCCCCTTATTCCCAGCATCCTGTAGGTGCAGCCGCGTTGACAAATACCGGCCGCATCGTGAGTGGTTGCAATGTCGAGAACGCTTCTTTCGGCATTACCCTGTGCGCTGAATGTGGATTAATCAGTGAATTGATTAAAACCTCAATCACCGGTTCGAGGGAAACTTTGATTGCATTTGCCTGCGTTGGGCCTAACCCCGGCCCGCTCCTACCTTGTGGCCGCTGCAGACAGTTGCTCGTTGAGCATGGTGACCCCGCACTCTTGATTGATACCGAACGTGGACCAGTCCTTCTCACCGACCTCATACCCTTTGCATTTGGACCAAAGGACCTCCCCAACTCATGACTCAAAAATCACTCGCACCGCTCGGCGTCATTGCTGGCACTGGTTTTTATGATCTCCCCGAGTTAAGTGAACGGGAATCCATCGTCGTTGACACATTTTTCGGACAGGCCAAATGCGTAACAGGATTACTACACGGGCGAAAGACCGTATTCCTCTCCCGCCACGGCGTCGACCATTCAGTACCACCACATCTTGTAAACTATCGCGCGAACATAGCCGCGATGAAAGAGCTGGGAGTCTCTGAGATTCTGGCAATCAACGTAGTGGGGGGCTTAGGCCCAGTTTCGGGAGATTTAGTGGTGGTAGAAGACTTTATTGACTTCACTAAGACCAGGGTGAATACTTTTTTTGATGGCACAACGCCCGAGGGCGTGGTGCACACCGACATGGGAGAGCCCTTCGATCAACGCTTGCGTCACGTGTGGATCAACGCTTGTTTGGAGTCGGATGTCCCTGTCATAACGACAGGTATTTACGGTGCCTATGAAGGGCCTCGATTTGAGACCCGCGCTGAAATCCGTGCCGCTCAAGGAATGGGAGTCACGGTGGCCGGTATGACGGTAGTGCCTGAAGTTATTTTGGCGAATGAACTTGCAATTCCCTATGCATGTATTTCACTGGTAGTGAATCCTGCAACGGGATTAGGGACTGAACCTGTCACCATCAAAGAGATCAATGCGGTTATTGAGCGGGGATCCGAGACGGTGAAGCGAATTCTTTCGCGTGCGGCAAAATCTTTGGTTTCGAAACTTGATTCGGTAGGCGCAGAAGCATGATCATTTTGCATAACGCCCGTTACATCGTTACCTGCAATCCACAAGATACGGTCCTTCAAGATGCCTCGTTGGTGATCCAAGACACCAAGATCCTCGATCTCGGGCCAGCACAAGAGATTAAAAACAGATACCCGGAGGCACGAGTAATTGATTTAACGGACCAGTTGATTATGCCCGGATTGGTTAATCTCCACACACATTTACCTATGACGCTTCTGCGCGGCGTGGCTGAAAACGTCGACCTGCAGGGCTTCTTGGAACTGGTTTGGAAGGAAGAAGCGCGGATCATGGACGCCCACGGAACCTACCTTGGTGCTCGACTCGGGGCGCTTGAATCCATACTGGCAGGTACGACAACGGCTTTGGATATGTATTTGCATCCCGCTTCTAACCACCGAGGGGCAGTCGAAGTTGGACTTCGTCATGTGAGCGGCCCAGTATTCTTCTCATTCCCAGGACCGGATAACTTGACTTGGAATGAACGCCTTGAACTAGCACGCGAATGGCCACAGACTTTGCGCTCCATTGGTGGCCCATATGTACCACTGGCGCTGACTCCGCACGCGCCTCTGACGGTAACGCCCGAACACTTGAGAGAAATTGCGGAACTTGCGGTTGAGCAAGGAGCAATTATTACCGTGCATGCGTCAGAGAACGTCTCAGAGAATCGGGACACGATAGCCGCCCATGGTGAGCGGCCGATTCACTTGCTCAATGACACCGGAATTCTCGATCTCAAACCTGTTCTCGCCCACGGTGTCCGTTTAAGCGAACCCGAACGTCTTCTGATTGCAGCCAAGGGTGCCGCAGTCGCGCATTGCCCTGGTTCCAACTTGAAATTGGCAAGTGGTGCGGCCGACTTTGTTCAATATCGAAACGAAGGAATTACTGTTGGTCTTGGCTCTGATGGTTCGTCGACAAGTAATGACCTGGACATGTTTGCCGTCATGAGGTTGGCAGCGAACCTGGCCCGGTTGGTTCGCAGTGACCCTGCTGCGATCGCTTCCTCTGAGATTGTCCGGGCAGCGACAATCGATGGGGCTACGGCTCTGGGTATGGCGAATCGGATCGGCTCCTTGGAAGTAGGTAAGGAAGCCGACGTTATTTCTCTCGCTTTGCGCGAACCACACATGATTCCCATTCGTGACCCGTTCACCACGATCGTTTACAGCGCTGGTCGTGCCGATGTTCGTAATGTTTTCGTCGCAGGCGAGCAGGTGGTAGATAATCGACGTCCAGTGAAAGTTGATCCCCAGGAGATCATGCGAGCTGCGCTGGAGCACATCGCGGGAGATACTCATGATTGAAAAAGTTGTGAATCGATCCCTTAATGATCTTTCGGCACCAGAAGTCATTGACTTCTTAGAGCTCGAATATCTTGAAGGTGAGGGCGTTTGGATCAAACTTTTGTGGCGCACCTCCGAGGCTAATGCCATTTATGGCTTACTGACGGAGAATGATTTCAGCGCTTTGCACCAACTTCGCGAAATGGAGTCCTGGGTCCACGTTGCGGGAGCTCCTATTGACATGACGATCTTGCACGTAGATCACACAGTCTCCCATCAAGTCCTTGGACAGGAAATCGGTTCAGGCCAGGAACTACAGTTTCTTGTGCCTAAGGACGCCTGGCAAGGTTCTACCTCACGAGGGAAATGGTCACTTGTTGTCTGTACGTTGGCACCGCCCTTTAGCGGATTCGAGTTAGCTCGACGTGACACTGATTTTGCACTATGGCTGGATTCGTGCGAGGACGATACAGTTGTGAATAAACTGCGCGAGCGTTTACTGGAGCTCGTTCGTGAGTGAAAAAACAAACGGAAATGACGACGTTAAGGCACTGGACCTCGTGGTCGTTACTGGTGCCTCAGGTCACCTCGGTCAAGCGATCGTGGAGAGATTCCTAGCGGAGAGCAACTGGAGCGTCATCGCGCTCGGGCGTGCACGCTCTCACAAGTCGATTGAGTTGGGAGAATTTTGGCGTCAACGATCAACGGGGTTCGCCTATCTGTACCTTGATGAACTCCGTGCCAAAGACCAGTCATTGGCAGATGGCCTAAGTGAGCTCTTTCCAGGGGCACGGCTGCGCGCGTTGATTAATAACGCTGCCAGCCAGAATGTGGGAGCGCTTTCCGAATTTACCGGCGAACAGTGGAACACAATGCTCTCTGATTCCTTTCTCTCGATTGTTGATTTAACCCAGAGTGTCATCAATCACATGGATGCAGGTTCCTCGATTGTCAATATTTCATCCGTCGAAGCCAGCGTCTCTTTCCCGGATCACGGTGCATACGCCTCTGCAAAAGCCGCGCTTGAGGCCTACACGCGATCATTGGCCAATGAATACGCACGGCGCGGAATTAGAGCCAATGTCGTTGCGCCCGGACTAGTTGAGAGGGACGGCCTAGCTCAAGCATGGCCAGAGGGCTACGCAGCCTGGAAAAATACTTCACCAGGTGGTGCGCCTGTGTTAGCGAACGACGTGGCAAACGTGGTCCACTTCCTTGGCACTGACGAGTCATCGGGCATAAATGGAGCAGTAATTCCGGTTGATGGCGGCTGGCTATCTAGTTCCCGCCTGTCACTTGCGTAGCAGCAGCAACATTATGGTTACAAGTTGGTACCGAGACGGAGGTGTATCAGATGGGTCTCAGGAAAGCGACTATCGTTCTGTCAACTACAGCAGATGTGTGTCGTCGTGACGACCTGCGCTCTGATGTAATTTATCTCGGTGTAAAAACACATCGACCGACGAAGAAAGGCATATGTATGCATCGCAAGCTACTAGTTGCTGGACTTGCCGCCGCCGCACTCGTGCTGGCCGGTTGCAGTTCAAGTGATGAAACCGCATCTGACACGGCTACTGCAGAGGTAACGGCTGAGGCGACCGAAGAATCAGTCCCAGAGGAAAGCGCGCCAGCGGTAACGACCGACGACAGCAACTGCGCTGCGCCTGAAAATTACTGCATCGGTCTTGTTACCGACACGGGCAAGGTTGACGACAAATCATTCAACCAGGCCGCGTGGGAAGGTACCCAGCAAGCTGCCACTGAAGTTGGCGGTTTCGCAAAGTACGTCGAAACCACAGATCCCAAGGATTACCTGTCTAATATTGGGCAGTTTGCTTCGAAGGACTACGACACAATCGTGACAGTTGGATTCCTAATGGGCGAAGCAAGTGTCATCGCTGCAGCCGAATTCCCTGACATCAATTTCATTGGGGTCGACCAGTTCCAGTCTGCAGAAGTTCCAAACCTGACCGGTTTGGTCTTTAGCGAGGATAAGGCTGGCTATGCGGCTGGTTACCTAGCCGGGTTGATGACACAGACAAACAAGGTAGGCGCCGTGCTTGGTACGGATACCGTCCCACCCGTCAAACTCTTTGGTGAGGGTTACCGTAACGGGATTGCAGCAGCAAACCCCGATGCAGAAATCACGATCGTTTATCACGAACCAAATAACGCGTTCAATGATCCCGAGTGGGGTGCTGCAGAAGCAAAGAAGCAGCTCACTCAGGGAGCTGACGTGATTTTCGCGGCTGGTGGTAATACCGGTAATGGAGGCTTAATCGAGATTGCAAAGGCTCCGGGCGCGGGAACGACTGTGTTCTGCATCGGCGTCGATGTTGATCAATACTTCACTGTGCCTCAGGCTCAGTCATGTCTGTTGACTTCAGCGGAAAAGAAGCTCGTTCAAGGCACTGCGGACCTAATTCTGCTGTCCTTTCAAGGATCTTTCCCTGGTGGCAACTACGTGGGTAATGTAGGGCTAGCCCCATACCATGACACGGAGGCGGCTATTCCTGCTGATGTAATCACTCAGGTTGAAGCCGTTATTGCTGGTCTCGAAGACGGCAGTATTGAAACTGGTGTAGTGCTCTAGATCACACAAAATAAAACGGGGTGGCGCAGGTCTAGCGCCACCCCGTTTCACGTGTAAAAAAGGATCGCAATCCTAGATCGTATTTTTTCGAAGTCCCTGACCCCATGATCTGAATATGGAAGGATAACGTTTCATGTCGATGCAAGATCCCGCTCAAACGGACTTAGGATTTTCTGATCCGAATCCGCAGTTGGGAGCAAGATACGGTCGCATACAAGCACTTGCGATCCCTGTCGTGTCTGTTTTACTTGCCTTGGCGGTCGGTGGCATTCTGATTTACTTCCAGGGCGTAAATCCGTTGACAGCCTACAAGGTACTTTTTGAGGCTGCGTTGGGCGATGAAGACGGACTACTTAGAGTCATGCAGAAATCAACCCCGCTCATCCTGACCGGCCTAGCAGTTGTGGTGGGTTTGCGAGTCGGCCTTTTTAACATTGGTGTGCAAGGGCAGTTGACGGCGGCTGCCATTGGAACGGCGTGGGCGGGATATCACTTCGACCTGCCCATGGTGATCCACATTCCATTCGCCTTGGGCTTTGGCATGTTGTGTGGCGCGGCTTGGGCATCCATTGCCGGGGTCCTTCGCGCCTACCGGAATGTTTCCGAAGTCATCACCACCATAATGCTCAATAGCATCGCAATTTCTTTGGCGGACTATCTAGCAAGCCGACCATTTAAAGAACCAGGTCAACCAATTTCCCGAACTCCATTAATTGGCGACACGGCAGTACTCCCTACCCTGGGAGTAGTTCCTGTCGGTTTTATCATCGCCTTAATTGTCTCCCTTTTTTTGGGATGGTTCCTTATTCGAACTACCGAAGGTTTTCGATTCAACACAGTCGGCTTAAATCCAAGCGCTGCACGTTACGCGGGGATAAGTGTCAAGAGAACTATTGTTCTTGCGATGGCAATCAGTGGGGCGCTGGCAGGGATGGGTGGCGCGGTAGAAACCATGGGTATAGTCGGACGCTTTGAACCAGCTTTCAATGCTGGACTGGGTTTTGATGGAATTACTATCGCCTTACTAGCGAGAGCAAATCCGATTGCAACGATCCCCGCCGCAATTCTCGTTGGAGTGCTCAGAACAGGAGCCGCATCGCTGCAATTCGAGACGGGGATTGAGCCCGAAGTTGTTGACGTAATTCTGGCACTCACCTTGCTATTTGTTGCAGCCCCGATTGTTTCCCGATATATCTTCCGCGTTAACGCCGAGCGCAAGCATAAAAGCAAATTGGGAGTTGGTGCGTAATGAGAGCGCGTTGGGCCTGGACTTTAACGGTAATTGTTTTGGTAGGAATCATGTTTTCCTACACTCAAGACGAGATCAAAACAACCTCCGTTTTATCTTTTTCTCTGCGTTATGCCGTGCCCCTAATTATTGCGGCCATGGTCGGATTGATATGTGAACGCAGCGGCGTGATCAACATTGGTATTGAAGGGCAATTGCTTATAAGTGCTTTTGCGGGGTTCTTCGGTGCAGCTCTAACTGGCAGTTTGATTCTTGGAACACTTTTCGGGATAGGTACCGGACTCATCATGGGAGCGCTTTTTGCCGTTGGCGCGGTTTCATGGAAAATGGACCAGATAATAGCCGGCACTATTATCAATATTATTGCCACCGGTCTTACTTCATTTTTTTATGTCCAAGGTCAAGTGCTGCCAGGGAATACACCAATAGTTGCAATTCCTTTTCTGAAAGACTTGCCATTAGTTGGCCCCGTGTTATTCAATAACGGTTTGTTCACATATGCAGCGATTCTGATTGTGGTCATTTTGCAGATCATGTTGTTCTTTACGATCTGGGGGTTGCGCACCCGCGCAGTTGGTGAGAAACCCAGTGCAGCTGAAACATCGGGGATTAATGTTCAACGCACGCGTTTCGTCAACGTTACCTTTGCCGGTGGCTTGGCGGGCGTCGCCGGTGCCTATCTCTCACTTGAAGCTGCTGGCACGTTCGAGCGTGGATTTACTGCCGGTCGTGGATTTACAGCGCTGGCCATCATGATTTTCGGTGCGTGGAATCCAGTGGGGGCATTTGCGGCTGCGCTCTTCTTTGGACTCACCCAGGGTGTGGCCAGTCAACTACAAGCTGACCAAGTCGTCGAAATCCCGCCGCAGTTCATCAACATGTTGCCTTACGTTATGACAATTGTTCTCCTGGCCCTAGTGGCTGGTCGAGTCCGACCGCCCGCTGCCGTCGGCAAACCCTATGAGAAAGATTAGGTGGCCTTGTGACCAAACCACCCGTTCTCGAAGTCACGGGGCTCACAAAGCGATTTCCTGGGGTAATCGCTAATCAAGATGTTTCATTGACAGTTCACGAAGGCGAAATCGTCGCGCTACTCGGTGAAAATGGTGCTGGAAAAAGCACTCTTGTCAAAATGATTTACGGCCTATACCGACCAGATGAGGGCGAAATAAGGATCAAAGGTGAGAGCGTTCGCCTGAGCGGTCCAAGAGAAGCCATCAAGCGGGGCGTCGGTATGGTGCATCAGCATTTTCAATTAGTCCCAGTATTTACCGTTGCCGAGAACATTATTCTGGGCGACGAACCACGCAAACTGTCCATAATTGAAATGCGAAAAGCCGTCAAAGAGGTAAATGAACTCTCGCAGAAATATGGGCTGGCGGTGGACGCAAAAGCACTTGTCCAAGACTTACCGGTTGGTGCTCAACAACGAGTGGAAATCCTCAAGGCGCTATACAGACACGCGGATATCTTGATCATGGACGAACCTACCGCAGTATTAACCCCGCGGGAAACCGACGAACTTCTTCAGATAATGAAAGGTTTTGCGGCTAATGGAGTTGCTGTAATCTTCATTACACACAAACTGCGAGAAGTCCTAGCGATCGCTGACAAGATTGAAGTCCTTCGTGGTGGCAAAGTAGTAGGGACCACCACGCCGCAAGAGTCTGACCAAGCCAAACTCGCCCAAATGATGGTCGGACGCAGCGTGTTGCTTTCTGTGGACAAGACGGCAGCGGATCCGAAAGAAAAGGTCCTCGACCTCGTGGGTCTTTTTGCCAAAAACGACATTGGATTGCCGGCAGTTTGTGGAGTGGACCTCACAATTCGAGCCGGAGAGATCGTAGGAATTGCAGGAGTGGAAGGTAATGGTCAGCGAGAACTTGTTGAAGCCCTGACGGGTTTGCGTAAATCAACGGCGACATTGATGATGATTAATGGCCATAATGCGGTCGGCGCCAGCCCACACAAAATTCATGGCTTTAAGGTCGGCCACGTTCCTGAAGACCGGGAGAAAGACGGCCTAGTTGGTCCTTACTCGATCGCGGACAACATGGTGCTGAACCGATTCGATGAACCCCAGTTTTCGAAGCACGGTATTCGTGACATGGAAGCTGTCAACAATCAAACAACTCGACTCGTCGCGGCATTTGACGTACGTACCCCATCGATTAAGACGTCAGTTGAATCCCTCTCCGGCGGAAATAAGCAAAAAGTAGTGATTGCTCGCGAGTTATCAGCGGAGCCTAAATTTCTCATCGCCTCACAGCCAACTCGAGGTGTGGATGTCGGTTCGATTGAGTTCATTCATTCGCAAATAGTGGCAGCCCGTGATAATGGGGCCGGAGTGCTTCTCGTCTCGGCTGAGCTCGACGAAATTCTCAGTCTCTCAGATCGAATTGTGGTCATGTATGACGGCTGTTTTGTGGCTGAACTTGATGGCGAAAACCCCGACCGTGTCGAAATTGGCCGTCTGATGGCCGGCGGGAATTCATCCGTGAGCAACCATGAGTGACCATGGTTGAACCATTCGCAGCCGTTGACGTCATCAAGGCCAAGCGTCAAAAACAAGTCTTGAGCAAACCCCAAATCGATTGGGTCATTGACGCTTACACGCGTGGTGCTGTTGCTGACGAACAAATGGCTGCCCTTGCCATGGCAATCCTGCTCAATGGGATGAACCAACAAGAAATAGTTCAGTGGACCCAAGCCATGATCGACAGTGGCGAGCGGATGGACTTCAGCGACATCAAGGTCCCCACCGTTGACAAGCACTCAACCGGTGGAGTGGGGGATAAAATCACCCTTCCACTCGCCCCACTCGTTGCCGCCTGCGGCGCCGCTGTCCCGCAACTTTCCGGTCGGGGCCTTGGTCACACCGGTGGCACCTTGGACAAAATGGAAAGCATCAGAGGTTGGCGAGCCGACCTCACCAATCAAGAAATGCATACGATCCTTCATAATGTCGGCGCCGTTATTTGCGCGGCGGGTCCCGGCCTTGCCCCCGCGGATAAAAAACTGTACGCATTACGAGATGTCACCGGAACGGTTGAAGCAATTCCACTGATCGCTTCGAGCATCATGAGTAAAAAAATCGCTGAAGGCGCCAGTGGATTAATTCTCGATGTTAAAACCGGCAACGGTGCCTTCATGTCTGACCCGGCCATGGCCCGTGAACTTGCCCAAACAATGGTCAACCTTGGCAAGGACGCCGGTGTCAACACTCGTGCACTGATCACCGCAATGGATGTCCCTCTCGGATTGGCGGTGGGCAATGCCCTCGAAGTTTCGGAGAGCATCGAGATCCTGCAAGGTGGCGGCCCAGCCGATGTCCGTGAACTGACACTGACTCTCGCGCGAGAGATGCTCGAGATTGTTGGTATCACGATAGATCCCGAGGAGAAACTCGACAATGGTCAAGCATTTGACACGTGGAAAGCCATGGTCGCGGCCC
>Ga0105053_10005065_pt1 | contig 18971 bp, 10 predicted proteins | sample BON01_FD_78093 | JGI IMG/M metagenome (GOLD analysis project Ga0105053, IMG submission 78093) | Freshwater microbial communities from Lake Bonney liftoff mats and glacier meltwater in Antarctica - BON-01 | ecosystem: Environmental > Aquatic > Freshwater > Ice > Glacier meltwater | place: Lake...
AGGTCAAGGGGGGTGTACGGTGGTTGGGTGGTCCGGCGGCGCTCCTCATGGCGCCAGGTGAGCGTGGGCGGTACCGCCCGCTCCCCCCGCTGCCGCTGTCTCCCCATCGCGGCGCCCCCCCCCCCTCCCGGGACAGATAGACATTTGAGAGTGCAAAAAAAGGGGGCGCCGCGGCGCGCCCCCTGCAATTATCCAGGTAAGGATGACGCAGGCAGAGGCAGAGAGAGGGCAAGAGGACGGGGGGATCAAACCAACGCCCCGCCCCTTTTTCATTTTATTTAATTTTGACGCCGCCAGAAGAATGGATGAGGTTGCGTGCATCCGTCCTCTTTTGCATCGCATCAAGTATCACATTCTCGCGCGTTTCTAGCCCGTCTTCGTACACTGGTCGAGCTTTCGCTTGCTGGGAGTCGCCGCCGGCAAAGCCTACCCCGCCGCAACGCCCTCCCCCCCCGCCGCCGCGACAGCAGCAGCGCCCGCGTCGACCCCCGCCGCCGTCCCCTGCGCCGCGCGCATCCTGCGGAGCCCGCCGCCGGCGATCAGCGGGCAGACCTCCTTGTGCATCATCGACCGCCAGGCCGCGCGCTGGCACGCCGCGCCGCAGTACCAGGCGCGGTGGCACGCGGCGCACCGCTTGAGCGCGGCCACCTCCTCGCCGCCGGGGCCGGCGCCCTCGCCGCCGGCCAAGCCGCCGCGCCCCTCCTTCTTGCCGCACGCCGAGCAGCGCTTGCCCAGCCTGGCGTCGGTGAGGGCACGGTGCGCGGCGCGCGCCGAGACGTGCAGGCGGTGGGGCTGCGCGCCGGCGGACGTCTCGTCGTAGCCCGCGCTCGCCAGCAGCAGCGCGCCGACGGCGGCGGCCGACGAGGCAAGCGCGGCCTCGTCCCTGGCCGTGGCGACGGGCAGGGCGCTGGCGGCGGCGGCGGCCAAGGCCTCGGCCGCGACCGCCGCGGCCGGCGCGTCGGCCGGCGCGTCGGCCGGCGCCTCGTAGTTGGCCAGGCCGCGCAGCGATGCCTCGGACGGCCACAGCTGCGGCTGCTTGTCGTCCCCGCCGCCGCCCCCAGCCGCCGCCGCCGCGCCTAGCGCCGCCGCCGCCGACACTGCCTGCAGGAGCGCGCCGCCCAGCTCGAGCGCCACGCGCGCGTCCTCGGCGCACCCCTTCGTGGGCAGCGCCAGGCCGAGGTAGCGCTGCCAGTTGACGCCAAAGGGCACGTTGCCCTCGGCGATCTGCTCGGGCGAAAATTTGGCGGGGGCGGCGGCCTTGTCGGCCTTTGCCTTCCCCTTGTCGTCCTTCGCCGCAGCGGCGGCGGCCACGACGGCGGCGCGGCGCTGCTGCACGATTGCGGCGGCCGCCTCGAGCGCGCGCGCGAGCAGGGGGGCCGCGCCGCGTGCCGCCAGCGCGGGCGCGCCGAGGGGAGAGGCGGCGGCGGGGGGCCCCTCCATCAGGCGGGCGGCGCTGACGCGCGCGCCCCCCCCGCCCTCCTCCTCGGCGCCGCCGCCGCCCTCCTCGGCGCCCGCGCCAGCGGCGGTGGCGTTCGAGGGGACGTAGTTGCCCGTGCCGCCCGTGCCGGGCGCGGCGCTGGCCGCGAGCATGTAGAGCAGCTCGCACGAGGCCGCGAGGGCTTTGGCGCGCTGCACGGGGTCGCCGCGGAAGAGGGCGCGCGCGGCCGGCGCCAGCGGCGCGGGCGGGCCGGGAGCGGGCGGCGGCGGGGCGGTGCCGGCCTCGGCGGCGGCAGCGGCCGCCGCGGTGGAAGCGGCGGCCGCGGCCGCGGCCGCGGCGTCGTAGGCGTCGGCGCCGTCCTCGGCGGTGGCCGCCGCCTCGAGCATGCCCATGGCCGCGCGCACGATCAAGAGGTCGAACGCGCCGGCGGCGGTCGACGACGCGCCGCCCGCCGCCGCCGCCGCCTCGCCGCCCCTCTTCTTGTCCGCCTTCGCCTCCTCCTCCTCCTCCTCCTCCTCCCCCTTGCGCTCCTTGTGCTGCGCGTCCACGTGCAGGTGCACGGCGTCCGGGCGCGCGGCGTGGAACAGCTTGATCGACTCGACCAGCGCGAGGAGCGCGTGCAGGCGCAGCAGCGGGTGCCGGCGCGCCGCCACAGAGACGGCCGCGCGCTCGCGGCGCCGCGCCCTGTCGGCCGCGCGCTTGAGCTCGGCCTGCTGCGCCTCGCGCGCGTCGCGCTCGGCGTCGGTCTCCTTCGCCTCTCCCTCATCACCCTCCTTCTTGGTGGCCTTTTTCGCCGCCGCCGCGGCGTCGGCCTTTTTCTTGTTGATGCTGAGGGCCGCCGCCGCCGCCGTCGCCGCCTCGGCGCCGCCCGCCGCCGCCTTTTCCGCCACCTTCTTGGCGTCCTCGCGCGCCTGGCCCTCCGCGGCCGCCTGCTCCTCGGCCTCGGCGTCCGCCGCCGCCACCGCGGCCGCCGCCTCGGCCTCCGCGTCCAGCCCCTCGGCGCCCGCGGCCAGGCCCGCGAGTTCCTCCAGCAGCCGGAGCTGCATCGGCGGCGCCATCAGCAGCGCGCGCGGCGCCCGCTCGCGCAGCATGATCGTCAGGGCCGCGAGCGCCTCGACGCGCGTCCACACCTCGTACGAGACGGGCGAGGGGGCCGGGGCGAGGCCCGTGTCGTCGAGGAGGGCGCTGGAGACGGGCGCCGCGCCTTCGGCGGCGGCGGGCTTGCTGCTGCCGCCGCCCTGGTCGGCGGCGGCGGCGGCGACGCTCGCCGCGGCGTCGGCGGTCTTGCTCGCGTCTGCTGCGGCCTGGGCAGCAGCACCAGCACCGGTCGCAGCACTGGCACCGGCACTAGCCGCGCCGGCGCCGGCGCCGACGCGCACGGCCGGGTAGGGCAGGCCGTCGCGCGCGTCGACCACGCGCCGCCCCGAGACGACCTGCAGGTCGCCGACCACGGCCGCGTACCCGAGCGCCTTGCCGATGAGGGTCACCTCGCCCGCGGCCTCGCCGAAGCGCGCGCGCAGGTCCCGGTTGCCCGGGCGGGCGAGCGTGAGCAGCAGCGGCTCGAGGTTGAGCGGGTGCGCCGAGGCCGAGACGACGTCGCGCAGCGCGCCGCCCGGGTAGAGCCGGAGCGAGCGCTCGGACGCGTCGGCGGCGGGTCCGTGCTCGCGGCGCTGCGCGACGAGCTCCTGCTGGCGGAGCAGCTCGCGGTACTCCATGGCTGTGCGCGTGTGTGTCTGTGTGTTGTTGACTTCGACCTGTTTGGCTGCGGCTGGGTTGCGCGGGGGGGGCAAGGCGCCTGGGCGGGAAAGGAAGAGGTGGTCCGAGTGAGAGAGGAAAAACCCAAAAACTTTTGGAAGTGGTTGGTTGTTTGTTCTCGTGTTGGTTGTCCGTGTGTGTGCGTGTGTCCGTGTGTGGGTGTGGATGTATGTGTGTACGGGTGAGTATGTAGTCAAAAAGCAACGCGTGTGACAAATGCTGGCGCCGGCGCTTGACAAGAAGAGGGAGAGGAAGAGGAGAGCGAGGGAGCGGAGTCCGGCGACCGTCTCTCTCTCTCCCTCTTTCGGCGACGCCGACGGCGGACGGCGACGAGGCGCGTCGAGGCCTGTCCTCTCTTGCCGCGTCGGGGTCGGCGCCATCACGGCTGTCCAGCGCTGATCAACATCGATCACACTCCGTAACGCCACAACGACCCGAACAGAGATGTACAGATAGGAGCTCGCGCGTCCGAAACAAAAAGAGAGACTGGTCGTGCTCCTCCCTGCTCCTTCCGACACCCGTCTGGAGGGACATTGATCCCGGCGTTCCACAGCCCCGTCGCGCCCTTGCCCGGACGCCTCTCGGCTGTCCCTCTCGCAAAACGTCTCGCGTCCCTCGCCGCGACCGCGCGCGCCGCCCGCTCGCCGCTGACGACGCCGACGCCGACGAGCCCCACGACGCTCCTTTCGCCCCCAAGTCGTCACGACACCAACCCACCCAAAGAACGCACGGCAACCAGCACCAGACACAGGCACGCCCTCCCCGACGCCCAACCAGAAAGCAAGAAACACATAAGAATGGCCGAGGCAGAACAACAACAGCAACAACAGCCACAAGCCGCGAGCGCCCGCGTCGTGCTCGTCGCGGTCGACGACACGCCGGCCTCCGTCGCCGCCTTTTCCTTCGTCGCCCAGCAACTGCTCCGCCCGGGCGACCACCTCCACCTTATCCACGTCATCCCCCGCCTCGTGTTCTCGTCCACCTTCGGCGTCCCGCCCGTCGACTTTGTGCCCTCGAGCGACTCGACCGCCTACGAGCAGGCGCTCGCGCGCGCCGAGCGCTTCATCCTCGACAAGTTTGTCCGCCGCCTGCCCCCGGCGTACGCGGGCGCCGCGCCCGTGGTGCACATCGTCAAGAGCGAGACCGACACCGAGTCCGTGGGCCACGTCCTGTGCAAGAAGGCCGACGTCCTGGGCGCCTGCTTCATCGCGCTGGCGACCCACTCGCGCTCGCGGGTGGCCGAGCTCTTTTTGGGCAGCGTGACGCAGCACGTGCTGCACAACTCGGGGCGGCCCGTGGTGGTGGTGCCCAAGCAGCAGGGGGCCGCGGCTTGACGCTTTGAGAGGAGAGAGAGAGAGGGAGGCTCGCGCGTTGTGTTAGTATTCGTGTGTTTGTTCGAGGTTTTGAAAACTGTACCCCTAAAAAAAAGTAAAAAAAGCGCTTTCACGCCGTCGCCCCGCCTCCTTGTCCCCCCCCCTCCCCGCGCTCCCGCTCCGCCCTGGCCTCCCTCCGCGCGTTGAGCACCTCGATCACCACGGGCACGACCGACACGACCACGATGCCCAGCACGACCAGGGCAAAGTTGTGCTTGACGGCGGGCAGGTTGCCAAACAGCGCCCCGGCCCCGACAAACATCGCCGTCCACAGCAAGGCGCCGCCGACGTTGTAGGCGGCGAATTTGCCGTACTCCATGCTGCCCACGCCCGCGACAAAGGGCGCGAAGGTGCGCACGATGGGCACGAAGCGCGCCAGCACGATGGTCTTGGGCCCGTGCCGCGCGTAGTACCGCTCCGTCTGCGCCACGTGCCGCGCGTCGATCCACCCGCGGCCGAGCGCGGCGCCGCCGAGCCGCTTGCCGATCGCGTAGTTGAGCGCGTCGCCCAGGGTGGCGGCCGTAAAGAGGGTCGCGGCCAGGGGCCACAGCGCGAGCTTGCCCATGCCGGCGAGGGCGCCCGCGGCGAACAGGAGCGAGTCCCCGGGCAGGAAGGGCGTGACGATGAAGCCCGTCTCGGCAAAGACGATCGCGAAGAGCACGGCGTACGTGCCGCGCGGGTTGGACTCGACGAGGGTAGCCAGGTGCTTGTCGAAGTGGAGCGCGAGGGACAGCAGGCGCGAGAGGGCCGACTCGGGGGCGGCGGACGCGGCGGACGCGGCGGCGGCCTGGCCGGCGCCAGAGGAGGCCGCGAGGGCGGCCTCGGGCGCCGCGAGCCAGGCGAGCGAGGCGGCGGCGGCGGCGGCGGCAAAGAGGAGGGCGAGGCGGCCTGTGGGGGAGGATGCAATCGATGTGGCCGTTGTTTGGGTGGGTGCTGGCGTCGCTGCTGGTGCTGGTGCTGCTGTCAGGGGTGCCTCCGAGGCGCTGGCCTGGGCGTCGTGCGCTGGAGCGGCACCAACGCCGGGCGCGCTTGCGGGCGCCGCCGCCGACCCCGACGCCGGCGGCGCCCGGAGCGCGCGTCGGCGAGGCGAGGGTGCTGGCGCGGACGCGAGGCAACCCAGGAGGGGCGGCGTGGACACGCGCACGGGCTGGCTGTGCGAGCTGCTGTGCGCCGCACGGGCGCAGGCGGGCCGCGCTCGGACGAGCATCATCGAGCTCTGCGGACGAGAGAGAGAGATACACGAATCGCCCGAGTCCGGGGGCAGTCGACGACGACGACGACGAGTGCGTGAGGCGCGCGCGAGCGCAGGACCAGGAGGGTGGAAGAGTGTGCGTGTGTGTTTGGTTGACGGCACGCCGAGCGAGAGACGAGTGATGAGCGCGGGCCGCGCGCAGCGCGGCGCCGGGCCCCGGCAGCGGAAGAAGCGAGCGCTCGCGTCGCTCTCAACGCTGGTCGCTTTTGCTTTTGCGTTTGCTTTCTGCCGCACCGCCTTTTTCTTCAGTCACCCTGCGCCAAGACGACGCATCCATTACAATTATCACACCGCTGCCGATCTCCCCGGTCACTAGTAACAAAACGGAAGCCTCCCCCCTCTTTCCTCACTCCCCGCACACCGGACAAAAGGCGCCGCCCTCGCCCCCGCCGCCGCCAAAGCGCGCCTGCACCTGCGGCGCGCACTTGGCGCACAGCACCCGGTGTCCGCACGGCAGCAGCACGCTCGGGCGCGCGTCGAGACAGCACACGCAGAACCGTTCCTCGCCGCCCCGCCGCTCGCGCGCGCGCGGGGGCAGAGGCGCGGCGGCGGCGGGGGCGTGGGGTGCGCCGGCTGCGGCGGCCGGGGCGGGGGGTGCGGCGGCGGCAGCAGGGGCGGCAGTCGAGGGCACGAGCGGAGGGGCGAAAGAGGCCGAGGCGACCGCGCTGGACGCGGCGGCAGAGCGCCGCGCAGCGACCAGGCGCAGGTGCGGAGGCAGCTGGCGGGGCGGCGGGGGCGGCGGCGGCAGCGTTGAGGCCGTGGCTGTTGGCGGCGGAGGGACTGCAGGCGGGGCCGCGGGCGTCGGCGGCGGCGGCAGCGGGACGGGGGACGGTCGGGCCGTGGCTTGCCTCCTCTCTCGGGCCTGCTGCTGCTCCTGCTGCTGCTCCATCTGCCGCGCCGCGGCCTGCGCGGCCACGACCTACGCCTCTGCCTCGGCCGTCGCCCGCGCCGCCTCGGCCACGGCCACGGCCGCGCGCTGCGCCGCCGCCTGCTGCTGCACCGCCGCGCGCGCGGCCGCCTCTGCCGCCCCTGCCGCCGTGCGCTCGCGCTTGCTCAAGCGCGAGCATGCGAAGCACGTCCATCGTGAAAAAGTCGGGCTCGCCCTCCTCCCCGCCCGCGCGCACGCTGGACTGCTTGCCGCCGCCCCTTCCCCCGCTGCCCCCCTCGGGCGCGAGCACCTCGCGCGCGTACTCCACGGCGCTCTTGCCATTTGCGTCGCACGCGTCCGGGTCGGCGCCGGCCTCGAGGAGGCCGTAGATCATCTCGTTCGCGGCGTAGATCTCGTCCGGCTCTCGCGCCCGTGGGGACGCCGCCGCCGCTGACGCGTCCCGCCCCTGACGGCCGCCGCGGGCGGCCGCGTCGGCGGCCGCTTCCAGGACGTCCGCCGCCTCGGCTACCACTCGGAGTATCGACTCGTTCGCCGGAGACGCGTCGTTGGCCTCGTCGGCCATGGCCTGCGCGGCCAGCCGGCGAGGGACGCCAGCCCTCGTTTCCACGGCGACGTGCAGGAGCGTCAAGTCGTGAGGTTGCGCGCGCAGCCGCCGGTTTTTGCGCACAGCCGCGGCCCCGTCGGGCCGCGCGAGCATCGCCCGCGCGACGGCGAGGGTCTCTCGAGGTGGGCAGCATTTGTATCGGGCCAGCATCCCGACCACCACCACGATGGGATCGTCGCGCTCCAGCGCTCCGCTGCCGCTGGAGCAGATGGACGCGCCGTACAGCACGAGCGAGGCGGCAAAGGGCCAGTCCTCGAATTTGATGGCCGACTGCAAAAGAGGGTGCGGCCGTTTCCGTCTCGGGAAGCGACACGCAACGCTTTGCAAAAACGCAGAGGGCGCCGCGCGGCCCCTCCCCCCCTCCGGGAAAACAGCCCCTAGTGCACGCCCCCCTCCTCCTCCAGGCTCTGGTCCCGGTGCACCCAGAACCCGCCCGCCACGAACAGGTACGACACCAGGAGCAGCGCGCCCTTGAGCCAGTTGCCTGTGCCGTCCTGCACGACGACCGCCGCCAGCGCGACCGACGCGAGCAGCACGAATGCCTCGAACGAGTAGAAATTCAGGTCGAGCGGCGCGCCCATGGCCCACGCGAGCACGACGCAGAAGGGCACGACCAGCACCGCCACCTGCGTGGCCGAGCCGACGGCGACGCCCAGGGCGATCTCCATGCGGTTGCGCGCGGCGAACGAGACGGCCGAGGCGTGCTCGCAGGCGTTGCCGATGATGGGCAGGACGATCGTGGCGAGGAAGGGCAGCGGGATGCGCAGGGACGTGGCCGCGGCGCCGACGGCGGCAGTCACGGCGTCCGACAGGACCGCGATGGCGGCGGTGACGAGGGCCATGAACACCAGGCAGGAGGAGAGGGGCATGTCGGGCTCGTCCTCGTCCGCCAAGACGACGGCGGCGAGCGGAGCGGGCGCCGAGGAGAGGGGGCCCGGCCGGGGCGCGCCGCTGCTGCTGCCACTCCCGGCGGCGGCGGACGCCGCCGCGAGCAGCGACGCGCGCTCGTGCTCGGCCCCCTGCTGCAGCGCGCCCATCTCGACCTCCGCGGCTCCCTTGGCGGCCGACGCAGAGCTCGATGGCGGCGCCTCGCCGTCGTGGCCATTGGCAAAGTCGGAAAAGCTCGGCTCCTGCCGCCGCCGGGCGACGAGCCGCGCCGCCTCCTCGTCGTCGTCTCGGCCGTCGTCGTCGTCCTCCTCGTCCCCGCCGCCGCCGTTGCCGCCGCCGCCGCCGTTCCGCCCTGCCCGCCCCGGGCCCCCCGCCTCCCCCGCCTCTTCCTCCTCCTCCTCCTCGTAAAGGTGCCTGTGCGTGAACAGCTGGAACACCAGGAACATGGCGTAGCACCCGAGCATGAGCACGGACTCGAAGCGCGACAGCCAGAGCTCGGCGAGCAGGCCATCGGCGCCGCCGCCGGCACCGCCGCCGCCCGCCCCTCCCCCCGTGTCGCCGCCGCCGCCGCCGCCCGCGCCGCCGCCCGCGCCGGCGAGCGCCGGCGCGGGCCGCGTCTTCGACAGCAGCGTCGGTAGCGCCACCGCCACCGACGCCAGCGTCAGCAGGCCGACGTTGACGGCCGCGCCCTGCCGGTTGAAGCGCTGCGTCGCGCGGCCAGAGACCAGCCCGCCGGCGACAAACGCGCACCCCAAGACGAGCAGCAGGTTGGACGCGATGCTGCCGAGCAGCGTCAGCTTGACCAGGCGCAGGTACCGCCGCCGGATGGCCGACGCCGCGATGATCACCTCTGTGGCGTTGCCAAACGTGGCGTTGAGCAATCCCCCCACCGCGTCGCTGGTGTAGGCGGCGAGCTGCTCCGTCACGTAGCCCAGTCGCTCGGCGAGCGCGGCGAGCGGCAGGCAGAACAGGACAAATGTGGCGCCGCCCGGCCAGGCCAGGCGGTGGGAGGCGACGGCCAGGGGGGTGAGCAGAAGCAGCAGGCTGAGGCGTGTCGAGAAAAACATGGCGCGCGCGTCGGCGCGCAGGCGGGCGGACAGAGAGGGGTAGCGGGGGCCGCGCGGGCGGGGGCGGCGCCTGGGGGCGGCGGCAGGCGGGGACGCCGCCGCCGGGGGCCTTCGGGCGCCCGCCGCTGCTGCTGCTCCCCTTGCTCCCGCTGCTGCTCCCGCTGCTGCTGCCGTTGGGGCGAGAGCGGCGGCCATCGCCGCCGCCGCCGCTGTTGCCGCCGCCTCTGCTGCCGATCCTCGTGCTGCTGCTGCTGCTGGTGGTGGGGGTGTCGCTACCGCCGTCGGCCGCTGCGGCGACGGCGACCTCGGGCGCGCGCCGGCGGCGGCGGCGGCGAGGGCGTTGACGCCGCCCAGCCAGCCGGCCGACGACGGGTCGCGAGGGGCGGCCGGGTGCTGGTGCGTCGGCGGCGTCGGCATCCCCCCTCCTGGCGGCGGCGGGGCGCGCCTTTTCCCGCCGCGAGCGGGGGGGGCCGCCCCCTCGTTGTTGTTGTTGCTGTTGTCGGTTTCAGGCGACCCTTTGGCTTGGTTCCGGTGGAGAGCTGCGGAGTGTCACGATGGATGGATACGCCCGAGATGGCGGCCGTGGCTTGCGCGGATGTGTCCGGGCGCGATGGAGCAAACAGAGGGGGGGTTGAGGACGCCGAGACCGATCGATCCTCTTGCTCGTTGGTGCGTGTGGTTTGGATCGCGCGGGTGGTGATGATACGGCAGGGATGCAATGATCGTGCTGCGCGGTCTCACGCCCTTGTAATCCTTGCGAACCGGCGACGGCGACGCCCGGCAAAAAGGCGTAGGCGCGGGCGCGAGCGGAACGGAGGCGACGCGTCAGCTTTGGAGGCGGTGGGGGGTCGGGAGCTGCACTGGAAACATTCGGAATAGGTATGTAATGGGGTGTTACACCTCCTGGGGGAACATCGTCATCATTATGCCTGCTGCCCTCCGAAAAGGACAAGAAGAGGCACCAAAACACAAACGGCGGCGCCCCCCCCCCCCTCCCCCCGCGTCTCCCGGTTTCAAGCGACGGCGCCCCCTGCCGCCCCCTGCTGCTGCTGCTGCAGCTGCCGGGACCGCCACCACGGCAGCACCACGTTGACGAACGCGTAGTACACCATCATCATCACCATCATCAGCAGGCGCGGGTTGCCGAGCAAGCCCCCCGGCCCCCCGCCCCCGGCCGCCCCCGCCCAGGGGAAGACGGCGCCGTCCGGGTCTGCCGACGCCGCCGCCCGCGCGTTGGCGGCCTCGGCGCCCGCCGTCGACGGGTCCAGCATGGCGAGCGTCGGGATGCCCTCGACCTTCATCTTGCGCAGGAGCACAGAGCGCAGCTGGTCATCCTCGAAGGGCACCGCCAGCCACGACTGGGGCATGGAGGCGAAGTAGTCGCGGAAGGCGGCCGCGCTCTTGTCCATCGACACAAAGACGACGGGCCACTGCTTTTTCGCGGAAGAAGGGGCCGCGGCGGCGGCGGCCCCGCCGGCGCCCTTTTTCGCGGCGCCTGCGCCGCCGCCGCCGCCGCCGCTCGTGAGCCTCTGGTGGAGCCGCGCGAGCTCGGGCGTGAACGCGCGGCAGGGCGGGCACCAGTGGGCGCTGAAGTAGAGCGAGACGCCGTGCGCTGAAGCACCGCCCAGCGCCTCGCGCAGCGACAGGCGCTCGAGCGGCGCGTCGGCGCCGGCGCCGGCCGCCTTGCGCACGAGCGTCGTCGACAGCAGCGCCTCAAACGCGTCGTAGTTGATGGGCCTGGGCGGGGGTGGTGCTGTTGCTTGGGACGATGGCGATGAGGTGGTTCCCTCTGGCCGTGCTGGCGCTGCTCCTGTTGCTCCTCTGCGCTGGCGGAGCTCAGAGGAGGAGGCCATTTGCTGCTTTCTTCCGCCACTGTCTGTTTTTGTGCTGCTGGTGCTGCTGTTGGCGCGTGGCGCGCCCGGTTGAGGATGAGAGAGAGAGGGAGTGTGTGCGTGTGTGTGTTTGAGAGGTGGCGTGGTGTGTCATTCAGCGATCGATCAAATTCCAGTGGTGAAAACGTGAAACGCGACTGCTCCTCGGGCCGCCAATCAAACCACACCCGCTACTGTTTCCACGTTTCCATCCTTGTTCCTCCCTTGCTCACAAATTCCTACCACCAACAAGCGCCCCGATTGCGACGAATCGCTCTTGCGACTGTGTGTGTCGGGTTTTTCCATCGCTCCTCCAAACGCGCCAAACACCCCCGAGCGAAAAGCAACCGAGCGTCAAAGCGGCCATGGCCGCCGACGGGGGCGCGGCCCAGGCGCGCCTGCGCTGGGAGCTCGAGAACCAGATCGGCCCGGCGCCCGACGCGGAGCTCTACCGGTGGGACCCTGCCGAGCAGCAAGCGCTCCAGCAGCAGCGCCCGTGGGCGCGGGACCCGCACTACTTCAAGCAGTTGAGTGTTTGTGTCGGTCTCGCCGCGTTGTGCTCTGGGCGCGTCGGGGCATGCGGCCTCTCGCGCGCCTCGCGAGCGGCGTTTTGCGTCGTCTGGTTCGCCGGCGAGCGATCGAGCGCGCCGACCGAGGACGCGACGCGCGCGCTGAGAGACAGAGCGCGCGCTCCTCTGTCTCTCTCGGTTGCAACGAAAACAACCACCACACGCTGCGCTCACCCTCAGAACCATCTCGAAACGCACACACCGTGACGAATCACTACAAAACACTGCTGAAAAAAACAACAAAAAAAACTCAACAGCGTCCGCATCTCTGCGCTCGCGCTGCTCAAGATGGCCATGCACGCGCGCAGCGGCGGCGCCCTCGAGGTCATGGGCCTGCTGCAGGGGCGCGCGCAGGGGGACACGTTCGTGGTGCTCGACTGCTTCGCCCTGCCCGTGGAGGGCACCGAGACGCGCGTCAACGCGCAGGCCGAGGCCTACGAGTACATGGTGGCCTTTGTGGACGCCGCCAGGCGGGCAGGCCGCGGTGACAACGTGGTCGGGTGGTACCACTCGCACCCGGGCTATGGCTGCTGGCTGAGCGGCATCGACGTGGGCACGCAGATGCTCAATCAGACGTACCAGGAGCCGTGGCTGGCGGTGGTGGTGGACCCCGTGCGGACGATGGCGAGCGGCAAGGTGGAGGTGAGCAGAGAGAGGGGGTTGGCGGGCCGGGCGGCCGGGCGGTCGGGTTTGGCTCCGGTCCTCTCTGTTTTCCTCCCATCTTTTTTGGTTTGGGGGGGATCTGGTCGCCGCGGCCTTCCCACCACACACACACACACACGCACTCGTTCGAAAGAACACGCACACACACGCACGACACCCCCCGGCCCGCTCTCACGAGACACCAACCACCCCCCTCCTCTTAGAACAAACACGAAAAAAAAAAAAAATCGCCGCAGCTGGGCGCCTTCCGCACCTTCCCCGAGGGCTACAGCGCCCCGGCCTCTTCCGGCGGCGGCGGCGCCGACCCGGACGCCGAGTACCAGACCATCCCTCTCAGCAAGATCGAGGACTTCGGGGTGCACGCGCGCGCCTACTACCCGCTCGAGGTGTCCTACTTCAAGTCGGCGCTCGACGGAGCTTTGGTCGACCTGCTCTGGAAGACCCACTGGGCGACGGCGCTGGCGCAGTCGCCGCTGGTGGCCGGCCGGGCCTTCGCGGCGGGGCAGATCGCCGACGTGGCGGAGAAGCTGGCGGCGGCGGAGGGGCACGCGGCGGGCGGGGCGGCGCGGGCGAGGTACGCGGCGGCGCTCGGGGGCAAGGGTGGGGGGGGCAAGGGCGGCGGGGGGGACGGCGGCGGCGGCGAGGCCGTGGCGGGGGGCGGCGGCGGCGGCGCCGGCGCCGGCGCCGGCGGCCCGCTCGACAAAATCTGCCGCGACGCCACGCGCCTGTCGGCGGAGCAGATCAAGGGGCTGGCGTCGCAGGCGGTGAAGCAGCTGCTGTTCAACATGCCGCCCGCGCGGCTGCTGGGGGCGGGCGGGCAGGCGGGAAGGGCGGCAGGGGCGGCGGCGGCGGCGGCGGCGGGAGCGGGAGGAGGAGGAGGAGGAGCGGCGGCGGCGGCGGGGGGCGGAGGGGCGGCGATGGAAAGCTGACGCGGGCGGGGGGGCGGGGCGGAAATCTGTGTCTCTTTTGGCAGCACGCACGCACACGCGCATCGCACGAACGAATCCCAGCGACGCAACCTCGCATTCAGAAAGAACGAACGCGCGCTCTCTCCGGTATTTCCTTTCTTCCTTCTTGCAACCAAGCAGAACCACAGCAGGCCAAAAAAAACGCCTCCTCCCCTCCGCGGCGCCCCCCTCTTTTCCTCTCACGCCTTGAAAAAGCTGGTGATGGCGCGCTGGCCCTTGCCGGCAGCGGCGCCGCCGCCGGCGCCCTTCTTGCCGCCGCCCTTGGCCGGGCTCTTGGCGCCGGCCGCCGCCGCGCCGCCGCGACCCTGGCCGCCGCCGCTCTGGCCGCCGCTGCCGCCGCCGCCGCGCGGAGCCGCTGCCGCCGCCGCCGCGCCCGTCGCCGCCGCCGCCGCCGCCCCTCCCCCCGCCCCTCCCGCCGCCGCCTCGACCCACACCTCCTCGGTGATCTCCTCGCCGGTCTTCTCGTCCAGGCGCGTGCGGATCTCCTTGACGCGCTTGGCGGCCGCGCCATTGCCGCCGCCGCCGCAGCAGCCCGACGGGGCGGGCCCCGACGGCGCTTTGGCCGCCGCGGGCCGAAAGGCGGACGGCAGCGGCGGCGGCGCGGCCGGGGCCTTTTTCGGCTTCTTGGCCTTGTCCTGCTGTTTGGCGGCGGCGGCGGCGGCGCCCGCCTCGTCGTCCTCCTCGGCCGCCGCCACAGGCTCGCCGCCCTCGTCGGCGCTGGCCTTGGCGCTGTCCGGCTCGCGCTTGGGGCGGCAGCGCTTGGCGGGCGGGGCGGCGGCGGCGGCGGCAGCGGCGGCGGCGGGAGCGGCGGCGGCGGGCGTCTTGCGTCGCTTCTTCTTGCCGCCGCCGCCGCCGCCGCCGCCGCCGCCGCCACTGTCCTCCTCCGCCGCCATGTCCGCGTCCTCGCTCGCCGCCGGGCGCCGCTTGATCTTGCTCGGCTCGTACTCGTCGTCGCCGTCGTCGTCGTCGTCGTCAACGGCCGGGGCCGCAGCAGCCGCCGCTGCTTTGCGCGCGGGCAGAGGGGCCGCCGTGGCCGACGCCGCCCCCGCCCCCGCCCTGCCGCCCTCGCCGCCTGCGTCCTCGTCCTCGTCCGACTCGACCACGGCCTTGGCGCGCGCGCGCTTGCCGGACGGGGGCCTGGAAGCAGCAGCAGGCCCGTCGTCGTCGTCGTCGTCGTCGTCGTCGTCGTCGTCCTCGAGCGCCGCCTCGGCCTTTTTCTTGGCCGCTGCGGCCGCCGCCGCCGCCGCCGCCTCTTTTGCCGCCTCGGCCGCCACTTGTGCCTTTTTCGCGGCGGCGGCGTCCTGCTTACCCTTGGCCGCGCCAAACATGCTCGCGAGCGTGTTCTTCTTCTTGGCGGCCGCGGGAACGGGCGAGGGCGCCTTGGCCGCGGCGGGCGGGGGGCGGCGCGCGGGCGAGGGGGCACCACCGGCGGCCGCGGCAGCGGCGGGCGAAACGGCGCGGGGGCCCGGCGACGGTTTCGCGCCCGCCGCGGCCGCAGCGGCCGCAGCGGCGCCGTTCTCCTTGCCGGCGCCGCCGGGCGACGCCGCGCCCGCGCCCGCCGCAGCGGCCGCCTCGGCGGGACGGGGCGGGCGCTCGCGGATGCCCGGCGTGAACGCCACCGCGCTGTACGCGTTGCGCCCAAAGGCGTCCGACGCGCCGCCGCCCGCGCCGCCGCCGCCCGCGCCCCCGCCCGCGCCGCCGCCGCCGCCCACCATGGCGCCGTACAGCTCGGCCGTCTGCGCGTAGTCCGGCTGCCAGAGGCCCGCGGTGCCGTCGCCCGTCGGCTGCGCCGGCATCACCGCGTACACGTGGATGCCCGTCACGGGCGCGAGGTCGGCGCGGCTCGCCGCGAGCGCGGGCGCGTCGACGAGCCAGACGACGTGCTGTGCTTGCTGCTGCTGCTGCTGCTGCTGCTGCTGCTGTTGCGGGTTTGGCTGCTTGAGCCAGCCCGAGATGGAGTAGACGGTGCGGACGCCCGGGCCCTCCTGCTCGGCGAACTTGAACAGGACGCTGCGGTGGCGGTTTTGGTGGTTTGGGAGGTGGTGGTTCGGGGGGGCGGGCGGCGTTTCGTTGATAGGGCGAGGGGAGCGGACGGCGGCGCAAGACAGGCGCGACACGCTCGCAACGAAGAGAAACGCCTCACCGCTTCGCGTCGTCCATGGGGATGGCGTACTCGCGCGCGAGCCATTTGTACGACACGGACTGTGTTGATGGTTGTGGTCCTTGTTGCGGGGGGTTGGGGAGCAGAGGGAGAGAGAGAGAGAGAAGAGGGAGGGCGACTGTGAGAGAGAGAGGGAGGTTTGAACGCGAAACAAACCGCCATCCCTCGTGCAATCCTTGCGCGGCGTGCCCAGCAGCAGCGGCCCGCACCTTGAGGTCGTCGTGCACGTGGGCGTTGACCTGCTCGAGCAGCTGCGCGAGCGTGAGGCCCCCCATCCTCTTTTTTTGAAACAGTCTCTTTCAAGTGCTCTGCCCGCGGCGATTGGTCTCTCGCTCCCGTCGTTTGGTGAAGCGTCGAAGAGCGACAGTGCTGGGCTGCGTGTGTGCGTGTGTGCTGGCGGGTGCCTTTGGACGTTCCACTAGTCTGACACGATGAAAATGGGACCGCGCTCAAGAAGGAAAGCGACGCGCGGGTCTGTTTGTCGAGCGGGCGGCAGCGGCGCTCTCGGCTCAATCGGTCGCCTCAAAACCTTCGTGGCGGCGTTGGTCACTTGCTTGCCAAACACAACCAAATTCATAACAACTGTGTGCGCTCTTATTGTCGTCAGATGCCACACCGTCGCCGCCGACTTAGTGCCCCCCCTTAGATTAACCTTCCCCGCGGGCGCTTGCGGCCGCCCGACTGCCGACCGGGCGCCGCGGCGGGCGCCGAGGCCGCTGCCGCCGCGCCGGGGCTGGTCCCGCCGCCGGCTTCGCCGCCGCCGCCGCCCGCGGCGTGAGGTGCTGGGCGCGCCGCCGCCGCCGCGGCTGCAGAGCGAGGTCCGGGCGTGCCCTGGTCGTCGCTGGCCTGGCCGCCGCCCCGTCCTGAGCCAGAGTTGCTCTGCCAGGGGCCCGCATCGCCGCCGCCACCGCCGCCGCCGCCGCCGCCGGAGGACGCCAACGCCCGCTCGCAAACGGCCTGCGCCTTTTCCGTTGTGAAACCAGCGCTTTCGTCGAGGGCAGTTTTGAAGGCGTCGACGCTGTAGCCAAGCTTGGGCTCCTGCGGGCGCTCCTCGGCGGCGGCTGCGGCTGCGGCTGCGGCGGCGGCGGCGGCAGGCGCTTTGCCCGTGGCCCCTGGCAGGGCCTTGGCGGCTCCTCCTCCTTGATGCCGGCGGCGGCGGCGGCGGCGGCCCCGGCCTTGGCCCCGTCGGTGTCGGCCTTGGCCGTGTCGTTGTCGTCCTCCCGCCCCGTCGGCCGCCGCCGCCGGCGCCCCTCGGCCCCCGCCGGCTCCGCCCCCGCCTCCGCCTCGGCCTCCGCCCGCCGCGCGTCCTCGTCCTCCGCCGCCTGCTCCGCGCGCATCACCTCCTTCTGCACCGCGTGCAGCACCTCCACCAGGAACTCGTGGGCGTCCTCCTGCCCGCAGAGCCGCCGCGCGTCGCGCCGCCGCCGTCGTTGTCCTGCAGCTGCGCCGCGTCGTCTCCTCCTCCGTCCGCCTAGACGGGCGGACAGTCGCCGCCATCGCCGCCGCCGCCGCTGCCCGAGCTGCCGCCGCCGCCGCCGCTGCCCGAGCCGCCGTCGCCGCCGCCGCCGCTCATGCTGTCGCTGTGGCTGATGGCGCGGCGGGCGTGGTCCGTCGCTCAGGGCGGCAAGGGCCGTCTTTCGGCGCGCATGCTGTCCAGGGAATACTTGAACAGTTTGTTCCCGATCTGCTTCGCGCTCCACCGCTCCAAGCCGCACACTTCTTGCAGCGCGACGACCGCTGCCTCGCGCGAGATTGACCATCGGCGACGGCGGACGCGCGGCGGCCGCGGCAATGGCGGCCAGCCACTCGGCGCGCGCTTCCGCGATCGTGGCGGGCGGATCACCCAGGTCGCGGTAGCGGCACACCGCCTGGACGGGCTGCGCGCCGCCGCCGCCGCCGCCGCCGCCGACGGCCCCCGCTCCTCGTCCTGCCGCTCCCCCGCCCGCAACGGCGCCCTCGGTGTCGCTGCTGTCCGTCCACGGTGGCGGCGGGTACGGCACTCGTTCGTCTTGCAGCTCTTCGCAAACGCACGGGTCGGCCCGGCACACGTTGCACCGCGCCACGAGCATGTTTTTTGTGTGGGGGGCGGTGACGGAAAAAAAGGGAACGAAAAAAAAGGGGGGGGGGGCTTGCGTCGGTTCCTCTTTTGCTGTTTTTTCTCTTTTTGCTCTTTGTTGTGTCGGCAACGCAGTTGTATGGTGGTGAGTGTGCCTGCTGTTGTTGTTGCTGTTGTAGCTGTGTGAGCGTGGCGGCGGGGGAGGAGGAGGGGGGCCATGCCTTTTTAGAGGCGGAAGAAAGGAGGAGCCGGCGTCGCCGTCAGCGAAAAAACCGAGAGCCAACGGAACACCGCTCCGCCGCCGCGCCTGCTCGCTCGCCCGCTCGGTCGCTCGGTCGCTCGATTGCTCGATCGCTCGATCCCTCCTTCGTCAGCCCAACCCGCCCCCCCCCTTCCATCGAATTTCTGTCCTCGACCGCGTGACAGCAGGCGCGGTGACGGGCGCGGGACCGAGGTGTTATGGCGGGGGTCGACGGTCAGGTGAGCGCGAACCAAAAAAAGGGCCCCCTCTGCCGTGCTTCGACGGCCGACTTGGAAATTTCGCGGCCGGGCGCTCCGCTGCCACACTTTCATGCCGGGCTGCCGCACCATCATTTATGTGGGGCTGCCGCACCATCATGTCGGGCTGCCGCACCATCATGTCGGGCTGGCCACATGAGCATGTCACTGCTCGCAGGTGCCATCGGTCTCTTTGGCTCAAGACGCCCCCCGACAAGAAAAAAAACTCGCGACCGCTGCTGGCCCCTCCTCTGTTCCATGTATCGCGGTCGGCCGTGACGTGCAAAAACGATCGATTGAAGTTGCGATGCAACCGGGCGACCTCTGTAGCTGCTCGCGGTGCTGCCGCTTGTAGTCCCTAGGGGCAAGAGGTGTGAGACGAAGCAGGCGGGGTGTTGTTCCTTCTTCCCAGGGAAAACACCGCAACCTGGAAAAGTTTTAAACGCCGCCGCTGAATTATTGACGAGCCCAGTGTAACGCGCCGCTGTGCGCACACAAGTGGCCAGGCCGCGCACTCGGACGTCAGCGTGTCCGAGCAATGAGAGCACCCTCCGCCGCTGCTGGTGCTGGTAGCCCGTAAAGGCAGAAGGTGTGCCGCTCCAGGCGGAGGGAAGAAAAAAAAAACTCCGCCCCGGCATAAAAAAGAAATGCCGCCACCAGTCGCCGCCGCTGCCAAAGACAATCGCGACCGACGCGCCGCTGCGGTGCAAAACGGACTGGAGTCGCAGACATCGGGCTCCGGCTCGGCGCCTCTGTTATCGGGGGCTGCAAGGTGCACCTGCACCAGCCACGCGAGAGCGGCGCCAACTCGTCGCTCCAGGGGCTGGCCGAGCTGCTGAGCGAGCACCGTCTGCTGGGGGCGGGCGACATCCTGCTCGTCCACTCGATCGGGCGCATGACGCGCGCGGGCTTTGATTAC